>JGI24022J15233_10001135_pt1 | contig 20963 bp, 14 predicted proteins | sample Ectturendosymbi2_FD_15233 | JGI IMG/M metagenome (IMG submission 15233) | reverse complement strand
CAGAGTGCTGACTCAGCAAATAACGTTCAGAAGCAGACCACACGTTATCCATATATGGTAACGAGACAATGCAAAACTGGTCATGTAAACGTAGTAATTGTTACCACGGGGTGGGGCCGAGACAGCTTGAATAATATTGTCAGTCGAAAGCTTCGTATCTATAGAAATCAGCGGTTTTACAGGTTTTGAAAAACAAAGAAATCCTTTGTACCTGATTCCTCCGTAAACCATCAAACCTGGCACTTCACCAAGCAATCATCACCAACCATGCGTGTCCGTGTCAAACGTCACGTCCGCTCCTTTCATTAAATGCGCAATCTCGCAACCTTTCCCGCATCCACTGAAAAAATCCCATGCCGGAAATCATTAGTAATCCATCACATTGGTCTGGCTCTCCGGTCGTTACCTCGCAAATGCAAAGCACGCCGCTGCGGCTGACCGCGCCCTAACATTTCGTTCTTAGATGATGGTCAGTTCGTTTCAACAACACGAAGATTGTAAAAACTTTTTCATATTTCTGTCGAAGCGCTACGAAAACTTTGCGCGGCTTTATATGAGACCTCTGCAGTGGTTTTCTAACTCAAATACTCATTAAAAAATCTCCTATCTCAAGACTGCAAGCTTTGTCAGCTGTAAGAACTGTGATAACGTGACTGCTTGTCCTTCTTACGCGAGAATCAAAAGACATTTGTCGCTGATTTCAGCAAGCTTGGCCGCATGTGATGAAAAGAAAGCGTGGACCCGTGAGCATACATGGCCCCTTTATGAGGGCCCACATGGCCCCTTTATGAGGGCCCACCGAGAAGAACGATGATGATGAAACTAGCTTTGAGGTTAACAATATTGAGATTCGAACAAGTTGTATTTAGATAAAAAGCGCTAGAACTGAGATGCAACAGATTGCTAACATTGAGATGCTGGCATACTGAAGAGCCCCATCACTACATTGTGTCTTATTATTTAGGTTTTTGTTCGTTGCAGAATACGTTGCTTTGCTGTGTAAACTTGCTACGTAGTATTGGAGAGAAACGTTTACAAAGCAAATAGTTGAAAAAAATGTAAAAAAAACATGTATGTCATTTCAGTGTAATTTGGTTGAAATCGTTAGTAGTAGTACCATTGTTATGCAGTAGCATTTTCGGTTAAACAGTCTGTTATGTTAACGCTTGTATGCGCAGTACGTGGAAACATCATTTCTTTGCTGAAATATCCTTTTAAAAACGTTCCGTTGTGCTCCTCTTTGCAGGTGGTTCATAGGTAAGAATGCAGCGAACTTCAAGGCAGCTTTAGAGGAAAGAGAGTTAGCGAGACTCAGAAAGTTGGATGAAATGTCCTTCCGTGCTCAATATCCTCAAGGGCCTTATCAGCCGAGCATTGGGTTAGTTGAGCAGAAAAACAGTTAAAGTAGATGAACTATTTGAAAAGATCATCCAAGATAATCGTAGCATTAGAAAGACAAAATATCAAAACTTCTAGTTGATATGAGGTCAGCACAAAACCAGATTTCTATTGTTGAAAACATTTTCATAAGTTGATCAGGCGATATCGATATAATTTAAATGCAGTATTTATTTTTCCATTCAAACTCCTAACGCTCTGTTATGGTGAGGAAAGTATTCAACTGAGACTGTGATAACTTGTTACCAGAAAGAATGAAAATCACACATCATATCTGGCATTGAAATTTCTTTACCGTGAGGTGTTTTACTGAAAGACGAAATGCAACATGTAGAGTTGGGCCGCTGTATGTTCGAGCATTGCGATGCAACGGTGTGCGTAGCCTGACTCGTATGAACCTTATAACCAAACGCATGTGATTCGTTCTTCCAGAGATGAGCTGTAAGCTTGAGTCATAGGCAGTGATCTTAATACCTTGGTCTATTTATCTAACTACAGACATGCATGGTTTCGGTACACTTGATTGGATGAAATTAGACTTATTCAAAGAGGTGTAGCCAAAGCATGCCAGGATCAAATGAAAGGTTTGTCGCGTGGATGCTGATGACTCTTGCTACTATTTGGTTTTGGGAACGTTTTAAATGTCGATCTACATTTCAAACATCTGCTGTGATGATATGGCATTTCGTATGCACCCACCCATTACATTACCGAGGCTGGACAGGACGCCCAACCGGGATTTGAACCCAACCTATTAACACCTATGGCGCGCTCAATTCCCTAGGGCAGGCCTGTCCAACCTTTTTAGTGTTGTGGGCCACTTTCACATGAGGAAATTTATTGCGGGCCACGAAGTTTTTTTGTGACGTAACAAATCCCTTGATTTTGATAAGTTTTATGAGATAACACGATGTGATAATGAGTCCTATAGTTGCACTCAGTGTTGCCAGCTTGCATGGATGTAAACCAAATCTGAAAAATTGACATATTTTCGAAGCGTTTGTTGTACAAGTTTTTGGTTGGTAGACCCATAACAGAAACAACAGGTATAATTTTGGTGTGTTTTGATGGTAAATATACTTGAACATCTAAAAAAATGCTAAAAATTTAAAAAGTCTGCTTACGAACTTATTACATCGTGGGCCACTTAAAGCAACCTCGCGGGCCGCGGGTTGGGCAGTCTTGTCCTAGGGCCTAAGCCACAATCCCCTAGACCAGCTACGTCAAACCCAAATGGCTTACTGATCCAAAAAGTATGTCACTACTTACTATCTTAACCAGGGCCGCACATTGAATGACATATTAGTGAGGGCCACACATTGAATGTATACCTTTGATCTTACCAACTAGATGTAGCTTGAGCTAATGTACTGAAAGTGTTCGAATCCTAACTGCAATGGTAACAGACGTGATAAAGTGGCACTGAAGACCACCTGCATCAAAATTGCCAAATTCAAGATTATCAAAATAAGGACAAGTTGTCAGTATATAAGATACTTTTACTACAGCGAAAACCAAAACTGGCCCAAACAAAACCTTCGACCGGCCGCATGCGCCCGCGGGTTAGACATAGCTGGTCTAGGCGGTCGCTTTTTGTATGCCAGACTGTTAATCGATCACCTCAATTCGCGTCGTTTCGTAAAATGTATCACATCATTTGCATGTGTTTTGGGTCGTTTGCGATTGTACACATAATGCTTGTGATTGCTAACTTGATGCAAAAATGAAGGTGAACAGTAAAATTAAATATGCTGTGCTTCAGCTTCAAGGTTTCCTCAATAATAGAACTCGAAGCGCTATAGGCCTACAGTTTAGTTACTGTTGATATACCAGAAAAAATATCTTTGTCTTTCTCTGTTTCTGAGTGCTATTTCTTTGCACATTAGAAAATGTATTATTTTTAAACGCGACTCCGTCGACAATTTAGGGGCTGTTTGATACTACATTTGGTTTGCTGTGTTCAGCGGATCTGCTGATGAAAATGGGCTTAAATTATTCAGCCGTGTTTGTTTGTTTATTTATTTGGCTGGTTCGTGTGCACCAGATCTCTTTACGCGAAACTTCTCACGCCCTCACTTCTCTGCCACCAGGTCTCGTTTCCCAAGCAAACTGCCATCCATACCTTACGATAAGTTGTTGCAAAGGCTCAGGTATCTCAGCATGAACGCCACTCTGCTTTATCTTCACTGCACTTCGCCTGCACGTGACTGGCTTCGCACGGTTTGCGCCATAGCCCGTGTTGAATCAGTGTGAACCATTTTAATTTGAAACCAAGTTGTACTCTCGGAACACCGATTCTTTTTTATAGTTTGTTCTGTCTTGGAAAGCGTGCCACCTCATGTTTTGTTGACATGTATATGTTTGGCTTTGCTTGTGTCAGTGCCAGTTATTTTGTTGATATAGTGCTCCCTGTCATCTGCTTGGCTCAATAATTCGTGCTTGCACCCGAAGCTCAGCCAGATATTTTTCATACAAACACTTCTTCCAAAGAAATTTGATCAACGTACGCCACGCTATTGTTACGTATCAAGGTCACGTGTACATCCTACGTGCTTTTCGGTGTCGTTCATCAGCTGCATTCTTATACAGGGAGGAAAATGATGAAAGCATCGCTTCTATTGGCAGAGCGTGTGGGGGCAACTACACCCTGACGTACCCCCACAGAAGATACACGCGTCTAACCCACCTGAGGTAAAACCCACACTGACTGCTCATATAGTCCCTTGTGTGGATCAGTCAAAATATGACATGAGAAAAAAACGGGAAAAGCACTGCTTCGATATATTAAAAAACGTTTTTGGCCAGGAAAAGGTGCAGGTTCTAAACGTTGCTTTTTGTGAATCATCAGATGCAAAATTAATTTGTCTACTAGTCAGAAACCTAGAATGTTGAAGAACATGCTAGTTAGTCTTGAAATCAATCAAAATCCAACCTTTTTTGTTGCTTAGTTCAACTGCGTTGCACTGAGGGTGGGTTGAAGCCATACCTTTGAAAAAAAGCACGCCTTGCTTGCCATAAAAATATGGATCGAGCAGGTAGCAATGAAAATGAAACGATAAGCACTATAGCCATGCTTTCGTAATTTCACTTTCATTCTGTACCGCGCATTGGAAGCTCGCAGTTCATGTAACAGTCTGAAACCGCTCTGTGTGGAATGCGTGAATTTGTGCAGCTCCTTTTTTGCTGGGTTATGGACAGGATTAAGACAGTGCTAACTATCCTGCATTACATGATTGATCAAAGCGCACAAGCATTATCTACGTCATATATTATGCTGTCTACGTCATAATTAAGGTTAGGTATGTGCACTAGCATGTTGGTCACAATCGATTTCGAATTCGAATGCCACTATTTTTGAAGGTTGATTTCCATTTTTTGGTTATTATTGCATTACAAGGCTTGGATCACCAGCTAATGTCAGCCCAAAATAAGCTATTAGGTTTTGTGCTGCAGTATTCATTCTCAGCAGAAACCTTGTGATATTGCCAAATAGCAATGCGCATTAGCAGAAACGGAATGGATATGAGACAGGATTGGTGAGGCTACTGGTTCATCAGCTTCGTTCTGGTTGGGATTCCAAACTCATTTACGTGCGCCAAAAAGCTCATTTAGTTGCTTTTAATTTTTAATTGATTAAAAAGTGGCTCGAGAAAACGGATAAGCCTGTTCCTTGCTGCAATTTGAAAATCCCGCAGCTTTGTACGATTGAAAGTGTGAAAGGTTCTTGTCTGACCTTATCTGACCTTGTCTGACCTTATCTGACCTTGCCTGACCTTATCTGACCTTGCCTGACCTAGGATGTGGTGGAAGTCGGCGGAGGGGCGAACAGGCTTAAATTTGAGAGACTCGGTCAGAAGCGGAAATTTTAAATAAATATTAGTGAGTGCGATAACTCGAGCATGAACGCACTGGGCCGGAACAAAAATGCTAAGGTTTTTATTCAATTGTCGGCGATAGTCTGAAATCACCATTGTTTGAAATTCAAATATACATGAACCTTCAGTGGTTGGTACCGGTGCGGAAGTAAATTGGCTAGTGCCTAACGAATTCTGTCATTGGTTGCATCCTTTTTGTTGCATTTTAATGAATGGATTAATCAATTAATTTTGACAGCAGACATGAAGTCCATAGTACAAACACACTTTCTGCAAACCGCAGGTAGATAAAAACATACAAAACAACGTTTTACAACGGCGTTGGAGGCTGAATCACAGGGTTACAGGCACGTTCTTAACACTATTGTTCTCTAATCTATGACACTTGGTACAACACTACTGCTGAGCAGGATGCATTTGAAAATCACGACGTTTTTTGTTTTTTTCTGTTTTTTTACAGTTTGTACCTAAGAAAATGCATTAATTCGTAAAGGTTCGAAATACTACTTGCGATTAACGTGCACTTTACGTCGTAATCTTATGACGCCATACGCAAAAAGTTTGAAAAGCGTCGCTATCGCCAATGACGCATCGGCCTGAAAATGTAACTGGGGCTTGGCGCTGACAAGTCACGCTTGATTTGATCACAGTGAGCTGTGGCAAGACGAAGAGTCAGTGCTAGATGTCTCCCGAGAAGAAGTCGAACTGCAAGGACACGATGGCCACATTTATAAAGGAAGATTGCCGACGATACCTCAGCATGTGCAGGTTTGTGTTGCCCTTTCTAGTATCTTTTAAAAGTTTGTGTTACAGTTATGGCCAGAATTAGGGGCTCAGACAATACGGATGGAGCAGAACAAAGTGTGAGTTGCAATTTGATGGATTTGAAAATATATGCTCGTCTTCATGTGCGAATGTTCGAGCGTGAGTCACGTTCAACATTTGCGAGAACGATTCTTAGCAATGCTTGTAGGTAGACTTCTTAATGCATTGCAAGAACCACCGGTTGATTAATGTCAAGTTGGTTAAAAGCAGCTTTGGGCGAATTTTCAGAGTGATACTGTGTCGCACAAGCCAGTGCTTCAGGCTCACGGACAAGGTATAGAAACTTCCTGATTGTTTTCTGCAGTGCCGCTTTATCGGAATTAAAGATAAAAAATTTGTTGTCAACGTAGTTTATCAAAAAGTTTGCTACACCGCCAATAGTTAAGCATTCCGCATTTTTTCTAACTCATTTCTATGAATTAGAGCCTTTACCAGAAAATTATTATGATGTCTCATTCCCTTTCAAGTATAAACTTTTACAAATATTTTTGTGTGTTTCAAACCAATCCTTAGAATAATCTAATTTTCTCTGCTGCTATCTGTTTCGCCTGTTCTTTTCAGTTTGCGCCACAGCCTCACAGAAGAGGGCCAACGTCAGCCGCACACGAAGGCAACAACCCCTCTCAGACAAGCCCCTCTCCACGCCCAGGATCCGCTCGGTCAGGGAGTAGACCGGCCTCAAAAGCACGCCGGCCCACTTCTGGAACCAATCGGCCACGGACTCCAGGATGGACTCCCCCGCAAATGTCTATTGAAAGTAGGTGATGTAATTGCTTGCGGGTCTACACGTCATTTGCACGTGTCCCGGTGACGTAACAAAACTTTCCGATAACGCTTTGACAAAAGTTCAAAAGTCACTGGTTGTCAACCCAGGCCCGTAGCCAGGTTTATGGTTTGGGTGGGTAGAATACTGTTTATTTTGGAAATGCAAATATATTACCTCCATTATCGCTAATGAACTACTACCACTACTACTGTTGAAGATTTTGCAGCTTGTTCCTAGACATCCTCTCTATCTATCCGGTATCGCTCTAATTTGGTGGTTCTTAACCGGGGGGCGCCCCCCAGGGGGATGTCAGTAAATTTTCAAGGTGCCGTGAGCCCTTACGCGCCCTACAACATGGAAAGTTTGATCAATGAATTTTCCAATAAATGAATTTGTTTTCGCAGCTTATTTAAATTCGGGGGACTTTAAACAAAGCACAGTTGCTTAAGGGAGGCGTGGTAGAAAAAAGGTTAAGAACCACTGCTCATTTTTGTATGTTCTGGACTACGGTGATTTAATCCATGTCCATTTATAGCCTCTAGTTTTGACGCAACCTCTACTTTGAAACAACCTTTAAACTGCAATAACCGCTGGCCTCGATAAGAACAAACTGCGCAATGCAATAAATTGGTAAATGATCCTTTCCTGCCTTTTTCACTGATAGCATGTCACACAGTCTTCACGACAATCGAAATGCCCGCTTACTATTTGCCAAAACTCTAGTTACTGAATCAACTTTGTGGGTCTGCTGGAACATTTGTGGGTCCAGTAAAGTAGTAATGATAAAGCGATTGCGATGGAAGGAAACTTGGAAAGGAAGATGAATATGATGGGCCAGTTGGAGTTAGTTCTCTTTACAGTTAAATGTCCTATTTTCATGGAAAAACGTTTATACGCGTAATTAGAACAGCCCCGTAACCATATTGTAAAACTTTCAACGTAAAATTGATGCTCGTTCGAGTATCATTCATGTTGTGATAATGAAATCACCAACCATACCTGCATTAACGTAACAAAAGCTTTGTCGACGCACTTCCTTATTGGTCGTTTGGGAAACCAACCCAGTGTTTTGTCAATTAAATCTAGTGTTACCGACTCTGTTTTAACAACTGACAGGGTGAATTATTCCACAGGCTGGATATACCTAACATCCTGCCTGTGAGACAAATAAAGACCATAAAAAATTCATTGGGCCAGTGAGGCATATCAGGATGCTGTGGAAATCGCGTAGGTTGCAACCTATAACTTATTCAAATCGCAACCTATTCAAATGAAAGTAACAGTTTTTATGCTCATTTAGCTAAATCTTTCAATTTTGAAAGTAAGAAGTGTTTTGCATCCCCAGGGCGTTCGAGATTAACTGCAGGGACGTCAAGTTTGTTCACAGGATCAGCCCTACAGTAATTTCACAATTGTGTTGGTTGCAAATCAACCAAAGCTGCGTTAGTGCGTTTTTGCAACATTTTAACGATATCGAAAAGAATCTTTTCACAGCTAAGAATTAGAAACTAACATGTTACAGAGCATGTATTTCATCAATCTACGTAGCAACTGGGTATCATAAGCTCTTATTCAAATAGACTCAATTTCGCAACAAAATTTGTTTAAATCAACTTTATCTGGTATCAGTAAAACCGTAGCAAATTTGCGTCGTCGATGTCCGGCGATTTCAGTTTAGATTTCAGTTTTTCTTGACGGTCGTTTTCGTAAAAATAAACCGCTTGACAAGTTCACTTTATGGAAAAGTGCTTTAATTTTTTGAAACATCTTTGCTGCTGAAAATTTATAGCACTTCCACACGTAAAGCTAACTCCAAAAGATTTGCTTGCAGTGTACAATAAAAACCACAGGATCAGTCAGGCGTTCCAATATAATTAGTGACATATTTTGTTAAATGATTTACTATGTCGTGCGTCATTGTCGTAATCCTGCTATAAATTTCAGCGTATTCCGACCAAACTGCTGTAGCTGTTTGTCTTTTGTCCACGGCAATCGGCGATAAGACGCATGCAAACCTTGCAGTCTGCAGCCAATTGTCGTAAACTAAACAATGTTCGTTCATTCATACACCCCTTGTCCAATGCACTGTTCAAACTGGTGCGGAGGATCTTTGCACTGGCAACTGCAAAATTTCCACTTTTCAAGTATCTGCGCTACAATCGCAGGCCTTGTTTTGATAAGACCCCCATTGCTGCACTGATGTCATTTTTTTTCTTTTCGCAGATTCCCAAAGCCGAGTGTCAGCCACTGCTGAATGAGCGTCGCACTGTTTCTCTGTCGATCACTGTTTGTTAAATTCCGAATCACGACTCAAACAGGGGTCTTTTTGTGGGTTTGTCTGAAACTGGAAACTTTTTCACAGACAACTCGGAGAGAGCGTCTGTTTGAGACGAAGTAGTTTATTTCTGTACAGTACACTGATACCGTAGCCCTCGTTGTTATCGTCCTCTAGCTTAAATGCGATGCACATGAGTGACAAGCGAGTGTCAGTGAAATATTTGATTGCTTATATTGCTTCTATCTGCTGTACTTTACAGAATCAAGTCATGTATTTGTGACATAACAGTCGATGTCATTAGCGTGACTGTGACGCAACAGCAGACCTAATCGCAGTCGCTGGCAGCTGATGTGCCGCATTGCCCCGTCGTGGTAGGGTCACTAAGCACTGTCTTAAAAGCCATCATCTACGTTTCTATCCGTCCGTGTTATTGCAACACCCTCGCAGCACGTCGCTACCGTACTCATTGTTTTACCGCAACTGTGCTCTATCTACTGTCAGTGTGCTGTGATGAACACACCCGCAATTGTTTGCCAGGGCGTGCTTCTTGACGAAAAAAACTTCCAGTTAGTATGTTCTCGTGTGCAGTGTGTTTGTGTTTGTCGCCAGTGCTTTTGCCATCCGTCCGCCAAAAAAAATCATCACTGTTGATTCAAGCGAGCACCAACAAAGCATGCTTTTTTTACGAAACGCATGAAACGATTGCAACCTTTGCACACGTAGTAGTCACCAGCACGCTGCACTTTGCTTTTCCACGCGATCAAAGGTCCGTCGCGTCAGACCCGTCCAAAGCTCAGTATTGCTCTCGTAAACAGCAACCTTTTACCTTTCGGGGAAACTCCTGAAAAACTGCGTCATACCTAGACTACGACAGCACTTGAACTTTGTTACCTTTGACCTTGAAGGTCATCGCTATTATAGCACGTATTTCATCGCAGTACCTCGGTGACGTTGACAACATTACTTCATTTCCGTTCGATGAGGTTCATGATTGGACACTGTACGCCGCTTGGTCGCGCCCGATTTCCTCAGAAATTTCTTGAATCAATAAACTTTCAAGCTATTTTTCCGCAGTTCTGTTGAACTGCAATTATTTTCATACTCCGTTTTAGTTTGAACGGAGTTGCCTGATATGCGAACTAGTGACGCGTATCCATGCATCATCATCTGTGACGTAAGAAGCGTTTGTGAAGAGAAAAAATATTTGATGGCAACGAAGTTAGTGTTCAAAAGTTGCAATTCAAGCGCATCAAAACAAAGTATTTATGAAGTTCGTCGAGTGGTGTCTAAGTGCGAAAAAAGAATTCCTGACAAAACACCGTTTTTGTCTATTTAGTGTGACCCCCTCCGCCGCCACCCCCAATTTCACGCCACCATATGCACACGTAATTGGAAGAAGCCCAGGGGTGAAGTGCTTCACAAAAGGTATGGGAACGCCGTCCATACACCAAATATAAAAAAGAAGACTGCACCAACTTGTTCGAATAAAGGGAGCATTCACCTACAAAAATTTCCACAGTGGATCTTCTTGTTTCGCTGCAGACTTTTAACTAGCAGTGCGAATCTGCGTGTAGCTAGCACATCTGTGACGTCGCAGCCATTGTAATATGCGCAGAAAGGTGTGGGAACGCCGTTCTCAGTCTCACGCGGTCCCAGCCCACTACACCCCTGACAAAGCCCAACAGCTAGACCAAGTCTGCAGGTCACGATGAAGGTTGCAAGTCAGCATTTCTCACCCGGAGCCAGTTTTAAGCCTATTTGACCTATTTTATCAAAATTGGTCCCGCACCTACAAAGGGCCTCGCGGAATGAAGTGCCGACAGAGTTAACGTTTAAGCCTTTTATATATTCTAAGAGAATTAAACCACTACTGGAACGTGAAGTGAACAATGAAACGTCCTTTACACCACTTAAATCATATTATGAAATCAATATCATAGCCTGCTATATACAGTATATATACTTTTTTAATTTTAGACAGGGATACTACCAGTCACGTCGCCACGGGAGGGCTTTAGTGGGCTTAGCCCCCCCAAACTAAGCTCCAAGCCCCCCGAAATTGAAATATGAAACACTATAAATTAGTGGAATTTTTGTCAAATTTGAATGTCAAGCCCCCCTGCACGAAAGTAAAGCCCCTCTATTGACGACTTTCTGGCGACGATTCTCAATACTACACGAAATAGCACACTTAAGTTAAATGTTTACATCTGCAAAGTAGGTATGCCCCCAACACATTCCTCCATTTTTTCGTTTGATCCCCTGGAATAAGTAAACTATTAAAAAGCCATGCGGTGGGCTTACTGGAGACTAAAACCAACAGGGAAGAACATTTGACAAAACATGTTGGGTCCATATATGCATGAGTAAAGAAAGCAAAAAATTAGGAAAAGTAATAACGAGGAAGGTGGCGACAAGCACAAAAAAGGAAGACTCACAATCGACAATGAAAAGCATGACCCATTTCAGTTTGTGAGTGTTTGATTGTGATCTTCAAAATGCTTTATTAATGCTTATATCTTTAACTGGACATGACCGAACCACAATTTCATCACTGCTTGATACCAGGGCAGAACAGTGAACCTGGCTCTTGTGCAGTATCTGTGTTATACCGGTAAATAAACAGTCATTGCAAAAATTAAATGATTTAATCTGAACTTAGCTGCTAACTTCAGGTTTTCTAGAAATATTTGGTTCTTAGTCCCAATTTCCAGGGGGTCAAATGCTCGTATTGCCCCTTGCGGACGCCCATGATTCCAGGCTATAATACGAGTCTTTAGAACCCTTGATTGACTTTCTAGCGTTTCTGGTTCCAAAGTTATGCCAAAAACATTGATTTCCGGACGTTTGGCCATAATGTCTTTCACTTTTTAATTTTTTAAGGGAATTTATTTTCGACGTTAACCTTCCCTTTCAAACCTGGTTGATGAAGCGGGTGTGTCCTCATCGACTTCATCTATAGATTGTTATTTTGCTTTCATCAAAACAAAATGTTTTTGTACGTATTTCGTGGACATTTTGCAGGCATTACCGGAGATATTAACGCATTTTAGATGTTGTAAATATTACCAAACTGGTAACAAGAAAATATCACAAATAGGCTACTCCTGTACTTCGATTGGTTGGGCCTGCATTTCGACCGATACGGCTACTCTGATGAGTGTCCAGGTGCGTGAAACTTTTGAAAGTGCTGCGATTCCAGCTGATAACTTTTGCGAAGAAGTACAGGACGTGAAGATGGCGTGAAGTAGGAGATTCATCCCAAAGCTTTTCGTCTGACACTCTTCAAGGGGTATCGTCAGAATCCTTCTGACGATATCCCTTGAAGAGCGTCAGACGAAAAGCTTTGGGATGAATCTCCTACTTCATGCCATCTTCAAGTTCTGTACCACCAAACGTCTTTTCAAGTACAGGACGCTTACGCAGAGAGCACAGCAGGGATTACACCTCTCGATCGAATAAAACATGGCATCTCTCGGAAAAATCTATCCCCATTACGTGTATAGATGCAGTTAATTTCACGACTGCCGAAGACGCAGAGTTAAAACGCTTGGAACTCGCCATTTTATTCACAATTGCTTATACGTTTTGGGTAAAAAATACAAGTGCATGTCATGTTATCAATATAAAAAAGTAGGAACAGAAGTTTCATTCACTCTTTCGTTCACCCCTCTTCTTCATTCACCCTTGAAAAATTTCATACACCCTGGGGTGAACCATTCACCCGGTTAAGAAGCACTGGCCTAAATAATTCCAGTACAGTTTTCAACATTCTCACTGAACACTTTGGTGAAAGTGGAAAGCACTGTAACCTTCACCAAATGTGTTGGCATGTTGTTTTGTTAAAATCGTGTTATTTTGAGGACAAATCAAATCCGAATTCATTTCGTTGCCCGCGCCGGAAGTTCGTTCACAAGGAGACTTTGAAAATTCATTCTGGTTCCGATAAATGACCGTTTTGTTTGTAGCTCCTTTGTTCTGGCTTTTCGTTCCATTCGTGGAATGATTGCTCTTCTGAGTACAACCAGTGTGTAGATTCTCGTCTCATCTGTACTTCGACTGCTGACGCCCTTGTGTCGCATGGTTGTCCTCGGATGATCCGTCCCACTATGTAACGCACGTGACTGCTGTGGCGGCCTGGAGTAGACATGGCGCCACATGTAAATAAATGGTCACTGCAAGATGGTGCCTATGAGTAACAAGTCACTGTGATAGTCACCACAAGCGAATTATCGTAATTCGCTTCTCCCTATATAATAATAGTGCAACCTAGTATCAGTGGAGTGGACTCGTCGAGAGAGCTCTATTACTGCTGGTTGCTTTCCCGTTAGTTTCATGCCTCAAACTGCCATCTTTCTCTTGTGCTTGCCTCAGAAGTTCAAGGCGATGCAGTCAACTGCCACACTGTTCTCAATGCAATTAGCGTCATGTTGCTGGCGCCTGTGACTGCTGGCCTTCTCAATTACCTGGCTTCATGTTCGTAACAAACGTTGCTGTTTTTCTTTGCATTGGTACTGCTGATAAACTGCTTCTGGCCAGTGGCAGATCCAGACCCCAGACCAAACGTTTGGGGGATGCAGTCATATACGTGGGCGCCAAGAAGTCTTCACTTGTTTAAATACCTCACATTCTCTATGGCAGTCGTTGGGTATCATACAAAAGTGGTTACCATTTGTAGGCCAAGAAAATAGCTAAGTTATTGGTTGAACTACGCGATCTTGCAGGAAAACACCACAGTTTAAAAGCGTCTTACATCATCAATTCACAACATTTTTGAAGCGGGTCGAAAAAGGTAGGCCCCATTTTTCACAAGCTGCACTGTGAATAAGAACGCTGTTGGTGTCTCAAACCATCTGTTATATCTACTGTACGAAATGTATTTAAAAGATATCAATACAGCATGCTGTTCGCTAGTTAGACACTTTTAGCTTACCTTAGTGAGATCGGAAAAAACAATGTATGAAGCGTATTCCCGACCTGGCTAGAAGTAGAACGGTTCTTCTTACACTAACAAGTGACAACTCAAGTCCCGCGATAGGAGTCGAGTAAATAGATAAATGACAATCACGTCTCCAGACAAAGCTTGTGCAATTGCATGTACACGGAACCATATTTGTTGCCGAAGCTTTTGGGGTGTCCGCAAAATTTCCTCCGCCGTTGTTGGTATCGACATCGGCATTTTAGTAATAAAATGATTCGAAGTCAGTTTTTATATGCATTGTTCAGTCTATGCTTCTCCTTTATGTGCTCGTGAGTCTTCCCTCAGTCAATCTTATATTGACAGGGATTCCCAGCCTTTCTGTGACCATGCACCCCTGCAATACTTCGACAGATAAACATGTATCTCTAAAATTTCTTTTGACAAAATATTTTATCATGAATAATCATGGACATATTTAACAAGCATACAAAGATTTTTGAAAATACTATTCTCTGATATATGTATAAATATTTGGAAACAAATACTATAAAAATATATTTTTCCCTTCCCCATTGCTAACCTTAAATGAATCCCTTCTGATAGACAAATGTTACATTTACCCCAGGGGTAAATGTACCCCTGGGGAACAAATAAGGGTACATTTACCCCAGGTTGGCAAACACTGCTCTATGACGTTCTAAAACTAAAAACTCAGGAGGTGCATCTTCCAGAACCCCTTACAGTTCTTGTGAGTCACAAGAATTTGACAAGTTGTGACCAGATTCAGGCCCGTGGAGAGAGGGAAGCGCTGCACTCGGATCTTCAAAAGTCACGACAAACCGGTGCATTTAGGAAACAAGACGCAATACTGGCCACTTTTCTGCTGTGTTATCAGAAGATTTTTTTCTTTCATTACAATTCACGCAGATTTTTGCAGATGCTCAGAGAACTTTTTGTCAAGTTTTTGCATTTCCTTTCACTAGTTTGTATTTTTTCAGATATGAAACTGCCTTTTTCATTAACGAAAATTGTGTATTTCGCACAACGGACAATAACGCAACAGTGCTTCAAAACATGAGGACAACGCCGTCATGCTTGGATGACTATATAGCAAAACAAACAATACTCTTGAAGATTTATTTAATTACCAGGATGATGTCTTCCATCACCATAGGATGTAATGTAATACTATCGGAGGCAGACTATATCAATCATGTTATGGTCAGGAAAAAGACTCAGCCGATTGTAACATGTGACGTCACAAGATGGGGAAGCAGAAGCAAGATGCGTGTGATGAGGTGTCACTTGCCACGGATGAATTGTTGAGTTTTATGAAAAGTGTGCCAGTAAAGAGAAAGTTTTTTTCAAACATCGTTCGACCAATCGCGAATTATTCCCACGGTTCGAAACAACTGCTACAATAACACTTTTTTCCAAAACTACAGTACAAAACTACATCTAAGCACTTTTAACTAGTCCAATACTAACACTTGTCTGTGGCATGCCCAGGTCCGCCTTAGGGAGGTTTTATGATTTTGGGAGGCAAAATAAATTTTTAGGGGGGCATGAGCACAACAAAGTGCGGAGAGGAACAAAGAAATTTGGAGTGGCACTGCCCCCGAATGCCCCCGTGGCTACGGGCCTGGGAATGCCAAAGCCACATCATCGATGCAGCTGCAATGTTTGTCTTGTTTTACATGTTTCGTTTGAGACTGACGTCACTGATCGCAGCATCTAATGATAAGAACAACATGTAACACATGACGCGTAAGGTAAGGAAAGTTATAAATCGCAAAACTAGTTAGCTACAGCAAAAATTAATTATCAAACGATTCGGCATTGATGATTCAAAGCAGTGTTTACCCTAGAGGAAAATGTAAAAGCGCAACACAGTGTTTGATTCGGCATACTCAGCTGTTGTCACAGTGTTCGTTCAACACCTACTGTATATTGCACAATAATCAACCATCACCAACGGGTGAAGTGGCAATGTCTTTCCTTGCACCTGCAAAACAATAAAAGCCATTGTCCGCAAACAAAAAAAAATTGTCGCGGATATTGTTACGAATCAATCCATTATTGTTTTGTCCGTTTTCAAATCCAGCGACGCAGTTCAACCCGCAGCATCAAACAGAGACAGCATGTTGATCATGGCCCTTGATTAACACTCAACAGAGAAAGAGATTGAAAAGCCAGGGGTAAGCTGTAAGGTCTACAGTGAGATTTTCATGGTGACATTTCGGAGGAGCTCAGAGAAGCAGTCGCACGTTTTTCCTGGTATTTATTCTTACTATTGTTTGCTTCTTTCATCCACAGCAACTAATTTTAGATTCAACCAGTTAACACAAACAATTCTTTCTCCCGGGTACATTTGCACAAATGCGCAGAGTAACCATGTTTTCCAGACGGTTCACAAAAGACCGACGAAAAATGCAAGAAGTTGTCTCTTCGGAAATTGATCATTAAAACTGGGCCCAGTGGATCAAACCCAACATTACTGATGACGCTAGGGCCACCAGGTCACATGCAGACAGTAAAACTTTAAAACGTGGAGATCACGCAGATAAAACAGAATCTAGGAAAGATGATTTTGCACATTTAGTTTTGAAACATGCATTCTTGCCCGCAGGAGTTTTGAGAGCTGAGAAATGTCTTTCACAATCTTGACACCCATGCTACGCTGCAACACACAGTTAATTCACACAAAAGTGCTTCACTTTGATAAAGGATACCAGTCCAACCAAACGAAACTTTGAAGAAGGGACTTCCAACTTGGGGTACATGTAGTATGTACCCCTAGGGGTATATTTGCCTATGTGAAGGGGTACATTTAAAGTCAACAATAGAAGGGAAAACATATTTATACATTAATATTTATTTCCAAATATTTACACATAATATATCAGTGAATATTATTTTCAAAATTCATTATATGCTTGTTGTTAAATAACTTGTTATTTTACTCACCCTCTATTTGTCATAAGAAATTTTAGGGGTACATGCCCATCTGTCGAATTGCTGAATGGTCAGATAAAGGTTGGGAATCCCTGCTTTAAAGCTTTGCTCCCTGTTTAATGACTGTAAATCGATACAGCCCGAAAATCGCATCACGACAAGCAACTTGATAACATAAAACATTTTTCGACTTACTCAAAGGTGTTGTCGATTGGCGAATAGCATCAGCTTCGACTTGCATGTCTGGAACTGACCTGTAAACATGTCGGCCACAGGCATCAGAGAAAGAGCCATGACAACGTTAGACCCAGCGTTGCTATGTCAATGCTTAGGATTGCGACTTTCAGTTTCCGAAGTGTGACCTGTTTTTCCTAAATACTGTGGAGCTGCACAACAGGACAGTTCGTAATCGGCAGAAATGACGAAAAGGTTCAAGTGTCGAAAAACTACTTGCGTTGTTTTAGGCAAACTTGAACTGTATCTTAATGAAGCACAACAGGTTGTGTGTAACGGACAAGTTGTGAGTGTGATAATGGAGCAAAATATACTGCGGGAAATTCTCTTGTTTGGAAATCAATGGATTTTCCTTCAAATGATCGACACAGAAGCAACAGAACGGAATGTCACAAACGTGAGAGTTCGCATGGTCAACTACAGCGAATCGCAAGGCCAAGAACGTTCAGCATGAAATTCAGCACAGAAAAAAACTGTATCGTGTTTAGGAACATCAGCAATCGGTTTCCCGCACGAAAGTCAAGACGCTCGCTGTAAATGAGACGGCAAATCATGTCATCAGTCCACACTGAAATACCCGGATGGCGAGAGTCTTTCGGATCTGGGACTGAGGTCTTTAGTTGTAGCCGGAGACGTTACGCTCGACCGGGCAGACAATCTTCTTATTGGCGGAAGTGGTTTTGGGATCGGTGACGTAAAAACAGCAATTGGTGGCTTGACGTCATCGTTGGGGTCAGCAAAGTCGGGCCGGGCAAGTTCGGGATCTTCTTCAGGAATCTTTTGAAACGGTGAAAAGATTTTAATTACTCTACAAAATATAATCAACGCATCTCAAGCGAGATTATTCGTCTGAAACCATTTCACAGTGGGTTTTTTGAAGGCACCCCAACCCTTTCTCTAAAGATGTCTTTGTCAAGGTTGATTTAACTTTGAGGAAACCAACAGCAGCTACCAAATACAAAAATCGACTGACTCCACTCTTTCATACAAAAAGGTAGTTCATGAATTTATCACATACTACGTCACTCTGACGCATTAAATGCGTGGCTAAAATATGCGCGTGACGTACGTGTCCAAATCAGCATTTCCTTGTTTACGTGACTTGACCTTCTTATGCCGTTTTAGGACCGATGTTTCGCGGCATTGTGGTTTGCTCTTTAATTGATTTTCAACGATGAGATTTGGTGGGAATCGGCGCAGTTAAGATGAATGAGATTTGGCAAAAGGCTACAGTGTGTCATCCTGAGTTACATTGGTCGTTTGGGGAAATTAATCTCACGTTGGATCACAGTCACTGACACATTGAGTGCAATGACTCAACATGAAAATAAACGTGCAGTGAATACGTGTGAGATCGCCTACTTCAGATCTGGTGACGCAAATTCTGATCAGCGCTCTGCACAAACAGATCACACTTTGCAGCTGTAGCGGTTGAGGCGCAGTGACGACTGGCGAAACGCGCCCAAAGTCAAGCATCCCTGAACAGGGAAACAGCGTTTTTTTTCAGGCCCTAGACTGACCAGCGGTTCTTAACGGAGGTCCCCTGTAAAAAACCTGGGTGTCCCCAAAAGGAATACAAACTTTTTTCTGAATTCCATAGTAAACAACTTATCCGTCTTATCACAATTGTGTCTGCTCTTTGATCATGCACCTGCTTTGTAGGTTGCGTAGACGAGAGGCTCCCAGGTCAGCATCTTTAGGAATAGGGGTCCTTGGGGTTGGAAAAGTTAAAGACCACTGCTCTACTAGACCATGGTGGCCAAATGCATCCCGCAGACACATTTCAAAAGGCCTGGGGCGTTGGTTTCAAATTGTGCTGTATAAGCCAAGAAAAGCTTGGACTACTCTTCACTGTCGGAGCGTCGGCAGTTTTTTGCTACTTTGGACGTTTCCCTGTGTTTTGATGTGCTGGGAGCGAATATGAGCAAGAAAGCCGCCGCACATGAGTATTTATGCTTCAGGTCCTGGGAGACATGCCCTGATTATGCTGACCTTGAAGAATGTCGGAAGGGACTCCCAGGCCGCGGGCGACCTCACATGACCACAATTGGCCCTCTATGAAAGTGTTTGGGCGCCGCTGGTCTGAACGTTCAACGCGATACAACAGTTACTTTGCGAAATCTTCGAAACAACAATCAGCTGACCCTTTGTTGCTGCTGTGATCTTAGAGAAGAACCGCATGAGGTAAGCGCCCGACGGAGACAGATGGAGCGACAAGTTTGACTGGGACTATTACACTGTTGTGGAGTTCGGTGAACACCGTGCCTGGTCTTTCGTTGCCCGTGAAAAGTGCAAATCCAATCTTTTCAAGTGTACGTTTACTTGAAAGGCAGATTGTTTCAGGTGGTCTCGAAAGGCTACGTTGGACGCAGTAAGTTTCACTTTGACGATTGTGACGTAAATAACTGATCGCGTCACTTCCGCTGTTCCACTCATCCCTTCAGCTCCATCACAGAACTTGTTTGAATTTAGCACGTTGCTTGATTATTCTACAATTGCAACAAAGAACACGCTTAAACACGTGTCCTGAAAGTTGTGAAGTAGTTCTGTAAATTGCAATTTGTTACTGACTCGTTTTCAAAACCATTAAACCTCCCTTAAGAAAAATTGATAACGATATACCCTTTGTTGCATAAAGCATCAATGTTTTCTCTTTGCCACAAATAATCTTTCTAATTTTTTCAATTGTTTGTCCAAGCTTGATAACCCTGAATAATTTGAACTCTTTGTTTTGCTTCTACATAATATACTATTTCTGGAACTTTTCCTTACATTCGTTTTCTATTTTACATTGCGAGTTTTTTTATTTAGGTACTGTATAAACATTGCTTAACAAAAGAAAAAAATATTGACCACCTTACAATTCAAGAAATGATCACCGCTTTTTAGTCTTCAAATTAACTCTGCGCATGCGCATACGCCAGTCCCACCGTTTTTCCCGAGGAACTCAGCATCTTTAATCCGGTCGTGAATGAAACGGTTGCTTTGGTCAAACGCTTCGTTTGATTTGTTAAAGTATCCCATTGCAGTGCGCGAGCACCAGCAATAACAGGAATATCTCGTATGTCGGAAATTCTCAATATTGGCGCAGCAACAATTGTCACCGGCATTGTCATGAAATACTGACCTGCAGAAACAATGCAGGAGTTGTGGGGGGAGCTGCTGAATTGAAGGAGGTCGAAGCACGTGACATAGGTGAATGTTGGGGGGGAAGAGTCTCACGTTTCACGTCCTTTAGGTTAGAGCCAGTCCTCTCAATAACTGCAAAACACCAGTGCATGCTCATCAAGTCGGATATCAAGAGGATCATAAAAACGTATGCTCCTTAATTATGATAGATGAGTCAAAACTATCATAAGCACACCAGAGTAAAAGACAATTTTTTTACAAACAGACACATTATGTCGCATGAACTGCATCTCAGTTGCAAACTCTTGATGGCAAAGCTTCGCGTTAATTTACTGATGCACTGATGCATCCATTGCCAGATCCAGATACAAAGTTCGAACTGCCCGAAAGAACCTGAAAGTTTACCTGAGACTAACCAGGCTCTTGAAAAGTTCATAAATTTTCCTTCCGGTCATACCAGGCCCGCAACCAGGATAGGGAGCAACCCGGAAATTGACCCTAAAAATTTTCGAAAACATTTTCAAAGCGCCAAAACCTTTTTTAATTGTTGTGTGAAACAACAATTTACATCATTTTGCCCCC
>JGI24022J15233_10001134_pt1 | contig 20968 bp, 13 predicted proteins | sample Ectturendosymbi2_FD_15233 | JGI IMG/M metagenome (IMG submission 15233) | reverse complement strand
CTATTCAAGTATGTACTTTCCACGATGGGTGTAAGCAAGGAATCGATCAGCAAATTTTTAATAGGAAATCGATTTCACGTAAAATTACGCACCCTCAATCCAAATCCTTATTCTATTTGAATAAGGAAATCGATTTCCTATTAAAAATTTGCTGATCGATTCCTTGCTTACACCCATCGTGGAAAGTACATACTTGTCACACATAGGATTACTGAAAGACAATGGAAATCATACAGTCCAACCAATCCATTTGAAACTGATTGACAAGCGGTAAAAAACAATAGTTAGAATGCAATTAGAAAACAAACGAACAAGCGTTTACATTCAAAGAACATTTCTGTGCAAACTTTGAGCAAGAAAGGCAATGCTGATCAATGAAAATTTAAATCGTTTAATATAAAAGATGAAGCAATCCCGCAGTCCAAACCTTTGTTGGTAAAGCCTGAAAACAGTCCTTGTTTTTTGTTCATTTGCCGCCTAATGCAATCTTTGCCACTGGCCACTGCTACAGTTTTACCCTAAGGTTACTGTTTTGGAGGTTTTCCTTGAAACCTTGATGAGCTGTTAAGTGATATATATCTGACAAACCTGTGAGCGGAAATTTCATTTAAAGCACAATTAATGCGGTTGAAAAGCTTTTTGTTCAGTTAAATCGAAAAGCCAATCAGTGGTAATGCTGTAGATATTGCTTGTTTACCACAAAAGAGTTGGTTTTTATAACGGCCGCTGCAAGAAACTCTAGAAACTGGAAAGCAGTGCTCCCCTTTTCATCATAACGCGTTATAGACATACTTTTCATTGGAACCACCCTCAGACCAGCATCAATAAAAGTAAATTGATTGCACTGGATTCTGTTTGATTTGTGCTAAATTTAATATTTCATGCTCTGCTTTTTCTAGCATTCCCAAAACATCTTCGTCTGTCACATCAGCTGCTGCAAGTAATCATCTCACAGGTGATGCAAAGAAAATTTTCAGCTACACTTTAAGTTGATATAGCAGCTGGCTTTCATTTATGAGTTGATCACTTGCCACATTATATCGTTCAAATGCACGGCCCAGGCAAAGGCATTTTAGCACGTGACACCCCCAACGAAAAATAAACTGCATCCACCTTTCAGGTTCTACACTTGTACACTGCTATTTAGGCTTGTAACTCAAATGCAACAGTCTAGGTCTTCCTTTTTTATCGTTTATCCATTTCTTAAATTTCAAATATAAAGTTTATCCCAACAAATTATTTTTACTTTTACATTCTACAAATGCATGCACTGAGTCACGTGACGATTTTGGAAAAGGAATTAATGCAAAGGCCTAAAAGAAACTGCGTTCTTGCATTAGTCTGATCTCGGCGAAGACATTTGTTACTTCATCTGCATCTAAAACAGGCAAAACAGAAATCATCAGAAGTAAGTGAACTGTCACGGGATAGGAAAAAGCAGAGCTTCTTAATATTTTTTCTGGTTTATCCCCTGCCAAGTTTCAATTTAATGAACTTATTTTTGTTGTTTTTTCGCTTCCTATAGATGTATTTGCGTACAATGAGTCAAAGGGATAAAAAGTAAGTGTTGTGCAAGAATATTTGAAGTGCGTTCTTAAAAATAATTTTCAATAGTTCAAATAGGTAGGCTACGTACGGCAGGCATAGAACTTCAAACATGTATGGTTTCTGCACCCACGATTCAGCAAATGGGTACATTTAATATAAATGTTCCTCGTTTGCTAAGTGAAACGTATTCCCCTGATACGTACAGATAGGTAGATTTGGCGGTGCTGAGTTCATTGCGCAAAAAGTACTCTTCAAGACAACGAGCGTTGGGACGCCGAAAAAACACGGAGGTTATCTAGTCAGGTGCCCGATAAGTTAGCTGAGATCGACAAGAGTTCCATGATGAAAGGTTGTGCCGACCGCAAGACATGCTGTCGCGGTCGGTGTGCAAGTGGCTGGATTAATGACGTAATTATGAAGTGGTTCTCTTGTCGGGGCACAAATGGCCATAAAGTTTAAGTGTCATGGACCGCAAGGTTCCAGACAAAGAGATAAAGAATAGCTATATCTATATAGTCACAATAAATGGTTAAATTCGTTGGTCAAATGTAAGAGCATGCAGTGGCGTAGCCAGCGAAAAAGTTTGGGGGGGCCAAAATGTTTGATTTTAGGCAAATAACACTATTTTTCTTAGAAAAACTCCCCTCAAAGCACAGAATTACTATATTTTCTACAATTTTTTGGGGGCCATGGCCCCATTGGCCCCTCTGGCTACGCCTATGAGAGCATGTGGTGAGTTTTGTAGAAAACTGTATGAGAACCGCCGCTTTAAAGTGTCATTAGACATTGTCCAAGTAAAATTGTTTAAATCGCCCAGAACAACTTACCCATCACAGTAAGATAAGCGTCGGCTGATTCAGAGCCCGAAATGCTTTGTGCTTTGCACGTGTATGTACCTTCGTCGTCCGTGTTAACAGCTCGAATCAACAAAGATCCTGAACGAGATAAGATATAAATGTACAGGGTAAAAAAGCTGATACGAGCATTTTGTCACAAACATACGCACCGAGCAAAACATGCGATTTCTGCGTGCTTGACGAAAGTGTGTGCAAGCTGAATTCTAATACAAAACTAGCGGAATGTACCTATGTTCGAAGCAAGACTGCTGGTGAGTTGGCATAGGAACAAGAATTTTGTGTTACATCGCCAGAAAAGTAGTGTTCGCTTTTTGTCAGCAGTTTTAACGAAATGGTGGTGTTCAAGTTGCTCAGGTCAGCAGTTGACCAAATGGTGTCATGCCAATCAAATTTAAGCTAGTTCAGCAACATTTCCAACTGCTTGCAAAGGACGACGTAGAACCTGCTTATCATATCATACAAAACAGCTGACGTCTGCGTTCGAATTAAGACGCGAAGACCTGCTGTGAGTTGGTGCTAAGCCAATGCACCATGCTCAAACACTGCTAGCGAATCTACGTTCAACAATAATTGCCCCCATTGGCACGACAACAGACATCGACGCTTGTATCACCTGATGACATGATCAAGTATCTCTGGTCACGGTCTAGTGGTCTTCCGTTCACCAGCCAGGTGTATTTAGGACTCGGAACGCCTTCTGCGTGGCAGTCAATTGTTACGCTTCTTCCTTGCACGGCAGATTGATCGGTTGGCAGTATTGTCATCTTCGGAGCACCTAATAAAGTTCTAATGTTAATTTAAAAGTTTTTCAGTCGTTCATGAAAAATTTTAATGTTTTTAGCGAAATTCGAAACCTTTTACGACGTCCAAATGCGTTCTGATTAATTATAGGTTCAGATTACATTTTGATCGTATTTCGCTGTTTTTCTTGCGAAGCGGCCGCGTCCAATTGCAAAACAAGTTTTACCGCTACGCATGTCAGCTAATTCCCGGCATGATCTGAAACGTTAAAAGTAGGAAAGCTCGATGCGGGAAAAGTTTCTAAATAAACGGATTTTGGTCGCTTTACGCCTTTTAACACCAAGCCTCTTTCAAAGTACACCAACTGGAGTGGAAGTGAAAAGACGAAGTGCGAAAAAGTGGTCCAACCAAGTCAAGATATATCGTGTGCTTCTCCTTCATGACACTAATTAGGCTGCAGGGTNAGACGTTTTTTAATTTTGGAAAAACGAAACCCGGTTCTTTCTTGTTATCACCACCGGCATCGTTTTCTGCTTCACGCAAAGTGTTCTCCAGTTTCTGCTTATCCTAGAGCCATTATATATGTTAATTGACAAACTCGCAACAAGCGAAAGTCGCACCTGTACTGGGGAACTTGGGTCAAGAAGTAAAAGACTCGATCTTCAAAGGGAAACCTAACAACTACCAGGAAAGGGTTTTGTTTGCCCACAAGCAATACTTGGGTTGCATCGGCGATTTCATTTTTAATTGGCAGTTACTGTGCGGTGCTACCATATACTGGCTTCAGGATGAGAACGTAAAAACGCATCTTAATAACCAGGACCGTAGCCACAGGGGGGCATTCAGGGGCCAAATTTTTTGTGCCCCCCCTCAAAAATTTTGTTGTGCCGAGAAAACACATTTTTAAACATATAATCAGGGTTTTTTTAAGGCGTTTTAGGGACCCGATTCGGGTCCCAAGAATTGAAAATCGGGTCCCTAGAATCAGAGAAATCGGTTCCCTAGAATCACAGAAAATCGGGTCCCTACAGGTCCATACTGGGTACCTAACATTATCCTTTAAAAAAATCTGGTATGATAAAAACAAAAATATATCGTACCTCCTAAACCTTAAAGCCTTGCTACAGGCCTGATGAGAACAACAACAGGACTACTGAGACAAAAGGATGTTTTTTGCTCTGGAACTTTATCAGAAAGAGCTAACAAGAAACTGCAACGATGCTAGAGCGTTTTTTGGTTTGCAGGTGTCAGCTCAAGCATCAACAGGTGAGTAACAGGTCAATCAGTTAGAGGAAAAGTCATTTAAACACAAAGACGTCACGCACGGAGGAAAAATCATGTCACAAAGACGTCACATACAAAGGAAATTCAATTAATCACAGTGACGTCATGCCTAATCCCTCTGTGTTGAAGAGCTCGTTTTTACTCAATTACAAATGCAAAAACCTCAGCTGCAGTGCTTGACAGATGGCTGTTTTATTCTACAGCAAATCATGGAAAATAAGCGTAAATGCACGTGATTCGTAATGAAAACAAGATTCAAGTTTCGATTATATTCAAATAATCAGCCAAACTCATACTGTATATCGCTTTTCGTTGATGTATGGTACACAACTGCCAATCAGTCAGATAAAAATCCTTGCACACGCACTGCAGTGCAAAGGACACTGCTTCCAGTTCTACTAAAAGCACTACGTCCGCGCATTACTTTCTATGCAAACTAGTTTATATCTTTATAAAGTTTAAAAAAAAGTTTCGTTTGCCCGTAAGCGACGCATGTGGCCCGCGGACCGTAGTTTGGCCATACTTGCGATTGGATTATACCGGAGTGATTGCATCGGAACTATGCTAATAATTTCTGTGGAAACCGTTCTCGTTCTTTCAGCATCAACCTTAACTGGAAAGTGCAAAATAACCTTTTTGGTATGAAAAACATCACTGTTAACACAGACTTTGTACAAAACTGCTTTAAAAAGTTATGAAGTATGTGAAACGAAAAACAACATTTCCAAAAAAGGAAAAGTTGCGCTATCCATTCCTAAAGTGTCTGCGAATATAATTGCAACCATTTTACTGCAATTTACAAAAAATAATCAGTTTGACTGCGGGATCGCAAGAAAGCAAACAGTTCAAAGCCGCCGAAAACAAAATCTCAGATGATTTTCTACAAGCGTTTGTTTTTTCATTTTTACTAAGCATGTTTTTCATTTTATTCAGCATTCCTTCATGGATTTGCAAACTTTCGGCTTTCTTTGACCGATCTGAATTCGCATGAAATGATTGACGACTTCCCACCACTGTTATTCAACACAGAAACTACAAGAGTAGGCTGTGTTAATAAGTAGACAGGGGCGTACAGAGATTAAAATTTCGGCGCTAGTTTGACACAAGAATAGCTCAAAGCACCAGTGACCTTTGCAGACGTTCTTAATAGCCAAGAAATAAACGCTGGAGTCCTACTATAGCAACAAGTTTCATAAATCCTTTCTGTTTTTCGTTGTCGGGGGCTAAATTCGACTAATGCTGTCTGTGAACTTAGTCCATCTGATCGAACTCGCAGCAGCATTTCATTCAGGCACACGCTTGGCGAGCCACGAACCAATCAAAGGTGCGCACCGGAATGACTTCGGACTAACAAAGAGGCGGAGCTGTTGATCATTCCCTCACTGTTGGCAGCCACACATGTAAACGTGCCGTTGTCAGCCAGACGCGCTTGCCTGATGTGGAGTGTGTCTGTGCAGAGCAAGAAAATGAAACAATTAAATGTGTGCGGTTTAGTAAAAATGCCGTCAGCGAAACGTTTCTAAAAAGTTGGCACTTTTAAACCTGACATTTTATTTCAGCACTTTGTCGAGCACTGGCATATCTATAAAAAGAATGGTTTTGTGATGTGTAAAAAGTTAATGTCTGAATGTCTTTTTCTGTTCCCGCATTAACTATATCATCTAAAAAAAGATAAGTCGATTACGTAATGCCAGTATTCAACAAAGATCGTGCTTTCTTGTTATATTTTGCTTATATTTGCTCGTCGTGACACGACAAGATCGCATGAATCAAGCAAAGGCCTGTCGCAAAATTGTCGCTAAATAAATACACAAATACAAAATAGAATAGCGGATATCAAGTCCTAGCGCAAGAACTGTCCATTACTCCAAAGTAAGAACATTTTCAGTGATAGCAAAGCAGAAAAACAAGCTACTTTTCATAAGTACAACTCTAAGCTAAAATTTTAATTGCATCACGTATAAAGAGCCTGACATCGGATTATCCTAACAACATTCTTTCAACAGACGGATTTTTAAGTTGCCAAATGTGCCGCTTAATTGGAAAACACTTGGTTTCTGTCACGCGCGAAGAGAAACTCTTCACGTCAAATTTGATTTGGCGTGAGCTGACACAACTCAACTCACAAGCGACCTTGCTTTGTTGGGCCAAAACCACCTATAAGTCGGGGAATGCTTTTGTGTATACAAGTCGCCTGCAAGGTTGCTCCTTGACTTGCAAACCACCCTTACTAAGGAAGGTTGTTTTCACGGTGACGCGTTTTCACGTAACACAAAATCACCACGAAGATTTATTTGAACACAAGGCCAACCTGTTTTGTCAACCTTACCTCGCATTACAACGTAGTTAGGTATCGCTGGTAGCCTCTGATTGTTTCTGTACCACCTCGTTACGGGATTCGGTTTGCCGGTCGCTCTGCACTGGAACGTCACCCGGTCGTAGAGCATCACCTGCCGCAAAAAGAAAAATTTCACGTTTACCGGAGAGTTTCCAACAGTCAACTAACGTTACCACCGCCGAGACTCAGTTCCCGAAGCCCTCTAAACAAAATCAGCAAGTGGCGTGCGACACCAACAGCGGCAGAAGAGCGCGTTAACTTACCTCATAATTACTCGGCGTTACCAAGAAAGTAGGAGGACCAGTCGAACCCACGTAAGATAAAGTGGCCGGATTGCTGTGAGCTGATCCAGCTGCGTTCGTAGCGACGCAAATGTAATCTCCTAAATCAAGATGTTTGTCTGTCAGAATCACTTTTACGACAAACTTGTTTTTTGCTACCTAAACCTCTAACGCAAGTAGCCGTAGATTTTTTAACCAAAATCTTATCGTTTCTGAACAGGTTTGTAGACAAATGAAACTTGGCTCAGTGAAAACAAGGCCGTTTTTGTGAGACCGACGTGTTTGTTTCGGTGATTTCAGCTCTTTGTGTGTGAGCACTTCAATCAAAGTGAAAAAATCTCTTGAGATGAAAGTGCTTTTCTCAAATTTAAAATCAAACTCTTCCCCAGCAAGGATTCGCTGCTTCACTGCATACCAGAAGCAAAAACCAGCTTACAACGAATAACAAAACTATCTGCCATCTTGGACTGTGCAGCAAAACGTTATCTGCAAGTTCTCGAAAGTAACTAAAACATTGCAAAGGTAATGAAAAATACAGTCAATGAAGAATGACATACATTTCTCTGTCTGTAACAACCTCAACCAGCTCACCTGCGTCAGACTCCTGAGGCAACTGAATGAGAAGAGTGCCGTCGCTCAAGACTCGAAACCGACCGTTTCGACTCACAACCTCTCTTCAAAAAGGTAAAATATTGTATTAAGACACTAGGAGCAGTATAGCAAAGTTAGCGATGGTACTCATAGCACTGTGTACACAAGCAATCAAACTGGCTTTCCGAAAAGCAGTGAAACCGAGTTATAGGTTAATTGGTTTGGTTTTCACCACGGCAACTGTTTACAGTTGCTGTTATTTGAGGTTTAATTCGATCGGGGAACATTTGAAACGGAATAGTTCGTTCAAGATCTCAACAAACGCTGGAACCTGCACATCAGAACTTTAAAAAAGACATTGACCTGTGGCGTTCCGAACCCAGGAGTCTCTGACTTCAATTTACTCGGAACATTTGGCAAAGTACCACTGAATAACCGAACGTGAAAGGCAATCCATATAAGCCGATAGGCTGAAGCAAAGTGCAGACGAATTTTTTAACCTGAGTTAAATGCTATCACCCAGACATTTGCAACGTTATACGAACCCCACATTTCACCACCACCTTTAATCAATACCAAAACCGAAATTAAGCCACAGACGAGCAGCAGTAAATCGTTAGACGTACCCGTCGTGTGTCCAGCTGATCACAGGCTCGGGGCTGCCTGAAGCTCGGCACGTGAGCCGGGCAGTGTGGCCTTGTTTGGCCTCAACATCTTCAGGGTGAAGAACAATAATCGGCCCGCCTAGAAACATCAGGTAAAGGTGTGTACATTCGTCGATTGCCGTAGCTTTAGTAGGTAATTATCACTAGAACAAACATCTTTGATTTGTTAAGAAGTCACCGCCGCATGCTGTAACTATTCCGGAAAGGACGCTCAGATGACATTGCATTTATGTTCACCATTCCATGCAGGCACGTTCGACCAGTGATTTAGACATGTAAGCGTTTGTCATACATTGCACAAGTTTCCGGCACCCATTTTCACTAACCATTGCAACCGGCAAATGGAAGTGACAAGCACGTTAAACATCTCACATGAAAAAGTAATACTTGTTATTTGCATAACCGTAAGATTGAAAAGTCTCTTCACAGTACTAGTGCGCTTTCAGTAACATGCAACTCGCGCTTACGATGAAGATCAATTTAGTTAACCAAAACCAAAGCTGTCGCACTTGACCGATTGGTTTCAAGGTTGTTTTAAAGTTCATTCAACGCAAAGATTTGCGTTAGTTTCTCAGAATGTTAGGCACTTCATCGAGAAGAACAAAAGCTCACCATGCGCGAGGCATTCATCAGCACGGAAGGGCGAAGAAATGAGTTGCTTTTTTTAAACCACTAAAAGACATCAAACTACTCATGCAGCACCGCAACTTCTACATGGGCCTCAAAGTTCTGGTGCGGCTCTCACTCGCTGAACCTTCAGTGCACTGGAACTCGTTCTCGGGGATGCTCCCGATCGCGCGGCCGGCCAAGGACGGCGGGCGGTAGCACGTCGCAGTCGTGTGCAGATGGTTTTTCTCTTCGCGAAGGTAGCGGGAAAACCACCTCAAGTGGCAATCGCACTCGAGCCTGTTGCTGTCGAGGCGCCTGCGAGGAAAAAATAAACAATCCGCGAAGTCTAAGGGGGTCATTAAAGGATTCTGCCGTTGTTACAACAACGTGCGCGTTCTTGAAGCCCTTTCAGCTCGAATCGTCGCGACCAGCTTCATCGCGAAAATCGAGTTTGCTTAACCTTCACCTTTCGCGGAAGACCTTTTTTACTGATTGGTGCGAAGGGAGGTAAATGCATTTTTCAAGAACTGCACTGCGTACACACTGACGACAGTTGCGGCAAATTAATTACACAAGCAAATGTTTCGTTGCATATGTCAAAACAAGTTGCAAGTCTTTCGGTTGCTGCATTTTAAACTTCAACATAAATATACATACATTCAACTCAGACTTGCAATTACTCAAGCGTGCTATGGTNGGTATGGATTCCGTTGGTCGTACACGGCATGCCAAAACGTCAAATTAGCACTACTCTGCAAACCCAAGTTATGCGGGAACTTACAGTCGCCTGAGAGATTTGAGATTACTGAACATAACGCTGGGAAGAATAGTGAGACGGTTTCCTTGAAGAAATCTGCAAAAAAGAAAGAATATCGTGTCTGAGTTGGATGCCAACGCCGCCTGAGGGAAAGCGTATGACTCACTGGCGGACTGAAGCAAACCCGAGGTTGGCGGAACTGGCATGGGTGAAAGGAAATGCGATGGGAAGCATTTGGCAGCTTCACTAATGATTAGCAAGCAATTTTGGCAACGCTACAACCAGTCCACATCCAGCAGTTGTAAACAGCGCGCAACGGTGCTAATTTGGAGAATACTAATCAAATTCTAATCAATTCAATTTGTACCGGAAAAGGCATACCGTGAAGCTTGCAACTCATGGCAATATTTTTACTGTGATGTCAAAGCAGATTAGTGTATAAAATCTACCCTGGAAAAGCGCTATGATTTTTCTGTCTTCCCTGTACACTCGATTTCACTGCAGGAAGACGCGATTCCATGTCCAAATTCAAAACAATAGAATTTGAGTGCAGATGGTTGGTAAATCTTAACGTGAACAACCTGCACTGCAGCACCGGGGTCACCTATGAACCCGTAAATCTCGATGTAGTTGACTGTTTACTGTTACCCAGGTAATTGGCACGTTATAATTATATATAAGCAGATTGAAAATACCATTACGATGCAAAAAATAAAATGTCGTTCATTTTTAGCAAGGCCATTGGCTGCGGTAACACGTATTACCATCGCCAATGATTTTGCTAAATTGGAAAAATTGCTGCGTAAGCATAAAACCAGCAGTCCTACGGCCTTGAGGTTTAACTAGTTTCAACGATGCTGTGTAACATGGCCTTGCAACAGCTCGTATAGCTGAAAATCAAAGGTTGTTGAAGAAACCGCGATGCCAAGATTCACAAAGTTGTGTTTTAAGTTATTTAGAATCTTATAACAGCCTTTATGGTTTCCATGACATCCCACTTTTGTCTTTCAATTAGACCTGAAAAAGTGGATTGAACATTACTTGAGGGCACATGGGAGAAAGATTAATCTCAGCTCGTAATGCCGTCCTTCAGCCATGTTGGTACTTCGCCAGTGACTTTATGACACGCACAGAACAAACAACGTAACGCTAGAACCCAGGGTCTCCTAAAGCTATTTGGTGGCCAATGAAGGTTGAATAATTGAAAAAACTCGCCACCTATTTTGAAACTATACCCATTATTACAAGTGGCACAAACACAACATTGTTTAGAAAAGAACTAATTTGAGTAACTAGTCACGACAAAGGCGACTGAGTTGAATCCATACGCAAATCTTTTCAAACAAGAAAACGATTTCACATAACACTAAGCATCTTCGGTCCTGAAATCTTATTCAAATAGAATCTATATTTTTCCAATTGCGGCGGTCTTTTCTTCAAAAAAAGATGTAAAAATGTCGTTCAATCAATCTAAATTTTGTTGTGGCTTAATGAGGAAAAAGTTTTCTGTATATTTTTCTAAAACGGAAAACAACAGAATGGTAAGCATCTAAACGGTTACAAACTAGCAGCTTGCACTGCAGGGGTTGCAGTCGAAGTTATGGTTGACGTATTTTAACAACGGGCGGATTGGCGCCACTGCTTCAGTCGCATAAGCAGTAAATGATCTGAAAAGCCGTAAATTCTTGAAACTTATTGATCAGACGCGCTTTGCCTCTGCCCGCGTATATTCTGTCTCCACTGTCGTTCAAATGGTCGTGATGAAAAATTTTACCACACATGGCAATTGCGGCACGACGAGAAAATATTTTGGGGAAGACAGCCGCTACATCGCCGGCAATCACTGCTAATCGGCCAAGCCAACAGGGTTGGGCAACTCGGCTTCACTGGGTAATTGCCGAAAAAGGGAAGCAGTTGAGCGCGACTATTCAGTGAGGAAGTCAAGTTCTTACAACGTAATTGATACTCATGGTTTAAGTGGTTCCTAATGTTCATCATTCAATTTCAACTGGTGCTACCAAAAATAGCGCAGAACGGAGAAAAAATATGTCCTCTTCTAGTGAGCAGCGAACACTTTAAGCAAAAGATCTTTAATGATCTTTGAGTGTTTTGAAACTGTTGCAGTTTTCCAGTACAAAATACCTTAAAAATTATCATGGAGTTTCGTTTAGCTTTTTGTTCAGTTCCGACAACGGCATTACTCCGGCATGTGTTACACAGTTTTTTTCTGTGGCATATAGTTTGCCTATTTGATGGTTTCGACAGAAAATACTCCACCTTATGTGGCTTATATCTTTAATACTCATGAGTGTTTTTCAACATTTTTTATTAAACGAAATCGGCAAAAGAACGCTTTATCTGCACGGCAAAAACCTTACGAGCGAGCAAAGGAGATGATTGCAAAACTAATCTTTTTTTTCATTTAACCATCGGAAAAATCAGAATTCGAATCTCAAAAGGGCGATGTTCTTTTCACATCCCTAATGTGTAATGTCATATAAACACAAATCGACTGCCCAATGCGGTAAAGCTAGCAAACGTGAGGAGGTATCCAAGTAGTTCAAGGAATCTTTCAGGCAATATGCTGCCGATTTTTAATCCACAATGTGCTGATTTCAAGTATTCGTCCATAAAACTACTCTAAAGTTTTGAACTACCTTAAGCGTTTCTCACCCATTTGTTTACTGGCCAAACAAACGTTTTTGTTTTGTACTGTTTGTTCATTGTCATTTTTAAACCTTAAGCAAAACGATAGCTTTTTTTTTCTTCAAATAAATTTATCTCTTTGTCAAGCTAACATCACGTTTAACTAATATATTGTGAAAGAAAACATTATTTTCTTTATACTGTAACTGATCAAAATTAACGCTTCTTACTATGAAAAGGTAGCCTAAGCCTTCCCTTCAGTTTATAATAGTTAGTTAAATCTAAGCCGAATCAGCTTTAGTTCGGAATAAAAATTCGGCAACATCTCTTCAGAATTTTGCAAACAGTGGTGACTCTACGTGCTCTTAATATATATTCTATAATATTTGACTATGCTTGCAACTCCCAGCGTAGCAGTATTTACTGTATGTTGCTACAAGCTGCGGAATACCGAAAAGAATTGATGGGCTCAAATGGAAAAATTTATAGTATTATTAAATATCAGCTGATTTTCAAATATAAAACAATAAATATGCGGAAAAATATTAACGGCATTTTTAAAGAGGGAAGACTTTTTTGCTTACTGCATTTTAAATCGCCATATAATCTAGCAAGAGGGGAAAATAACGCACTCTTAACAATATGATGTACGGCATTATGACTAGGGAAAGAAACAATCTAACACACGACATTCAGAAATTGATTAACTCTGTCTGTGGAGCCTGTTTGCGAAGCAGGCAAAAATCCTTAATTCGTAAAAAATTATGTATCTATTTCTTCGCATCGTAACGACAAAACGAATTTTTTTCAATGGATAAAAACGCGCTGTAAACGTCTACAGCGAAAGCGCCACAAAAATTTTGTCTTTTGCATAAAAACATGCGCAGCTCGGGTCACTGATCGCTTGCTCTAGAAAAATGAGTGAAGTAGATACATGAGCAAACGGTCCGAGCAAAACGATCACAAAATTATGTGCAGCTTATGCCGAGTTGAACACCAACAACCACAGGCATGTTGATTATATGTTGTTTTATTTCAGGAAAAATGAGTTGTTAACAAAACTTCAACAAGTTGCCAGAAGAATTTCGATATATTTGGATTTCGGGGTTTGAGCGTACGTGGCACAAATATGGGCTGAGGGTAGTGGATAGGTAGGATGAAAGCAGTAGGTTTTACGTGTGTGTGTGGAAGGTAAAGTGAACGAAAAAAATATATTTAAGCAAGCCTCGTATATCAGGTGCAAAGAGTCGACTAATACAATTGTTTATGCCTTAAAAGTACAGTACATGTTTAGCTAATAAGCTGTTCCTTGCCAGGTTATGAAGCAGGTTTGATAAGACGACGCAAGGTGCGATTCTGTGTTGAATTCTAACAGCATTCCCAGCTTAGTAGAAGTGTTTAAGTATATAACACAATAAACGCAAGTATGCGGAAAATCTGCAGTACATAGGCCTGTATCCCAATTATTGACCGGATCTATTAGAATAGATTATTATGAAACGGTGTGCATCTTAAAGCTCCAGATGGGGCCGACGCGTAAACAAGGGAAACGTCTTGACTGTTGAATTCACGCTAAACGTGCAACGTTAGTTAAAATTGGGTAAGGACAGCAAGTCACAACTTTTACTTACAATCTCTCCAACTTTGGAAGGTTATGGAAAGTGGTTGGATGGATTGTTTCAAGTTCATTATCATGCAGGTACCTGCGTCATAATAAAGCAAATCAAAGCTGAAATGGACGAAAAGGCGTAATGTCCATTATGAGATACATGTATGCACAAAATTAAAACCAACCACAAAGCAAAATATCAGACTAATCCTAAATTTTGTTTTCGACAAACCGAGCGCAACACTACGGCTTTCTGTGTCATCATTTATTAAAATTTCTTAAAACTATGAACACTAGCGTTGAGAGTATTTTATAATGCGAGCTTTTATAGTGTCAAGCAAGAGCTACTTTACAATTATTNGCTAATTTACTAAGAGCTAATTTACAATATTACCACATACTTTTTTAACCACCAGCACAAAAAATTGAGACTGAAACTTCACTCACAGCACATGCAGGGCAATGCCATCTGCCAAGATATTGCATCGCCAAATTAAGTACAGATTAAGATTAGACACCACGTGAAATCACGTGACTTACAATACGGAGCTAATTTGCATGGTGTGTCAGAGTCATCAGCAATAAGCGAAAAGCCAAAGGTAGACGTTTGCCTGAGCAACTGAAAAACGATTGCAGCTTCAGCAGCAAAATAGCACTCTACGGCGCGCATGCCAACGTAAAGGACAAAATAGGATAACACCAATTACAGTATATTAGCATGGCATGCTCAGCGTTGACAAATACCACGCAGACGAAATCATCATGCGCCAGATGAGCATCAATCGAAAGAAACCCATTCGCGGGCAGGAATCAGCCGTTGCGATGTTAGATAGACAGAGGACATAGTATCTTGCGCCTACCATGAAGTCATGTTCAGCTGTTTTTTTAAACAGAACATGCGCCAGATGTTATCACACGTCATATGGTATTCCAAACCTAAATGGAGCATTTTGGTGAAAATATACATGAAAGAAAAGCAACTGCAAGCAAATCAATGGCTGTCGGAGTTTCTGAACATCAGCAATCGATCATCAGATCGTAAGCACGCCCTTGTTACATCAAGGCTTCTTTCTCCGCACTCACGCAGTTTCTCCGCGATAATGATACGTTTTCTGGTTAGTCATACAGTGCGACCACATTCAGATGATGGTGGAAAGCAAAGAGGCCAACACAAGAAGCACATTCACTTTTAAGTGCAGCCGATTTCAGAGGAATCGCTCACTGAATCTGAAACTGGCTATGGATATTTCATCAAACTCCGGCCTCCATTGCTGCTGTGCGGGGTGTTGCGAAGCTGGCTGTTAGTTGCCAGTAGAATTTTGAGAGAAGTTATTTATGCCCATCGCCATTTAAATGCAAGATGATGATAAAATGATTTAAAGACAAATGTTAGGTCTAAGTGTGGACGTGCAGTAACATAGCAGCAGCCTTCTTTATTGCGATAGCTACTTATAGTAGCGCATAAGGACAACGGTCTTTTCAGCACTAAATCGTTTAGAACTAGCTCAGCTGCACTACTATATAAAGTAAATGACAATGTCTCCTTTGATGAACTCACCTGCTGCATACAAATGTTTCTCGAATTCAGCTTGTTTCAGTAGTGCAAATGTTTACAGCTTTTATGAAGCAAGCTTTCAGAGCCATATTAAACATTTTCTATGCGCACGCATGACACGGACGATTGTGTCGGGAATCAGAAAATCCGTGTAATTATCGGTACTACCACCACAGCCTTTGTTTAAGATTGACTCATACAAGTTGCACAATTTCGTAAATTCCGCAAATCAAGGTTAAAATGCATTGCATGAAGCTCGTTATTGCCTTTGCCAATGGCCATTATTTCGCGCTCTGCTCAACAGCAAATTGGGCCCAGAGCCTAGATATTGAAACAGCACATTCGAGTTCAAGACTATAACTACTACTTTGTTAGTAGCCAGGTGAGCTGCGTATAACACATGAGCACACTAAACGGTGGTGATAATGACCTTGGAGTTAAACCAAGCATAAGCACCAAGGAACGAAGTATGAGACCCAAAAAGTGGGGCAAGAAGTGAGTGATAGATCAGTGTGCAAAGGAAAAGTTGTGTGGATGGAAGAAAGGACCACAGAGGTTTTGCAATGGCAACTACTCGACTTACAATTGTTCTAAACTGACGAGTCCTTTTAGAGCTCGTTTGTGTATGGTGTGAATCCTGTTCTTGTATAAATATCTAAAAATATAACAAATACAAAGTGATGTTGATTGCAGTCCACGCTGCAGGTGTATCACTGTGCGACACAAGAGTGAATAAAGCAAGGATATTTATGGAGAGTTCCTCAAACTTTCCAGCTGATTTAATAAAAACAAAAATAAAATATACTAATAGCCACAATCAGGCAAACAATTGGTGAGGAATTGAAAGAAGTACTAGAGTCTGAAGCAAGCACCACTTAAGCTAGAACTTGTATATAGCAGTTTCTGTCCATATTCAACAGGCGAAATTCTTCATTAATTCGGATGCACTTCTATGGCATAAACGCTGATAAGATAACGACAGTAATTAATGTACACTGCTCGTCAGCCACATAGCACAGCTGGCCAATGAAGTACGAACTCATTACTGCAATTAGCTGCATGAGAAAACACCATTTTACGTATTTCACGCAAGCCACGTGAGATGGACTGATCAAATTTTAGTAGAGTTGTTTATTTTCCTTGTTTAGTTAAATAATTCAAGATGATTCATTTCTAATGGAAAGGCTTTCAAACGGCACGCAAATTGAAAAACATCTTATGTTTTACTAATTTTGAGTTTCCAGGTTTATAAGCACATGTCATTCCTTAATTCTAAGCGGGCCACCCACATCTTGCTGTAGTAAGAAGTAGGTTTACAGCATTTATTCCCCACGTGACTCGCTGAACTATGGAGGTCCTGATAACAAATCAATTCAGCGACCATCTGCTGTGCCTAGAAATAAAGTTTTATTGCTAGTTAGCTTTAGGCAGAACTACTAGCAACCGAGGTTTGATGCAACTACCTAGCACTTCATTCAGCACTACNCAACATGANCGCTGTGTCCAAATCACTGCTGAATTCGCAAACTTATAGCAGAGCAGTTGTTTTTTAGAATTTTTCTCAAACTAATTTTATTCGCACGTTGTAAATTCTAAGCTTTGGCATTGCAAGGCGGAGGCGTATTCTTAAATTCAAAGCAGTGCAAAGCCACAGTAGCATATGCGTTAACGTGAAACAACTAAAGAAACTAAAGACGTTACTTCACGTCATTATTGATTACAAACATCAAATTTTTGGCATCTAGAAGGAAAATTTTTCGTAAATGGAATAAATCAGATTGCCTTACACCAATGGTTGTCAACCTGAGGTAACGACCTCGAAAAGGCAAAGGCAGGCGTTGGGGTGAAGCTTGAATCCATAAAGAAACAAGTTTGCTGCACGAACTGATCTCCAGTTGAATAGCTTCGCATGCAACCCGCTGAATTGCCATCACTTCGCATTTTCGCGCATTTCGATTCTTTGTTTTTCAGCACTAAAAACGACTTTAAGCTCAAGATGATTTTTTATATGGTATTTGAATGAGATACCTTGCTGCAAGTCGAGCGCACAATACCTTTTCCTATAATGCCAGCTCCTTACAACATTGACTATTACTTTTCTGAACCGCATTTCCTTGTTTATACCTCACGATTTAGCGAAATAGAGTCTTCGTTCGTTTTCACTTTGGTTTCGGATATTGAGGAAAAAGTTGCGCAATACAAATAACGGCAAAGTTGAAACTCAAGTTTTTGAGCTGAAAAATGAATTTTTTCCAGACCAAATGCATGAAAACGTTTCATACAGGTTTTCAAAATAACTGAGCTGGGTGCGGCAAACTCTGTGCTTTGGTCACGTGAGATCTCAAACAGCCAAGACGATGTGGTTTTTGGTGTGCTATCCATCGCAAGCAAACAAGTCGAGTCCCAGCCAAACAAGGAACGATAACATCTGCAAACTGCAGCACGTTCTCTCTAGACTTGTTCTTGCACTGACTGCCCACGATTCGGCGCGTGGACGAAATGGGTTTACTGATTGCACTGCGCAAGCGAATATTTTTTCCATAGAAGAGAAATGCTTTATACGTGCAGTGAATAAGAAGTTTCGCTGCACAATGCCATGCCGACGATTCACCACAAAAATACGTTTTTTACAACACGCGAACTTAAACGCCAAAGGAGCTGAACATGATGTTCATGTTAGGGGATGAAGACGGAGGCAGTAAATAAAAGATGTACCAGTCAGTTACACGCGGAAAGTAACGGCAGTCAGAGGTTTTATTATAGCCAGCAAAGATTCACCTTCAAACTTTCACCTTTGCCACACGAACATTCTGTTCCATCAATTTAAAGCACAGCGAAGAAATTATCACAGTAGTAGCCATCATTACGGAGCCCAGAGACAAACTTTATCTCCATAAATGTCGTTTATTTGCATAAGATGAGAACAGTTGAATTATTATTGCTTGATTGTAGGTGGTAATATCAATAAAGATGCTTATTTCTTGCATGGAAAAGGGTGACAGAGTGATTCGAATGATAGTAGCCTGGGGGTAAATTGTATCGCAATAAACTTCGCCTCCGCCTTTGTCTCTTTCATAGCAAATCTTGACAGCGCAATTTCAAACTCTTTCACTATGGAAGTGATACCTCTCTTGCTTAAAGAGATCAATGGATCAAGCGACATATTAGACGTGGTGGTGTAACAGTGGTAGGCTTTAAACAAGCTTCCTCTGAAAACGTAAATCTTGTTTGTGATCTTCGAGATTGCTCCAACAGCAATGCCCGTGACTACGCGAGCGACACTGAAATTCTGAAATAGAACTGCAGTTTCAGGGAAAATGTGTTTTGTCAACTTGCCCCTCCCACGCATGGACGAATCCGAGCCACGGACAGTCCGGGTCAAACTACGCAATCAGCATTTTCAAGGGCAAGCTTTCACTGTCTGCAATGTTTACATGAAAGTTGTTTTCGAGGTAAAAAGCAGAAACAAAAATAATAAAAAACCTTACGCGATTTGTTTATCTGATTTTTGTCAAACGAAAAAAAAGCAAAGTATATATTTTATGGTAAAACCTGAAGTAAAGTATCTTCATATAATAATTCAAAAGTCAACGAAGCATGTTGTTCAAAACGAGGTTCAACTTTTTTAAGTTAAGTTCATATTTTTGAAGGTTATTGAAAAATGGCTTATGCGAACCAACCAACAGTAACGCACATGACTCTATGAGCAATCACACAGAGCAGAACTATGGAGCGCAACGGTGCAGGAGTTGGAATTCACGCATTGCAAAGCAATGCATCAATAGATCTCCCACACAGTTTTCGTCCGAAAACTTCAGCTTCACCAGCATTCACACTTTATACCGTGCTAATGACGTTTCGGACTGGAATTTGCCGGTGGTAAAATGCTGCAAGTTAAACTGATGACCGCACAAAGAGTTTATGTTACTGTCAACCACGAAGAACAAGAAACCTAGAGCGAAAATCAAGAAAAGCGTGAGTCGTTGGCGGTAAAGTACACCACTAAACTATTGTTAAATGAACACTGTCAATAGTACTCACAAATATTTTAGAGAAGTCAATCCCTCAAATGACTCCTCAGATATCGTCCTGATGTAGTTGTTGTTCAGCAGGCTGCACGAAAAGTATACGCATTCGTTACGGGTTACGATAAAAACATAACGGAGGAAAAGTAACAAGGCGAGGGTATGTTTGGTGATCATCACATATATCTTTACTTGCTACGTCGGCTGTTAACGCTAACCGCGTCAGCAAATCCGAAAGCCACCGCAACGTCCATGACACGGCTTTGACCCCACAAGACCTTCGCTGTGTTACGATAGGCGTAAACAGCGTTGTCGTTTTACAGTTCGTGGACTGGTGTTGTACCAGAACTATGTATCCAACATACCGGGCTCCCACACCGCGCCCAACGCAGGATGCTTGAGTTCCTTGCTACTATCCAATCTCATAAACGTGCCATAGAAATGTAACAAGCAAAAGAGAATAGACGCAGTGTTGCTGCAGTTGTTGCAGAAGCTGTACCAGCTTCGGTGTTTTTCAAAATGCGTTGTTCAGTGACTTCAATTTGACGTCATTCAGGTGCATATTAAGCGTAGACAAATGTTATTCGCAGTCGTTGCACAAGTTTCCTTTGTTTCACACAATTCATTCGCTAAGCATGTGCCAATGCCGTGTGCAACGCAATAAGCTTACCGAGTTATTTTTTTTTAAATGACTCAAAAAACAATATGCGTTTGTTCCGGTCGCATCAATCAGCGCCGAGATGTCTGATCTCATCCGACAGTCTTACTCATCTCGATTGAATTTCCACATAAAGTTTTACTCATAAGAAAACAACTTGGTCCGTCAGAGCATCAAGAAGTTTCTATCAGAGGAACCCTAGCAACGCTTAAAATGAACAGCAGCTACAACAAAAGCGATTATTATTCCGCTGACAGTAGATACAAGAAAATACTGAAAAATAAATGAAATCCTGAAGTTTGAACTTGTATATGCCGAAAACTATAGATCAACGTTACTGGTACACAGTCGCGTAAGTCAATAATATTAATCAATCTGAGCTTTCCGAACAAAACTTTAACCGAAAGCTCATTCATAAGCCCTCGCGTTCACTCTTGGCCATAACAATCATAATCTACGGGGACTGAAGTTTTTGATTCGGATCCATCACCACCAGTATTCAAACCAGTTTAGCGCAAGTAGTTGATCGCGTTGAGGTAAACTGTGACTTTCAATACTGAAAGGATAATCCAGAGTTGTTTTACACAGATTTGTTTTGGCAAAGGCGCAGTCTATAAAACTCGTTCGGCACCAAGGTTTCTTTCCACGGGTAGAAGTTTCACGGCGGTTGAAACCTTAGCGAGCGACGCGCTGCAACCGGCTTAGAAAAATAATATCATTTAAACCACCGCCGCATCTTCTCAGCGCCGTCGTCGTCCCTTTCGTGAATCACACGACGCTTTCCTGTCAGCGCGCGGTCGAGCG
>JGI24022J15233_10001132_pt1 | contig 20978 bp, 16 predicted proteins | sample Ectturendosymbi2_FD_15233 | JGI IMG/M metagenome (IMG submission 15233) | reverse complement strand
TGATGGGAGGGAAGAGGGGGATTTGACTCCCCTGGCCAGCTAAATTTAAAAAACACCCTCAACTTACAGTAGCTTATATTTCGGATTTAGTACCCTTTTAAACATAGGCATAGCCAGGTAGACAGGGGCCATTCCACCCCAAATTTTTAGCCTATCTAGTCATTTTGTGCTTTGAGAATCGGTGTTCCAGACAAAATACTGTTGCTCGCCTAAAGTCAAACTTTTTGGCACCCATACCCCTCTAAATATTGGGCTGGTTACGCCACTGTTCTTAAATATGTAACCTATATTCGATTGTTACAACCAAAAAACAAAACACCAGTCTAATACTTGTAGATCAGTATATACTTTACACTTAAATAATGGTTATCTTAGAGCACCGGGAGCACCAATTAAGGGAACAAACCGATGATTAGAGCATGTTTTTAATAAAAAGTTAAAAAATTGTTTTCTCTTCTAACATGGAAGAAATATATAAAGTAATTGCAGATTTCCTAATAACTATAAACCTACTTTCTAGAGATTTTCAAAACAAGCAAGTACTTTGGTAGCATTGACGTACAAGGTGGGGAGGGCAATTGCTCACCGAGATTTTGGCATGATTGAAAAACGTTCAGAAAAAAACTGCCCGATTTGGGTAACGTGCTTGAGTAAAATCACCGGCCTGCAAAACGTTCCTGTTGACGATTGTATTTTAGTAGCTTAACAATTCGAGCAAATCGACGATTTTGCCCTTAATTCCGGTTTTATATGTGATAAAATTTCGGTTTTACGTGTTATGTATCAATTTCTGAAGTGAACATTTTTCCGTACAATTTGATGGTAAATGCTTTTCTACATTAGTATCACCTGCATGAACACCATACCACAACTAATAATTTCTTGCGTGCTACATTCGCTTCAATTTGTAACAAACATTTCTAGCTCACCTGAAACTCTTCAAAAAAATTCTCACTACCTTCTGGTCCACTAAGACTGGCCGATATATGACCTCCTGGTTGATTCGCTGGCCCTTGCCTGAGCCAGTTATGGCCCGCTGACGAATGTGTCTGTTCAATGCAGCTCGCGTGATTGTGAAAGGTTCGGTAGTCCCTATAATGTCACTGTCGTCCTGTCCATTTCTTTGATTTTCCTGCATTCTGCTTGCTATAGCTTACGGTAGTAGTTTAGACAAAAACCCCGTCTACGCCGGTTACGAGGTTAATTGCCAAAAGCAATGCTTGTACAGATCACGTTAAGGACGACGGAAGATGCGAAGTGTTACTAAATAAAAGAAGAAGGAAAACGGAGAGACAATGCGTGTTGTTAAATGAACTTCGCGGAAGGAACTGTCCTGAAAAAATTCACTTCCAGAGTCATTATAATTTGAGAGGGTTTGCGTCGGTTCTTAACAGTTAATGCAAATTATTTTCAAAATACCGGTTTGAGGCACCGATTTTCAAAATACCTACCAAATTATCGTTTGTAGTTGCAATATGTTTTGTTATTTTTTGCAAGATTAACAAGTTGGTCAGACAATGCAGTATATGAATTATGTAACGTTATTATTTGAATGTTTTCATAATAATCTTCGTAACAAAAATAAATAAGTATGAAAGTGTGCTGTGGTCCTTTCGTGAAATTTACAATTTTATTTGCTGAAACGTTTGAAGCAAATGTAAACATACATTTTCTGTTTAAAAATTTTCACTTACTTCTTGGTTTATCTTTTGAAAAGTTGTGCATATATCCAATATTTAAATTATTAAAACGGGCGCACATTTAAACTTTGCCATGGGCGCCATTTTGCACAGATACGCCACTGCTCCCTGCACAAACATGAAGCCCCAATTGAAGACTTTCTTGCGACGGTTATGCCGAAATCGTGTCCGCAAGTGGAACTAAAAAAACAGGGACATAATAAAAAATAAAAAATTAGGATATATTGTTGTCAATGCCATTCGACCTCGGAATGTGCCATAAAGTCATAAATCTGTTTTTTAGAAATCACGAATAAGGGGGCCTCTGTAAGCACTTAGGAGGCAGAGCTGGTTGCTACGGCTCTAGGTCCCAGTTTTCACATTTAGCTTTCCAGGTAGGGGGTGGTTTGCACCCATGCACCCCCGTCAGTTACGTCACTGTTGCAGACCTGTATTACATACTTTCACTGTGCAAGAATACAGTAGAATAGCTCGTCTCCAAGGTATACAATCATGTAAAATCGTATTCGTAGCCCGCGCCTGTAACATCCGGTGTATTTGTATCAGAGTTGTCCAATGAAAACTCAACACTTTACACCAGCGTCTCCACAAATTTTTGTCAGAGAGTCACATAAGCTATTATACAACAGTTCGAGGGCCGGACTTCTTACTTAATGTGATTGTTTTGGAATATGTTACATTCTACCAAATCAACAAATTTTTCGTAAATATATTATTAGTTCATTATTGGCTAAATGACTTCGCAGGCCGAATTTCGCCCGCGGGCTGTAGTTTCGCGATCCCTACTTTACACAAAAGAGAAATTCATTCATTTAACCAATACCACTGTACGCCAGTGGTAGGCAAACTGTGGACCTCGGACCAATTGTAGGCCGATCAGCAGTTTTTATTGTGCCGTGCAACACTTATTTTTGTGAGATGTGTGGTGCGTAAGAGCTAAAGTGCTGACCCGGTTGCGCGGGATAAAACACAGGCTACTGCAACAACTATAGAACATTGCTTGTTTGACGTTGTTGTCATTATACGGTTTATGACATTAATGCAGCATTGTTATATTACAGACAACTGATTACAGCATAAGTTTGAAATTGGACCTTCAAAAATAAGCACGGGTCTTTGATTACGACTGAAAGGGGGTATCGGGTTATCATAACGAAAGTTTGCCGATCACTGCTATACGCAAAACTGTTGAACGGAGGCTCAGCAAGTTGAAGTTTATCAAAACGTTTCACAGGTCGTCTATAACTGATGAAAGACTAACAAATCTGGCAATTATATCTATTGAAAATGAAACTGCAAAAACATCAGTTATGACTGAGTTGCTATAAACATTTACATCTTTGAAAACTAGGGAAATGTCATTTTCTTAGCTTGAAATACAGTAAATGTTAAAGTCTGTCTGCTTTATGTGTTGTGTTGATGCTGTAGAAACATGCTTTTATAAATATTTGTTGAAGTAACTCGACATTTTTGTTTATACACACATTCTGTGTTAAATACAATATATTGTGCATTGGGGGCCCCCAAATCCAGGCTTGGGGGGCCCAAACCACCTAGCACCGGCCCTGAATAAACATGTATCGTGACGGTTCAAACACAATTATGTGGAACCATGACGTTGTCATCAGTGATTTCCAATTACCTTGTCAGGGAGTAAAAATTAGTCTAGTTAAGCAATCCAAATCCTACCTGTGTATTGTTGCAACTTTCATCAGATATTGCCACCCTATCCTACAGTAAATTTGAAATCATTCAGCTTATTCGCGAGAAGTCAGCAGCAAAGTCTTACAAGTGTAGTGCAAGTAGTGTACATAAATGCTGCCGCAGTCGCACAACATGACATTTAATGACATACAATCCAAACATTTTTCATACGCGTTTAGAGGCTCAAGGGCAGTGGTTCTCAAAGTGGACGGAATCGCCCCTTGGGACGATTTTGAGGGGCAAGGGGGCGAACAAGGCAAAGGGGCGATGGGAGAGCAAAACAACACAAAGGGGGAGTAAACGTTCAACCACTAATCGATCATTAAGTTAACTTCAGTTGACGATCATTGAGTTAACTTCGGCTGTGACCTTACTGCTATCAAAGCAAAGAAACCGCTTGTTGATTCATTTGCGAGGTGATCCACGATTGTCCCTCACTAAAGTGTCTCCCAATCTTTCGAAGTTTTGTGAAGGCCGCCAAGCACATCCATCACACTAAACTAGGGACCATATCGATGATAATATATTTTTAAATACTACCTTGTGCTTGCTTTATTAGGCATCTTCTTCTTTCTTTTGAACAAGTTCTTTTATCCACTGCTTGGCCGCGCTAGATTTCGGGGCAGGTGTTGAGTAACCATATCAGACATGGGGGGAGACAACGATGTGTCGGGAGTGAAAAGGGGGCGATGGAACAAAAAAGTTTGAGAAACACTGCTCTAGCGTTTGTCAGCTGCATACATCAATTATTCGCTCAAGAATCGGACGACAACGAGATCCACTTCCTATACGCGCGCAAGTTTTGTGGAGGCCCTGCTTCGGAAGTCGGTGGCTTGGAGCAAAGTTGCTACTCGGCTTCGATTAAACGTGTGCTGGTGTGCATCACATACGTTTGCAGCGTGAGGGATGTAGTATAGTTTCTGTAAATGTACTGTATTAATTTCTGAGTTGAACCAAGGCATGTGTCGAGCAACGCTAAGTAGTAAAATATGACAAGGTTCCTCGTTCGTTCATGAGTTTATTTTTGGTGTTGGTTTGTGGTAGCAACATTTAGAAAACGTCTGTTAATACAGTATATCTTTTTTGAAAGGTGGATATAGACGTTAAGCAGATTGTATTAATTGATACTATGTAAACAAACTTTCATCTTGTGTTTGTATACAGTATAGGCAGTACGCACTGTTAAGCAGGCTTTGGACCTTCTTTCTGAGTTTCCAATGTGTTTCAGTTGACCGAAGGAGACAATCAAAGCCGAAAATAATGATAAGCTATGCGTGGAGACAAGATGGCGTGGACATCACTCGTATACCCAGAAACGTGAGTTTCTTTAACAGATTATTTGTATTTCATTATCATCTTTAATCGTCTTGTAATAGTCAAAGAGTCAGATCTGCTCATGTTGCCTTGGACATATAAATGCAATTTCTGAAAAAAATCTTCAATCGACGTATACACTTTGTGATAGGAAAGTGAGCGGTGAAGCTGTTTTCTTTCATCAACGCGGCAGCTCCCACAAGTTTGAAAAAGCTACGTTTGATACGTGGTCGTCGGTAATTCCCGCATTATTTTATGCGCATACTGTGATGTGACAATGAATATCAAAAAGTTTATTTTCAAAGTGTGACCCAAAAGATCATTTTTTCGAAGGCACAGTCGGGCCGTGTTCTCCATTGCGCATAAACGCAAAACGCGAAATAATTAGCCAGAACTATGTGCAACTCCAATCCCCTCTGATATATAGAGCAGGGGTGTGTAACCCGTGGCCAGGGGGCCAAAAGTGGCACAGGAAGTGAAGTTTTGGGGCCCGCGGAAAGGACCAGATTTTGAAGCAAGCATTACGGTTTTTAAAGGGTATTGCCAATCTTCCGTGGGTGGCCAGCGAGTTGGCTAACCCGCTGAGCTTGACGCATACAGCTGTGGCCTGCGGACCAATCTGGTTATGTACATTTGGCCAGGAAATGCCGCATGGTTGCACACCCCTGTTATAGATTGTAGACTGAAGAAAAAACAACTCCCATTGTAACGGCTAACACTTGCAGATTGCTTCCTGTTTAAGGAATGAAGGATTTGAGGTTTGGATTGATGAAAACGAAATGTATGGCAATGTAGATGAGAGAATGGCTGAAGGGGTGGGTTTTTGCGACGTATTCCTCGCTTGCATATCACCTGCGTTTGAACAAAGCGACAACTGCCACAAAGAAATAAGTATGGCGTCTCAGAACAAAAAGGAAATCATACCAGTGAAAGTGATTGACTTCAAACCTAAGGGATGGCTTGGTGAGTGTTTCGTCTTATCGGAACTGCAACTGTTGGAAGCTTTAAGAAATGTTTCTGGATAGAAAGAAATGTTCTGACATAAGAGTATTCATTTTGTGAAACTATCTATTTATGTGATAAGAACCTGCAGCAAATATACAAGCCCACTCGATAAAATTTGCTGGGCGTCGAGTATGTGTTGGCCCCGTGTTCTATTATGATAATTTGATGTGCATTTTACTGAGTTCCAACTTTATGAGGCAGAAGGGACTAAAGTACATTTTCTCCCTGGGCCATTTAGAAAAATTATACAACAAAACATAATCTCTTTGTTGCAGGTGTACTGATTGCAGCATGACTATGCTTGCAGTAGACTTAGTGCAAAGCCTTTCTTACACAAATGTGCCCGCAGCAACACTCTCCCCTGATACCTCGTGGTATTACAAAAGTTGTATAAATGGCGCGACCGGTCTGTCCAACAGGATATATGGGGAGGTACTACCATTATATGTGCAAAATCAATCAAACCCATTGCGCATCGGTCGTCGCGGGTGAGACCAAGGACTGCTCTCCCCAAATCAACTATCACAAGTGGAGGTTACACTGCGCGCCCATCAGGGGAGGCGAACGCGCAGAGTGCTTTTATCCTGGAAACTTGAAAACCACACGTAGACAGCAATCTGCCATAAGCTAGTAATTAGAAACAGGAAGATTACCTACATTCCTTAGATTTTGCTGGCATCTCTTCGACTAAGTGTTGTGGCTCTAACGCTTTTGAGATGGATGATTGATGGGAACTCTTCTACTTCGGCGTTGATCCAGAAAGTTTCCCTCGGCTGGGGTGGAGGTAGCCTACTTGCAAGCTCTCATTTGACAAGTTGTGTTGATGAATGGATCCCACTAGGATGGAGGGCGTGCTTGTTGAGGTTGAAGTTGTTAGACCGCTCGTTGTGTTTGATGCAGGTATTCTGCCCAAATGCAAAGTTATTGTACCGGGAATGCGTAGACGAAACTAGCGATGCCTGCCAAGGGCTAAAACTAACGAACCTGCAATCATTTTGCGAGAATTTAATTCACATGTTGGGAGCGATTCTAGGGTGTGGAGGGCGTTATTAACCATTGCGTTGCAGCACTTGGCACAGGTGCACCGTGATCAGAGATTTCTTAGGTGAACCGTAAGTCATCACTCATGGATTTCTGCATATTTTTAACTGCTTTATTCTGTTCGGATTTGGACGTTCTTGTCAAACAATGCGCAGAACTGTCGACCGATCTCCACCTGGTGGTCTGCGACCTACGTCTAAACACAAACGAGCATGCAGAACTGAGAGATTCAGTATTGGACCAAGGGGGAGATTCTGGTGGACAAAAAAGTTAGAAAAGCCTTTGCAGACAGCATATCGTACTTCTTACGATAGCTCCTGGAAGGCAAAAAGGACGTAGAAAGAGAGTGGAAGCTATTCAATATACCTGTAGCTTCATCAGCTGCCCGGGTATACGGACGGAAACAACTCGATGTGGCGAATAAAGACAAAACGTAACTCTTTGGTGGAGAACCAGGAGGTGACACATGCTCTTCAATCAAAAAAAGTATCCTTTCCGACATAAGCTGGATTCCGATAACTGGCAAGCCAATAAAGTGTTCTGACATTCAAAACGGCGTCTCCGCAGCAAACAGTCTAGAATTGCTGAATCCATCAAAGATCATGGGAGTATGTTCAATTGTTTTGTCGGCCTTGAGAAAACACATGACAGGGTCCCCGAAAAAAAACGGTGTACAAGGCACCGCAAAATTGGCAAATGAAACTGGGGTGATCATCCCCATACACAAAAAAGAAGACAAGGGTGAATGCACAAATTACCGGGAAATACCTCTCCCTAGTCTCTCTAGAAAATTGCACATCAAGTGTCTTGAAAAAAGATGCCGCGAAATGGTTGAACCAAGCTGGAGGACACCCAGAGCGGTTATCGGCCCAGTTGTAGTACTACAGAGAAGAGATCGACCGATATATCGGCCTGGCCAATACTATCGGCCGATATTTGGGTTTTACCGACATATCGGTATCAGCCAAAACGGCCTCAGTAGGTGTTGACAAAACTCTGTTATATTCCTCACGCATGCAGAAAACTTGCGCAAGAAAACACAACGAACCAAGTCAAGACAGTTATCTTGCAGCAACGCTAACAGGTGCGTTTTTATAAACAAGCATCAAGATCAACCATGGAGCACGCATCGGCCGTTGCAGCCGAAACAATAGAATCATCATCATTAATCATATCAATTAAAAATCATAGCAAAATATTGAACTTGCTGCAATTTAAAAAATTTTAGCTCATAAATCCTGATTTTTGCAGCTTTTGAAAAAAACGTAAGGCATAGAATACATTATATTTTTGATGATGAAGCAGAAAAAAAGGTTTAAAAATTTTGGAGATATCGTTTATCGGCTATCGGTCCATGAATGGCCGATATAGCGGTATTGGCCCCAAAAAAGCCATATCGGTCGATCTCTACTACAGACCTAATTTTCACACTGCAAAAAAAATTTGGAGAAATCTTAGGAGTATTCCAAAGACGTCTACACATGTTTTTTCGAACTCGAGAAAGCATACGACCGGGTCACTCATGAAAAGCTTTGGGCAGTGATGCGGGAGTACAGTGTTGACGGCCGCCTGTTACTGACCGTCAAGTCACTGCATTCCTGTTCAGAAGTTTGTGTCCGTATCGGCGGAGTTAAATCACAACCGTTCACAGTGGGCAATAAAGTAGATAGAGAAAGAGAGTTCACGAACAAAAAGCTATTTTCCATCTTTGAGAGACACAACGGACAAATCCTGAGAAAAAACTACAAAATATCGGAAAAACTGGCTCACCATTTGCTTAACCAACACAAAAAAATAATTCCAAAAACTCTCCAAAACTCCCAAAATTATTCCGAAATTATTCCACAAGTTTTGAAATACCTCTCTCAGATTCTGTCCCTCTGTGTCTCTCAAAGATGGAAAAATAGCTTTTTGTCGTGAACTTTTCTTTCTCTGTCTACTACGTATTCAATACCTTTCCACTTCGTATTTTACACTTCTATTAATACTTCTATTTACGCTTCTATTTGCACTTCTCTTATTCCACCCGCTTCGTCAAACCACTCTTCAATTAATTTTGACACATCCAAAGTGCAGGAAATACAGGTGTTCGAAACGAAATCGTCTCTATTTATGATGAGCTTTTACGACAAAAAGCTATCACTCGCAATGTTTACAAAAACATAGTGAATAAACTTAATGATTAAGCTTAATGCTTTCAACCCTTGAAGTCCCGCGATCGCCATAATTATAGCGCGGATTTTAAATGCATTAAAAGCTATAATTCGCCAGCTACTATAGCTACAGAGCTGTTCAAACCATCCACGGATTCAACAAGTCTTCTAGTTTCGATTAAAACAAAACGTTGTTTGATTTGGGTGAGGGGTTTTCTCTTGGTGACGTCACAAAGAAGGCAGGTTTTTGAATCTTTGACCCACTTTAACTGATCCTGGGCGCTAATCCAATGAGCTATTTTTATAGTTAAAAATTTGTTTGGAAACTAGATGATCATCCGCGTATAAAGAGCCCTTGATTGACCTTCTAGTATGTCTAGAACAAAAGTTATGGCCCAAAAACCCCGTTGTACTCAAAATTCCAAAAACTGCAGAAAAAGCATCAGTCTCCCACTGACAGCGTATTTGCCAGAGAAAAACTGCCGCGAGCTATCGATCGAGAGCTAATCGCGACGTTCGAGAAAGACTCGTGAAACCTTTTAGTTTGCACTAAAAAAAAACTTTTGAGGTTTGGGTTCGGGTTTTTCGGTGGGTGTCGTTAGAAACAGGGTAGGTTTTGCTATTTTTAGTTATTCTTTTATGACGTCATCACCCGGACAATGAGCCGAAATAGTGGCTCAAAGTTTGGTTGGATTCTACGCTGGAATATGAAGCTTCAGAGGCCTAGATCGACTTCCTGACGTTTCTGGTTCCCAAGTTATGGCCGAGAGACCCCTAATCTTGTAAGGATTCCTTAGGGAATTAGTGGGGATCCCCCTAATTATTTTTTGCTTGTTTTGCCATAACTTTTGAACCAGAAATGCTATAAAGTCCATCAAACCCTCTAAAGACTCGTATTGTAGCCTAGAATCCAAAATAACTTTGAGCCACAAAATCTAATGGATTGTTCGACTCCCAGGATATGACCTCATCATCCAAATGTAAACAAAATATGCATAAACATCTTCTCATTATGTAAACATCAGCAAAAAACCCGAGATCTCAAGCTAAAAATTTTTTTTTGCAGTCTAAACTACAAGTCTTCACGAGTCTTTTGAGGGCTTGAACAGCTCTCTAGCCAATTCTAACGACGAGTTATGGCCATATACAAAGGGGATGTTATTCAATCCCTGGTTTCCTTTTGTAGGGGTAGAAAGTTTGACCACTTTTTGGTTTGTGTGGCATAATTTTGTATCCAGATGTGCTAGAAAGTCGATCAAAGGCTCTAAAGACTCGTAGGATAGCCAAACTTGAGCGAAAAAATTGGCCCATTGGATTGGCGTCCAGGGCCGCGTAAGCTAGGCCTAAACTAAGCCAATAAAATGAAAATGACACCCCCACTTGTGACGTCCTCCCCCAGAGAACCACAAATCCAAAACGAAAAAATTTTTTTTCAATTTCAACTAGCAGACTTGCTAAATCCGTAGATGGTTTGAACAGCTTTCTAGCTCAATCGGCTGGCAAGTTATAGCGTTGCAAACCTTGCGCCAGAATTATGGCGATGCGCGGGATTGAAAGGGTTAAATAAACAAGAAATAAATATGTTCATACCAAAAAGAGGTTTTATTCGTGCTGATATGGCGGCTCTAGTTTGTTTTCAAACCTAAGAGATGTTCTACTAAAGTTAATGAGCGAAAACGTCAATAAGAAACAAATTGTTGACGCTGAAAATTGTCAAATCTTCGGGACAAACAGCTGGACAAAAAGCCATTGATTTTGCGAGTTCTAAATTGAACCCAAAATCAAAACAAGTTTTGTCAAAAATTACTGCTTCCATTCAACCTGCAATGTCAACAGGAACCGCTCGTGCTCATGGGAATAGACAAAACGCAATCAAAATTCAAGATCTTGTCAGACGCTTGAACAAAGATTAAATAATCCTATATAATAAACTAACATAATAAAGCAATGGACATTTTAAATATTGCAGAAGCTCCATCAGTAAATAAAAAAATTGAAGAATACGAATTTCATGAATATTTGCCTGTTACAGGTAGAAATTTGAATAATCCTAGAGAAATAAAAATCTCAATTGAGACTCAGGAGTTGTTCACACATCCAAGTGAAAGATATCTTCGTTTTGAAGGTAAATTGGTTAAAAATGCTAACGGCGCTCCTAATTAACAACGGTTTGATGTATCTTTTTAGCAATATTAAATACCAACTCTCAGGACAAGAAATTGAAAGCATTTTTCATCCAGGTCAAGAAACAACTTTGCTAAATTTGTTAAGATGTCTAGACGATTTTGAAAATAGTCAGGGTTTGAACAAAAACTGGTTCCAAGTTACGCATACAGCAGCCCATCTTGAAAATAATACCGGATTTAAAATCAGACAAAATTACATTATTCGAAAACCTGAGCCAAAAGGCACATTTTCTTTCCGTGTGCCTTTGCGACACATTTTGGATTTTGTGACGATTACGACAAAGTTGTCTTGGTTTCAACCATCAACTCACTCTTGTGAGAAAAGGCAATAATGACGCAATTTTTACAACTGTAGTAGTAGCGGCAGCCTGTGACAATCAAGCAAGACCAGCACCTAACGATGGAAAGGTTGTTCTTAAAAACCTGTCTTGGTTCATGCCTCATGTACTTCTAAATATTGAAGAAAAACTAAAACTTTACGAAACAATTGAGGCAAAAGCACGTCTTCCAGTAATGTACAGAATGATTCAGTGTGACTCCATTCCAGTACCACAAGCGAGAAGTTTTACATGGTGGTGGTCGATTAAATCAAGCCCAGAAAAGCCGAGATTTTTAATCATTAGTTTTCAAATTGATAAATCTGGAAGTCAAACAACCAATCCAGCAATTTTTGACCACTGCAATTTGACAAACATGTTTGTGATGTTGAACTCAAGACGATACCCAAAGACTGATTTTAAAACTAATTTTACCCAGCACAAATTCTCAAGAATGTATGGCGACGCTGCCGTATTTCGAACAAAATTTTACCATCTTGAAGAATTGAAGAGCAGAACAAAATTTACCATGATTAGTAATCCAAACATCACACCAGCAGATTACAAAGACCTGTTTCCACTGTTTGTTTTTGACATGTCGAAACAAAGTGAAAAACTTAAAAACTTCGTCACAGACATACAAATAAAAGCACAAATCTCAGAAAACATAGCTGCAAATACCGAAGCTTACGCGGTTGTGATTTCAGATAAAAATCTCATTTTCCAATCTGATGGAAACAAGACAAGAGTTGAGCTTACGTTAAATATTAAATAAAAATATTTTTCATCATAATATGAATGACACAATTAGTCAAGATATCAAGACCAATTATGATGGGTGTTTTGAAAGACACCACAGGATTAACTCATTTGAACACAACATAAATGTGAAAAATCATACAAGAAAGGTGCACGTTGAAAATGTGATTGAAGTTGAAAAGAAACGAGATAAACGAAACCTACAAAGGAAAACACATCTTAAGTCGCTCGAGGTAATTAACATCGAAACAAATAAAAAAAAAATTTTTCAAGTTTGACACCGGCTTCAAAATTTTATAGAAAATTTTATTCTTTTTTCATGTGTAATAATGTAAAAGCTTGGGAAAATATAAAAATCAATGTAATTGATAATTTAAAATGAAATAAGACTTTCCGTGAGTCTACCTTCGTTTATCAATCTTTTTCTTATTAAGAAAAAAGATTGATAAATTTTTGTTTAAAAAATTTTTACTATATAATAAAGAACAGAAAAAAATATGGTAACTGTAAAGCACTTGAAACACGTTGCTAAACGAAATAATATTAAGAACTACTCAAAGCTCCGAAAAGAAGCTTTGCAAACTCTTCTAAGAGAACATCTTCCAATAGACGTCTTTATTGAAGAAATTCAAAGGTCAAATCGAGAAGAATTTATCAGAAAATTAGGCGTAGCAATAAGAGCGAAGAGAGCGAGTGGAGCGGTCAGACTGGTGAACGAACAGAAAGCGAGAGAGGAAACAGTGGCTCGTCGCCTGACGGCTCTGGAAACAGTCTGCTTGATGATGACAATCCAGAAATAAATGTTCGTGCGCTTCAGCCAACACAATACGTTCCACCTTCACCGCCAAAGAAATAAGGCTTAACGCAAAAAGTGGGAAAACGTGGCAAATAGGGTAATTGGTTGTTACGATTTGTTCCAGAACCTGTAAAAAGACCAATCAAAGATGCTTGGGAAGCTTTCAAGAAAAAAGTCCCGAAAATATTAATGTTTGAAGAAAGCAAAATATCTGCTTTGAAAGGCTTCACAAATCAGTTTTCCATTATAGCACCAAAAAATCCAACCTTAGACCCTAAGACGTTTTTGGTGGCTGTTAAACAAAAAGCTCTGGAACAATTCAAACCACAGACAATGGTCAGAGTTGTTCTGAGAGTAAATATGGAAAACTATGTTCCAGCAGCGATTGAAGATAACCAAATGGTTGAATTGCGAAATTTTCAGTCAAAAACAGAAATTATTCTCGAGTCTACAAATTTAGAAGTATGGATTGTTATGAGTGAACAAGTTCTTGAAAATATGGCAACTATTTGAATGAATGCAAGTGGTTGGATATTTCACTCATTAATCGAACTTTATAATCCACGAGGTGAGATATATGCCCTTGAGAGGAAGTTCATGGATTCGGCTGCCTAAGTTTCTCGCAGACAAAAAGGCTTTGATTAACATGAAAAATTCTGATATAATCAATGCTTCAAGTGGTGTGTCGCAAGAGAAGTGAATCCTGTCACAACTCATCTTGAACAAATAACAAAAGATGTGTGAGAACAAGCAGAATCGCTCAATTTTGCCGGAATCGAGCTTCCTGTGAACTTAAAAGACACAGGTAAATTTGAGAAAAATAACTCTGAGATTGCAGTGAACGTCCTTGGTTAAGGAAACAAAAAATTTTATCCTTTGAGAATTTCCAAGTTAAACAGAAAAACGGATGCAAATCTTTTACTTCTCGAAGACAAGCATTGTGTTTTAATTAATGATTTTTCAGGAATTTTGTCAAGTCAAATTTCTGGTCATCATGGACAAAATTTTTTCTGCTTGAGATGTTTAAACCATTTTTCGAAAAAAGAAATACTGGACAAACATTATGAATATTGTGAAAAATATGAAACGGTAAAAATTAAGATACCAGGAAAAGGTGAAAGGAACTCAATTTTGAAGTTTGAAAACCACAAATATTCAATGGAAATTCCGATTTGTTGTTATGCGGATTTTGAGTGTTTTACACGAAAAATTAACACTTGTGAAAATGACCCAGAAAAAAGTTAACACGAAAGCGTATCAAAAGCTTGAACCCAGTCGGCTTTGTTGCAATGGAAAGAAATTAAAACCACTTTAGTACATTAAACAAACAGAGGATGAAAACATCGTTGAAATGTTTGAGAAACGGATGCAAAAAATCTTAGAACGAGTCTGGTCGTCAGAAGTGAAACCGATTATTATGACTGAGGAAGACGTGATTAATTTTGAAAAAAGCGACAAATGCTGGATTTGTGAAAAATATTTTGAAGAAGGTGAGAGCGCAAGTGGTAGAAAGGTTTGTGACCATTGTGATTTTAGCAGAAAACTTCAGGGTGCGGCACATTCAAAATGCAACATTTTGTGTCAAAAACCTAAATTTGTGCCTGTAATATTTCATAATTTGAGTGGGTAGGATGCGCATTTGTTTGTAAAAAAACTAAACTTGATTGGGAGAGGAAATATCGATTGCATACCAAATACAGAAGAAAAATACATCAGTTTTTCTAAAAGTATTTATCAGAAAAATATATTTCAAAAGGAGAAAACAGTGGGAAAAAAGTCAATATTCAAATACAAAATTAGGTTTATTGATAGTAGCAGATTTATCAAGACATGTCGCGAACTTGTAGGAAATCTAAATGAGGACCGGTTTAATCATGTAAAGAGGGTGTTTGGAAATGTGAATAGCGATGACTAAACTCTTGTTGAGAAAAGGTGTATTTCCATATGATTGGTTTGATTCTTTTGATAAATTGAGTGAAAACATTTTCCAGGAAAAGAAGAGTTTTATTCAATGTTGAATAACAACGAAATTTCTGATGAAGACTACGAACATGCTCAAAAAGTTTTGAAGCATTTTGACATGAAAACTATGAGGGATTATCATATTTTGTATTTAAAATTGGACGTTTTGTTTCTTACTGATGTGTTTGAGAATTTTCGAGACATGTGCATGGAAACTTATAAGCTTGATGCGTGTTGGTATTTAACAGTCCGCAGATTGGCTTGGAGTGCAGCCTTTAAAATAATTGAAGTTCAACTCAAACTGTTAAGTGATCCTGATACGTTGTTAATGATTGAAAAAGGCATTCGCGGAGGAGTATCAATTATTTCAACACGATATTCCACGTCTAACAGCAAATTCACAAAATATTATAATTCAGATGAAAAATCAAAGTTTATTCAATACCTGGATGCTAACAATTTATATTGGTGAGCGATGTCAAAACCGCTGCCCGTTCGTGATTTTGAGTGGATGTCTGAATGTGAAATTGAAAACTGGGAGCGCTTTTCAGAGCAGGAGGTAAAAGGGTGCATTCTTGAGATTGACCCTGACTATCCACAAGAGCTTCATGATTTACATAATGAGTATCCTTTAGCACCCGAAAGACTTATCATAAACAAAGTTGAAAAATTAATTCCAAATTTAAACGATAAAACAAAGTACGTATTCCATCATACGAATTTGAAGCAGTATCTGAGTTTGGGTATGGAATTGAAAAAGATTCATCGCGGAATTTCGATTCATGAAGAGGCTTGGTGAAAATCTTATATTAGCCTGAATACTGAACTTCGAACAGAAGCTGATAATGCAAAAAATGAGTTTGAAAAAGATTTCTTTAAACTCATCAATAATTCCGTATTTGTCAAGACGATGGAAAATATCAGAAAAAAGGTTGATGTAAGACTTGTGACAAATGAAAGGGCGGCGAAAATATTGGCTTCGAAGGCAAATTTTGACGGCAGCGTGAGCATATTTAACGAAAATCTTATAGCAATACATATAAAAGAAACATAACTTTTTTTCAACAAACCTGTTTATCTTGGAATGTCAATTTTAGTTTTATCAAAGACGTTGATGTATGACTTTCATTATAATTATATGAAAGAGAAATGTGCAGAAAATTGCCAACTTTTGATGTTGGATGCAGTTAGTTTGATGTATGAGATTAAAACAAGATTTGTACAGAGACATAAAAGATGATATTTCAGAAAAATTTGATACATCACACTTTCAGGAAACGTCTGGGATTCCAAGATTAAATAAGGAAGTTCCTGGAATGTTTAAAAATGAATGTGGAGGGCAAATAATTTTAGAGTTTTGTGGTTTGAGAGCAAAATTGCATTCATATAAAATGTGTGAAGATGGAGAAGAGAAAAAGAAGTGCAAAGGAATAAAGAAAACAGTTGTCTCAAAGTCAATACATTTTGATAACTACAAACAGTGTTTGTTCGCGGGAAAGGAAGAACTGCAAAAAATGAGTGTTATTCGAAGTCACGAACATGAACTTTTTACAGAAGAAATTAATAAAGTTGCTTTAAGCGCAAGGGATGATAAACGAATCGTTTGTGAAGATAAAATCAATGCACTTTCTTATGGACATTATTCACAGGTAAAATAAAGATGTTTTGTGCTATGCCACACAATTTAGACAGAGGAAAGAAATCTCATTCTTATCTGTGTTTGAGATTTTCACTTACAAACTTTTGTTCAAGTTTGGGAAAAGAAAAAATGTTGAAGCAAATAGATGCAGCTTTTGAAACGTGGCAGAGTGTGTGTGGTTTAAAATTCAAAAGAGTTGAGCCTGATGAAGATTGTGAGATTAAGATAACATCCTTAAATAATCATGATAATCAAATTGATTGTCCTTATAAATTGAATGGACAAAAGGCGGGACTCTTGCCCATGCATTTCACCCTAGCGAAGGACAAATTTGTGGAAATATTCACTTTGAAAATGAGAACTGGGCTTCTGAAAAAACAAAACCAGGTGATGGAAAATACAATTTATTTTCATGCTGAGTACATGAATTAGGACATTCATTAGGATTGTACCACTCCAATGAAAAAGATTCTGTGATGGCACCTTTTTACCGTCTTGGCTTTTCGACGGAAAATATAAATGAAATTCTTGGACCAAGTTATATAAAATCAATGCAAGAAATGTTCTGCAAACCAAAGACTGTTGAAGTAAGAGTGGTGGTTAACTCTAAAAAAGCGAAAGTCATGATTAGAAAGATTGTCAAAAACTCTAATCCAGAAAAAGTAAAAATTGTTTTCACTCTGAAGCCGAGATTTTTTAGTGGGAGCGACACAAAAGTTGCAGAGGGTTCTGGAGACACAGGGTATACTGGAAACACAAGGGACACTGGGAGCTCCGACGAAAATTTTGAAGTACAATTTCAAAAGTTACTGAGAAGGCTATCCAGACTGGATATGTGAAAATTAATTGAAGAGTGGTTTGGCGAAGCGAGTGGAACAAGTGAAGCGTAAATAGAAGTGTTAATAGAAGCGTAAATAGAAGTGTAAATAGACGTATAAAATACGAAGTGCAAATAGAAGTGGAAAATACGCAGTGGAAAAGCATTACATATGTAGTAGACAGAGAAATAGAAGTCCACAGACAAAATGCTTTTTTTCTATCTTTGAGAGACACAGAGAGTAAAAAATCTGAGAGAGGTATTTCAAAACTTGTGGAATAATTTTGGGAGTTTTAGAGAGTTTTTGGAGAGTTTTTTGGAGAGTTTTTGGAATAATTTTTTTGTGTTGGTTAAGCAAATTGTGAGCCGTTTTTTCTGATATTTTTTAGTACTTTCTCAGAATTTGTCCCCTGTGTCTATCAAAGATGCAAAAGAGCTTTTTGTCCGTAAACTCTCTTTCTCTACCTACTTATTAAGACTCTCACAAGGATGTGAGGTGTCACCACTCCTCTTCATAGTCGATATGAATTGGATAGAGCGAAAGCAGTGGCGTGCAGGGTTTGGTGATGCCTGGAGCGATTGCTTGATTGGATGCCCCCTTCCAATTGCTAGTATTGAGCAGTGGCTTATGGTGGTCATTGTTACTGGATATACGTTGTTTGTGACGTTGCAATATGACGTCATATTCACGTTTGCAAACCAACGTTTTGGCGAAGTTTGTTGACACAACATGCATATTCAGGGACGCCGGGGTAGCGGTAGGGCAGGGAGACTAGTTAAAGAGTTGAGGGCAATGGAAACTGATAAAAAACAAAAACAATCGTTAGAAATTATGTTTGTTTCTGTTCATCAACAACGTTGACCTCAAAAATAATAACAGAAATTATAAAAAATTATTCTGAATTTTCTGGGTGCCCGAATCGCTGCAACAAAATTGTTTCAAGTCGATCTTGATAAACCATGAAATCACCTATGATGCTGTTATGAATTCACCTTCGCCCACGTTGCCCGCTTTTTGAAAGGGTAGAGGGGACAATCCCCCACCATGCCTCCATTCTCTGGCGTCCCTGTGCATATTATTTTGCACGCACTCTCTTTACTCGTTGTTGTAGGCTACAATGTGTCACTGTGAGGAACAAAAATCAGCAGTCTCCAAAGACAGACCAGTTTATACCTCCACATATATCCGACAACGTGTTAAAAGTAGAACACACTCAGCGCGGCGTCAGCGCAGTTCACAACTCCAAAAATACAAGGTTGCGCAAAAGTCTATTTGAACAGCAGTCGATCAGAAGGTATGTGGCTGGTATGGCGGACACCCAGGGTTCACAGTTTGAAACTTGCTGAACTACGCAAGAATTGATGCACATAAAGTACGCAAAAAAATTTTCGTTTGTGGTTATGTGTCTGTTATATGTACAACCACTGGGGAGCAGTACAAGTACGGGCGTGTGTGAGCCGTTATGATCAATCCACCTGAACTGCCAATTAACGATGAAGCTCAAAATGATGCATGTATTGCAAGCGCAGGTGTGCAGCTGTATTAACACAAACAACGAATCAGGAAGCTAGTGCGATGCATCATAAAATCAGCTAAATCAAGCAAGTTGAAATGGGACAGTTTTGAAATTTGGCTCAGAAAATCAATTAAGCATTCATAGTTGTCTTCAGGGTTGATGTAATTGGACCCAACTAAAAAAACACCCGTATTTGTTCAATAAGCCCACTTAAAAAAACAATAAAACCCACCAAAAATCACACTTTTTTCTTTTGCTTTGAAAAAATACTATGAAGTAAAAAGTAAAAAAAGCAGCACACTTGCAGAGTTAATTGCAAATTTGTTTTCAATGAAACAAAACGAACAGCAACGGAATTTGAAGGACTTGAAAAAAAGACAAGAATAATTCGAACAGTTTGAATAAAGTCTGCTGTTTATCTTCTTCAGCTCTGCAAAATCGGTATATTTTCATCAATTTTTCTACCTTCTCTGCATCCAAGCTCTTTCTGATGTTGAACCATACCAAACCATATATTGAAACATTGCACTTTATACAGAGATGGCATTTGACCGGATCGCTAGAACCTGTTCTTGGAATTTCTTTAATCCAGGGAACCGTTTGTTGGCTTCAGTCATGGGTTCTCAAGTGACAATGACAGAACCTGTTGTTAGTGAGACCTGGAGTGAGAGAACATGTTCTTAAAAATTTTGAATCCGACCACTGACTGTACAGATGGCATGTACATAAACTTGACGTGAAGCTGCAGAATTTTGTGGGAGTGGCTTTTCTGTGTTTGCTGTGCTCACTGCACATGCTTGTCAAGTCTTACCACTTTCGAATGAGTTGACCAGCAACATTTGCGAAAACAAAGATGGAGTACATTTCTTTACCCTCGAAATTGAATGCCATAATTGGTATAATAAGTTATTATTGCGTTGTTGCAACCTCTCCGTTGGCGTTGCGTTGAATGTGTGATTCACCATGAACAGAATGAGCGCGAAGAACAACACCACATATATCCAGGTCCTAAAAACTTTTTCGCCCCCTCCTGGAAAAATCTGTTTGACATAGTTTAAAAAATTTGGGCACCTCTCAGAAAACTTTTCGTCCCCCCTGGTGTCCCAAGCTGGTTACGGGCCTGCAAATATCTGGTGCGAACAAACAATAATAGAGTGATTGCGGCGCATGATCTCTATTGTTGCTTGCTGCCAAAGTGCGAAGCTTTGCGCACATGCCACTCGGGCTTTTCCGATCGCAACAGTGTAGTTCTGAAAATGGTGATATTGCATTGCATGATGCAATAAAAACAATTCAGAATAGAGTTTTTGTGTGTTTTTTTAAATAACAAAATCCTGTTCCTTTTCAAATAATCCAAAAAAAAACGGATTAAATTTTGTGATTTTCCCTTGATTGCACGATCTGGAACAAGTCATATCATTACCAGTTTGATTGGGTGTGCGCCGCACACCTAGCGTATAGGTCCCTGGTATTGAAGAAGCTGAGAATTACTGGTATTTGAATACGTAAAAATTAGTGTTGACAACAAAACAAATTTAGAAAAATTAAATCCATGCAGCATGTGTTAGTAGCCTTACACAGTGTGTTTTGTTAAGGATATTCAAAGGGTGTCGTGGTGGCGCTTTAAGGTGTCAACACCATTTTCCCTTCTATGTCTGATACTTTTAACTGATCTTCAGAAAAACGCAAGTTTCTGTCCCAATATGTTTAATTATCTGAATGCAAACATCCACTTTTGGCAAACAAACGAGACAATTTAATAGATGCAGAAATGCAGTAGAAAGTTTCAATATAGGCCTGCACACTCATTCATTCATTTTCATGCCTGGTTTTCTTTTGGGGAGAGTCGCGGGGGCAGCAGCCTCAGGAGGACGCCGAAAACCTCACGGATCAACAGCAATCTCAGGCATTTCTGCTGTATCAACACCGAGACGGGACCAAGCAAGGAGAAGATGTAGTCACGCCACCTGGTGTCCTTGGACTACATGTAGTCACGCCACCGCCACCTGGTGACAGAAGATGTAGTCACGCCACCTGGTCCTTGGACTACATCTGGGCCGCTTTCCCG
>JGI24022J15233_10001130_pt1 | contig 20985 bp, 16 predicted proteins | sample Ectturendosymbi2_FD_15233 | JGI IMG/M metagenome (IMG submission 15233) | reverse complement strand
ACTCATTTCACAATCATTTGCCACAAGCTTTTGCACTTGATCAGAGGTTTGCAGCCCCAGAATTTCACAAACAATTTGTAATTGTTACGCTACAGCCCTTGAAGTCTACAAACAATTTGTTATTTGCTACGCTTCCGCCATTTGTAATTGTTACGCTACAGCCCAGATCAAGTTCTTTGTGATGTAAAATTTTTCTTTGTGATTCGTATGCGAAGATTGCAGAAGCTCTGCTGTATAAATTTGTTCGAACAAATCGTCAGGATCTGACAGGCAGTTGTTCGTGCGAACTGAGTACTATTAGTTTTGATTTTAGTTTGAGTAGTGTAGTGCGAAAGATTTCAGTTGATTCACCTGACATCATTATTCTGGGCTGTAGCGTAACAATTACAAATGGCGCGAAAATTTATATTCGCTTCGTGGTCTGTGGTGCCACTGTCAGGTAATTAAAAAATGTTTACACTTCTTTGTGAACTTTGTGAACTTCAAGGGCTGCAAAACTCTGACCAAGTGCAAAAGCTTGTGGTAAATAATTGCGAAATGAGTAGCACAAAAAATTGAGGAATGTGGCTTTGCAAGTTTTGGGTTAGGAAGGTAGGCAGAGTGATAAAAATTTGCAGCAGGACAAGGGAAAGAGGATGTTGCAAAGGTTGGCAATCAGTGATAATAATAGTGTTTGCTTTGCAGTTCATAAAAGCAGGAATTTTAACTGCAATTTAGTCTCAAAGATGGCAAATTTATGCGACGCATGTCGTGTTCGAAAAAACGAAAAATTCTTGATGAAAGCCGGATGTTTAACGACGAGTGGTTTCCAGACATTCAGAATATTACGAGGGAATTTTAGGTCAGTTGCGGGTTGGAAAAGCCCATCAGTTGAAGATGTAATTGCAGGGGCAGGGGCGGATCTAGGTAGGGGCGATTGGGCCGTTCGCCCCCCTAAAACCTACGAAAGTAACTTCATTCGCCGTGATTTTGTACAATTCGGGAAACAGCATTCGCCATATAGGGACATTTTGTTGTCTGTTGTTTTGTTACAGGAGTGTTGTGCAGTACACTTCATCACTCATACAGTAGCGAAGCCTTTATGAGATTTGACTAGCAAATATTACTGAAATCGCGCCCCTTAACCATACTGGCTGGATCCACCCGTGTGCAGGGGCAATAGAAAATGATACCCCTTTTAAAAAACGACACTCGGCTTGGGACTGAATTGAGCTTTAAGTTTAGTGAAGCAATAACAGAGAAAGGAAAAGACTTCAGTGACGGCGAAATAATATTTAAAAATGCTCTGATGTCCGGAAGTTTGCCAGTTAACAAACTACATGTTAACTTGAAACAATGTGCATGTGCTGTGAAGATAAGAGCGACAACTTCTGCTTCTTTGGCTACTTCCAGCGTCTACAATAATTTTGCATGTATAGCGATAGTAATGCTGTTTTGCGATGGATTGGTAGTTGTAAGAACATGCTAAAAATGCCGTATAGCGTTGTTTGTTGTCGTGAAAAGTAGCCATTGAGACTGTCAGGAATTTTGCAGGCATGTGCTCAAGGCACAAATGCACACCAAATGTAGTCACTACCACCTAGGGTCATTTCCACTTTAATACAAAATGTCATATCACGGTGCATTGCGAAACTTAAGAATTTAAGATATAAGCAGGCTGTTAAGAATTTAAGATTTAAGTAGGCCTACAATGTAAGTAGGCTGCCTCTCACCAGCACCAGAATGAACAAAGTGATACTGATTCTACTACTAACTGTTACAGACCACTGCACTTGCCACTGCCAGCCCGGCACTGCGGAAACAGGGCTCTCACAAGTGCAACTGCAAAAATTCCTATAAAAGTACCAACAATTCCATATTTTACATAAACGTCCCTAAATCTGTGATGGTGCAGCATAAAATCGGAGCGCCATGATTCGTATTAAAATAGAACCATATGATTTACAAAATAAACTGAAATGATTCATTTTTACGCATTTTCAAACTTTTCCGAAATTCTCTAAAACGGGTCAAAAGTTTCAATCTAGGGACAAAATCCCGAAAGCTGAGAGTACTGTGCGGAAACCACAGCTCCATGCTCATTGTTCCAGTTTGGCTGTGCTCGATTGACAGGCCACAAAAAACAACTCTTCCAATACTTTGCTGTAACAACACCGGCCCTGCAAGCACTCACAACTCCAACCCTTCGTCATTTGCAGTGCTTCTCATACAAAACCAAACGGATGTCTTATATTTAGCTTTGTGTATAAAGTTTTGGGGAGGAGGACACATTGTCAACTCTTCTTGTTAATGCAAGTTTAAAATTATCAAAGTAAAACGATAAACTGACCTAAAAACGAAATTTATCACGAAAATAGGGGGTGCTGCAGTTCTGCCGGAATATTTTCATGTCTCCACCCAATTTACTCCTGTTGCACGTAGAACCGTAGGCTTTGAGCAGCATCCGATTTTGATTTTCAACCGACCGCCTATAAGGGCTACTGACGTAATTTTTGTATTTTCTTGCCATTTTGGTGCCTTTAGTATGCTACCTCCCACGTTTTCTTTTGAGAAATTGTGCCTGTTTTTGACAAAATAAAAGCTTTCGAAAAACAGCAAGTTCGTTTTTTCTGGTCAGATGACCTTGAGAATAATTGCTGAGTTGTTGAAAAACCCGCCTGTGCGCCTACAACATTTCAGTAAGCCTGGGTGATATTGGGAACATATTTGGCCAATGTTGCCAACGGCGTATGTTTTCCACCTGCCTTGTTTCTAAATTAAACAATGTTCAGTTAAATTTTTGCTATTACGCAGTGGCATCAAAAAAATAAACATAAAATTTTAACAAGTGAGTGACTGGAAAAAAAATAAATGTGCAAAATTGGCAAATTAGTGTTAATAATATTTTCCCAAAACTAATGCTTTGACAGCTTGCAAATGCAAATCAGATTCACAACGAATTGGCAGTTGCATGGGTTACATCCCATTACTGCCATCATCCCACTAGTGCATCTTCCTGGCAGAGATCCGCTTGAGCAGTTTTTCTTTTCTGCAAAGGGTTTGTAGCATAATCTCATTATCCCAAAGGCAAATAACGTAGAAAAATGATACAGGTCTAAAGTCTGTACCATGACTGTGAAGTATATTTCTAATTACTGTATATATATTTCTAGCAACGCGTAAAGCGACTAACCGTAACAACAGCCGGTAACCAGATATTGGTCGGGCTTTTGTAAGGCTGTTGACTGGGGATGTGAACAGTCTCTTCTTTTTCTGAGATTTGCTACTTCCAACAATGGCATCAACTTGCGCTTTGAACAGTCTGCAAACCTTGGTGTGAGATCGAAACTAGCCAGCTCGTCCTTCCTTTTCATGTTTTCCGTAGCACCGGCTTACTAAGCTTATCTATAAAGAGTCATCAAATAATGCGACGTGATTAATTCCTGTGACGTATTATCGGCATTGCCTTGTTCAAACAGAACGCACATCCAGTGGTCTCCGGGTCCCGAAATTTGGAAGTGTGTCTGTGCCATCTGTAGAAACCTGAGATAAACAAGAGAGGTTAGTTTGGGCGATGTCGCTTGCAGAAATATGCGAATCTGATTGTTTTTCAAAAAGGGTTGGAGACAGTCTAAAGGGTGGGAGAAGTATGGCCTGCAGGCCGCATGCAGTCCGCTGAACATTTTTGCGGCCCTCGTAAACACAGTGCACACTTTTAGTATTTTTTGTGCTGATCGAGTATCACTGACTTATCACAAGTCGCTTCTACTCGAAAAACATGCAGTATGATAGTTAAGTGCATAGTGATCTTAGCACGCAAATATAGATCTATAACACAATATAAATACGTATAAAATATTATCAAAATAGTGCTATATAAAAACAAAAACGCCAATGATGCCTACCTCGTCCTATTTGAATAAGAGTTGATGATGCCTACGTAGGCGAAATGTATATTCTGCAAGATCCTATTGTCTGATGCTTTGCTGGGAAAGGATTTTTGTCGATAGACACAAGAAACATGTCATAAAATACCGTCCTCTTGATAAAATAAACTATGTTCGAACATTTAAAAACATAAAAAATAAAAATTGAAAATATTAAAATATTTTATGTTTGATATAAAAAGTATAACTCTCAGAAGCTGGCTGCTTGCTTGGTACTGACAGAAAACACTAAAAAACTTTTGCCCATTCTTATCCTTAGGCTTTTACAGAGTTTTAAATGTTTTAACAGTTCAGATAATTAAGTTGTCTTGCAAAATAAATCCAATTGTTGCGTTGTATCTCAGTCACAGAAACACTACTTTCTGTTAAGTAAGTTAAGTAAAGCAGGTAAGTAGTCCTGAGTTTCAAGCAGATGCCTTCACAATTCACGTGCGAAGGTGAAGGGTCAAAGAATTGGCTCATGCAATATACTGGGGGTTCTGCATTAAGATGTGTTATTACCAAGCTCAGATTTTCCCACAGGTTTGCTGTGATGTGTCGATGGATAATTTTGTGGTGTCTTTCGTATAATTGTTCACAGAATAATATTTTTGGAATTCACAACTGATGAAATGCTTCAATTATTATTCTGAAACGCTCAACAGTTCAAGAAAACTTTGATCAGACTGCATGCAAATAAACACCGAGGCGATGGAAATTAGGGAATGCTTGATTTTGCAGCTTTGCAAAACACTTTGACAAAATCTTTGCAGTGGTGAAGTGACAGTTGTGGCAATAGAAATCAAAGTGTTTGCCTGTTAAAAAATTACGAAATAACACTTTTTGTATTACAGCACTTGGGCATTATTTTCCAGTATAGGTTTTCCAACTGGATGTTTTTGCCGTGATAGAAAAGCAAGGAGACGCCTGATTTTAGTTGTACATTCATTCCATGTTAATATATCGTGCTGGTATTGCGTTTCTTGCGTCCTTTTTAGCATCTCTAATTTAATTCCTTTCCCCATATGCTGTTTCCAGAATTTACAAATAAATGTGTGCAGATCGTGTTACGGGAAGATAACTGTATTTCTGCGAATATCCTTTGGTTGCGCAGAGAACAAACCTTTGCATCGCAAACATAGTGGTCAGTTGTCAACAGGTCCTTGAATATTTTTACGCCTCAGAACAAACATGGCCTATTTTGAGAAAACCTTTTTCTGGTCGGCTGCTCTTGCAGAAAGGCTTGCTCATTTTTTAAGCACCGATCATTTGTCCTTTCATTTCACAAAAATTCTAGGACTTCCTACGAATTTTACTAATCTGGAAAGCCCGTTGGAACTTGGGATAACGAGCTGCATGGGTCAGTAGATTTCCTATAAGACAAGAATGCTTTGAAACCGAATTGCTTCAAATCTGTAGTAACTATTATTATCTTACTAGGTTTGACAACTTGTGCATGTGAAACTTATTACATGACTTCCTAGTAAAGCAAACTAATCTATCAAAAGTGATCTATTCTGCCTGGTCTACAGTACAAGAAACTTGTCTTTTGCTTGCGCACATGCAAACAATATTGCTGAGCCTTTGTGGCGTTATATTTCAAAGTACCATTTATTTTTCGGAGGGGTCGGCATCCCTGCTATTCGATGCCTCAACCAACAAGGCTATAGCGACGAGGAAGGTGATACATTGTAGACGCAACGTGTTCAACAACAAACACTCTTGTTTAGTTTCGTTCGTATAAGTCTTTCTTCAGCAATTGTAGGCAGCCCAGGGCATTGGCAATAGTTTCTTCCACGCATTGACAAAGTTAACAACTTTTCACATGAAATTCACGGTGACTACTGCTTCAACAATTTGGAATGAAATTTATGCTACGGATTTCAGGTTGCTGCAGCGACACTGCTTGCTGAATTACAAAATGATTTGTTTGCGCGACGTAGCATTTGCTAGGAGCCAAAAATCGTGGACAAACATTCCTGGGAAATCTTCCTGGTATTAGATGATAATTTTTCGGGCACATGTTTAGATGTGTTCAGCCAAACGTCACGTATGCTGAGGAAGGTTAAGTCTCCACTACGGTTCGCAAAAACCCTGTGGTAATCGTTGAAGTTCATTGTCAAAGCCTACTGTAATCCAGGCAAAGCTTCTGCTTCTTAGCGTTTAACGAATTGCACCTTAACTCCTGCACGGGCGTCAGAAGGATTTTTTTCGAGGGGGGCCAATAGTGGATTTTTCCATGGGATGGCCGAAAAGATTTTTCCAGGGGGGCCAAGGGTGGTGAATTTTCATTTTGCCAACTCGAAACTGAGAGAAAAAGTTTCCTATTAAAAAGTTAATGGGGAAATCTAAAATTTCAAAATACAGCGGGCGAGCCCCCCTGCCCCGTTTCGAAGACCATGATTTCCTGGAAATTCCTTACTTCATAGCAAGATTGATGGCCTTGTCTTTTAACCACGTCACAAAGATCGGACAGACATTTTTGCTTCATATCGTAACGCAGCCTTGAGTTTCTGGATGCTTATGGTAAAAAATATTCAAAGAAGCAGGCTTAGGCGTTTCAACCATCATTTTCACAGATGGGACTGGTGTTGCGAAAGTGTTAACGGCCGTACGTCTTTAGTCCAAAGTCGAAAGTATGTTAAAGCACTCAGTCTCCACAACACATTTCTTTGTAGTCTTCTTATCAGCGGAGCACGAAGTTTAGTCCGCCTCTGGTCCCTGCACCACGAAGTAGTTGTTGAAGTTGAACAACCTGTCGTTGACGGATGCAAGTTAGTTGAAACGCTTTTTATTAAAGTAATAACTCCAACACTTGTAAAAAATCTTTTTATCAGGAATTGAAACACATGAAGGATTCGCAACCAATAACATGATGTTTTTTCTGCAAGGCTGCTTTCGACAGATATCCAGGGTATCTATCGAAAGCAGCCACTTCGCAGTTTTAAATTAATCCCTGTAGATGCTCTTTAGAGAGACCTATGTTTCGCCCGCGAGATGAGCAAACTCATTCCCTTTACCGTTAGGATACTTGCCAGTGGTTTCCCAAACTTAAATTTAGAATAGGTACTTTTAGAATAGGTACGCGGTCAAGCCTTTTTACCCAAAGAAGGATTGAAACAGCCTCCAGATATAAGTACCACTTATCCGATCAGGCGTACCGTTAGGAGCTCGGTTTTTCAAACAGTTGAATTTCAGTTTTGAAGAACGTGGGATTTCTTGTAAAGGCCCTGGCAGTTACAGCGTTTATTGGTTTCCTGACTTTGAGAAACCACGCTGAAAGTTGTAATCTTAACTTCAGATTTAATTATCCACAGGAAAAGTGGAATCTATCTCAAAGTTTACAATTTCTTCCACTTAAACGTTTACATGATAAAAAGGCAGAATAAAGCCTTTTTAATCTTTAAATTAATTTCTCTAAATTGCAGTGTTCGTAAACCTTGGAGCATTTTTCGCTTCTGCGTCTTGTTACTTATGCGAACTTACCCATCTACTTTTTGCGACAATCCATTGTATACTTTGCGTAAACGACCTTCTTTCACACGATTGTTAACTGTTTTATGAAAGCATTTGTATTTTAGCTGCCTGCTCTTCGTTATTGTATTTGAAACGCAATGGTCAAAAGAACACTGTTTATTGGTCGGTTTTTGAAAAAGGGCCTTGGCGGTGTCCATTCACAAGTGCTGTTCGACATGAAAAACAAGATTTCAATTAAGCAAGGCATACCGTCGGCTTTGTTGCGTCACGAATTAGAAATATCTGAACCGTTGGAAATTCTGGTGCGATCTGAGGACTTCCGTTCATGCCAGGTCACTAAATACTACAGCAGCATCGCCAGGGCAAAGCTACCTGGTCTGCGGTTTCTATCAAATCAAGCCTGGTCCGCTGCGGGGTACCAATCTGCAATTAGATGCAAACTTGATTTATTTTCAACGTGATCTGTATGGCATGGGACTAGCGATTATTATTCGTGTCGTGCATGAAGGTCAGTGCTTGCCTACAGGACTGGGATGTTCTTGGATAAATCATGCCTCAAGACTTGTTGTTCCAAGGGCTGCTCGTAACCTTTTCTGTCTTTCAGTAGCATGGTACTTGTTTCTTATTCCTAGTGAAGGATATACATTGAGTAAGGTTCAGGAAGAGGATGGTAGTTTTATCTTAGTACGCTCGATTTTGTGAAACCATACTTTGCGTTGTGACTAGGTCTGCTTCCCACTGGTTTACCGAATGACTACAGCCGAACTGAAGAAGCATTTGAAAAGCCATTGTTATAATGGCCTTATCAAGCACAATAATTATTATTTTTTTAACAACATTTATTATTTTTGTAAGTTTAAGATGCTGCGTGAAGTGTCCTGTTAATTATTAAAATTTAACAATACTGAAATAGGAAATGCGTGTTGGAACCGCACTTTTTATGCTTTTTTTTGAGGAAAACATTTTGTACCAGAGGTTATGACACGGCATTTATTCATTTAAATATTTTTCCCAACATCAGAAGTGCACTGATAAATGGGATCAAAGAGAGATAGAGTTAAAATCTGTTGTTCTACGGTCACGTTCATCTGAGGTTTTGTGATGAGATAAATTTTGGTAAACAGCTTTCACCGACATTGAACATTGTCACTTGTCAGTCTTATTTAATCTGAAGTAAGGAGATAAGTGGTGTATCTAGCAATATAAGCGTTTGACCTTGAACCTGGCATGTGTCTTTCAAGCAAGATTCCATTCCCAGTGACGATATATTTACGCGCTAGGAAATCATAATACCCTGTAGAAATAACTTACATTAGTATAAATAACAAGAGTTCGAACGACTCACCTACTGTGGTGTTATTTATTTCTATATGAAGCTCTGAAAACATTTCATTCAAATGAAAAGACTTTGCCCAATTTTTCTGTTTTATTTTATAACCGATTCATTTCAGATGCTCATTCTTCTGATGTGAAATACAGCAAGGGTTAAAAATTTGGAATAGATTTTGTGAAAACCGTTAAAGCTGCAATTATTTATCCGTTTTTAAGAGCATAATATTTAATGTTGCTTGTAAGAGTAAAGAAGCAATGAGAAAATCTATGAAAGTTTGCAAGACCAACGTTTGAAGAACAAACAATAAAATGGCCTTGCTATCAATAATAACATGTTTTGAAAGCTGTCTCAATACTTCATAATTTAGTCAACTTTCTATCCACAGGATGCCCGTCGTGGAGGTAGAGCAAAGCAAAATAAACTTGCTGGCTGGTGAAGTGTTTTGCACAGTTTCATACGTTTACTTTGACGTTGTCACGCAGTGTATAACATTTGGCGCATGCTATCAAGGTCAATCATCAATCACCGTGTAATTCTGCGGCTGTCATGTGAAGCTTCTTAATAGGATTATTTCTGCTCACTGAAAAACATCAGAAATTTCATACCTTTTTCTTGAAATTCCTGAATCATGATTGAGCATGTTTTTGACTGCTTGCAAGCTGCGTTCTGCAACTGGGGCAAATGAAATCGCCACCGGAGGTCAATCATTGACGTTTGAACGCAGCACAGACATGAATGCGGGAATATCGGGTTGTTGTGGAAACGAAGGTCACGCTGGAAAACCTTTTTAGGAATTGTATTTTTTAAATTCTTTTGCCGAAAACAAATGCAGCGAGGGCAGCAAGTGCTAATCGCATGAAAAATGTTACAGACTATACAGCGATGTTGTGAATGTGCAACGTGGATAAATGATGTTTTGCATGTCAGCGTCAACGTAGGATTTGTAGTTTCAAAGAACTGCAGAAGCAGCGGCTCAACGACAAAAATCGTGTTTGTCATGTTGACCTCTGATCGCGAAAAGTCAGCAGAATGCGATTTTGTGTCCTGCCTGATCTGCTGCACAATAATCAGGATTAAATGAAATCCTGTAAGCTTCCACGGATTTCGTGCTGCCTAAACAGACAACAAATTGCATAAAAAGAAGGAATAAAGCGCATACCCACTCGCACTAATGAGATAAGAAGAAATGTATTGGGTATTTTATGTTAATCATTGAAAGTTCTTTGAAAATGTAAAAAACCCGGTTTGCAATAAAAGGGTTACAAGGTACAGTAACTATTTTTTGGTAAACAAGTTCGGTACAAGCTGTTTTCAAGAGCGTCCACCGCAGACTCGTAGCCACGAAAGGGCATTGCCTCCCAAAAGTTTTGTTGTGCCCAGAATGTTTATTTTAAACATACAATAAAAACAAAAATCTTTCCCCCTAAAAATATAATTTTCCTCCCCAAACCTTAAAACCTGGCTACGGGCCTGGTCCACTGTATAAGCCACTGCGAGCGAGTCAAGACAGGCTTATAAAACGCGAAAAAGAACAGCGAAAATTTGAGCCTGGTCTTGGTCTCGGTTTTGTGTCAAAATCGATTATGTTTACTCAGTGTGCGGATATCGACTCTTCTGAGCAATGCCCTTCGACTTCAGTCTGCTACGTACTCTATAGTTAATTGAAGCAACAACGATCATTCTTTAAAGTTAGCCCAAGATAAAACAACGGCTTATATCGAAGATAACCATCTAAACGCAGCTGGGAAAAAGTGATCTTTTAATTTGTACAGTATTTACAAATTACGACGAAACTGCGATACTTCGATCTTTTCGTATATGTCTTTGAAAGATATCTCTGGCCATGAGGTAAAAAGGATTTATTCTCAAGAAACAATTCACCCGACTGAAAAGCAAGGTCAGTCAAGAAAGGAGTTGGAAGATGCTAAATATTTCACGAATTTTAAGTCAAGAAGAATTTTTCAAAGTTTTCTGAAATTACGTGAGGCATTACTTCTCGGTGGTATTCTCGTTTGCTTAAATATTTTCAGCAGCAAATCCACAAATCACCCAAAAGCAAAAAATTATTCGATAAAATGCGACCTGGAATGCTTACAGCCTTGGACAGAAGAGCAGGTCTTTGGCTTGCTCATGTGTGTCAAGTGGTATTCTGGAGGAACAATGAAAGATTGGCAAACTGATGTGATCATTCCCATACACAAAAATGGAGACAGGAGAGAATGAAAGAAGTTATACCTGGACATCTCTCTCCTTAGCCTCCCTCGAAAAGTGTATGCCAAGTGCTTTAAAGAAAAGATACCGCGAGATAACTGAGCCAAAGCTGGAGGAAACCAATGCGTTTTTCGTCCCGTACGGCCGTAGCACCACAAACCAAATTTTCAGTCTCCAGCAAAATTTTGAGAAATCTTGGAAGTATGCCAAAGAAGTCTAAACATGTTTTGTCGAACTTGAGAAAGCTTATCACCTGGTCCCTTGGGCAAAATTTTGGCGAGTGTTGCGGACGTAGGGTGTTGACTGTCTCCTGTTACTGGCAGTCAAGTCACTGTATTCATGTTCAGGGGTTTGTGTCCGTGTCAGTGGCTTGAATCACACCCGTTCACCGTGGCGCTGGACTCCGAGGAAGGTGTGTGCTGTCGCCATTCCTATTCATTCCTTATGTACTGGAAAAACAGTCACAACCGAGTCGACGAGGGTGTCATTGTTGGAAGCCCCGGGATCTACCGTTACTTTTTGCGGACGATTTGGTACTGCTTGCATCCTCTTAGCGATCAAGCGGGAATTACAATTACTGAAAAGACTGAGGTGTTACAGCATGTCTCTCCAGAAAACCAAGCTAGTGTACGTTGCAAGTAAGAGGCAATAAACTGCAGAATTGGGAGAGGTCCAAGTACCTTGGGGTGGTGTTCACTAGTGACGGTAAACATAACAAGAAGATTTATTCACTGATTAGTAAAGCAAAGGCAGTTCTGCGTCAGGTTTAATGCTCTGTAGTCACAAAATGGGAGCTTTCCAACACTGAAAAACCATCCATTTTCAAGTCGTTTTTTTTCCGATCCTCACACATGCTCACGAATCTTGGGTAACGAATGAAAGAGGGCTATCTCAGGTAGAAGCGGCAGAGATGGTATTTTGCGAAGAGTTCACGGCGTGTCACTTCGCGACAAAGTGCGCAGCTGTGAAATTCGCAAAGCCCTGAGTGTGGAGCCACTTCCCCGATTAGAGAGATCTCAACTATGATGGATTGGCCACATGATCAGAATGCCCCTGAAAAGATCGCCGAAGAAATTCATGCTGGCTACAGTCCGCGAGAAATCGCCCCAAATGTCGACCAAGAACCCGGTGGTGTTATTACATCTCCGATCTTGCTTGGTCCCCCGTCTTGGCGTGGAGCTTGCCGAACTATCAGAGACTTTTAAAACCGTGATGTGTCTTGGGTCCTCCCAAGAGTGCATGCCCCGCGACCCTCTCGATAGGAAAAGCGTGTGTGAAAATGAATGAATGAAACGAATGAAATAGTTCTTCCTGTGTTTTCAGTGTTTTATAAGTCATAGTTGATTCCCATTTTGATTGGCTTTTCACGACCGAAGCAAACGTGTTCTTTACAGTGCGGTAATATATGGATTTTGAATTGTTGAAAATCAATAAAGGATCTCGTCCACACTTAAACCTGTATCGCCACGGAAATAGCGCATAATTGATGAGACCCTGGTTGCTTTTACAAGAAAGGCCATTTGGTTGGTAGAGTGCGGCAAGCGATAAGAGCAGAGTTCTCAGTAACATTTAATGGCATGTGACCTGTCGTTTTGGACTATCCAATCACAATAAAAGTGCAGAGCAACGTAACCACCTATTTTAAACTGCATGAACTGGACCGGAAACACTTTTTCTAGCTGAAAGAGTTTAAAACTCGCAAAAGAAACAAAAACACTTGAACGTCACAAATTGCCATTGCATCACGCTGCCAGAACGCTCGTTGGCTTTCCGTTTCCTGTGTAACGATTTCAGGAAGGATGTTCCACGTTCCTCGCTGGTTACCGGAGCGCACCCGTCGCCAATCGCAGCAAAGCAAAAAGGGAAGGATTTTTCGCGAATCGATAACGCAAATATCGTCGGCATACGCGCGCTGTCACAACGCGCGCTCACGATTTACTGTGATAGACCGGGCTTGATCTGCAAGGGCAGTACTTGTGGTGTGGCGTCTGAAGTGGACAGGGCTGCTGTGACGAAAAAGCAATTGAGCACCTCAGACGCCGAGAAGGTTCGGGGTTCCATGGCGCAAAACCAAACACAGGAAGTAAACACGTCGTGACGCACACCAGTTTATGTTTGTTTCTATCAACCAACACGTTTCTGAGATTAACATGCAGACTCAGTGTGTAGCATTTTTATGGTGGATTGATTGCATAGTGGGCATACACTTAATCCCGAGTTTTGTGCAAAGACCCTACGGTGCACTTTTAGTTCCTAACAGAGAGTAATAAATCGCTTTCAAAGGTGCTTGATCACTAGCACCCTGAAATAACTGAGACTTTCACGATTGAAGCCGCATACTATAGTTTGCATCGAACTTGTTCTTCACTTCACTGCAAACATTACTTTTGTTTCGTAACTCGGCCGTAATCAATAAAGATTGATTCACAAAGCTTATGCAACGTTTCTTTCATGCAGCAAAAATAAAGATTAGAGTGGAGTAAAAATTTCGGCAATCGCAAATTTTTTGCAACTCCAACGTTTTGAAACAAAATGTTTCCATCAGACTGGAATGTTTTACCAATAAAAGTAATCGAAAGTGAAAGGTAACGGCGATCATCATCAAAGCTAACGTATAGATGCCTTGAGGAATGTGAAAATGTCGATTGTCTAACGTGTACGTTTCATTTCTTTTTGTACGTCTCGCCAGCTTCGCTAGCCACAGAGCGAGCACGCAATCCAAGGCAGATGTTTAATTTCGTGAGACGAAATTCTTCGTAGCAACACAACCATGCCACTTATCAATCGCAAAAGAAAACATGTGTCATTTTGTGGCCGGCCAAGAAATCCACGTCAGTTTCGGGAAATGACCTTGAATGCTTACTGACCTTCTCCTTGTTAAATTTGATTGCTGCACAACACCGGAAAATTTTACTCTGAGCTGTTGTTTTTTTTTGTGAGCATGAATAATTTAAGACTGAGTTACCAGAGTTCTAAATAAATTACAAACTTTGTGAATTATTAGAATAAGTATAAAATTTTGTCAAAATAAGAACAAAGTACACATTTAATTCAAATAGCTTCTGAAAGGGCTCTGCGATATGCTCAGAAGCGCTCTGCTTTTGCCCCAAAAATGCTAATGTTAAGCAGATAAAATAGATCTTCTGGCGATATTTATTATTAGCCGACGTTTCGCCCACCTATTCAAGTGGGCTAATTTATCTGCTTGATTTGAAACCTGGTGGCAAACGCTACGAAATAACAACATGAATAGCAAAAAGAAATGCTAATGTTTTTCACTTTTGAATTTGAAATGCTGCAAGTGCGCGAGAATTCCACCGCGCAAATGGTCTGGCACTGTGCATTTGCGCACCTCAGAGGAAACATTGCCGCGCAGTGTAACGACGTCGGTCAGAAATCCAACCAATGGCGCGTTTTGTTTTGTTTCACGTGCCTCGTGACGTTGATTGCAGAGTATCAAGCACATTGGCAAGCCTTTTTTGCCCTCGAGTCTCTTGCGGCTGTGCGCAAGCAGGCTGCGTGACTGGTTTTGAGAGGGCAAACGATGGAGTGACGGCAATGCCGTTTCGCGACGAACGCATGCGATCTTGCATTTATTTTTTTCCTTGCGTGCGACCGGCGAGATTTGCACGCCAAGGATGCATGGTATGCTGAGCGACGCGTCAGCTGATCCCAACGCAATGTGATTTACGACGTTTATGCCTCAAAACAGTCAAATCTTCATAAGACCCTTGGTTTCACCTCAACTTGCACAGCGTGTGGCATGGCGCAATCCAGGCCTAACTGACGTACATAGCGGTTTCGAAGTTTAAAGCTGAAATTCTTAATCAATAGGCGGTAAGTTTTCACCGAACCAAGAGAACACCTATGACATTCAAGGCAAAAAGGAAGTAAATATTTACATCCAGACGCTTCTCTCCCCCTTCAACATTTTGCAAGTCACGTTTCCGTTAGTGTTTCGATGCATATTTTTGTAATGATAACATTAAACCAGGAACAAACATCAAACTTGTCAGTTTGAGTAAACTTGATTGAGCTGTAATGCTACCAATCTTTTTGCTACTTTTAAAATCTGGTTGTAAATTAAAAATTCTCTCTGCTGGCTTCAGTCGTCTTTGTCCATTGAAAATTAAGTTCTCTATACTTCTAAGGAAACGGTTGGGAAATTAGGTTGCGGACTTCCAAAATTTTTTTTGCCATTTTGTACATTGTCTACAGTCTACATCTATACCATCGTCAACCTATTAACTTAGAAGCAAGTTCTTGTGAGCAGTTTTCCACCAAACGTGAGAATAACGAAAAGGACTTACTACGTTTCTTCAATATTCTATTTCGCGTGGATACAAAGAATAATTTTTGGGAATTGCTGGCCTTCACTATCTGTTTCACAGAAAAGATTAATTGTTTCCATGAACTCAGTTTTAACCACGAGGCGGACTAAAATTTTCAGATATCATGAAATAAATGTGACAAGAAGCTGGAAAAGATGTTGAAAGAGTTTAAGATACTTTCTTAAAAAATTTCTCAAGGTAGTACTTTTGTATAAACTAGAACTTTTGTTTATAGAACAAAGAACATTGACTGTCATTCGCTAAAATGAGCAGCTTGGGAAGTAACAGTTCCGCTGATTTGAAACCAACAAAATAGTTAAAACATAATTTTGATATCCTACAAAACGTAACTCAAACGAACTGTTGCAAATCGGGAAATCAGCTTAAAATGAGTTTTGGTTAAAACGCTGGTATTTTGCTGCTTCATGAAAAACTCTTTCCAGTATTTGGTAAAATGAAGATTATACAGATCAAAAAAGTTTTTCAAAGAGTTCTGAATGCTGGAACGTCGTTATTCAATAGTTAGTCATTCTGAAACGCTCAGCCGGTGATATCTACGTACCCACATACCAGCCGAAATTACAGTACTAACTTTGCCCCAAAAAGTTACGTACCAGCCAGAAGTATTAACGTAGCTCCAAACGCTAGTTTCGTCACTGTGGATAGACATTAATAATTGATTAATCGAGCCCAGCTTTAAAGTCTTGCCATTGTCCGGGTCTGTGTCGATGGTAAAGACCTGTACAGGCGCAATGTTGACGACACAGGTTCACAATAAATAACTAAGAGCTTTTTCCAACTCATCTTTTGTCGATAAACTTCGCGTAAACTTGGTAATATTTAAACCCGGTTGGTTTGCAGTGTTTGACGGCGCAACTTGCAAAGGGAAGAAGTGAGGATGTTGGGTAAGGCGTTGCAAAGTAACACTCGCCCCGTATGTCCTGAGCGCTTCCAGCATCCGGAAAAGAGACGCGGCAATTTGAAGGGCGTCCTTAACAGCGTCAAGCATACAATAGTGCGTCATAGTTGCGTATTTTTAGGATATTGACAAAACGTATCCGTGTAGATTGGACGATTTCCCAAATATCATCCAGTGTCTGCGACTAGCATTCCATTGTTGCGTGACTAGCAGCTGCGGAGACGTGACCAGTCAGTCTGAAAAGGATTCGCTATTCTTTTGCTGGGATCCTACCCTTTGTAAAGCTTTGGCCCCAAGAATGAGGGTAATTACAATATGCATCGTTTATGTATCTAGCTTTGCAAAACAAGAAAATTTGAAAACATTTATACATAAACCTAGCTGAGTTCATCGTGCTCCGTTAACTACACAATGGGTAAGAAAGCACACAACTATCTGCAGTGGCTTCAGTGTTGTACGTTTTTCGAAAATTTCGGCCAAGAATGCCGAAATACTCAATTTCGTTACCGGGATAATGCGCTTGTTGGATACTGTAACTTAACCGAAGGATAAACGTTTCAAGTTTTTTTTGCCTGGTATTTTCGCCTAAAGGTTCGATGGCAATTTGTTGATCTTTAATATTTGCAGAGAAAATGTAGTAACATCAGCAATTTTTAAATCAATATAAATGGAATCAAAAACAAGGAAAACCAATCTTCTTTCAATTAATTCGCAAAAAGTAGAAGCGGAAGTCTTTTTGGAAAATCTGACGGCGGAGCCAATCAAAATTCAATTCATATGTTTCACAGTTATTCTCATCTTTGAAATGTTAGTTTGCTGTATGCAATGTTGGCATCTCTGAATGGCTCGATTGCTTGTGCCAGCGAACGAGAACATCCTCTAACTGGCTTAACTGTCTCACTGAGCTTGTTTCGCTATTTCTTCTCCATCGGCAGATGAAGTGCCATTGCACTGAATGTTGCGCTTGGCTTAATGTTGGCGCAAGCAAGCACGCAAATTTGTACGTACGCCATTATGTATGCCTGCGTCAAGTGATTAAATCAAGAGTAGATTTACTGAGAATGTTTCGTAACTGTAAGTTCAAACTTGAGATTGATACTGCTGGGTGAGTGTTTCGACCTTGCCTCTGCTTTGCCCGGATGCAGGGTCCATCTCGGTTTGTTTGCTTTGCTGAAGAAGCGTTGCTGTCCAACATCGGCCGAGACCGTGAGAGTGACTTCTCGTGACACGCAATGGAAAATTTGCCAAATGATATTTAACTATTATTGTCTCCACGATGCGTCGCCTTCGACCGTTGTTCCACGTTGAGCAGATGCCAGTTTTCTCGCAGCTCACACCCTGATGCCGAGCAAACAAGTGCTCCGTGTCGCTGCTTTCTGCGGCACAGCCAGTGATAACAGTTCGAAATAGTTCTGAAACAACTTCATTGCCGTAAACTGGTTCGAAAAGTACCTCTTTGCTGTAGTTGATGGGTTCAGCGGCGTTCAAGCATCACGCAGTTTGAACTCCGCAGTCGTCTTGTGGGCGTAAACACTGTTCGAAACTATCGTTTTTATCAGGTCAGCGAAATTAAGTTGCTTTCTGTCATGAGGCGTGTAATCGCCAAACTGATGGCTTGCTTGTTCAGTTGTCAACAGGCGTGCTTTTAAACCAGTAAAGCCTCTCAAAGCCACATTCTTAACTTTAGGTTTGCGACAAAGTTCCGCCACAGCCTATAATAAAGCAGATTCGATATCTTAAAAAGTCTTGAATGTAAACCTGATCCTAACCTGCTGAATGAAAAAGGAACGTCAACACGTTTTAGAAAAAACATAACAAGTTCGATTTTTGGTGCTTTTTAGAACTAAGCCTCAGACAACTTAGCGACAAGCTCAGAAGCGCTGGCAGTAAAAAGTTAGCTTGTTTATTCAATTCATTCTAAATTAAGTTATGCAAACTGTCTTTACCTTTTGTAAATAGCTCTCTAAACTTCGCTTCTTGAAGCATATGGGCTTTTACTGCGAACATCTCTTCTTACCCACATGACGCTATATGCGCGCCTTCCTTCCCTAAGAGGGAAACGATAAACTATAAATAAACTTCATTCCTTTCAAAGAGGAGGATGAAACTCAAAACACATTTCGTTACGAGAAATTGGATGCCAACAGCCGTAAAGCTCCCAGAGTTTTTTCAGCGGTGAATATATTGATGACTTACAAGCAGTGTGTTGCAAGCAATTAGCTGAAATCAACTGCGTAAAAAGAGATTTCTTCGGTCTCAAGGTATTGAATCCTCCAACATGGTACATTGATATCGTTGTTTGATGCTTGGTTCCAGAAACCTGCTGCAGCTTACAGTATTTTCCGGAACTGTGAATGGCTTTTTTTTCTTTTTTCCTGCTAGTCCTTGTATCGAGCCAGACGCAAACACGCACGAAATGCACTTTTAACTCAAAACTGATGTTTTTTTGTGAAAAAATGTTCTTCGGTGAGAGTCGTCCCAACAGGGCTATATCGTCAAGATGTTGTTATCAAAGAATAAAGAAAAGTGTCAAACCCGGACAAGGTTATTGACAGATTTTCGTAATCCTGATTAGCGTGCTTTGGAATGGAATTGCTTTTGATATCGCAGTTAAAACAGATAAAGAAAAAAATGTTATTTCAATGACGATGGAGTTACCATCTCTGGACGTTGTTAACTGTTCCTTTCTGAAATGTGACGCAGCTGTAAAGACATATAGAAGAACGCTGGCATGTTGCAGTAGCTGGAATGTTGAACCAGTCCCGTCGCCAAAGGGGGCTTTGGTGGGCTTAGCCCTCCAAACAAAGCTTCAAGCCCCCCCAAACTAAAATATGAAACATTTTATATCAATGGAATTTTTGTTAAATTTGTCATGCCCCCCTGCACACTCATCAAGGCCCCCCGCACAAACGTAAAGCCCTCCTATTGACGACTCTCTGGCGACGGTTCTGTGTTAAACCCTAAATATGTGGAAGTATGATTTAACGAATAATAGACGAATTTATGAATGCTTATAGGATAGACAGAAACGTATGTGTTTTTTCTTCATTGTATCATAGTTATATCCCATTCTTTTGGTTGATTAAACTTAAAACTTTCAGTTGGTTAGACTCAAAACGTTCAATTGATTAAACTCAAAACATTCAGTTGATTAAGCTCAAAACTCAAGACACTTTATTTGAACCTTTTTGCATCATAATTATTGCCTTGATCCGCAAAAAACAACAGTTATATGAATCAGGAAAATTGTTATTGGCAATAAACTGATTTCGGTTTTGCAAACTGTTCGGCATTTTCTTAAAACACTGTGACATTTGGGATTGAGCGATCCAACATTAGAAAATATGATGCACATGCGTGGGAAAGGAGTGGCAGGGTTGATTGCCATCTCACTTTGTCTTGGAGCGGGCCTCTTCAGCGTTCACGTCATCGGCCCTGGTGAGGTTTCCCCCACGTTTTGCATACAGTGACCCAGGCTTCGTCATAAGATCTAAAGGGCCGCAACAAAAATAATCTATTTGTTTTCATTGAAATCACGCATCGAACTGAAATATCAACTAGCGCTTATTTTCTCGCTATTTTAATGTACTTTTGGACAACAACATCAAATCAACTTTAATAAATACCGTTTCAGGCAGTGACACAAGATTGCAAGGGCAACTTTTTCCCAATTTTCGCTGCTCGTAACGTCTTTATTGCTGTCTTGTGAAACGGGCTGCTCGCAATTAATGCAATCAGAGTTCACACCCTTGTCTCAGCATGAGCTTGAGACAGTCATTGGTCCCAGCAATTTGCTGCCACTTCATTTAGCTGAAAGGGAAGCAGCATACAACCTCCCTTCTAGCTTCTCTCAGACACAGCAATGTTGTCATCTCCAACACGGGAAAAAGTTTCTGCATAAAAACCCTTTAAAGATCGCTTGTGTTGCTTATCCTGCACTAACGCGTTAGTTTGATCTTGCTGCTGAAAGAGCGCGAAACAACAAAAAATTCGCTGAGAAGTGTCCAGTTTTTGTGCAGCAAATAGATCAGTATTACAGCACACATGTCACTTGCCATTTTGCTCTGCGGTCAAGTCATGCAAATGAAGATGCATTGTAATGTGAAAATGTCAACAGCGATTGAAATCGACCCAATCGCTTCATGCTTTTTCTGCAGGGGTTTTTCGATTATCCTCACCAAACAACATGTGTTTTCAAACACTCCATCCTTCCAGGCCTTTTAGATGTTTTTCATAGATCATCGAAACAAACACCGTGTCCAGAAAGTATGCATACGCCGACGATCTGGCAATTATTCATGCTGATGGAGACTGGCAAGCAGTGGAAGGAGTGCTCAGCAAAGACATGGCAACCGCAAGTGAATTTCTCCAGACCTGGAAGTTAAAGCTCAGCACTACGAAAGTGGTGTCGGCAGTCTTTCATCTCAACAACAAGGAGGCTAAACGTGAGCTGAAAGTCAACTACAACAGCGAAACTGCCCTTCTGCTCCGAGCCCAAATACCTCGGAGTAACGATGAACAAGACGATCACGTTTCGTGGACACCTAGAGTTACTTCGTAAAAAGCTTACATCACTCGTTGTAATTTTGAGGCGGCTTGCTGGCTGGGACTGAGGTGCTGGGGCAAAAACGCTGCGAACAGTCATCTTATAGTCCTGGTCCATGCAATAGCAGAGTACTGCTCTCCTACCTGGTGCCGTAGTGCTCACACTTGCCTAATTGACCCCGCCATCAACTACGCCTTGCGAACTGTGACTGGATGCCTGCGTCCTACATCAGCAGACAATATTCCTATCCTCACGGGCATCCA
>JGI24022J15233_10001129_pt1 | contig 20996 bp, 13 predicted proteins | sample Ectturendosymbi2_FD_15233 | JGI IMG/M metagenome (IMG submission 15233) | reverse complement strand
ATTCTGTATTTTTTACTTTCTATACAGATTACGTTTGCAGCAGGGCCTCTGCTGGACCGGTTTCAGGTCTTTTCCGCTCCTGCAATGCCACAAGTGCAAATCAAGGAATTGAATACATAGAGGTGTACATGAGAGGAACATTGGGCTTTCGTTTATGGGAACTCAAAACGTTTGTTGTGAGTGGCACGGACTAACAGTAAGTGAATGATGAAACCATGGACAAAGATTTAGCATTCATCTCAGAAGCAGTTTAAAATTTCAGCATCAAATTAGGAAGATTTTCTCTAGGAAGTGAAATTGTGGAACGGAACAGTGTTTGAAACACAAACCATGAAACCACACTACGTAAGAAAATGTTTGATGTGTCCCGACAAAATGTTTAAACTGAAATAATTGTTTGCGCCAATGGAACAAAAGCAGTCTTATGAAAGAAAAGAAAACTGTGTTCAAGCAACTAGTCTCCACAAGCGAGTCAATCAAGCAAAATTTTGAAAAGAAACTTGTTCCTAGTTTGCACTCTGTGCACTTCAATTCAAAAATGTGTGAATTGACCTGGCCTAACTCCAACCAAAATTACACAGTTTCAATATTGTAGTAAGTTTTTCCGTGCAAAACTAAATTCGAGCCATTGCACATGCCTGCGTCTTTGTCCGATTCTTCTCGTGATGGTTCAGACGATGGTGGCAACGTTGTAATTGTGTGCATCGCGTACACAATGAACATAATGCTCGGTGTTCCTACGAAGAGAATCTGTACTGCCCAAAACCTGTTGGAAAGACAGTGAGTTTGACTGCACACTAATGGCATGGAGAAGTAGTCGCGAATGCAACATACAATTTTTGCGTGGTTGAATGACAGTTAAAACCTTTTTGAAATTGCGAACGTGACAGAAACTTCTGGCGTATTGTATTATAATTTTTTTTGTGCGAAACGGACCTCTGCAAGCAGTGAAATCTTTATACATCGGCTCGCACAATAGTAGGAAAGCAAAAGTTAAGGACTGGAAAACTGTTGCGGTTGGCGAAAACTCGATTGTTTTTGCTTATGGCCGATCTAGGGCTCACTGGAAAATGGTTTCCTTTTATGGTTCTCTCAAGCGTGCGATTGAGTCGTCTGTTTAGGTTCACTCTTTTGAACCAAGAGTGAGTGACGCACTTGAAGTGACGAATGGCCGTTGCATTTGCCAGTGATCCATAATGGGGTTGAGACTGATCGGCTTACACATTTCGACACATGGACGTGCAACGAAATGACATGCAACGAACAAAAATCTATCAAGATTTTGCAGCTTGAGCAGAAACGGGACCAGATTTTTGCTTTTTCACGCAACTTTTTAAATTTTGAAGATTTGAGAACTTTTTTGTTTATATCTCTTAAATGCTCCACTAGTGTTTTTTATTTTAATTTTTTTTTCAAGTGGTTATACCGACAAAAATATTAATCGACAGTAAAATTAATCAAAATTGTAACTCATGCACTGTTTCTTTAAAATCCCTATTAATACTTTTGCAATAGGTTTGGCAAACATCATAATTGAAAAATTTATTTTTATTTTTTTACCAGGCTATTCATTTGCCCACACAAACACACCTTATCTGCGAGATGGGTGCAAACTGATTGTAGCAAACGTTGCTGCAACCTGGTTGTAGAGTGTTGCAAATGAAGTTAGACTGTTCATCGCCGTAAATACTGTCACCAATGCTGATGACAATAATTAACCTGCAAAAAAATATGAGTCAACACAGTTGCTTCACAGGGAAAATTCACACAAGACAAAATGGAGTGTGCACGGGCAATAGACGAGCTGCGAGGCTCACAATGCGACTCAAGCTATTACATGGAATAGATTTCGTTTCTAGCTGTATATCCTTCAGACTTAAAATAACGTTACGGTAAGGTCTTAGAGAATCGCATGAAATGCTTCTTGTGAATCATGGGTTATTTCTGTTCGTACGTCTGCGGACAGCAAAAGCAACACAAACGACCGGCGTGTATGTAATTAAATCAAAATATCATTCGCGGATGTTTGACACAAAGCAAGGTAATGAAATAAGGTATCGTTGTGTGCGACTGCCGATCTAAAATTAGGTTTTCATCGAACGGAGGAGGAGCCTCCGGCTGCACCAAGCCTTTACCACATGTGCGGAGATGTATAGCGGTAAAATTTGTGCTCCAGGGCACAGAAGCAATTGAGTTTGAGTAGCGTGCTCGTTAATCAAACGAGGTTGAGCAGCGGGGTCGTTAATCAGCGACTTGGAATTTAACATGTTCTTCCTAAACTTACGTTCATTTCATCACAAGTAACAATCGTTTTTATTTTTACGGTAATAATCAAAAAAGGATATTGAAGTGAAAACAATTCTCGAGAAAAATCCTTCAAACTGCGAGTGGCTTTATATGAAAAGGGTATTACGAAAATTGAGCAAACATTTTTAAAAAGCTGATATCACCGCTTAAGTTGCAACATTTGAAGGAGAAACGTTCCAAAACCTCTGTTGGAGATGTGCTGGAAGCACAAGGTAATGATGGTTCATACCGGAAAGGAAAAGGAGAAAATTCAAGGAGACAGGAATTAAAAACACAGCAAGCCTGAATTGCTCAAACAGAAGTCTGAACATAAAATCCGAAATTACAAGGCTCTTTGGAACCAAAAACAATAAATTTGGCATCTTCAAATTGAACATCCACACCAATCCTGTAAACCTTCACTTTTGTTACAAACCATGTTATTTTCAAACCTCCAGGAGGAAAAAAAATTTTTGAAACAAAATTGATCAAACTCTTTACTTCTATAGTGAACTTGTAAATTTACAGGCTTTTAAAGTGAAAAAATGGAAACTGAAAAAACAAACAAGTTCGTCATGCGTTTTTCAGTACATTAAAACATCCTGTCCCACGCATTCCCGATATTCGACACTGAATCAGCTTCATGAATATGCACAGCTTACAGGCGTCAGAAAAATACAGACAAAACGGTTTTAGAATCACTTAATTTCCATTAAGAGTGAAGTTGTTTGGTAACAACTACTACTGTACTGAAATTTGTTAGTTTCATGCAACGTAAAATCTAGAAAATCAAGTCGCTAGTATTTTACTCTCTAATGAGATCTAACTTATTTTGCAGCTGAATGTATACGATACGAATCCTTGTCTATAATGAAATTTTGTTACAATAAAATTAGACAATACCCTGTAAATAATTGAAATTAACGAACCATATCATTATCGGTGACGTTCCTATACTAGGCATATACTACCGAAAATCTTGTTGACGTTTACAGCATTTCAAAAAAATGAACATCACAGGCTTTCGCAAATGAACTGCAGAGGAAAGAAACTTATATTGGCACGCAAATTGTTTGGTGTGTGAGATCGGCTACACGAAGCAAATAATGTCTAGATTGTTACAGCATATAGAGTTTTTGCTTCTTCAAGTACAAAATTTTGAATACTTACCGAAATAAAAACAAAAATGTTATCCAGACTTTACCGACAAAAGGAGAGTAATTGGCTACTCCTTCCAAAAGCTTTTCAAAAATATGCCAAGCCATATGTAAAACTCACAGGGACACTTGTACAATAGGTGTATAGTGCTTTTTACAACTCACTAATTGGTTTCTGTGAAAATAAACAAAATGACAACTTCTTAACATAGTAATAAGATGTGGAATCAACCTTCATAGCAGTAAGCAGCTCAGTACAAGCGTACTCTACAAGTTTCATTGGCAGTGACCAACAGATTGCGATTAAGCAATGGATCAAAATTAATTTTAAAACTTTTTTCTTGGCATGTTTCAACTGATAAAGACTTTCATGGACATCAAAATTTTTGACTCGACTCTAAGTCCAGGACCGCTGTATCGACAAGAAACGGTTCCATCTTTTTTAAATAATCTTCTAGAATCCTTCTTTACACATCGAGGGCTCTCGATAAATGCTCGATATGTACTGAAGTGTTCATATGTACGTTACCTGTCAAAATTCGAGCACACACAGGCATGGTGTTGTTCCTAGCGCTCTCGTAATAAGCCTCCAACAGCGTCGGCCTTATATTGCGCAGCCCACTGGTCAGAACGCCAGTTTTGTGCGCGGCGCTTACATGTATCCTGCCATGCATGACGACGTGCGTCACAAACGGCTGCTGGAAGTACGTTGCTACACCGATTGCAGGTACAAGTCAGCTTGACAAACCACGCAGAACAGCGGAATTATTACGTCTCTGACGCCTTAATCTGAGTGGATGAAATCATCATCACGTGATTGCTCCAAGCATTAATCACGGAAATTGTATACTCGGCACTCACGACACAACCTGTTCATTCCTCACGACCTGGGAAACCAAGTGGGAAACCAAGGCTTCCTCACGACCTGGGAAACCAAGTGAACGGATTTTCGCACTTTGTTTCTGTTTACCAAATAAAATGAATTACAGGGAAAATCGAAGTAGACCTCGTGTTCATTCAGTGTCTTCCAGGCATTTACCTTCATGAGAGCCCTAAAAGCAAATACTTAACATTTTAAAACCGAACATGGAATTGGGAGACGAACTTTAACAAACCACGCGTTTCACAATGTTTTTTCCGGGGCTGATATTAAAGGACTTCTTCTTTCAAAAAACTAGACTTTGCACTCGATAATGATTACTCACCGACATTATGTTGAGAAGTTTCGACTTGGTTAGCAAGTTCCGGTTTTCATTAAAATTTGCAATTATTTCACAGATAACATCGAAATTTCACAAATTCCAGCCGTTTCACTTTCGTTTCCAAGATGTACTGAGTACTGTAAATGTAAATATTGCAACAAGTCCTTAGGGACACTTTTGAATTTCTGTATAGAACAGAGAAGTATTTGCTGGATACTTGCTGATTTTGACAGAAACATGTGAAAAACTTTCATTTTAATGCAGAACAACGCAAACGCTTGGTCAGGAACTGGTTGCTTTGTGTGATAGTATCATGCATAAGCTATTTTCTAATTGATTTCCAATGAAAATTACAAAAGCAGAGCTTCTAGTTTTCAAAGGCTACCGACAGAACAAAATTGTCCACTGAATCTGTTCTCATCACTGGTGCAACAAAGATAATTGTATCAGTAGGAAAACGAACGTTCTTAAAACGTTTATTATGCAAACATAACAGAGATCGAAAACACATATTACCATGTTTTTAGTCATTACGTAAGGTTTTGACATAGCTGTCAAGAAGCATTTTTTTCGCAAATACTTTCGGTAAGTCAGTGTCTTAAATGCTTTGAAGATCGTAGTGTGTTATCACGCATTTAAACCTGCTTAAGAATCTTTCTGCTCCAAAATCTTTGTTTCATCTTCTTCTAATCCAGTGGTTCCCAAACTGGGGTTAAATTACCCCCCGGGGGTAATATGCGATTCTTAGGGGGTAACGCAGAACCTAAACTTTGTACTGCCGATGCATAGACACAAGTATACTGATTATGTTCTTACTTCGACGCAAACATTGAAGGTAATAGGACACAATCACTACCTTGATTTAGGTAACGGCTCGAACAAGTTTGGGTACCACTGTTCTAATCGTAAGGATATTTTTTCAGGTTATAAACTAGCAGCACTGATTCAACGTGAATGACCAGTAGTTTATCTACAGCAGGAACAATAATCATGACAAAATCACAAAACTAAGATTTCATCATTTAAACAAAACTGCTCTATTATTTTGATAGCTTCAACGTGCGTCTTCATACATCAGAAAAAGCAACAGGTCATCTGCAAAATAATTGTTTCGCGCTATAATCTGANTGACTTTGTTTATACTCAAAACCCTAATGTACTCCTTTAACTGCTTAAAAGTGAAGTGTCACTCCTGTTGTCAGGGATAATACTTCGGCAAATGCTGTTAATGAATTTCAAACAAATATTTCAACAAAAACAATTTGCTGCATTTAAAAAATGCAGCCGGAAATTGCATCTAAACATAAAAACATTTCCTTTCAAAAACTCGACGAATGCTTGCCCATTCGGGAAACAAAAGTGCAATTAATTGAGTAATAGGGAATTTGCTCGAAATATGGATTCCTTACAATTTTCTCTGCTTTGTTTCCGAAAATTGCTTCTCGCATTAAACCGAAGAGTATCGAAATGTATATTATTTGCCATGCTTGGGTTACTGAGTGCCAATGGCTCAAGTTACAGAAGAGAAAACAATCTGAAATTGTCTGATAATTTCTTATCGCGTTTTGGAAACAACGCTATCTGCAGGTAGTGCTTTGTTGAACACGAATCTCACGTTATCAATCTTTGTATATGCTCCGCGTAGAACTAAAATTGCTCAAAAATATCTTTTGCAACACTTTACAGATTATAATTAGAAGCAGTCGAGCAAGCAGATTATATCTACAAAGCCGTCAGCATCCCGTAACCAAGTTCAGGTTGAAATGCCAAGGTGATGAAAATTCGAAAATGAGGCAACCGCAAGATCTACATCTGCTAGAATAGGATCAGACATTCCAGACCAGCACATTAAATTGTTCACTGAGCTGTTGAAAACTTTTAACACGGAAAAACTTGAAGCACAGATTCTATATATAACATAGTCTGTAAGGCCAGATGTAATCCTGCCTTTTGATAAACTGCCAGACATCTACCTTGCAATTCCGAAGCTTGAGTTTCAGCTAAAAACAAATATGCAGTAAATCGCAGGCATATCGCCAGGCATCTTACAAGTCGGCAGACAAGAATTCAACGTAGGCAAAAACAGTGAGCTGTGGCAGTTTGCCGCGGTTTGGTGAATGTCATGCATGACTTGTTATTCGAACTAGCGGATCAGTACCAATACGCACTGCGCGTAGGTTGATAGCGAAGTAGCAGGTAAGGTGCATTAGCTGGCTACAGGAATCACTACAATTTTTCAAAAGACTTGGAAAACATTCTATCAGATACTTTTTCTCCTCAATGAACCTATTTTGCAAAGTCAGGCTAACATCGCGATTTGTATTGAAGCTGGTGAAACACTGGTTGCCCAAAACAGTCAAATACATTCCAAAATGTTGTGCTGTTGCAATGTAAAAGAATGACTTATCTGCATGCACGTTTTTTCTAGAAATCCAGTAATTTTATCGTTGCTTTAAAAACTTATATTATTTTTGAGACAGAAAGTTTATGAAATTCAAGCACCATTACTCCTGATCAAACAATCACATTGTCAGCTAAGCATTTACCAGACACTGGTCACACAGACTTGTCGAAAAAATAATGATGAAAACATAGCGTGGTTAATCTAGTACGGAAGTGAAAGATAAACCATATTGTTTTTGACCCCTGACATGTTCAGCTGCTAACTCAGCAGTGTTACATTCACAAGCTATCATTCTTTATGCGCTTCAAACATTTTTGTCGGCACGGTGCTGTCAAGCTGTGTTGCATGAACCTAAAACCCTTCAACATCAACAATTTTCGTTAATAAGGAATCTTTATCAGAACCTGGCACATGTTCTACAATTCTCGTTGTTTCTCTGCTTCCGGCACAGTTCGCGGCGAGCTCTTTCGCCGATTCTAGAAAAACAAAATCTTCGCCTCAGTTCAGAACTGAGCGCGTGACAACTATACCAACAGGTCAACACCAACAGTCGCCTGTTGTCTGACGGTTGAAAACGCTGTCCAGATAAGCGGAAAGTTTTCTAACTTGAAGAATGTTAAGTTTTCAGATCGTACGAAGTTGAAAAAAATTGGTCGCGCCTGTCGCAGGCACGTCTCACAACTGCTCGCTTCGTTGTGTGGCCATCGCGTCTTTGTGCCTTTGTTTTGATAGGAAATTTGCTTGAACACAACTGCAGGATTGACTCAAAACGGCCTGACCCCTTTAAATTGCTGAGCGGCCTCCTGAAACGAGCAGTTTGCGGATTTCGTATCGCTCTGACAACTTTCAGTTTCATGCCTCAAGGGAAGCTCCTGCTGAGCGGTGCTCACAAAAGGAACGGGTGTCTGACGAAGTCACGAAATGTACATTGTTTTCTCAAAGCGCGTTACTTGGCTATTTCTTTGGATCAACACGAACATCTCAGGCTAAGAAGCGATGCACTTGTGCTGGATATGCGTTCAACATTGCTGCTCTAAATTGCCACCAACTTCAGCATCTGGGAAAGGCTTATTCGTCCAAACAGGCGTAATTACGGAAGAGAAAGGTACGCACACACAACAGTAGCATTGAAAGGAATAGTTCAATTCACAACCAAAACAAATTAAATATAAAACATCTCAATTCCACCCTTGACAGCGGAAAGGAGACTGTAATTTTTTTAGCACTAAGAAAAGATTTTCTCTTCCATGCACGAAGCATTGGAATGCCGTTTATTCCAATTTAGGGGCATCGCCAATAAGGTGCGGCTGACACGCATATTTATATGGGACTGGCCCTCCCCTGTTGGCAAATGAACCATGCGAATTTCTTGTTTCTTTTTCGATGATAGTGACTCTTCAGCGTTTGTTCAAGTTAGCCCATCCGCCAAGCCTTACAACCCGCCCGGCCTATCGTCAATTCGTCAGAATTCACCTCTGAGTTTGTTGACTTATTTATTAAGATGTTGCTAAAATAAATTAATGCAAGACGGCGATGTGCTGAAAAACAGCAACATTGTCTAGTTGGGTAACTTTCAACACTTTGCTGGCCTTTTTTGAAAACTTGATTTGTATTATAAAAGTTGCAATGTTTGGCAATAGACATTGTGGCGTCTTGCATTCCTAGCGGTGTGCTGCGTTTGTGTGTAATTATAAAACACGCGCATTTTGTTTCGGTAGAAGCAATCTTTGCTGCTAGTAGAGAAAACGTAGAACGACAATTCATTGGGATGTTGCTTGAAACCATTTTTTTCTACTCAACAGAGAGTTTAACTGAACGTATTTACAGCAGCTATGGTGCTTCATCATGGTGTGAGTAACTGCGGCACTTCTTCATTGTTCGTACGGTTCAAAATTCCATTCGCCATATTGTCATGAGCTGCCGATACCCCAATCTTCATTATAATATCATACCATGGCTTCAGCATAGTTTCCCATTTCTTAGCGTGTATTGCTGCTTACATTTTTCACTTATATTTCTTCGGTTGTATATGCCTCAACCCTGCATAAATTGATTGACTTCCTACTCATTATTTGCTAGGTCTGTAATACTTTATGCTTCCTGTTTCTATGACATTTGCTTTTTCTATTTACAGCTGAAAATGGATCGAATTATTTAGGAAAACCGTCAAAACTTGCTAATACTACTGTATACTTTAGCCACAACGACGTGAAACACAGCAGTGCTTTGATATCAAGCATTTGCTTTAATTCGTTTCTAACAGTTAGGCACAAAATGGCTTAACTTCACTGTGGTTTGGACTTTTCATCCGAGCCTCGAGCAGCCAGTTTGCTCAAAAAGACACCTGTGTCTAATCCCATGTGGTGTATACATTTTCAAAGGAAGTATGGTGCGTAAGCTGCTGAAATCCTTATACCAAGCTCTTCAGAATGCTGCCTATACTTTATTTGCCGCTGAGATGCATCCAAGGAGAAGCTCATGTATCATTACGAACCAATGCATTCTTAAAATGTTTTTGATGACATTGCGTGCCCCATAATGGGGCATAAGGACTAACAAATTAAAATCAGTTCCAGTAGAAGAATAAAACAACAGATTCTGACAGGAATTTGCAGAGCAGTGTGGAATGTTTTTGCAAATTAAAGAGCAATTCATGAAAAAGAGAGTTCCGAAACAACTACCCGATATGGTCATGAAATGCTTGATAGCTACTAATATTTTTATACTGACAAAAACTGCTTAGAATTGTTTTGGAATTTTCTACTTCGAACCGGACAACATTCTATCAACCTGCACCAAAAAGTACTTATAATATAGCGAATCTGAACTGCATTGGGAAACATATTCGATAAAATTTCTTTTGAACATGAAAGCTTCAGTGAAACAAAGAAGATGAGCGAAAAAAGTATGTGCCACCATAACCCTGATGCTTCTTATCTTGAAAAAAGTTACTTTGATTGTATGAACTGTTAAAGCAGCTGATAACAACGATAAAAATTTATAGGTAGCTTAAGAATTCGACTGTTACAGAAACAATCAGGATAAAACCTTAAAAGTTTAGAACACGGTTCAAACAACATACAACCAATGATGAGAATAAAACAATGGGTAAATGACAAAAATTTATAAGAAAGCAACTTTGATGATTTATGTCCATGACGTAAGCGTGAACATAATTAATGCATTGTCCTCCATTGCCGCCACAAAAAGTTGCTGATGATCTCGCTAGCTGGGAAAATGTTCATTTTCAATTTTGGTGTGGTCTAACTAGTGTTGCATTTCGAAATGCTGTTTTTTCAAAATTACAGTGAAACTGCTGTGTTTTTTGCAAACAATGTTAATCAGAAAAGCACAAAGAATACTTACTACTAAGGTTTCAAAAACTCATTTGACACAAAAGATTTGTAATTTTTTATGCTATGCTACATGTTATTATATGAAAAAAGAAAAAAAATTGTTCGGAAACGCAAGTGCGAAATTAGGCTTTACAAGACGTTTGACTGATGCATTCCTAACTTCACGCTTTATCCCATTGATCGTTTTCTTCGAATCCTTTCAAAAAACATATTTGACCTTCTGGCTATCATCAGTCACTTGAGAAGACGATGTCTTGACTCTCTCTATTGTTTCTTTACAATACAAACAACAAACGAATTCATTCCCCATCATTAAAAGCGGATTATAGATGTAACGTAGTGAGTAGGTCCTGCTTGAACACCGAGACGATGAATACATCAGCTGTTTTTCCGACAAAGACACCAATGGTGGGTGAATTTTAAACTAAATGGACGCTGACGAAAGTGCCAATGCTCAAAAAACACAAACGTTGTTCTCGCAAATAGAAATTTAGTACAAGCGTGGTTGATTGGAAACTACGAGGCGTGTGATATCTAATTTGTCATTGGAAAACAAATACGCAGAAACATTCAGTTTGATCTACTGAATGTATTAGGTTTAAATCATGTCTATCTTTTCTCCAACGAAAGTGTTCAGTGTATTTTAACCTTTCAGGTTTTGATAAATAACAGAATCTAATTTGTGTTGGTTGTTTTTTGGTATTCGTCCATTGGATTTTTATAAACAAAACTACTTGCTCAGAAGCATGATAAATGCGCATCAAAGCGCAGTCAACTATTCGGGTAATAGGCCTTTAAAATTTCACTTCGAAATACAAGAAGCGAATATCATCAATNAAACGAAAATCCTCTTCATTGTTGCTCAGACATTGCTAATGACGAGTCCAGCCGATTCTCCTTTCCTGCCGTCTAAACGTGAGGTNGGTAAGTTATTTGTGCGCAACAGTCATTAGTCATCCTGAATTTGTATGAAAAATCTTGGATAGCAGAATTGGAATTTTTCTAAACGCTTGTATTCTTTCTGTCTGAGAGCTTTTTTCGAGGAACAGAACTTGAATGTGACAAACATAAGGTTGTTCACTATAGGTTCACAATATAAAGGGTTGTTTAACCGTGCCAGAACAAAATTTTCTCACGTTTAAAATACACTTAAATATTTTTTTATTATTTACGTGTTTGTCTCACACACCATGTCCATTGAACACTAGTTATAAGAACACCGAGGTACAGAAATGCTTGTTATATTTTTCGTCCTTTGATTCATTCTTTCCAATCCTCCAACGTTGCTTAACCAGCTGCTCAGGGACATTGGTGTGTTGAAAAAAACTCCCGATTACAGTGGAACCTTTCTCGATCAAACAGGTCATTGCAAGATGAAAAGCCTGAAAAGACTTTGGAACCGAATCGTTTGTAAGAACTATTGAAAAGACGTAAACGTGGAAAATAACCACAGATATCAACGGCTACGACAAAAAGAAAACTCAGAATATGTCCTTCCGCTGATCGGCCAGATAGATATAAAAAATGCCCCCGAAAAATTAAAAAAACGTAGCATATAAAAGCTTCATCAAAGATTGTGGGCTTTGCATTCTTCTGGGGAACATCGTTTGGTGCATTAGCAGCATAGAGGTTTATTTGAAATAAACTTTGTTGGGGAAGATGGTCCTTTTGTTATCCGGAAAAAGAGATTCAATATGAAATTGTTGTGATATTTTCAGTTTGGTAGTTTGCAGTGCAACAAAATGCACAACTTTGCGTTTCTGAAGTTGGTTTCTTTGGCAAAAACAAGTTTACAGGTGAGTAATGTCGGAGCATAGCGATACGCATCATCTGAACATTCAGTCAAAAAGAGCTGTTCCTCACTATACTGCCTGTTGCGAAACGTTTCAAATTCTCAGTTGACAGCGTCTACCAAATTGCTAAATGGCCTTCTTTCAGGTAAGTTTACTTTTCGCGAAAATCAAACCGTAACAAACTTCAGCTAAGCATTGTTTGTAGTGCGTTTAATGGCTTGCTTTACTTGTTAAACACCAACTGAAATATTTTTCTCCGAGTAAAGAATATTGTGAAAATGACTTAATATTTTCGTAAGTCTTTAAAAATTTTCTGATCTTCCCTTGAAGGATTTAGGTAATATTTGAACCACCATATATCGCTGTTAGCGGTGCACTATAAAGTAATCAATCACATCTTAATTGAAGAAAAAATTTCGAGAAACTAGTCTCCACAACAGCGCCGGGTTTGAATCCTAAGTTTGCTGGTGGATTCAAACACGTCGCCTTTGTGGAGACTAGTTACTTGAATACAGATATGGGCAAAGTTTGAATCATTGCAAAAACGAGAAAGCAGAGCCCAGCTGGTTGATTCTTTGAAAGCTCGAAAGCTTACAGCAAACGTAGAGCTATTACTTGTGAAAGAACAATATCTTAACAACGTTTAGATTGAAAATAGAAAAGTAATTTGACACCCTTCCAAAATTGTTTCTCTCTGTAATTGCTTTGAACTCTCCAAAAGTAATTTGTTAAGACACGATGCCTAATGGAAAAAGCGTTTGAGAAAACAGGAAAAGCTTTTCATATCTGACAGGAAAAACAATGAGGTAGTATCTTATCCGCTATAGCTTTTCTCGCCCGCTGGTGCAGAACTTGACAAACCGATTCAGGAATCTGGGGTCTATGCACCTGCTTCGGCCACAAGGTAAGGCTGTTTACCAAATTAGTAGCCACGCGAAATGTTTATGATGGTCAACCAGGTCGCTCTTGTTTGTGCGTTGACTGTTTCCAGCACAACTTTATCGCGACACATCTGGCAAACCTTTGCGCGATGCTTCCTTGTGTGATGTCATAACAATTTTTTCCCTAAGCTGAATGTGATAAACGCTTAATGCGATTTCATGGGTAGCTTACCGGGACCACAAATAGTCTCTGCATATGCCTGATACAGTAATCAAATTAAAGAAACCGCAAAGGATTCAATGTTGCTTGATGAGAGCACATTGCGGTGCAAGCGTGCAAGATGTAATTAGGAGTGATTTTATCAATATCTTTCAATATTTTATTGGGAATACTTTGAAAAGTGATTGGATTTACCTCGACGAATGAAAAAGGAATTTTTATTCTTGTTGAGTTCCTGCAAAGGTTCGCCAAATGATATAGCACTCTTTTGCCTACAAAAAACGACAAAAACTATAGAAAATAAGTATTGTTTGTCAAAACAGTAGTTTTGCAAATGACGGACAGGTAGGTTTCAAATGAATGCGATGAATGTGTTTTGCTTGATTCAAGTATAATTAAAGCAGATACCTGCTTGTAACAGCTTTGTTAAGGCAATAAACTTCTTCGTCACGTCACCAAGCGTCCATAAAACAAATCATATCCTTACTTTTGAGAGTAGCTTATTTATGGTCAATTAAAAGCGTGAACGGTTCCATCTCTATCCGGTACACGAGTCTCAACGCATGCGCAAGTGTTGCCAAAAGGCGTTGAGCGACAGTGGCAACATTAAACGTTTCGTAACAATAGACATTTGCGATCACATTCCAGCCACACGGCTGTGTTTTGCTTTTCCTGGAAGGGTTGTCCTTCGTGTTGACAACCTCAACCATATTTTTGTCATCATGTGGTAGAAGCAATCCAGCGAACTAGTGGAGGAAAAGGTTAATTTGCCCGTTGGTGAAAAAACGATTTTTTTTCCACAGGCAGGGACGAAAACCCCGCTTGCGGCGTTGAAAGATTTCCGACGTTAAACTGTTTTTGGGAAGTATCTGTCAAAATTTTCTCTTTTCACAACTGTTTTCGCTATGAACAATCAATAAAAACAGATTTCAAACACATTACTACTTTACATCCTAACAGCTTTATTTAACTTTAGCAACTTCAACCGTACCCGCAGGTGTAATATTCTCTCACTGCTCTTGTCGGTTGGAGATCTTTTTCCATGATGCTTACAAAGTTATATATTTCTGTAAAAACCATCAGTCCTCAACTAATGTACCAGCAAAGTTTCATTTGCTGAACTCAATCTATAAAACGGCGCGGTGATGGAAGCTGTGCAATAGCTGTCAGAGACATTTCAATGAAATACGCTACGGCGCAATAAACGTCCCATTTTAAGTCAGACAGTGTAAGCTCCAAACAGCTTACAAGAGTTTTATCGTGCCTTGCAATACCAATGACGTCAATTGGTTTCACGCTTGTATTGCCAGTTGTACTGCTTGAGCAAAGTCTGGTGGTGCGACAGTAAATCTCTGGTATGTCCTACGTCCGACTTGCGTCTTTTTCCTGTTGCTGCTTTTGACCAAAAATGTATTCACTTTCGCCGCCTACAAAAGTTATGCAAAATTGATGTCAAAACTATTGAGATCAAGAAACTACAGTTTGAAGGTAGAATTTGCCATGCATTTTTCCAAGAAACCTGTTTGAGATGTATATAGAATCTACAAGCATATGAAACATCTAAACACAAAACGTTTCCCTGCGAAGGCTTTCTTTACTTCAAAGGGAAATGGGAGGGCGAAGATCTAAGAAAACACTAATGGTTGTAACAAAAAAATCAATCACGGTAAGTACGTGCTGAACAGAACGTGTTGAAGCTTTCTTATATCCCCCCTTTACACTGCCACAAAGATCGCGTTTATGTGTTTCGGAAAAATAAATAATTTTTAACGAATTTTCTTAAAAAGCTGATAGGGATCATAGAAAAAGACATATAAAAACATGTTCTGTGATGAAGCGTACATATGCTTGCCTTAAACACATTTCATAGAAAACGATTGTGCTAATAAGGAACTAAGATCCTGAAAAGTGTAGAACTTGTAAGTGAAGCAAGTAACATTAACAAATGCGTGCAACGCGTTTTCCACTGAACAGGAAAAATACCACAGCTGTGATGTAAGCACGACTTAAGGAATTTGATGCACAACAGCGAAAAACACATGAAAAGGTGCACCTGACCTTCGTGGTCTGCTGTTTCTGGTCATAAGCAGGTCAGATATATTGTATATCACGGGCACGATGCACGGATTATGGCAAGAGTTTGATCAGAAACAACAATCTTGACTGTTGCAAGTATAAATTTGGAAATACTTTAAGGTGTCAAAAGCTTTAGTGAGCTGTTCAATGTTCATCGAAATTTCATCTCCATCATTCCACAGCATGCTTTCCAATCTATTAGTCCGCTATTCGTTCAACACTGAGGAAAAGGACGAATGATAAAATATTTCGTCTCTATCAACACTTAACAGTATGTTTATATGCAAAAATGTTATAGTGAAAGCAAAAACGGTGTTGGTTGATTTTTGCTGTGAAATCGTTAGTTAATAGTCATATTACCAAGATCCTGTTTCATAAAATTTCACCGTTGTCACTTGTACTACTGCGAATCACTTTATAATTTGTCCATCGTTAACCAAAACAAAAATAAACAAATAAAAAAAAGGTTGTAAATCAAAAAAAGTACCAAATGAGTTCCTGCAAGATGATTTATCCATGTAAAAGGCGAAACACAACATATTCAATTTGACATCATTGAACTCATTATAACTTCTGGTGATCTAAATCTCTTGCCTGGTTGTTTGTATGCCAAGAACAACGAGTTCTTTGACAGAGAAATTTAACTGCAACATGAACAGGGAATTCTACCAATAATTTCTATCTATTTGATTATTTTATAATTGTTCTTACAAAGTCCTGTGGTTGCGTTGTTGTTTGTCAGGAAGTCTTACAAACGAAGAGTTTAAAAGCAAACAGAAGCCTTGGCATTCATTTTGCAAAATCGTAGACTTTACGTCTTTGATAAATTTTAAGTAATGTTTCTTAGATGTGACGCACTAGAAAATGCAAAGATTATGAAGAAATACCTATAAAAAATCTTTTGAATAGTTCTGCAAATTTTCACAGTGTACTTGAACGTGGTCACTTTTCAAATGTTTAACATTTAACGCCCAAAAAGAAAGCTTAGGGTTTGACGAGTAAGACCCGAATGAACTGCGTTTAACGCATGTCTCCCTCAGGATCGCAAAGACCTTGGCATACAAGCAACAAGGCAAGAGATTTAGATCACCATGTATCGCAAGATAACGGTTAGATCATGATGTTAATCACGATTTTCCATCGTGACTGCTTTCACGATAAGATCGTTGTCTGAAAGACCCCACATGCAGCAATGAAGTTTGTTCCATGCATGAACGTGGTTCATATTATCAGCTGTTTTGTTCGCACCATCTACATATAGGTGGTGGCAAAGCATGACTCTTAATTAGTAAGCGCGATTGATACAAATTGCAAAAATATACGTCGAAATAATTTTGGAAAACTACGTGGAGAGTAATGTTGCTGAAACTCGTGCAAAGTCAACCAGTGTGTAAACATTTTGACCTATGCATTAGATACGTCGCAGTCGCATGCTCCACTTTTAATATCACATAAATACGCTGGTTTAAATAAAGGTTGACGATCGACGTCAGTCGCACGATCAAACAACTTTGATTCAAAACCTCCTTGTGCAAAAGTAACAGGAAAAATTAGGCAGTAAAATATAGGTTCGTGTTTGAAAATGTTTGATTCTTTGCAATATTGTGGGAATAAACAAGACACCGTTCACTTGCCACAACCGCTTTTTACTTTTGTGACTGAGTGCTCGGAAGTTACAGTGCTTGTTCGTTTAAGGGTGTGTGCATGCCACAACACATTCGTACCTTACCTGGCCTTGACCAGGGTTGGACTCAGTGTCCTTCTCTGGAAGCAGTTTTGTACCAAGTGTTACGGGTTATCGAACAATAGTGTTAAAAAGTGTTTGTAACCCTGTGGTTGTGCTTCCAACGCAGTTGTAAAACGTTCTGTTGTGTCTCTTTTTATCAATCCGCGTTGTGCAGGCAGTGTGTACTTGTACTATGGACTTCGTGTCTGTTTCAAAAAATTAAATTAAATGAAAAATTAAATTAAATTAAAATTACTCCAAATTCGTGTTCATTTTCGAGATAGAAAAAAGTGTTACAGAAACCGAAGTATTGGCAAGCCTGTCAATTCCCATAGAAAAAAAACATAACTAATGTTGTTGTTTATTTCTCGCCTTCACCTAAGATGTCAAGTATTGTTGAACTTTAGTAGAACGATACGAAAACCGAAGGTGTTTTTGAGCTTGACGGAGGAGTTGTGGGAAACGTTTTATTACCTATTACTGGCTGTGGACTGTCATCGATGCACAAACGTCTGATGAGATCGAATGGGTCGCATCAAAATATGTATAACCTAACATTACGATTTTGCTGAAGTAACAGCAGAACGAAATGCTAGCTTCCATGTTAACATAAAAAAGTTAATTCACTAGGCATTGAAAGCCTTCCACTTTGAAATGCTCAACACATAGATTCAAATGAGGAAAAATAGCACGAATGGTATTCATATAAAATAATAAGAAGTTTATTTATTACAATACAACATAGTACGCGAAAGCAAACACTGCTAGAAAGTACCCGTAACCAGGACGCCGAAAAAAAACTAAAGTTATCTATTCGAGGCGCCCCAAAAATGTATTAAAACAAACATAGTGCGCCAGTGCATAAGTATATTATAAATGTCGCAACGCAAAAAAAAAAACAAATTTGCAAAGTACACATTTGACAAAAGAGAAAAATACAAGCACACAAAATCCTTACATTATTGGAGAAGACAGGTGTTACCATAAAAAGGGTTATAGCTATATATGGTTTCGTAAAAACAAGCCTATTCATAATTTAAGAGATGATTCTGATAATGCTTAGAGAATGTGACATGTGGCAAGGTTTTCTGACTCTGTTGGAATTCTTTCCAGAGCGCAACTTTTTCCACAATTTCGCACAGATACGTTGCATAGAGTGCTTGTATAAAATAATTTTGGTTGTCAGCGAATCTTGTTTGGTAAGAATGAACATTAGAAATATTTTGAAAAAATTGTAGATTTTGGGCAGCGCACCGTGATGTAGTTTATGCATAAATTTTACTGATTCAAGTCGATAGATATCATTTTTTTTCAATACATTAAGATTTTTATATAAAGGTGTAACATGACAACTGTAATTACTAAACGTCATTATCCTTAATGCATTATTATAAAAAACGTTTTTTCAGAAACACTTGCATAGAGAACGCATAAAAATTTGGCCAAAAATAATGTAAGTTATTCCGCATCAGAAGGAAATACCTAACGCGTACATCACTAAAATATGGATTGTTGTCAGGTGGACGGAGAGATGGTGGCTCACGCCCACTTCGCTTTGTACCTTTCCTCAGGCGCCCCTACCGCAAAAGCATAAATTGAAGAAATTCCTTCTTTCTCAATTGGGTACACATCCATTTTGTACGGCTCTTACTCAAGAATATCCTGATTGAGTGTCACCTTGCTTTGAAAAAGGACAAACAACTAGGTGGCGATTCACCTCCGAAGCCCATCTTTCGCATTACTGCGGCACATTAAACGACAAGGTACCACAAGGAAAAAGTAGCTGAATCTGCTCACAAACTGCTTTACTAGGAAATCGATTTCGCATCAATTGCGCATCTTCAGTCCTGTAAATTTACTACGACACAATGACGATAACTATCCGTAATCGCGTGTATTCGTTTTTCCAAGCCTCTTCGTCCTTAAAAGTTTTCTTAGATGCGTGTGTGGAATATACTACAGAAACACTAAGCAATTTTGTGGTTTCACGGCAGACGTTTAGGTTGAAAACACGAAAATTCTGAGTTGTAATAGCGCCACAAAAACTCATTTCGGAAGAACATAGTTGCAAATATACGGCCAGTGATCATTGATGCAGTCTTTTAGTCTTTCTGTGGTTTTCTAAATGTATCTAGTTCAGAAAATTTTCAAATGTATTGCATTCAGAAAATGAAAAACTTTGCAGTGTATAGCGCACTTGCTGAAATGCGGGAGTTTAAAATCTGTATCTCCTTATTTGCTGCTCACATGATTATTCGTGTGAATCATTTACGAGACGCCATTTTGGGGAACAAGTGGCGGAATTCGTAGATTTCAGCAAGTTCTAATGCTACCAAAAGCGGTGAAGTATGCAGGAAAAAGAACGTTAATGCGTCAGCTATTCACAACGGAGCTTATACTGATTATTTGGCGGGGATTTTATAAGCAATTTTCTCCGCTTCCGATCCATCTAATGCTTGTAAGAATTATGATATCTATTTGGAGGTAGAAGAAATAAATCTTGTAGAAATCATGTCTCACAAGTGTAACGAACAAATAAACTCCAATTGGATTCATACTCTGCTGAGCAGAGTGATCAAAATCTTTAAAAGCTTCCAGGTATGAGCAGCACCTGCGGTTAGATTATGAAGCTGCACAGGATTAACAAGCGCAGTTAATCACGATTTCCTTGTGGATGAAGCGTAGTTAAACAGTATTTCTGATTGGATGAAGTATAGTTCATTTTTACGAATGGTTACCCTTGCAAGGATAATAAGCACCCTTATTATTATTATTATTATACTGGAGTTCATCAGTTTTAGCCAGTTTCTTTTTCTTCATACCAAAGCCTATTTTACATGGTTATGTGTTTTTTCTGTGGTCTGCTAGTTTTGTGAATAGTTGTGTCTTTCCTTAAAAAATCTGGAGTAGGAGAGTCAGATGTCAGGGGAGGTTGACGTCAAACGTATCCATGTTGTATTTCCTGACAATTGTTCTGTGAAATTTTAAAAAAGAATCAAACACGATATCAAGTAACGTAACGAACTCACGTTGCATTTGCAGTCAAGTCGTAAACAGCTTTCACTGAACTAATAAACTCTTTGGCTGCTTTAACAAAACGCTTGTTTCTGATTAAAATTTTAGTTAGTTTGGAAAGTCCTCACTGAGGTGAAAAAATTGATACCGTCTTGGATGCAATACCGTGAAAAGCACCAAACTGTTTGATAATGTTTTTACTTTTGCTTTTCAAATTACGCGGCAGCTTTTGCCTGCTGCCAATGAAGATGACTCAATTCAAATTGAAAAACAGGAAATTCATGTTGCGGCCCACTGTAGAACAGTTAGCGATGCCAATGGCTTTTGACCATGTAGCCTATACCTGTTGCATGCACAACGCAACCGGTGCCATACACTGTGCGCAGCCTTGAAAGCTGTTGAGTTACTAACTTCTTTCTGCAGATAATCGCTGCTGATAATGTTCGAAGAAAATGACACGATATTCAATAAAGTATTCACAAGCAATACATTCTGCTAAACACCCACAGGACATGAAATAGACATTCTTAGCAAATCCTTTTACAACGTTTCTGTCAATCGATTTTTAAAATCTATACTTGCTTTTCATAGATGAGTGGAAGAATTATTCCGAACTTTCATGATTCCACTGTTCAAGCTCGATAGTTACATCTGGCAAAGTTTCACTTTTTGCCTTTTATGTCATCATCGCCTTGCTTCTGTCATTTTAGTTGCGTATTAATAAATAAATTGATCAAAGAGAAGCGTGGCATTGTATTTTTGTTCACTTTGGCATCTTGCTTTTTTGGACACTTCCACTGGTAGTATGCAGGGCCGGCCTCAGCAAGTGCGGGGCTCGATTGGAAGCACTTTTGCAGGGCCCCACTCAGTTGGGTGTGCA
>JGI24022J15233_10001128_pt1 | contig 21000 bp, 11 predicted proteins | sample Ectturendosymbi2_FD_15233 | JGI IMG/M metagenome (IMG submission 15233) | reverse complement strand
CCGAACATTTTCAATGGTTAAAGTTATTCCCGTGCTATAGCTTGTTGTGGGTTCTTGACATCTAGGCATAGGCGTACGAGGCGGGGGGTCGGGGAGGGGGCGGCCGCTCCCCCGGGTTTGAAAAATTTCAGGGCAAGCGCTAGTTGCTTAAAAATCCTGAATGATAAAAAATACATATTCAATAGAGTGAAAAATTTCAGGGGAACTCTGTTTTTCAGGGCAAGTGCAAGTTGCTCAAAAATCCTGATGTCTAACTTTTATCATTTTGGTGTACCGGTGCAATGGTGAGTAAATTAGTTGGTGTAGGAACATTTTTTAAGAATACGGCGAGCTTGTCCAGTATGTCCATTGCTCTATGCATTGGTTTAACCTGACAGATTCAACAGCGACATGGGTCTTGGCAATATTCTGTTGGAGAGCAGACGTGTTGACAGAAGCAAGCTTTGCTCTTGCAAGTTGTAACGTTGAAAAAACAATTCAAAACCAGATTTGTGACAAACTTTCTTAAAGCTAGCATGAAACAGCAACGTATCCACCTCAGTTTTGCGACTGTCGTATTGGAAAGCCGAGAATGCAATATAAGAACGGGAATCCAACGACTTGACCTCGGCGGAAAAACCCCCTACCACCGATGATGAAATGAAGGTTTGAATGTGTTATTTTCATGAAAGCACAACAGGTTAGTACTTTTACTGCAGTCTGTAGATTTGCAGATAACAGACATTTACCCTAGCTATCTCTGAGTCAGTGTCGAAACACGGAGATATGATTGGTGCAAAAGCGTATGTTAATTGGTGTATGGTGGTCGGCAGCAACCGTGGGGGCAACTGTTTCAACAGGAATAAAACAAACTTCAAGGTTTCACGATGCTTTGCTGAGATGATCACACTGATTTGGCAGATGAGTAGTTACACCACACTTTTCGGAAGCTTCTGTGAACCTCTTCAACCAAAGTTGCCCCAATCAAGGAAGAGATCTTCGTCGCACATTCCTACATTGAAGTTTGTTTTATTCCTGTTGAAACAAGAGCTCCCACACTAAAGTCATATGGTGCAAAATAAAACTTTACAGTAGATTGTTGCTACTGTAGCCTACATAAAGGTGCACATGAACAAACTCATTTGCCCAAAGATGGAACAAGATGGCAGGAAATCGAAAGACATATTGCAAGTGCAGAAAGTTGCAGTCGTCGCAACCTGAAGATGCGACCGGAATGCTAGATGTTTTCGTTAAGCTCTTTATGAGCTGAACTCAGGCTTCATAACAAGTTTGTTTTCCCGTGCCTGGTAAAAATCTATTCACACATCAAGGTTTAAAGAGTAAGCAGCTGAGGCGAAAAATTACCGCTGCTCTTTTGGACAGCAAAAGCACACGCGATTTCTCTTGACTTATACATAAATAATAGGCTACTGATCTATGTGTTCAGTTAAAAAATGTTACACATTGACTTTCGAGCTACACAATGTCACTTTTTTGTATGTTTTGATGTTTTGTGCAAAGTTATTGACAAAGATTTGTTGAACCAGAATTAACATCAACAAAGCACACTTTTTTTAAATACAAGAGTAAAACTGTGACGCAGTGTCGTGATATGTAATAAATTTAGAGTTTGTTAAAATTTTATGCCTAAAAGTATTGCAATTATGTAAACCAATCTGTGCAGCGTGGACTTCGAGATGTTGTTTTGAACGCTTTGAATTCGTGCAACCCACAGCGAAAGCTTTGTGACATGAAGACATTGCTCTTGACCAATGGTCTGTGACGTAAAACTTTCCGGCGAACCTACGTGCGTTGCAGAACCTGAAAAACACTGCTATGTAAATTATGCTCTCTTATGATAACGCAGGCTTCGAATAACGAACTCTCTGCAGTTAGCGTGCTTTCGAATCGTCGTGTATTTCATTCTGGCATCAATCTGATTTCCAACTGGGAAGTGATCAAAACAGAAACTCTGACCGGTGGTAACGTTTCGCGAGGCCACTCGCGCTGTTTGCGTTATGAAGTTCATTGGCTCATTTGTTGCAGCAAAAGTACACATTTTTGACTTATAACTATGAACAACAAAGCACGATACAATAAATCGTTTCTTAGTCGGCAAGCTGGCAATGTGTGTAAATAGAAAGCTCGTTAGCATGAAGTCGATGATAAAACAGTAGAATAAAATAATTGAACGGTCCAAAAACAGTTTTTTGCATTCAAATGGTCAGGCCGTAGTCCCAAGTGCCTGCAACACAATCACCGATTCTACAAAAGCAGTGTCCTCCTTAGCCAGGTCACTTTGCATGGAATTTTCGTCATTGTGACTGAAATAGTTTACAAAAAAAACAAAATAGAAGACGCATCGGTGCTTGCTGAATGTTCCTGCCCATATGCCCAAAAATCGATATATCGAGCATTTGTGCTTTGCAGTGCTTTCAAATGATTTGTTTATGCGTTTATGGAATCAGCGCTTAGAAAGAGTACAGGCTTTGTTTGACACGCAGTGTGCAGATGCGTACAGATCACTAGTTGCTATTCACAAAAAGATACATGCGAAAACGATAGACAGCCCTCGCATATACACAAACGAAATGAAGTAGGACGACGACAATAAACGTGGTAATTGGTATCGCCAAAAGGTAATTGGTATCGCCAAAAGGTAATTGGTATCACCAAAAGGTGATTGGTATCGCCAAAAGGTAATTGGTATCGCCAAACTTATGAAACTTATAAAAGATGGTGAATGGTGTTCAAATAAGGTATGGCATGATGTGTTTTGGACAACACCAGGCAGATGGAGACAAGAGGAATGTTAGAGGGTAACATTAGCCATTTAACGTAAACATAGGTGTAAGAGCAAGCAAAATTTTGGGGGTGCGAAGGATTTTTGTCCGAATTTCCCCAAACTTGCCAGAAAAGTTGTGCGACCTTTGCCTACAAATTTTCTCCCACAAAGATCATGGACTGAAAACCTTTTTTGGTGTGACCTCTAAAAAATCCTGCAAACGTTTGTTTTTTGTTTTCCTGCAAACGTTGGGCGCCATTGTTTTGAAGTCAAACAACGTTGGGCTCCATTTTTGCCCAGATTTTCAGGAATTTTGCCTAGATATTTAGGCATTTTGTACATAATTTTAGGGATTTTGCCAAGATTTTCAGAAATTTTGCCCAAATTTTCAGGGATTTTGCTCAGATTTTCGACAAATCAAAACTTTTGGGGGTGTGCTTGCACCCCGGCCCCTGCACTACAGAACTTGGATATACACAATGGTCGGGATCTCGGTGCGAAATTTCTTAGAACTTTTTTACATGTCGTTTAGTTTAATGATTTCTATACAAAAAAAACTAGCCATAGTTTTCACAGTTTCCAAGATCCATATTCCAAACAAAAAGTTGAAAAGTCAAGAGTTTGAGCTCGCGTTTCAACAAATTTCCGTGCATTTTTTCGTAGTTCATAGGAAGCAGACTCCTTTCAAATCATCAACTCGTCTCAAGACCATGCGTGTAAACATACGCCGTAACGTCTGGTGGTGACGCTGGCGATTGCATCTGGTCACACATCAATACGCAGTATGCAACACATACCATTTGACGCCAAACATGCTTGCCAGTGGCGTAACTGATGGGGGTGCAGGGGGCGAGCTGCCCCCCTGACAAGCTAAATATAAAAATCGGGCCACCTTCAGCCTAAATTTTGATATTTAGTATTCTTTGGTTTTCGGTAGGTTGTTGTTTTTTGCGTTTTTCAGATGTTTTCGTTTTTTTAGCTATTATTGATATCCACATCCCATCCGGATTCACTATCATTTATTAACTTTTCTTCTGAGTGTTGGCTAGTGGCCCCTCTACGGTGGCCAGTGGGCCCCTTCAGCTAAGTTTAGCCCCCCTGGCTCAAATCTCTAGTTACACCACTGATGTTAGCATGTCGTACAGAGTGACATACATATTAAGAGATTGAAGTGTTGTATGAAGATCAATTTTCTATAAAGCAGTTTTTCACCAAGTTTGCACTTCCCGAAGAACAACAGTTAAAAGTTCTTCTAGTTTTGCTGCAGCCTTTCGAGGAATCAACCCGCTGGACTCCGCTTTCATAACTTTGCGATGATATGGACTTGCACATATCCATATTCAAGTAATTAGTCTCCGCAGAGGTTACGCAGTCGAATCAAAAAGCAAATTTTTAATAGGAAATCGATTTCGCGTAACTATGGGCATCCTCAACTCTAAAATCTTATTCAAATGGAATCCGAAATGAAAGAAATATTTTATTTACCGCATAGCAGTAGCGTAGCCAACCCAAAATTTGGGGCGGCAAAAAAATTGGGGGGGTTCAATGTTTGATTTTAGGCGAATAACACTATTTTCTTTGGGATACCGCCTCTCAAAGCACAAAGTGGCTATATGTTCTAAAATTTGGGGGGTGGCCCCCCTGGCTGCGCCTATGCCGCATGGGTCACTGCTGTTACTGTAATCATACAGGCATCTATGCTGTGGAAAGTATTTTACGCGAACGAGAGTTTGGACCATCTTTATTCGTCAGACTGACGTCTGTTGCGAATCGTCATCCGTTGGGTTCGTACAAAACCCAGAATCTACAGACCGTTGCTTGTGCTTGAGTTTGGCATGTTTTGATTTAGGCTTCTGTTGAGAGCTCGTATACACTGTGGGCAAAGCTCCCTTGTTTGTTACATTGCCAGTGTTCGACTGAGCAGTTTTTGCTTTTATAATATATTTGGACGGAGATGACTTCTTTCTTCTCGTTGCTTTTGACCTTCTAAAACCTGTCGCAGAGTCTTCAATTGTAGTATTTTGCATAACGTCTTCAGCAGAAGATAGGGCACTCTCTTCGTTTTGTTTTGCCTCTTTGGTGATAATATCATTAGCTATTTCCTGACATTCTGCTGCAGATTCTCCGGGAAACTTTTCAATAAGTTCTGCGACTACTGTGTTATTGTCGCTTGCTTCATCAACAGCGATGCCAAAAAACGATTTAACTTTTTTGAAAAAGCCGCTGGCCTCGCCTATTAAGTGATCACTTTCGCGCTTTGACCACAACACCCACCAACCTTCACTTTCGTCGCTGTTATCTGTTCCTGTTCCAGCATTGACAACAGCTTGAACTTTTTGCTTTAAGTCTGCTTCGTTTTCTCTGGGCTGGTTTCGAATCCCTTTGACTCGAATAAGTGATTTTTGACGACTGTGTCTGGAAAACGATCGGCTTTCAATGCTAGATCTGCTTTTGTTGGTCCTAGTGGAGGTGATTGACAAGCGGCTGTCAATGTTTCGCGGAAAATCCACCCCACTGGACTTGATGACGTCGATTTGTATAACACTTGAACGGTTTCCAGCAATTTCACACCTCGATGAACTACGAGTACCAGGTTGTAGTGCACCTGTTGGGTTAAGGCGCGGTTCTGTTATTGGTGATGTTTCTTTCTGCCTTTCGAAGTTAGTATTGACTGAGTCCCCATCGCTGGGGTTTTTCGTCTCTCTGGTGTTGCGTGCTGCATTAATTTCTACATCCACGTGCGCTGTAACTTCGCGCTCATTGTATACGTGACCATTTGGTGTTCGCACTCTGGAATATGTAGCTGCTAAACCGGTATTAGTAATTGGAACAGAATCTAGGTTGGAAATAATTTCTTGACCGGTTTCTGCTTCATCTAGATGCTCTTCTGGGCTGTGTGGGTTCTGCAATGTAGAGTCTGCAACTTCACGACGCTTTGTGCTTACTCGGGATGGCGTGTCCGTTTCGGATAAACTGTTGTTGTAAGTCAGGTCATCAAACGTGGTTTGTATCTCATGACCACCACCATAGCTGCTCAGAGATGTAGTAGAATCCTGTCTTGCTGTTTGGTACTTGTAAAACCGCTGTTGGCTTATATTCTTGGCTCTGAGATCGTCTTCTTCAGTGCGTTTGCTTATTGGTCGACTGCCTACGCTTAGAGAGCGGCGTCTGATGACTTTATGTCTACTACGTCCTGATTGGTCAAGGTTGCCAGACTTCTGCCACTGGTAGATTATTTCGTTTTGTTGTTCGACAATAGATGCTAAGCGATGCAGCAACACAATATCATTGCTTGAAGAGCTACGAGATAGTCGGTCTATTCTATTTTTCCGTACGTGACGTGGCTGAGCAGAACCGCTTTTGCGCACCACGTTGTGGGAAACAACAGAACTCCGTCTCCTACGTTTCGAGGCAGCAGAGGAACTTCCGCTCGGTTTGCGAATTCTTGCGTACAGGTTTTCTCCTGTTGTTGGATCAACTTGACCGCTTGAATCGCTGTACAGATTGCCTGTGCTCTTTGCTCTTTTCACGTATTGATGTTTTATTCTTGGGGGAGAAAATTCACCAACTTTAGGCGGTAAACCGTACATCTCCTGGGGAGGTAAACTCGATCTTCCGCTTTCCATCAAAGAAGGTATGTACAGGTAATCAATATGAACATCTTCTTCTGGTATCTCTGACAAATTCATCATAGAGAGGGATTTTTGATGGTGCTTGGCGCTCGCCATAAGCATTTCGGAGTAAGAAATTAAAGTTCTTGTATCCAAAAGGTTTTCAGGTGGGGACGCCATTGCATCAAAAGACATCGGTCCTGCATTCTCTGATGTATAAAATAGAAATTGATCTGGAACTGCAGGTTTGCTATCTTGGAGATCTTTCTCCTCGTTAGTCAAGCTTCCCGGAACAGCACTGAGAACAAGCTTATCACCTGGTGTCTCGCTGCTTAGTTCTGCATTCGTCACTGTGGACAAAGAAAGTGAGTCCAATTCACTGTTAACAACTTGCTCGATTCCATCAGAAATTTGTGCAGCAGATTTGTTTGTATCGTTTTCTTCTATTTTCTTTACAGAAGTTGTTTCTTGTGATTCATCTGGATCGCTTTTTTCTGAAGTTGAGGCGCTTTGCTCTGGGTCTGGGTTCTTAACTTCTTTTCCATTACCTGAAAGAAAAAACGCGCTCATGTTAGTCGCAAACAGTCTTATGTATAAACGAAAGATACCTCAAGACAGAAAAACTCCATGTTTATATTATATATTTTTTTACAGCATCAACAGGGGTCAGACGACGATTAGGAAAATCATATGTTCTTTTAACCGCGCTGAACGTAAACTTGGCTTTGACATTGAAGGTAGATAAGAGCAGGTAGAGAAAAATCTTTATATGCTATGTTCAGTGGCATGTAGTGGTCATTGTTACTAGGTGTGCGCTCTTTGTGACGTCACGATGTGGCGTCATATTCACGTTTCCAAACCAACGTTTCGGTGAAGTTTTTTTTACACAATACGCATACCATTCTATCCTCACTCTCCTTGTACGTTGCTGTACAAATATTTTATGTGTCATTGCATTGACTACAAACTATCATCGCTCCAAGTAAGGATTCCGGAGCAAAATACACAACGCTACGACAGAATAGGTCACAGCTGCAAAATATTAGGCTGTACGAATGTTTCGTCGAATACCAGAAGTCCAGCACAGGTGTACGGCAGGAATGGCGCACACCAAGGGTTTGCAAATCGAAACTTGCAAAACAACACAAGAACTGAGAAAGCGCATGAGTATGCAAGAGAATTTTCGATTTTTGTCATGTGGCTGTTTTTAGTATGCAACTACTGGTGGAACAGATACGGTTTGTTTGAGCCGTTATGCTCAATTCGGCTGAACTGCCAATTAATGACGAAGCTCAGATGTATCCTGTTACTTATACTGATTGCTGACGTTCATATTACATGCACGTGTGCGGCTCTATCAGTGCAAGCAATGTTATAAACGAAAAATATGCACAGAACGGAAGCCATAAATACAAGCTGCGGAAAGACTGAGATGCATAGAAAAGTTGAGAAAGAGCAATTTATCCTGCAAGACTTAGACGTGTGTGAATGAGTAAATCAACAAAAGCTATTTCCCAAATCTGTAAAACCGCGTTCCACAAAAACGCGGCATCACACGGTTTCCACTGTAAGCAACACGAAAATTAAACTACAAGTGCATGAAGACAAATTGCAACTGCGATTGTACGCGTAATTTTGCCACATCAAGAAATGAAGCAGGTAGCTAGTGGTTGCCACGTCAAAAAACGAAAGGGAGACTAGTGATGCATAAAAATTTCAGCTAAATCAAACAAGTTGAAATGGGACAGTTTCGAAATTTGGCTCAGAAAATCAGTAAGACCTCCATCTGTCAAGCTTTTTTATGATTGTCCCTTGATCGCACGACCTGGAAAAGTCAAGTCATGATCAGTTTGACTGGGTGTGCGCCGCACACCTAGCACACCCGGAGCATACGTCCCTAACTATATTGGCAGTGGTATAAACAATAGACACCCCTCAGGAACACTTTCAAATTACTCCTATGTGACAGTTTAGCTGTACAAATACATCAGAGTGGCAAATGTAACCAAATTTGTTTAAATTTGTGGTAACCGGAAAGCAGATGCGCTTCAGGTTTTAGGCCAAGCAGACGTTTGATTAATATGACTTTTAATCAACGTGCCACTTTGAGACTGGGTCGGCAAAAAAATCATCATTCGCCTTCGACAATGACGAAAAGTTGAAAACATGCACCATACCAGAGTGCGTGTTAGAAGATACGATTTCTGCTAAACGTGAAAAGCTTGCATTTCAGAAACTTCCACCTGCATTGATATAATGGTAGGAGTGCAAAGCTGAAAGCTAGCACATCAGCAACATTTTTGCACTTCAGAAAACTTGCACTTCGAAACTTCATTCATATAACGGCAGGGCTGTCAAGCGAAAAGCTTGCACTTCAGAAATTTTTACTTGCATCGATATAACGGCAGGGTGTAGTGCAGGCTGGGTGAGGATAGGATACTTGTATTACGTCTTCAGCTCACAAGTTGTGCTGGTGAATGGATCCAACTCGGAGGAGTGTTCATGTTGAAGTTATTGGACCATTCCCTGTGTTTGATACAGGAATACGCTTTAAATTTAGGCAAACGCTCCAAAAAGGTTAATGCCTATGTTAGCAGACAGTTTATTGTCCTTGCTCCGAGACATCAGACAGGGAGTTTGTTGCAGCCACAATGCTGCAACGTCGCCTTGAGCCACTTAAAGAGAGAGTCGAGCCGATGACCTCCGCGTAGCAACGATAATAGAGTTTTCCTCACTCGACTAGGTAGGCTCTACTAACGCTGCTACGAATTCAACGTTATGTGGCGAATCACCACGGCACATTACTTCCACCTTCCATGAGCTCAAGATGACCTTCAACGGGGATTCCAGCCACCGTCACGTTGGGAGCCATTTGTTGCAGCCACAATGCTGCGTCACCTTGAGCCACCTAAAGAGAGAGTCGAACCAATGACCCTCCGCGTAACAGTTTTCCCACTCGACTAGGTAGACTCTACTATTGCTGGTTCGAATTCATTGCTATGTGGCGAATCACCCCGCCACAATGTGAGTAGCAACTGTTCAAAGCAGCTGTAGTTTCAACTGCTGCTCGGGTATGCGGACAGAAACGAATCGGAGTGGCGAATAATGGTAAAAAAGCAACCAACCCTTAGTGTAACCAGAAGGTGAATGATGCAAATCGAGCAAATGAAGTTGTGTGGCTTCAGAACAAAGCCGAATCTTCTTTACATTCGCGATACTCTGAGGTACAAAAATCCTCAGTCCTCACGGTGAAAAAGTCCAAAACGCATGCTTGGGAGAATTTCGTGAATAAACTAGATTCCAGTTAATGACAAGCCAACGAGATATTCTGGCAAACCATATGGCGTCTTCGTGACAAAAAGAGTTCATCACAAACAAAACGGCGTCTTCCTTATCAATGGATCCACCCTGCCAGATGGAGAGAGCAGTTCAAAGATCTTCTGAACCAGTCACTATCGCACCATCGGACACACAGGTGGTACATTTAAGGTGGGAAAATATCATCACTGCATAGGACGTCTTCCTGGATGTCAAAACACTGAAGGCTGGGATGACTGCGGGTTGTGATGAAATACGACCTGAAATGCTCAAAATCTTGAACAGAGGAGTACTTTGGCTTACTCGTGTGTATCCAGTGGCCTGGTGTTCTGGAAGGGCACCGAAAGATTGGCAAACTTGGTGATTATCCCTATACACAAGAAGGGAGACAGGAGAAAATACACTAACTACATGGGCATCTGCTTAGCCTCTCTGGAAAAGTGTTTGTCAAGTGCTTTCAAAAAAGATGCCGCAAAATATTTTAACCTAAGCTGGAGGATAGCCAGTGCGGTTTTCGTCCTGGCCGTAGCAATACAGACCAAATTTTCATTCTATGGCACATTTTTTAGACATCTTGGGAGTATCAGTTTTAAATCGGTCTTTGTTCCGATCCTCACCTATGGTTATGAATCTGGGATAATGACTGAAAGGGCACTATGTCAAGTACAAGAGGCACAGATGGGATTTTTGTGAAGAGTTCACGGTGTAACATTTCGCGAAAAAGTGCGCAGCTGTGAAATTTTTAAAACATTGAATGTCGGTCCACTTCACTGAATAGAGAGATCTCAGCTACGATGGTTCGACCATGTGGTCAGAATGTCCCATGAAAAATTCGCGAGGCACGTCCTGCTGGCTCCACCCACGAAAGAGTCGACCAGAGTTCGACCAAGGACCAGATGGAATGATTATATCTCCGATCTGGTTTGATCCAGTCTTAGTGTGGAGTGAACAGAACCGTCAGAGATTGCTGAAAATCATGAGGTATTTTGAGTCCTCCTTGGGCTACTGCAACCGAGGCCCTCCCCAGTGGAAAAGCGGGTATGGACATGATGTAATGAATGAATGGTGCAGTGCTAAAAGGAAGTGGGAAGAATACCTATAACAAAAACATGCATCCCTGGCCACATTCGAGGTAGTCAAGCTTTTTCTACTAAAAAATTCACAATATGACAACAAATGTTTCAATATTTCCGTGCTACTTCAAAATGTCAGGGAACGCTGTTTCTCTTTCAAGCAATATTCGGAGCAACTTTCCCCATGTTCCCTCCAACCACACCCCTGGATAATGCCATAACGGTATAACTTTTAAAAAAGTTTAAACTAACCTTGCTTCTGTTGTTCTTCCGTGTAGATCGTAGACAACATCCGCTCGTTAAACTCTCGTTCTTGCTTTTCTTGTTTTTTCTTTTCTATTTTTTGCATTAGGGTACTAACCACAGCGATCTTGCGACGAGGAATGTTTTTGCCGATGGCAGAAAACAAAGTCTCCTCTTCCAAGTCAGCATCAATAACATAAGTGGGTTTATAGATTTCTTCCTATAAAAAAATAACACTTGCAGAACCCCAAGTGAGTTGATTGCATTTAGTTTTTATGCCATAACTACAGTAGTTACGTGGCAAGGTTTAATATTAGCTGTGTGCAGAATGCGAGCAAGCTCAAAGGTAAATAATGTTTTACTCACTGGGCATGTCATCTATCCGAGAGAAAAAATGACACAAGGAAGAGACAACAAAACAATCGGCATTGCTGTTGTAGCATTTTGATTGATAAACGGTCCCAATATAACATTTACGAAAAACTGGACAGTCTTTTTCAGTGATATCGTTCAGTAACCACCGCCAGTTGCTAAACGTTTAACAGAACAATTAGCTGATGAGTTCGAAAGCAAAAATCAACATCTAGAAGCAGTTTTTTTGTCTATTTTTTTACTTTCACAGCTTTTCTCATCGGTTTTGAAATAGTCATTACTTCTATCCACGTTCTGTGTGTTCATAGCGTCATCGGCCTGATAAAACTGCAGTCTTGTTTCTGGCCACCGCACGCAGTTGGTTATTAATTTTTCAACTTGAGACAAAAGTTCAATGCCGAGGATACCGTTGTTGAGACGTTGCAGCACTTCATTATGCTGCTTTGTATTTTCCCTAAAACTGACGACGTCCGCAAGAGAAAATAACCCTTTAGTTAAAAAGTAAAAACCAATCCATTTTGCTAATGCGAGAGAAAAAATTCAACTCGATTTGTATCAAAATTGTTTTGTCACATTTTCAGAGGTTAAAGTTTCCCGAGAAAGCATTACAGCGCTGCCAATAGATGAACTAATTTTGCCTGATTTCACAAGAAGTAACCTTTGTCATAGCAACTTTACCTAGAATGAGTTTATTTCATATCTCTGTAGCAAACTGCGAAATCTGATAGCACAACCTGGTGGCCGACTCACTAGCCGCAATAAAAGTAGGCTAATTCCAAATTTTCCCAAAACTCTACAACGTTTCTGAATTACAGGCTTCTCTTATCGTTATTGTGTTTAGCTAAAACTGACAAATGAAATCTGCTACTGTCGCATACCTGCAGCGATTTCTTTTCTGGGTTTTGTTCACCGAACCCCAAGGCTGTGGCGTCCCAGTCTAATTTGCTTCCTCTGTGGTGGCGACCCCTTACTATTGCCATTCTTTCGTCTTCTTCCTTGGACTTGCGGCGTCGCCATATTTCTTCATCCGTAAGAATTCCTTCGATTTCAGCGTGTTCCCTTGTCTTTTTCTTTTGAATGTATTTTTTTCTGTGACAAAGAGAGAGCAGTGCCTTTTATTAATTTACATTAAATTCACGGTTTTTTTGGTTCATAAGGTATAGGGTTACAGAAAGTAATAATCAGACAGGTATTGTTTAAAAACAGCTTGCTGTGTACGTCTATTTGTGAAACGTTACAATCAATTTTATGTCCTTGCAGTTATACACTAATCATACACATGTTTTAACATATGAATTTTCCCGTGGAAATCCAAGCAGTTTCAGATTCAAACTGCCCTTACGAGGGCGAAGCCTATACAGCCGTTTTTCTTCTTTTCGTGCTCAACACTTGCTTTGAGACCCTGAAAGCGTAAAATGTCTCAAAATCTGCATATAGGGTTTTGAAAAGTTTTTACAAACGTAGTTCCGTTTAGTACACGCTCAAGCAGTCATATTCCCCGCTCTTTTAAAATTAGGTTAAAACCAGCCATGTAGTTTGGAAGAACACCGGGGAACGCTGGCCTTACCTCGTTTCAGGGATGAACGACTTTCCCCTACTTCCTGTGGCACAAAAATATCAAACCTTTTTGTTGTCATGTTTTATCATGTCACAACAAAAGGTATCCCAACTGTGTTTACTGTAGTGCTAGCAAGTCACGTGTTTGCTTTAAGGGAGGGTCTTCGGACGCTACACCATTTGTAGCAAACACTCTAGTATGGCTACGCCACTGGTTGTAATCACGTGTTTGCTTTGCATGCATACCAAACCGCATGTATGATCATATTATAATTGAAATATTGCAAATAAAAATCACGTGACGAAACGCTCCTGTAAGTGGCATGCAAACTGCAGAGTGAAACAGTTTCGAGAAACGCGCTGACCTCGGGAAGTGTACGCAATTATTTTCAGTACTTTGCCAGGACCGCGTTGTGCCAACAAAGAGTGTTCGTTATGATGTTTTTCTTTTTGATGAAAACATAGACAGTTGGAGCAAATTGCTTATTTTATTTACAGTAGCATTGAAATTACCCAAGTTTTATGTTTTCTGAGATTCATTCTGCCGGCTAGCTTAGTGAATTTTCAAGCCAAAGACTACTCTTTTCTCATTTTATATGACTCAGGGAATTTCCTCGCAATTTATGTGTTATTCATTCGGAAGAACCTTTTTGATGATCAGTTGTCAAAAATCACAACATATCGAAGTTCTGAGAACGTTTTTCTCCTTTTGAGTTTCTCGCGGAGTCACTTGTCAGACGTCCACGCACTGTGTCACATAACAATTTTGTGTCACTCAATGAAGGTTTATTTGCAACATCACTCTCTGAAGCGCATAGAAATATATTTTATAGTATATTTTAAATTCAGAGATTCTTTTGTGAAATTCCTCTGTCTGGAGACTAATCGAGATGTGAGTCTACGTCGTATTTTACTCCTTGCCACACAGCATTTTCAATCATCAGGTGGGCAACAACGTGAATATTTGTCAATGTCGTGACTTACTGTTAGTCAAACCTTAATGCTTCCAGGACTATAACTTTGTTGCTGCATAACATCACTTCCAGCCACAAGGGTGAGCTAAGTTTCGTCATACTTTGACATAAAGTTGTTGCCCTCGGCGTGCATTTCGCTTTAGAATAGATGCAGTAAATTCGTGTCAATTTAGGAGCGTTTTGGTGATTAACAGCTTGTTGAAACGAGTTTGGAATGCTTGCAATAAGAAGAAACTGGAAAGGTAATTGATTTAGGATTAACGTAAATGCAAAAATTGTTTCTGATATTTCTTTGACATCAACCACAGGCTTACCTGTATTTTGCCATCGGCACAGTATTTTGCGGCAGAACTTGCATGCAGTCATTTGCTGAAGGGTTTAAAAGAAACTGTTCGTCAAATTCGCTCACCTGCGAAATCATAGAAGTTTCCGTTAAACTATTCTGAAGACGAATCCTGTTCTTCTGGCTATGGGCGATTCTTGTAGCCGTGATAATTTTAATTCAACCCCAGTTGATTTTACCTGTTTTTTGTGAATAACTTCCAGCATTTTTTTCTCACTTGTTTTGTGAGTGGCTTGTTCCGTGCTCTTATCTAAAATAGACGTTTGGTCATTTGGGACGACAGAAGATCTTCTGGTTAGATAAGGATGTTTCTGCATCGTGGAAATGTTTTGTGAAGACAAAGCAGGGGGTTTATCTTTATCCTCTACGGGTGTAAGTGGAGGCAAATCAGCGTACAGGTCGAAGTTGTCCATTCTGATCTCACGTTTGCTTGGTTTGTCTTTAAGCCTTTGTTTATACGACAGCATATCTTCGTAAAGTTATTTTTCGAACAATATGTTGAAATAAAGGAAATCTGTAAAAATATTATCCCATCAAGACAGCCTGCAAAGAAAAGTTTATCCGAAAAAACCAACAGCTCAATCATAAAATTAGTCTACTTCCCAAACTTGAACCCAGACATTTCGCTGCATTTAAAAAACATCACCATATTTTAGAACACGAACAAAAAATAAATGTCTTGAATAATGTTTAAAACCTTTGAAAGGTTTGTACACGGTTTGAAGAGAAATAAAACATTTGTTTAAAGCAGGTATCGTCACAAAGTAGTAGAAGATTAGAGAAACAAACGGTTTTGCTCAAATATCATGTTAATTTGCTTAAAAATATACTTTCCTATTAAATTGTTTCAAAATGATATCATTAAATTATTTCAAAAGACTTGCTATAAAATGTGTAAGTGCAGCTTACGAACGTGGTCGGCAGCTGGGGTCCGGACGTTTCCGTCGCCAGGCAACAGAAGGCCGTTCTTTTGTATTGGAATTGATATTTTTCTATGTCCACAAATTGCCTTAATTTCTTCAAGCCTCCAAGTCGCACATAGCTTAAGAAGAGAAAGATTTTAAGCTCTGCCGTAAACGGTAAATTAGCATCCAAAGATTTTTCAAATATATTTGATCTGGCCTGCATATCACGTCTGCAAAGGCTTTAGTCTAGAACATTTTTTTAAAAAGCATGCTTTGAACCGTAGTAGGTTCCTTAAATCATGTGTTCCCAACTTTTCTCTGACCATGTACCCCTTCAGCATTTCGACAGATGAGTATGTACCCAGGGCCGGATTAACCATTGGGCAAACCGGGAAAATGCCCGGGGCCTCGCGCTTTTGGTGGTCTCGCGCTTGAATATCAAAACACTCTTTACTGGATTTTCAAGTTTTTAGGCTGTTAACCACGCGTCAACATTGTAGAGCTTTTTGAATCTTGCGTTTGTTATCGGTTTAGGAAACTGACAAATTTGGCATTTATGTTTTTGAGTGACTTAAAAGAATTGAACCAAACAGAATCACGCTTTATGACCCAAGAATTAGATCGAAATCAGTGCATCCCGTGGGCGTCCTTAGAAATTTTTCCAGGGAGGGGCAACGTCGAAATTTGCTCATCCTTTTCAGGTTGCTGACAATGCAATGCAAATGGATATTCACAAAACGCTTTACCCTTTCTACCCATTAGTTTGTGCTGGTTGAACCTCAATTCTCAATCTATTGTCTGAAATGATTTTTACACTTCGGCTACCAGAAATGCTTTTTCTTTTTTTCATACACTGTCTAACATCCATTTTTTCGAGCACTTTCTAGAAACAACTCATTAATTTAAGAACAATCAAATGCCAAAATAACTTGAGCAGTAAAAATACAAATAAGTTCTACACTCGCAATACTATTTCAAGCAATGAGAAGCAGAACTACATTATGTTGACAAGACCATCGGACAACTCACTGAAGTTAGAACACCGGCTTAAAAAACAGAGCAAATAAATTACGAAAACTCGCCACAACAAATACAGCTTTGCACTGAGTGCTCACTGCTCACTAAGTTAGAACTAAACCTTAACGGTAAAGACGTATTTCCACAAATCTGCATAGACGTGTTCTAACAAGCCACATATTTTCATACTGTTTGAAAAGAAGCCTGCATAAGAGTCGTTTGATTAACCTATTCACTCGGGCACGTTGATCACAGTCTCAAATTAACAATGAACTTTTCAAACTTGTGGAAGCACTGCTGCAGATTTACTCATGCTTCTTTTCACACAGTATAAAACTACGTGGCTTACCGCTATCAGCAGTGTCACTGTCTTGCTGCATTACCTGCTAAGATGTCTGTGTTCAACAGTCACATGCAGGGCTCCCATTCACTAATTTCAAATAAACACAGATTGCACACCAAAAAAACATATTCATACAATAAAAAACCCGAAAGCTTGTGTTACGAACAAAAACATATGAGTGTGCTTATTGGACTGGAAACGATAATCGAATACTGATTTAATTATATTTCCTTTTCCAAATTTTTTCATGCAACGCAAACATTAACATTTGGACGACCTTTTTGTTGCTCAAAACGTTTTTCATAACGCTGGTAACATACTCCGCTGATGATCGATGATATCTCTCACTAATTGTAGGAGTAGGTTTGTTAACTAGGAATATTTTTACGATCTTGAACTGCAGTGGAATCTAAAATCCCACAAAAATATATTCCCAATATGCCTTCTTCCTCTAATTGAAAATTATTTTTTCAGGCCTAACCCTTGTTTCACCAGTTTCTTCAACTGGCATTAGAGACAGTAACATTATATATATAATCCCGAAAATGATTTTATATGAAGATATGAAACCGTTTGAACACGTTCTACTTCATCCAATATGCGTACTTTCTCACCTGATGTGCGCATACAAACACTGTAATATTAAGTTATCTTTATATTATTGAACACATTGAAGTTGCTGAATTTATCACTTCAAAAAGCAGCTAGGCACACAGGTCTACTAGAAATGCAGATCTGGGTCGGAAAACCCGCAGTGGGAGCCCTGGTCACACGCGGAAAAACGCCTACTACCGTAAATTCAAGTGAACGTTTGAAAATTCGTTTTTTTTTCGTTTTATGCGATACAACTTTCTGTTTCAACGAATTAACCACACACGAACCGCCGTACATGGTCACCTCCACTTGTCTCTGAAGTTTATAGGCTGCCAAATCGTATCAATTTTGACGTTTTGGACTGGTGCTTCTGCAAAATTCAAACGAGGGCATGTGAAACGCTGCGCAGTTGGGCTAAGCGTTTAGGGGGCCTCACGGTCACGACTTTGCCTGGGGCCTCGCGTTCATTTAATCCGCCTCTGTATGTACCCCTAAAATTTCTTATGATAAAAAGAATGATAAAAAGGCTACCACAAATCCACTGACTTTTAATAGGCATAGAACTTTTAGATTTTGAGAATTATAAAGGTAGATTCTGTTTTTGCGTGTCAAAGTTAATATATTTGACAATAGGTATATAATGATTTTTTAAATATAATATTTGCTGATACATGCATAAAAATTCGGAAACAAGCAATATATTAATATATTTTTTCCTTGTAGGCTACTGCTAACCTTAAATGTACCTCTTCAGATAAGCAAATGAACCCCTAAGGGTACATGTACCCCAGGTTGGGATCCCTGCCTTAAATCATCCATAGTAAACTTCGTTTTTTACGTAATCCATCTGGTCCACCACAGGTCTCCTCACCGCAGCCAAAACTCACACAGCTGATTTGTACAACCCAGTTCTCTTTATAGCAGCCAAAGCAATATTCCAAGCACATTGATGGTGATTACTTTCGATGGGTAGCGGAATGAGTGTCATAGAAACGTGATTGAATTAAGTGATATTTATTGCTATTCTTCCTGATTCCTAGGAATGCGCATTATTCCCTAATGTGACCCTCAAAGCCAAGCAACGTATTCACTGCGCACTTTTGTTACCAAGGATATTTGATTAAGTCTGAAAACAGTCCATTAACGCACTGTGATGTGTTCGCGGTACAGAGTTGAGCGGGCATTGTTTTTTCTACTTCTGATGCCTATCCGAAAAATTTTTGCATATCCATTTCCAATATTCATCCTAAAATGTCAGAAATGTAGTATCTGATATCCACCCATACCCGATTATGTTAATGGTTCAATGCACAATAAAACACCATGTCATTTTATGGCCATATCCATATCAATACCATTGCATACCGTTTATTCACATAAGTAAAATTTAAAAACCAGAAATACGCCTTTAGTCAAAGTTACCACTTTATGGCATTTTAACTCACAAATTTGATACACGCTAAAGGTCTGAAAGAATGGAAAAAAAACAAAACTATGCTTATATCACTGGATTAAATAAGCCGAATTTAAAAACTAAAGTATAACAGTCACTTAAACACGACATGGTATGCAACATTCATTTCAACGTTCAAAACTATGCATCTCTAAAAGACAGATGCAGGGAATTTATGAAAATGGCAATGCAAATTAATTTGAATGAACTTCATGCTCTGGATCACACGACTTAGTGACTAAACAGCATACATTTTTATGCTACCCTCTACGCTGCTATCGGGGGCTAAAAGTCACAAGGGGGGCACATTTTTAAATACAATATTGGTTGTGTGCAGCAACCGGGGGGACAAACATGAAATAGGGAGGTAACAGATTTTAAATGGGGACCCGGGCGCCACTGCCAACGACCCTCCCTGCTGCTGTTCATTCTTAGGCTCAGTGTTTCCATGCCACGATAGCGATTTAACAATAAACGTCACACAACATGGTGGGGCATAGTTCCCCAAATTTCTAGCATGCCTTGTCGTTTTGCACCTTTAAGAGGCGGTTTCCACAACAAAACACTGTTGCTTGTTTCAAAGTCAACATATTTGGCCCCTTCCAAACTTTTGGGCTGGCTATGCTACTGCACACAACTGTATATTTGTCTATATCAGGGGTTCCCGACCTGTGTTACGCGTACCACTAGTGGCACGCAAAGGTATTCCAGATGGTCCGCGAGTAACTTCCAGTTTTTCGCAAAAACCTGGTTTCTTAGCTTTCTAGTTAACGCATCGGGCTTTGTTTCTAAATAAATAAATTTTCCTGCAGCCTGCTATTCCTATTGTATCGCAACGTTATGACTTTCGATGCGTTGTTAACAAATTTACGCCACGCATCGACCAATTGGAAGGTAAACAAAAATCTCATCAAATTTGACTGTGGTCTTTTATTGCTATTTTAATGTGTATTATTCTTCTGAGTAAACCAAGATTCGATCAAATTAGTTGTTCTGGAAGAGTGGTACGCGTTGACAATACGGGGTACCCAAGTGGTATGAGATCGTAAAAAGGTTGGGAATCCCTGGTCTATTACGTTTTCCAAGATCATATTTGTATATAGATTCGATCCTGGTGTGTTCATTTTCTTATATGTTCCAGCTCTTTGAACTATCCTATAGCTAGAGTAAAAAAGTACAGCCCATTTGCAAATTCAGCAGAGACATAATTGCGTGAAATTCGTTTCTTACATTGAATGACGTACAAACCAGTAAGTTACCACAAACCTAGCTTTGCATCGTTTTTGCAGTGTGCCGGAACCGATAGCGACAAAACTAGAACAGTCCGTTCGAAAGTAATCATAAAAACCTAGTGGCAAACGGAAAAACTGCACAAAGTTTGCTTTGAAGCTTCTTGTTTTTAGGTCAGAGTGCTGAATATCATTGAAAAATGAGACCTAGCACAACATACTCTGAAATCTCAAGACCCTGCTCTTCAAGCAGTAACTTCCAAAAAGTACAGCGTATTATGTGAATAAAACACGAAACAAGCCCGAACTAACATTTCTCAGTGGACCTAAAATGAAAAGTTGGTTGTGATGCCTCAGTGCTGCTTTACCACATCCTTTTTTCCCGGCAAGGCAGAACCAATTCAGTTTTCTGCAAAAAGGTCAAATAGAGAGTTTGAAAGCGTTGCTCAACGTCATCAACGGAGGAGTGTTGCGACATGCTCGTGACGCCACCGTTTGTCGGGCAGTTTTCTTTTATGACATATTCCATTTATAATGGACGAGTACGATCGGCGAAAATCGATTCTTTCGGCTCCAGAGGTAGTTTAAAATCAGAAACGTGCACCTGGTGGTTTGCAGCGGTGAAAGAAGTGTGAGAAAGGAACACCTTGGCGCAGTCAAAATAGTTAAGCTTTCTTGTTAAGAATTGCGCAAGAAAATAATTGAACGCCAATTAGAAAAAAAGCACTGATTGTCGAAAATTCAGAGCTAAATTTTACAACCTGCCCCAATAAAAAAAAAGAGAACAATCTTTATTTGTGTTTATTTTTCCGAAGCAATGTCTCAACAACATTCGACAGGACGACGTCTGAATAAAGCGTAGCACGTTTTGCGGGCGACCTCATAAATATGCTGCTGTACAAAAACGTCTCGGACGAACTGACACGTGGAAGCGAAGCACGGCCGGTCAGCCACATCGCCCCGCACAATGTAAAAGATATCTTTCGGTAAAAAAACAGGACAAAAGTGAAAGAAATAAAACGGACGTCGGGGGGGAGGGCGAACTCGTTCACATGAAAACATCAATGATGATGGTAAGTGCGTCAGCTCTGTGCCCGCGGAAACAGTTGCAGTGGTAATAGGCATGTACTGTTTAAAGACTGCGTCTCCCCCTTACCGGGCGAAAAGGGGGACATGGCGGGATCGCGGCAGGGCGCTCGAGTGG
>JGI24022J15233_10001120_pt1 | contig 21020 bp, 16 predicted proteins | sample Ectturendosymbi2_FD_15233 | JGI IMG/M metagenome (IMG submission 15233) | reverse complement strand
GAAGACGGCGTAGGTTGAACTTTTCAGTTGCTGTTACGATTACACTGTAGGCTTTCTTTATGGTTTATTGCACAGCTACTTTGCGGCACGAGCCACATTCTTAGGCAGTGGCTAGCAGCTTAACGGTATCTGTTAGTCGCTGCAGTGACCCGCGCAGCACATGCCCGCCCCCCCAGGCAATTTCATTCCTATCAGCACAGACCAGAGAAACTTCCTTTCATCATCGAGAGTTCTGCAATCATGAGTATTTATTCCGTCGTGAAGAGACGTCATATTAGGACCATAATGGATTCGTCGGCCATGGTTCTCTGTTACTGCAATGTAGAATTTGCGTTACATGTTTCATAATGTTCATAAGCTATTCAAACATGTTCGTAACCGTAAGGTTTTCAGATTTTGAACATTTGATATGGCCCACACCAGAATTTTCGTTACCGAAGTTTGAGTAGAACATCCCGTCAAAACGAAGCTGCATGATAAGCAGGTACTTAGTAATTCAAAAGAAGTCACTCTTCCTCATAGTTAGATGAAGGTAGAATTTTAGGATAAAATCAATCGATTTTGGGGCCCTCCAGCGATAATACACAATGCATGCGGCCCGTGAAAGTAATTGGGTCCCCCACCCCTGCTTTACGGCAACTGATTGATGATGTGGAAGTGATTCAGTTCTAAAAAGAATGCAAATAAAAATATCAGCAGGATTCTCTTTTCTGTTTTTAGTCTCAAACATTTTCTGATGCTGGAGTGGCAATGGCTCAGTGGTAAAGTGTCCACCTCCCCAAGTGGAAAGTTAGATGTTCGATCCACGGCCAATGAGGGAATTGCCGTAGCCCTCCTTGGGCAAGAGCGTTCACCTCAATTGCCCCGGAAGGAGGCAAATTTCAGGCTTCTAACTGCCGTCACCAAAAAAAAAAAGAAAATTCTGGTGTGAAAATCTCCACACCAATTCACGGCATCGGCCCGGAATGGCGATGACGTCATTGCAGGGGAGGTTGAAGCAGTCGTGGAGGGGGGAGGTTGAAGCAGTCGTGGAAATGAGCAGCTTTGATGCGCCGCAGACCATATGATGGAATTTGAGCCAGTGGCCTGAACCTGTCGTGGTTGAGGATGTCCGATTGTGTTCATCTGTAATTTTGCAAAAAGACTCGGGCAATCAAGTTTAAGTTGGGAACAAACCGTGTGGATTTATGATCATACAAATTCTGGAACGCCTCAGCGTGCTGGCAACAATCCTAAACTTGGGGGTAGAACAGCAAGTTTAAATCTGCTCTATTTCCACTTCCCGATTCTATTCAACGCAATTTCCGACCGAGATGGAAAGTATTGCGTCATATTTAACCTTTGATGAAATTTTCACGGTGTTGCTCAAAAGGCGTGTTAGTCGCATTCAGTGGAAAGTACAATGGTTTGCCTTCTTCCCTGTATATACTTCTAAATATTTGCGGAGCTACTAAACGCTCTGCTGTTTAACAAACAGTTCCAACAACTCGTGGGTATCTTTCTACTGTTCTAACGTGGTTTCCTAAAGCCAAGCTCAACGAAGCGCAATGTTAGATACAAAGAACTGGTTATAACTCGTCTATCTACGTAGTTACGATCACCGTCTCGTAAAAGTACTCCAAGCGGCTCGCCGAGGTATGTTAATTGTGGCGCATAGTTTGCTTCAGCGGAATTCAAGGCTTCTATCCGGAGGGCTGTAAATGCCTCCGGACGTTTTGCGACCGTGAGATTGCGTCATCACAACGTAAATGATTAACCACTTTATGGGAACAAGGGTCAAATGAGAAAGTGCTTTTCAGGCTAAGCCTGTTGGAAAGATTTTTCTGCTTAATGTTCTGGTCTTAGCTTAAACTGAACTTCTTGCTCTGCTGGATGATACTGGGCTGTGGCGGCTGCGATGATGTTATTTTAAGTGTTGGATTTAAAGTACCTGGCAACACTTGAATAAAGTGCTCTGCTTGTGAAGCGTCCGCCGTGTGTGTTTGATATCACTCTTACAGCTACAGCGTATTACGAACTGATCACCACAGCGTTGAGCAGTGCGAATGTTGTATGTAATGCAAAAGTCATTGATTTGACGTTTTGTTTAGCCAGTAAAATGCTTAGTTCTTGTTTCCTGATCGCTCCATTTACGCATTGTTGGCCGGTAGTTTAAGATGTAAAACGATTATTATTTTCCTTTTGGCTGTACGGTGCAGTTTGGTTTTACTGCATGGAATAACTTCTTAATCGTCGGTTGCAACATCTCAAAACTTGTCTCAGCCGCGCCTCCGCTGCATCTAGAATTGCAAGAATTTAATTTTGAACCCAAAACAGATGACTCCAATATGCTTTGTGTAAGGGTGTGTTCAATGTTTGTTTTTAAACAAAGATTTAGGTCGTGTTTTTAGAAGGTAGAGCCGTTGTTGAGATCATCAGCCCTCGGGGATGCACTGATACTAAGATGCAACTTAGAGCAAGGATCAGTGGTTTTTGACGGAAAATGAATGTTCAAATGCACATTAACAAAAAGTTTTCAAAGCCCTAGTGCTGGAGGCTTCTGTTTGAAAAAGCTATTGTAAGCTTGAATTTATCTAGCTGGGCTTGCCGGCTCTTTGTAGGTTAAATATTCTACCTCGCGAGTTGTTAAAGGTGATGGTGACTTCTAAACACAAACTTTTTTCGTCCTATGCACCTCACCAGTAAAGTTTGCTTTGGCTTTTGGTGAACCCTGAATTATTTGTGATAAGCACTGTTTAGAATTATACTCTTCACAAACATCATCACGTCTTGCCTTGTATTGGGGATTGACTTGTACTTTGGAATGGAAGATGATCTTTTATGAAATTCAATAAAAACCGCTTTTCCTCATCCACCAGTAAACCACTTTCAGACTTCATTACGTAACCCCGCTGCCAACTTGATGTTTTTGCGAGTACTTGCTCGTACCTTGTGTTGAAGGTGCACAGGGAGGGTTGGATGCATGGCAAAATAAAAGCTTTGCTTGCTTCAGACTGACATGAGCGTTTCGACGACCTTAAGATTCAGGTCCGGTCAAGTGAAAGTCACTTGCTTGGTTAAAGTATATGCGTGAATGCTTTTGCGAACTTGAGATCATTGACTCGACGCTGGCTTTGCGGTGAGTTACCCTCCAACTTTGTCGCAAGCGCTTCAACCAACCTATGAATCAAGCAAGCACTGTTATTTGAAAGCATGAAAATGTCGTGCGTAACAGATTTCTCTTCAATTGTGTTTTTTCCCCAGATGCAAAACCAAACCGTACGTAACTTAACTCTGTACTAGATTGATTCAGAGAATGCGTCGAAGCCTCTCAGCTGAAACACGTTGCTAGGTCTAGTCGTCACTTGCGGCATGACAAACGATAAACTTGATGCTACAGGCGGTGCGGTGTTGCCACCGCTGCTTTCACTGTTTGCTTTATTGTTGCTTTGGTAAAGAAATTAATGGATTTTACGCCATGGTTGTGAGAAGATATTTTCAGCCATTTTTTTACAGTTTACAAAACTAGTTTTGTTGATGTGCAGTGGGAGGAAGTGAGCAATTATGATGTGGAAAGCAAAAATGTTATTCGATCATACCAAGTTTGCATGACCAACGCAGCTCGTGATGACGTCAACAACTGGATACGTTCGCCCTACATAGACGCAAGGTGACGCATGTGTGGATGGAATTCTATCTTCGTATCATGCGTGTGTGAATATAAAAACGAATGTGTTGCTCATCTACTTCGGCAACGTGCTTCATATGGTGAACAGTTTATTTCAACTGCCATATCCCTGTAGACTTGACTCCTAAATAACCATTGGTGCCTCCAGAAACCTGCGGGTTTCGGATGTCGCATACGATAAAGGACAAGACTTCTTCACACATGCGTGCTCTACGTTTTTGTTTATTTATAACTGAACTGTAAAATTAACGGTAGCAGGCAGGTTTAAGTAAAAAATCAAATATCTCCACAGCTCTTACACCTGTTGCTGCAAAAAAAATAACAACAAGAATAAAATAAAGAACAAAGGAAAATTACGACAAATAGGAGTAGCCTTTCATCATTGAGGAATTTGAAAGATTCAAACTTAGTATTGGCTAAAAAGTCTTCGTGATGCAAGGACTGACACTGGATTTGCTAACCTGTGGGTGTGGTACACAGGGTTGCCAGATGAAAATGTCAATAAAAAGCCAAACAGTGCAAAAAAGCGGCCATAAAAAAGCCTAAGCGATTGTTTAAAAGCCAGAAAAAAGCCAAACTTTATTTGTGGCATTGTTATTCCTTTGTCACAGGAAAACTTCTAAAATACAAGAATATTATTAGAAATTTTATTCGAAATTGAGATTAAATTTTGCTTGGCCTTGTACTGGAGCTTATTATTGATGCTTCTCTGACTTTTTATGGTTTGTGACTTGTGAGATTGCACACTTTGGCTACAATGGTGCCACAGTTTTCATACTGATCCATCGGCAGCTTTATTCACCCACACACAAGTCTCTCGTATCCACTCCTGTACTTACGACTAGAATCATAGGAGCCCTTCCACTTCCTCGACGTTACTGTCGCATTTCTATTGCAGAGGCGCAGACCTGTCTGCAAGCGTTGGGCCAGTTTAGTGCTTACAACACACTGCACGCATTTCCTGTGATTACACAAAAAATTAATTTCGAATCTCGCATCCATCAAACCTCACCAACACCAGAACGCAGGCGTCGGGCTAATACATCATTTATTGCAAAATTTTGCAAATGTGTTGCCGAAAAAATGGAATAGTAATATTTTCCTTCAGAGGAAAATTTTTCAGCGTAAAAAGGCCAAAAAAGAGCCAAAAGGCGAAACGAATTTTCTAAGGCCAACCAACTTGAGATGAGGCCAGACTTCCGAAATTTTGCCTTAAAAAGGCAAACATGGCAACCCTGGTGGTGCACCACACCTGGGCCTGCATTTTTGGGTAATTTTGAACTTTTCGTTGCAGGAAGCAATCATGTTTGCGTTACATTAGTTATCTAGCATTTCTAAAGAAGGCCTTAGAATTTTGACAAAAATCTTATCAGTACGAAGTCAACAATGTACAAATTGAAAAAGATGTGATGGATGAAATTTTGCTTATACTTGAAACGAAAAGGGACATACTACTGGAATTTTGGAAAAATAGAGGCTTGACTCGGTCAGTGCAGGCTTCTGTTTGGTATGTCAGGTTGTTGTTTACAAGAATAGGTCCACTCTCAAGCAAAAACAGACAAATAACTTAACAAAAATAGCACTCAGCTTAAACCCTGCATTGTTTCACCCTCGTGACGTGCAACGTTTGTAGAAAAGTTCTACTGGAAAAATAATACAGTAGAAGAGTCAGTTTTGTGTAACTTTTCCGATAAAGTAATGCTTCTACTTGGTTCTTCAGAGATGGAAAGAGAATCTACATCGACATCGAGTTCTCAATCGACAGATGCTTCACAGATCTTGGTAAAAACGCAAAGTGCAAGGAAACTTTTAACATTTATTATTATGAAGCCGGCCAAGATGTAGCTTCAAGTACGTTTCCACCATGGCAGGAAAAACCATACGTTAAAATTGACACAGTAGCAGCCAATGCCGTGGCGAGAATCAACAAAAAAACTTTCAGTTTTGGACCTGTTTCAAGGTAAGAGTTAAGTTACATTTTCTGGAATGATTTGAAAATTCGTTTAAAATAAATTTTCGTTTTTGTACAGAAAAGGATTCTACATAGCAGTGCAAGATCAGGGATCATGCATGTCGTTTATGTCAATGCGAGCTTACTTCTACCAGTGTCCCAAATCTTCGCGTAGCTTATCAACGTTCCCAGCCACCGTCTCTGGTGCTGAGCCAGCTTCACTGGTACCTGTCGTTGGTCAGTGTATCACGAATTCTATCAAGATCGACAAAGGTTATTGCTAAACGTTTTGCTGTTCGTATAAACACGCAAAAATACTGATTGATGTGTATACTTCATTTTGCAGACCCTGTGTACAGATGCAGTAGTGATGGACGATGGCAAATTTTGACAGGTGGATGTCACTGTGACGTAGGTTATCAAGCCCAAGAGAATTCCACAGTATGTCATGGTAGGTATGAAATAGTAACCGCGAAGTTAACGCTTTAATGCTTTCTTATCCACGTGAAGCCCTTCTGTTTATGCAGATAAAGCAACAAAACACTTTTACCTGTATTTTGCCTGTTATTTTTATGATGACGATTGCTTCTATTTCATGTTTTTATTGTCTTCGACTTAAAATTAATTGTTGCTCATAAAATTTGAAGTAAACGTTTTCCAGACTGCACCACTCATGTTTCAGACGTAGGTTAAGCTGCAGTCATTTTGTGTCGATGCAAATCCCTTGGCGCGACGACAATGTGATCGACTGTCTTTCACTCACATGCTTATGTGGGTCGTTGACGTTCGGATCAAGCCGAGGAAAGCTGTTTGATACCGACCCGTGTTCAATTGAAAGCCTTTTTTAATTGGGACGTAGCGTTTCCTCCCAAGCGTGTAATCTGTTCAGTGTTGTAGCACTTGGATTACGGTCGTACGTCAACTCTAACTGTTCACCACTCTGTCGGTGGACAAAGCCACCATTGAAACTCTTGTGACAAAGGACTGTGCTTCACGAAATAAACGTTTGCTAAAGGTTTGCTTTGGAGGTTGTATTGATATTAGATGAAGCTTAAGCTTGGAAGCTAAACGCGAAAACCATTACATATAAATGTAAATGAGTACAACGTAACAACGGTATTGGTTGTGGCAAAAACGTTCAAAAATGCGCACAAAATTTTGCTGGCTGGACGTCAGACCTGTTAAGTTTGCAGTCATAATGACCGAACTTTTCGAGCTCCACGTACAGGCATCCAAGCATTTCATCTCATCATGTTTGGGCGTCTTCAGTTCCTTGCTCAGGGATTTTTTCTCTGCTATTTCCAACACTTTGCTGCTTAGTAACGACTTGGACCGTCCCGCAGAGGTAGCTACTGAAAATGTCGCTACTACGTCACTCGGCCTCAAGTAAAACAAAATGCAAAAATTAAACTTTTCTAACTCTGCAAATGTGTTGCGCAAGCATTACTACCGGAGATTTTGAAAGCGATTCATTCTTTACCGGAGGAGTACGTAAAATCTTAAAAAGCAAGAATTTAAACTTAATTGATTTACCTACATTTTGCAATAAACACTGTTAAATGTTGTAATGAAATACTGTGAAATGTTGTAATACAATACTGTGAAATAGCAGCTGGAAACTTTGGGGAAACATTTGCAATTTTTTGAGTCCCTCGCGGAACTCATTCGAAATGAACAAAGCATTTCATTAAAAATAACGCACACGCAGCAGTTTGGTCAGTTTTTGGTTTTGATGGATCGCCTAATAATACTTCTACTTCCGCACTTATTAGCAAAATAAAGGTGTATGGGTTCTGGACCATTGTTGTTTGTGTTGGTCAACACGATGACACAAGTCATTCCGAAGAGCTGCGTGTCGTAAATGACGTGAGATGCAATTCTGTTACTACTGAAAGCTTTTCACCACCCTAGTGTGCACGACGTGCTTAAAGATCCTACTGGGATCATTCTTTCAGATAGCAATTGTCATGCTGCCCTAAAGAACGTAATCTCTCAAACATGTATCTTAAAACATAAAGCGTGCGTGACCGCGTGGAACGGAAATATAAAAAAAGGTTCTGCAATGAATTCATGCTTGCAGTGGGTGGAGTTGTATGTTCCTATACAGAGGTAAGCGCACAAAGAATTTTGCGATCCATCACAATCATCGAGAATTATTTTGACTTTGCTCTGGCGTATCAGTACTTTCCTATTTCGTGTATTTCCTGTTTCATGCGTAATTGCAAACAAAGCAGCAAAATGTGCACGTTATCAATCGGTGTGAATCACATTACATGTCGTTTAGTGGTGTTTATCCATATCAAGGGTTAACGTGTCAGATGGCGACATCAATAGTGCCTGCACTTGTTTCCACGTACAAAAGTGTAAACTACTTGCAGCTTGGAGGTAATGTACCAAAGAAATGGAGGTGGGATTGGGGAGTAGCTGGATATTTGAAAGGACATGAAAAGAATATATAAAGTTAAACAATTGTGTATTTATAAGTTTGTTGAACGGCAATTTTTTGATAAATCTTTCTTCAAAAGCACGGAATTACTGTCTCTGTGACGTTGCAAAGATATGTAGAGTTTATTGGAACAAATGAACGGAAGGGATTTACACTTTTTCAAGTCAAATCAATGTATGTGATTGTGATGGTTATTGCTGCTGAGTACGTTTCGTCGACAATGATGAACTGTTTCCTCTACAAAAAGATCCACTAAACTTTGTGCATAATTTTTTACCCTGTTATTCCATTGACTGCTATGCTGCCGAAAAAAGTTCGTAAATGGCCTCCGCAATAATGAAATAGGCAAGCAGGCGTAAAATATGTTAAGTTTCGTTAGACCAATAGAATAAGTTTTGCAAAACTGCTCCTCTGAGCTGGAAAAAAATTTTTCTTGTTTAATTAAAGTGCTTCAACAAAAAAACGAATAACTTTGAAACTTTGATGAAATGAGTTGGCCTTGTCCTTGTAATGAGACAACTTGGGCTTCCCTGTTGTTTGCCTACTCTGCTGCTGCAATGTCAGACACGTTCGAAGCAGACTGGGCCAATTACAATTTTTTCAGTGTTCCCGAATTATATCAGGATTATTATTAGCGAATTCGCAAAAAAACTCGAAATTAAACTAAATTCCGAACTAGAATTAAATTTAATCAAAGCTCAATGCAAGTTCAATTCATAACAAATCGGATTTCATTCGTATAATTATGAGAATGGCAAAGATTCGTAGCCAAGATTGGGGCGTTTTACTGTCAAATGTTGGTAGTACGTGCTGGCTACTGTTCGTCATAATGCCTACTATGATTGCATGGTTAGTTTAAATGATGTAACTGTGGCGTTGCGCTTTCATCTTTTCGTTGCGCTTTCCTTTCGCGAAGTGCATTCTTGCATGACTTGCTGAAATACGCTATTGGACGAAGTAGCATTTTCTATTAAACCGGAAATCACTGTAGATTAGAAGTAAAATCCGAGCACGGAAGCTTTTCACAAATTAGATCAGAATTACAATTCCCGGAATTTCGCTCTAGTTTGTCTAATTAGACAACTAGAATTATCTAATTACCAGTTTTCAGGAAATATTAAGAAAGCCTAAGTACAGCACTTGATCTTAAGTCTCAAGAAATGAAGACGTGATGCCGTACACAAACTTTCAGAGTTTTCAAAGCTTCTCTTATCGAAGTTTTCATAAATAAAATAAATCCCAAAAGTCGTGTTGAGTATGTAGGTTTTTAAAAGTTTTTTTATTGTGTTGTAATTGCAGCAATAGAAAATAAGGAAAGTTTCCTTGAAACTTAACATGAAACCGGATTTTGAGCATATCTGACTTTGACATTTTGTTGCTATTTTGTACCTTTGTGATTTTTTGTGAAAATAACTGCTTGGCTTAAGCATCAACAAATTGGCCGTAGCTGCAACCGTGTTCAAAGGATTGTCCGAGGATCGCGCCCACATACCATCGGTATGTTGCGTCATCGGTGAATGGGACCGTCTTGTCGCTCCACATTCTCAACTTGCTATAATAACATTCTTTTCAAAGGTGGCTCTTGTGTTGAAGTCCCGCATTCCTTCGCATAATGGTCTTTTCATTATCGTCTCCGCTCTGGCCAGTTGATTCATTGTAACCTCTGGTTGTTCTTTCCTCTAAGGATGTTGACTTTTGTTGTCGAACCAGCCATTTCAACGCATAGTGTTTCTAATATTTTATTGGCGTTTTGCTCTAACTGGGCATATTTGATGCTCAAGCTATTTGTGGAAAAGAACACTAAGTTGCTTACAACCCATCCTTTCGTCCGTTCAGCTTCGTATCTTTTCAAGTCTCAAACTATTGCTGGCAGGAAGACAGCATGTTTTGATTAAAAACTTGATGGTTATTCATTCATGGACAATACCTTTATTTTTTTGTGTTCACGTGTTGGAAAGAAATTCACGTGTTTACACCTCTATCGCAAGTACACAAACCGCTCGGTGTCTACAAATAAAAAAGAGGATTAGGAAAAAAGGTTTGACATGTATCGCTTCCCTACAGGTTCACCAGGTTACGCAGACATGTGTTATGTTGTTGTAACAAACGCCGTTCCTGTTTTCGATGAAAAGGTGATGATGCGGAACCGTATTTGGCCAACTCTGGCCGCTGATTGTTTACGCCTTAGTCGCTCCAAGCTGCTTTTGCCAGTTTCGCAGCGACGTGCTTCTCACATATCTTATTTTGCTCTTCCGCTCAACAGGTAACTGATAAACTGGGTTTTGAACGTGTCGAATTTTTGAGGATACTTCTCCACGGTCCGCTTCATGAGCAAATTTACAAACTGTATTACGTGTTTTATAAAATTGTCCTTTGGTGCTGGTCAGCTTATCACGGCTCGCATGAAAAAAAACTAGGAGTGTTGAACCGTGATTAGTTCTTGAGATAAAGTGTAAGAAAGGATGAAAACATGTTTCAGTTCCTGGAAAAGCTGTTCTGCAACCAAGTAACGAACGAAGCAGACAGTGCTGCAGTGTGGGATGAATATGTGGAACCGTCGAAAATTACTGTAATATCTAAACGCAAGTACCATGCGCATGCAGCTGGTTTTGTGCCCCAATTGCCTCCAACTTATACAAGGTGGAGTTGTGGCTTTTGTTGCAGGATCGATCTCCACTCTGATATGTTTGCGGTATTCTGCATAAAAGACGTTGGTTTTTGTGCATAAAAGCGTTGGTTTGGTGAAAACCTGACAGGTAAAAAAGATCAGTGACGATCACTGGGAATCACTGCGAAAATCGTAGTTTTTTTCATAACAAATTTTAGATTTGCAGCACAACAAAATGATTTTTTCACGGCAGCTGATGGTTCGCTGTAGCTTTCTCGGAGGTGGTGTTCTTTACCTGAGTCTGAGTCGTGTACTTTACCAACACAAATGTTGTCGATTCAGTAAGCTGAGTCGACAACATTTGTGTTGGTAAAGTACACCACTGTACGAATAAACGGAATTCTATGACAATTTTAAGTATCGGAGCGGTAAACATTATGAACTCTTCTATAACTTCTGAAAGCCACTTTCTGCATATACGTGCTGAAAAAAGAATCATCAGGAACAACAGCTACCAACAAGTTTTATTGTTTTCTTATGATAAACCCAATTCAAACTCGAATAGCGTTTGCAGTTACGAGGGACTGAGAATGCGTGTAACTTATACTGTTGAAGCTTTGAGGTGAATACAACTTTTGATCCCAGTGGTCACATTTTAAAACAAGCAACCTGAGGCGGTGGGTGGAAACCTTCCATCACAAAGTTGTTTTTGCTTGGAAGTGTGCTCCAGTATACATCAAAAATGTTCGAACAGAAAGAAGAAAAGTAGAACAGAAAAAAATTAAGTCATACATCTCGTTCAAGTATGTAAAAGATTTGTAGATTTTGAGGAAAAGATTTTAAATAACCAAAGTTGTACATATGCTTAAAGCAGGGGTGGGGAACTTATTTACTATCACGGGCCGCATACATTGTGGATTATTGCTGGTGGGCTGCAGATAACAATTGATTGCATCCTAAAATTCTACCTTTATCTTACTATAAGGGGTGGAAGCTTCTTATTGCATCCTGCCTTAAGTACCCGCTTATCATGGAGCTTCGTTTGCGGGCCATATGAAATGTTCACGCGGGTCGCAGGTTCCCCCTTGGCTTAAAGCAGGGTTTCTTAACCTGGGGTGCTAGCACCTCCAGGGGGTGCTGAAATCAATTTCAGAGGGTGCTGGGGAAGGTCACATATGTGGCGGTCAGTGGTAAAAGGAATATGATGTACTGCACTTGTCTTTTCTTTATCCTTATGGTAACCAGGTTTTAGCCAATGGTAGGGGTGCTAGACTGCTTAGGCGTGACCAAAAGGGGTTCTGAGGTAGAAAAAGGTTAAGAAACGCTGGCTTAAAGGTTTCTAAGATAATGATTTAAGTTAATTGGTATGGCGTAATTTGTGACAGTTAGAGGCAGACGTGAGGCGTGCTGTGGAACTATGTGTAGGTCAAGATTTCATTGGGGATTGAATTGAAGAGACGGTTAAGTTTTGCTTGGAAAAGTTGAAAACAGTCAAAAATGTTTCTTTGCCATTTTACAGTTGGTGTAGGAAACCAATATAATTTGTAAACTCACCGTATTTTTTTTTCTTGACTCGTGCGTTTCGTGGGTGTGTTCTTTCTCCAGTAGCCTCACTGTAGTTTTGCAGCAAGGCCATTCTCGTGTGCCGCTTCATCAGCACCAGGTAAAGTTTTATGACCAGTTTCTCGTGAAGTTGTCTGTCCGGTCCAATTGTTTGTACCTGAGCGAAACGCAGCGTTCTTACGCCATCAAGCGGAAATGAAGCATGCGTTTTGTGGGTTTGCTTTTTAGTTGAGCTGTCAAAAGAAAAGCATGAACATCAAGGAACGTGTAGCGAAAAATGAGAAATTAAATACACTTCCTCATAATGACAGATTAAAGCTTCACTACAGAAGCGGTCTCTATGTATAATATGGCTTTAACTCTGAGGAAAGGTGGATCAGTTTCATTTGCTCGCTAAAGATCTTAATCGAAATGTATTGGAATTCGGTTTTGAACAAATACATATTTATATCTTCGATCTTAAGCCTGTAAATTTAAGTTGAACGATTTTTAATTGTATGGCAAACTTTTATTGATTGAAGCTTCGAATGCCAGGTATTTCATTTAGAACTTATTAGCACGTGTTGGTTGTGCTGGAACTTATGCTGTTCACGCGAGGTTCGCGATCGGAAAAACCTAACTATGGCTTGAACGTCGGTTCGCTGAACTTCAAGATTATCTTCAATGGTACAGTCTATCGAAAACCTGTAATTAGTTCGCTACAGCAGGGTCGGCGTAACCGGATCTTGTGATTGACAGCAACTCCAAGCAGAAATTGTCAGGAAATTCTGTTTGATATTTGCCTGCTGCCAATGAAGTCAATTAATATTTTTGTCTGACTTTCACGAAACCAACCAGTGCATGTTTGGTCAAGTTTGGTCACGACATACTGCAGATTGAGCGAATTCTTTATCGCATCTGATTTAGTATTTAAATAAATCTCAAACAATATTCTCTTACAATGCTTTTGTTTTCATAGCTTGCCCGTATGGTAGTTACAAGCTTTTCGCTGGCAATGAAGCTTGTCAACCATGTCCAGCAAACAGTGGACCCCAAGAAACTTCAATCTTGGCAGCTGAACCATGTCGCCATCCAGCTGGTTGCCATAACAATTGTCCATGCTGGCCTGGGTATGCCCGGGTGGAGGGAGAGCCTGTGAGCACCCCGTGTACTGGTACGTGCTGCTGATTGTTAAAAAGTGTAACACTTACGTACAGGACAATCTGATTGCGGCGCTAAGGTGTCGTGATAATTCGATCCGATCACAAAGTCTGGAACCGATTGTGCGGGAAATACAATTTGAAAAAAACTGAACATAATTATGTTAATCAAAATTTGGTGGTTTTGCGTCATGCTGCTAGGTTTTTAGTGAAAGCAAATTGATTTATGTATATTTGGTTCAGTGTCACACTTGCTTGCTGTGAGATAGGAAAGTTGCTGAAATTTATATTGAAGGCACCTCATGTGCATATCAACGAGTAAAGTCCTTCTTTTGTCCATAAATAATAATCCTTGTTATTTTATTATACTCTGCTTTCACTCCTTCCTGGAGTGTCACGAATGGTCTGCGGCCCCCATCTCCACTTACTTGCGCCGTGGGCCACGCAGCTACTTTCGCAGTGAATGCTGCACTGGTGGCGAGTCAGTGGCAGCGCCGCGCGTTTAGCCTTTCCTTTCGACGCACCAACCCCGAGCAGGAGGCTGGACAGACCACAAACATCGATTTTGGAGTGTTCGACTCCTCGGGAATCGATCTCAGCCTTTCGGATTTAATGTTCAACCCACTGTACCACCTAACCGCTTATGTGGCTACATTTTACTGAAATATTGTTACTTTAAAGGTCCTCCATCCTCTCCTCGTTCTCTGAATGTAACATTCAACGCGACAAGTGCTACTCTACGTTGGGAGCAACCCAGAAATGATGGAGGACGAAGTGATCTGCGCTACAGGCATGATCGCTTTATGTATTTCTAGGGTTCTATGAATTCATAACTGAATTTAATATCTTTTTCTTCCTTTGCAGCATCCAGTGCAAGGTGAGCAGCACTTCCCGGTATTTGCCCAGTGAGCGATACCGCCAGTTTCGTGGGACACGTGCTGTCTTGCCTAATCTTCGTCCACACACGGCGTATACCTGCACAGTCCGAGCTGACAACGCTGTGTCAGGTGGCATGTCTGATTCCCAAGCCCGCTCAGCTGAAATATCTTTTACGACAGAAGAAGCAGGTAAGATAGAATCGGACGCTTCTTGAATTGCAAGGCGATCAAGGAGCAATATTTGATGCATAAATTTCAGTCATACCCATATCTTGTCACTTGCTTTTCATTCAATCAAGCATATGCTTGCGCTGCTTGCCATTCAACTGATGGCTTCACCAAAAAGGTTACAGCGAATGCTTCAAGTTAGATGCCAATTGCAGTGATTAGGTGCTGTGTAAAAAGTTTTGAAAGAACAAAAGACATCATATGCTGTAAACCGGGGGTCTCAAACACGAGGGCCGCATGTTACCCGCGAGGGCGTTGTGTGCGGCCCGCGATGCTTTTTGGGAATTCTGCAAATAATTAACGTTTACATTATTTACTTTATTCACCAGTGTTAAAACGTGCTCGGCCAGCGAGTGAACAAGTTCCTTTCAAACGAATGTAGAGAAGACTGCTAAAAATGATTTACCTATAACTCATGAGTCCTTTCGTAGGAAATAAGATGTAAAAGCTGCTTCTGATAAGTTTCAAACACCGCCGTTGTTGCGTCAGCGTCATAGTGCGACCCTCCGATTAATTTATAAGTCCTGATATGCCCCCGGAGCAATTTGAATTGAGACCCCTGCTGTAAACGATGAAAAATGAAATTTATCCAAAATTGTGTCACATTTTTTTAAGTTACTGTAATTAATCCTTCAGTTGAAGTGAAAATAATGGAAAAGCATCTCCGTGTAAGCCAATGACGTTGCATGGTTGAAACAATCCATACTTAGTCCTTGACTTTTGTTTTTCTAAATATGCGAACCTTCTTTAGTCTGTTTACAGCGCTTATTGATGTGAGCAAACCAATAGTGGTCCACTTATTTCTTTTACAATTTGTGCTGACATCAAACGCATGTCTTTACAGCGCCATCTAGCGTGACCAATGTCCGAGTTTCTCGCGAACGGGAGTCGCCGTCCTCTGTCATAACTTGGCAACCTCCCACCAAACCGAACGGAAAAATCTTGGGTTATGAAGTTGAATTAAGTCGTTCGACTAAATTTGCTCCAGAGAAAATACTTTCTCAGGTGAGCACTGTGTGGTCGACATGTTGTCGTTGCGAAAACCTAGGCTTGTTTTTGGAAAATTCAAAGTGTGTTGGTTAGGGCAGTTGTATTCTTTAGTTTTTATTTTTATATGTCACTGCAACGGAAACAGATAATTATCTATTTCCATGGTTTTGATGCAACAGTAAAAATACCCTGACTTGAATAAGACCTGGGAATGTCTTTTCAGTTGGTTAGCAGAATATCCAGTCTGTTAAAATCAAAGAAGCTGATTGTGTTCCAAGACGCTCATTTCAATCAATATAAACACAGCAATAAAAATCAACTTTAATGGTCTTCGCAAGTTTTATATAATGCCTATGTGTGTCAGCCGTTGAAATTTTCGTTTACTTATTTCATATGCTCACTTACCGCTCTTGCGAATTAAATTGAACTGCAGCTAAAACTGCTGCAAACGCTTATGATTATGCAACACCAGGAGCACGCTTCTCTCGTTGTGTCAGTCTCATTGAATTTTGAGTCATTTTTGAAATTATGTGTCCTTTCTACTCACTGACAAATATGAGTATCTAGTCCAGAAAGTGTTTTTGATACGGAACCATTTGTTGCTTTGAAAGCAATTTAGAAAATATGTTTTATTCTGAATGCAAAGTACACTGTTTTGAATTGAATTGTAATCAAAAATAAATTCAATCAGAAGACAAGTTAAAATTTAATCAAAAAGAAGTTTTCTAAAAAATATTTTTTCTAAAATATGCCAAACTGTTCAAGAATTGCAACTAAGATGTAAAGATATTTTGGATCCGAATGGATCGATCCGAAGGTTGCTTTGCATGGCACGAGTAGAGTTCCACCGCGCCTTGGGAAATTTTAAAGAAACATCTTTTTGCAAACAAGTATGACCTTGCCAGGTTTTTATGAAAGAACAGAAAAGTAATTGGTGGAATGATAATAGCAAGCTATTGTTTTGATTTTATGATTTGAGCAGAAATGTGAAGGTTTTCGCTTTAACCACGCTTATTGTTTAGACCACACAAAATACTTTGCATTTGGATAACTTGGTATATGGTCAAAACTACATCGTTCGCGTGAGGGCGAAGAACTCTGCTGGATTTGGTACGTTCAGCGATCCCGTCTCTATGTCAGTCCAAACTCCTGGTGCAAACGAGCCCCAGACTGGAAAGGAATCGAATACCGTCATTGTAATTGCTGTGGCAATTAGTATTTTTCTGGTTGTTCTGGTGCTTCTGCTTGTTTGCCAGTATCGGCGCACTGGGAAAGTTTTTTGTCTGAGAACGTCGGGCGTTGCGAAAAAACAGAGACGGCTTGAAACATTCCACAAAGACCCCGGTGATTGTTTTGCTCAAGAAAGATTGATTGGTGAGTTGTAGAACGAATGCTTTTTTCGAATATAATCTTGCTTGCTTCTAAAACACTTTTTCATGCAGTCGCCCTACCCCCACCGGGACAACGCATCTACGTTGATTATCCTGACCCTCAAAAAGGAATTTTGCTTTTTGCTGAACAAATTGACGAAAAAAACATCAAAATTGAAGATATTATTGGCACAGGTGATTGATTCTTAGTTATCTAGATTGACCTTTTTCAGTTTTGATTATTAGATCTACTTTTATGTCAATATGAAACGTGTTGCAGAAAGTAATAATAACAGTAAAAGCTTCTGAATATGCTCTACTGCAGCGAATGTTTCAACTTTATATACTCGGTAGCTTGGTGTCGCTACAGAGCGTCAGACTAGCGCTCAAAAAGTTCTTGACCCAACCCAGTGAACCCACCACGCGGGCCCAGACATACCTGTGTGAGGGTATTGGTGAATCCACGACTTTAGACGTTCTGCTTGCATAAAAATCACGTCACGGTTTTAAATGACGTCACCCTCAGTGATCTCGACTGTGACATTGAGGACCAACGTGAAGGTTACTGTTTCGTCCAAGTTCAGGTTTTTATATTGAAAACATGGATTACAACAAATATGTGGGTTTTTTTAAAAGAAAGATGCGTAGTTCATATGTAAAAAATTTTATTTTCTATTGACGTTCGTGTTGTGCAAAGGGAGCGGTGAACAGTGAAATATTCTCTGATTCGATGAAGTAAATTTTAAGAGGCATCCGAGTTTTTGTGAAACCAAGCTACTTTCTGGGATGAACCACTTTTCTTGATCCATTCGACCGCTGAGAGTTCCTCAGAGAAGGACAAATAATTCTGCTGCTGACGGGATTGGTGTTGAAATTTTAAGTAGAGTTTTGGAATAACTCAACACACAGAGTTCCTCGAAATTGCAGGTTTCATGTGTTCTTGCTCAATGTGAGAAGAACAATTCGATAATACCTTCGTAATATGTCTCTATGCTATATGTGACCGCGCACGCAATCAGGAAATGCTTCAAAAATGCAGCACGTACAAGCAACAACAGAGTGAACCTGGTCTGACGGGGATCTCTATTGTTGCTTGCCCGTTGCATTTTCGTTGCGCGTTTGCATATCCTACAAGGTGCGACAACATATACGAGAAACGTGGTGTTCAACAACGCAAAGTATGTTTAATCTTATTTTGTAAATAGTTCTAAACACACTTGTCATCCGCTTCCCTCAACATGGCGTTCATAGCAACCTAACAAATAAGCAAAATACTTATTTGTTATGAAAGTTGAAACATAAGTTTGAGAAGATAACTTGAAGTTTCTGTTAAGTTGGTGGAGGTCCAGTTGTTCACTGAAGCGTGGGGTTGTCATGACAATAGCAAGTACAGACTTGGCGTTTGTTCAGAGAATAAGATGCATCCGTAAAGTTTGCTGAAACGTTGCTGTCGTTTTCAAACACACATTACGCAAATCGTCTATCTATTGTTTTGCCATGCCAAGCACGTACAATGCAGTCGGCATCACATTTTTAAACCGCAATCATTTCGGGACCATTCGCACGTATTGCTTTTGAGGATGACATTTGTAATTATGATTTACGCTTTCTTTCATTTTCTGACCTGGAAGCCCTAATAACTCCACTTGCATTACGATATTAATGCGTTTCTAGTTAAAACCATCATTTGGTCCCTTCTTTTTACGTAGCCAGTGCACATATTCATTGTAACTTTAAAAGAAATATCTGTCGAAACATGCGAACAATTTTTATACGGGTGATGGTTTGTCAGATTATGACGACAAAAAGTTAATCTTCGAATTGCACGTCAATAACATTATGCCATAGGCTGATAAATATAAAATTTGCTTGAGACGAGAGTGTTGTCAAGTCAGCTGGTGTTTTTCAGGTGAGTTTGCTGAGGTTTGCCGAGGAAAAATGTGTTTTCCTGGTTCGCAAGAAATAAATGTTGCCGTGAAACGTTTGAAAAGAGGTTACTCGAAACGAGATGAAAGCAATTTCCTCAGAGAAGCAGCAACTATGGCTCAATTCCACGACCCTAATATAGTGGAGCTGAAAGGCGTTGTGACAAAAGGTAAGGTTGGTATTCGTTAAGTTGGGTTTTTGCATCTGTGGAGACAACATAGGTTGCAAAGGTGGCGATGCCAGCGTTTTGGCCCTTGCACTGCACCATACACTACGAAAGTTGCCATGCCGCCCGCAGTGTAGGCAAGGCGGAGGAGGGTGCCGCAGACCACCAGTGTCGCCTTAAAGTGGGGGAGCAAAGCGATTATAAATAGACTGTTCTTAAGATTAAGATTTAAGCGTTTCTACTCTATTCGCTGCCGTGCGTTGTAGCAACTATTATGAGGAGGACATTGCCTGGGGTTGCTAAAACGTTTATGTGAATAACCACCTTTAAAAAATGTTTTTCTGCACTTGGACTTTGGCGCTGTTCTTGGGAAAGATGCATCCATAGACTGTGGTAATAATTTCGTTATACTGTAGTTTTAATGTTGGAGGCTATTTCTTTAACAGTTATAAAACTGAGCAATACCCAGTGCACGAAGCTGTCATTGGTTTTCGGTGGATTCAAAAGCACTGTAAGGTTTCACTGAAGGAGTGACGCGTCTTTTGCAATTTTGAGACTCTGTTTCCATCTGTTCGCCAGCATTAAATTTGTTAGTCAAGTTGTTAACGATTCTTGTAAGACATCTGAATTTGTAAGAATATTCTTCATCAAAGATATAATTTTCTTTTCACCCATGGCGGCCAGTTTCCAATTCAGCTAGATACCAGATCTAGCAGTTTATCCACTTACAAAACAAGATGAATATCAGTCAAGCAGCTAAGACAAAATTATTGCTAAGGTTTTACCACTGCCACAAAATACCACTACACCTGCATCTTTGGTGAACTGGATGAAAAAAAAACTCATCATTGGCACGTTTTTGTACAGCTAGTGTTGCTGAAATCTTAAGCTGTCAATCTTTGCCGCGTACACGGTCAAAATAATCATGTTGAGTTGTGATGTTGTGTTGTGGCCTCAGGAAGCAAAATAGGAACACTCGCCATAGAATGCGCAACAGGTCATAGAACGTCGCTAGATTTTTGATATATTGAGCGTAATTTAGTTTTTTAATCACGTCATGTTTTTTTGACCAATTTTTGCTTGGCAGTTAAAACTGATTATACTGGCATTTAGTGGTATACATTGGAGTGATTGACTTCTTAACACGGTTTAACTTCGTTCTTTTGTCAAACACCCGCTTTTTCTCGCATCTGAATATGTTCTCTGCGAAAGGACTAAATTTTCTGACAGAAATCTGAGAAGCGGTCCGTTCTGATTCTGAACCACTTCTCAAACTATTGTTGATATTTTAAGCTCTATCGATTTTATTCAAATGCAACGAGTAAATACTTCTCAAGTTCAAACTTTTCAAGGTCTACCGCGCCCGCTAGCTGTTTTTTTTCGCTGAGACAATTTATTCATTTCTCCCATAATATGACCGAAACAAACTCATCCCGCCAGACCTTTAAAAGTTTGAACTTGAGAAGTATTTACTCGTTGCATTTGAATAAAATCGTTAGAGCTTAAAATTTCAACAATAGATTGAGAAGTAGTTCGGAATCAGAACGGAAGTTTTATGACCAGTTGTGGCCCAGGGACACAGCATGTTCAATTGTTTCAGGCCCAGCTGAAGATTGTGCAAATTTGTTGCACGTTTTCATCCTAACCACCAATGTACCTGTGCTTTCAAACGCTACTTTGCTTTGTCAGTCACGATGTAATAATGCGCTAAGAACAAAAGATTCTTCAGCGTTGCTGCATGGTAGCGTTGGTTCGCATTTGTGCAGAGTGTCGTAAAGTTTGTTTATATTTCAGCTCAACCTTTCATGATCGTGACAGAATACATGGAGAACAGATCCTTGGACAAGTATTTGCAGGTGAGCGTGCGAAACTGGCAAAGCCAAGATCAGCTCCGGCGCTTTTTGCAAAAATTTCTTTCAAATGTTTTGATAATATGTTTCTTCTTTGCAGCTCAACAAAGGAACAGTGAGCATTGCTGAAATAGTGGCGATGTTACGAGGCATAGCAAGTGGGATGAGGTATTTGTCCAACATGAAGTATGTTCACCGAGATTTGGCTGCAAGGAATATCTTGGTCAACTCTGATCTT
>JGI24022J15233_10001123_pt1 | contig 21021 bp, 17 predicted proteins | sample Ectturendosymbi2_FD_15233 | JGI IMG/M metagenome (IMG submission 15233) | reverse complement strand
ATGAGGAAGAAAAAGACCCCGGCCCTGCAACGAACACCAAAAATCAAAGATTTGCAAGGAATGCGTTTAAAATGCGTCGGGCAATTCATGGGTTGAAGTACCTCTGTTCTGCAATTTCAGCGTCAGACACTACTGTGCATCGTCAAAATGCACATTCAATTCAACCGACGGCGAGACTCACTCGGGCCAAGGAACATTGCGCTTTAAGGCATGTGCATACAGGGTCGATTTGAAAATACCCAGTCTAACTTTGTAAAACAAGAAAACTTGTTTTATTTTGTTAAAACTTTCATCTCGGGACGTTATTCGACCGAAACGTTGGCTTTGCCACTTTTCAAACAGCAATCGATTTGCTATTATGGCATGTGGCGCTAACCTTAGCCATACGCAACCACTGAGGGATTGAAAATCGAAACTATAGTACTTTCGTTTCGGTGCGACCCGCTACTTTTGTACGCGGCCACAGCTGCACGAGCTTTACTCACAGTTGGAGAATTATGCTAATTAGCAAAATATCTTTTATGTGTTTTTGGGTTGTTTGCCTTTATATAATTCCTGATCAAGCACAAAAGGTATTGTTTGATCAAGTAGCAACTGCTCAAAATTTTACAATTAAAAATTTGCCTCCCAAAAATGAATGCGACCAAGAGTTGATTTTGCTTTAGCGTTCATTTCTTAACATACTGTAATATAGAGTTACACACCTGTTCTGAATTCCAGTTTTGAAAGAAGTGTCACTTTGAAAATAAATCAATCCGATCAACACAGCGAAGATAATGTTGATGATAAGTTGCGCGATTGACGTCATCGGGTTGCGTATGATGTTGCGTGCGGTGCGTTGCACAACAGCTTTTAACTGTTAAGTGAATGAGTGAGAAATGTAGTTAGCACCTGGCGAAGTTCGACCGCGAAAGTTGAAAAAACGGTTCGTGATACCTGCGCGAAAAATCCATTCGCGTAACTCGTTTCATACGTTGCTGCACTGACCGAAGTTCCCAGTTTTCCTTCAGCCGTTTGTTTGTAATTTTGGTCCAAGGCCTGCAACATACGCATTGACAACGGACGGCTAAAAAGCTGAGCTGCAAATCAAGGTGCGGCATTCAGAGTGTATCTACGCGGGTCCAGGGCATCAAGCGTGCACGGTGCAAAATAAGAACGGACTTTGCTGCCGGTTCAAAATCGAAGTTGTTGCTTGTTTTTGTTTTTAAGGCTAACATGGACAATCTTGTGAATGACAATCTGACACTTTGTCGTTTTTTTTGTCATGCGACGATGGAACGTTGGTCGCAGAACACCTACAACAAAACTGCGAAAGAACGCAACTAACCGACCTCCCCAACGCAAACTCACAGGTGAGGTTTTGCAAAACGACAAGAGTTTCGAACACACAAATGTGCATTTCGTTCAGATCAAAGGCAGAGGCACGCAGCTGCCAGAAAAGGTGGCGATAACCCCGACACAACAAAATTGTCTAAACGCAAACTTCGCCTCCACATAGGATAAAATGAAGTTTATTACATAGAGGCATTGACAGTGTCGAGCTAACGGCGGCCATCAAACATGGTATACGATCGCCGCGACACACACGTCCAAACATTAAGTTGTTTTGAGATCAACTTATTGACACTCTTGGGCCTAACCCATGAGTTCATTCTCTTCAAAAACGCCATTCCTCTGATCTAAGCGTTCATGGCATCGTTTTCGTGTCTAAATGCACGTAATACAGTTTTATTGTGGTGAGAGCTTGTTTCATGCCGTAGCCCTCTCAAAGCCAACGTACAGGCTGTGCCGTTTTGAAAGCCCTGAACCAGAAATGTGTTTGTTGCCCACAGCTATTCGTTGCAGAATATGGTAGCAATGCTTTTAGTATAAAAAATGTCGATTTTCCTCATATGCAATTTCGTGACAACGATTTTTCTTTCTGCACAATAAGGTCGACAATCGTGCACAATAGTGCTTCTGAATCAGAAAAGTCCTTTAGCTGCGGAGTAGTAAATAAAATTAGCATGCATACAACGACCCTTTAAGCACCATTTTATCAGTACATCATCAAAATCGTGCAATTCAATTCTAAGAAAGAAAAGTACTATTTCGATTACGTTTCTAAGGGCATGTCATACCATCAACTAGAAGAGCACTAATGTTATGCCATGAGTTGCAACAGCACCAATCTCTACTTAAGACTAAAATAAAATCGCATGACAATAACGTATCCGTAACGCTAGCTAAACTTTTGCCTTTGTTCCAAAAAGAAATTTGAGCTCACCACGACAATAGAACAAATTCTGTACAAACGGCGGGAACACAAGTATCAACCTGGACATCGCTCACCAGAAGCTGCTGACGATCCTGCTGAGCAATGGTTGATCTTCTGAATGCTTCAACAAGTTTTTGAGCGTCATTGCTTTTCTCGTCTTTTTCGATAGCCACGGTTATTTCCTGCGCGTTGGCACGCATAATTCTTCTCGTGTCGTCTGCAGATAATTAATCAGCAGATTGTTTGAGACATTAGAAGAAAATAACGGGTGACGTTTAGTATTAACAACACTTCTCCGAACGCGTAAGCCATCAGGGCCAGTTGGCTCCTGCCAGTAGCCTTCAAACAAAACTCATTTGTAGTAATACCACACACGTGCTAAGCGTCCAGAGATTTACCTATATCTGTATCGTGGTCCTCTGACTCGGTATTCATTCTTCCAATCAAACGCGCCGTGTTAACGTCTCCGCCGACTATGTCCAGAAAAAAATCGGCAGGATTGTGGAACTTCGGGCACTGATATCCTGAAAATCGCTAAGGTTCAAATTCAGGTGTGAAGCAAGTGAAAACCTTGCCGCTGTGGTGGGATTTATATGTCAACAATTTATGGTCGAGCAGATTTTCACATGCCATCTTTAAACAAAATGCAGCAGCGACATATGAAATCAAAACCAATCATAGGAATGCAAGTCTGTCGTCACTTGCAAAAGCTTGGATACCGCTGTAACGATGTACTGTAACACGTTGCAACAATGTTTGCTGTAACTGTAACATTGATAAATTACATTAGCGCTCATAATTACCATAAGTTCCAAGTGGACCAGCACAAATTCGCACATCATACCTATTCCGGCGAAGTACTCCACTGATCTTTGACACAAGCCACGATAAACAATCTCTCCCTTGTTGAGAAGAATCAACCGGTCGAAAAGAGAAAAAATTGAGTAACGCGGTTGGTGGATCGACATGATTATGTTCCTACCCCCGGAAGCCAATCTGTCAACAAAAAATCTTGTGAAGTTATATTCAGTCTGGAGACAACATCGCGAGACCTCGGACCGCAACATCTGCAGGCAGGAGCTTGAAGCAAGATTACTGAAAGACTTTGAACGCTTTGTTCGAAATGCATCTGCACAGAAGCGCAACTTTTCATCAGACTGTTTACTTGTATAGAAGCAGAACAATGGAGTTGGCTGTATTTGCGTCTAGTCCAGTGGTTGGTTCATCGAGGAACAAAATTGGCGGGTCGAGTATCATTTCCATACCGACATTCACTCGCTTGCGTTCTCCTCCAGAAACTCCACGAATAAACTCGTTTCCGACCTTCAAAATGAACCTCCACCTCACATACACGGAAGAAATCGTGGTATTTCGGACAGTTAAAAATACTCATGTAATTTGCCATCCAGAAGCAAAATATCAATGAACATATATTTTCTATATATAAAACCGGTTCTCAAACAGTTGTTCAAAACTACCGTCCTATTGCATTGTTGCCTTCTATTTCAAAAGTTTTCGAATAACTTTTGCATAAGCATATTTATAGCTACCTTGAATATCATTAACTAACTGTGACTACTTAACAACTCATTTGTTCTGGGGTTTGGAACGTTACTGTCAATCCTCAAAAACCACAGTTATGACCATATCTAAGCCCAGGAATTAACACCCTCTCTATTATTTAATAATAACCTACCTCTCTGAAACAGATACACATAAACACTTCTAAGGTTTTACTGTTCCACTACAGTCTCTCTTGGCACACTTACGTTTTACACTTAAACCAGAAAGTGATAAACAAAAGTAACTATCATCGTTACTTTCATGCCTCGCCACATTCACCTTATGGATTGCAAAACAAACAAATTACCGGTTTTCGATCATGGGAATATTGTCTACGATAACTGCTCTGACTGTGACAAACGATTGCTAGATAAAGCACAACTCTCCGTCGCTAAATTAATATTAGGTTGTCTCAAAACTACATCCTTTGACGATGTGTTAACTGATCTAAACCTCACAAGCTTACATCTACGTTGATCAATATCTTTGCGTCGCTATTTCTTCAAATTAGTTGTTGAAATGGAGCCCTGCCCTTTTCCTGCCAGCTGTTTTAGATCGCTCAATGAATTCGTTTCCTAGTGCTTTACGTAGCAACGAAAATGTTCAAACTTCTCTCTTTAAAAAACGAAAAACGCCTACAATTTTTTCTCCGCAAGGCTGCCAACTTGTGGAACACTCTTCCACTCGCAATCAAATCTTCAGCCAGGTACTCTATTTTCATTAATCGCCTAAATTCCCCTGATCACTTATCAAAAAACAGCACCCATCACCTGTTAGGAGCTAATGCCCATCTGATGTCATACATTGTATGCTTCGCCTACAACCCGTTACATACCACCAAAAACAATTACCGTGTTTGTGTATGCGGCGACACAGAGACTGAACTAAATCTATATTCTTTCACTGTAACGTTCACTGCTCATCCCGAACAGCAGTTTATAATAATGTTCATGAAACTCTGACGAAAAGCGGACTTGTTGAACGCTATGAGCGTTTGGGCCACGTCGATTTGTTGCGATTTTTCTTGGTGTACCTGATGCATCGATCCCTATTACAGTTGCTGTTTTCATTGCTATTAATAAATTCCTGAAACCCTACAAAAGCTTCTGGTGGTACCTTGTAATCGTCTTTCCTTTTTACGCTTGTTGTAATTTTCTTATGTTGTTGTACTGTTGAAAGCTCGGCGTGACACGAGAAAATTGCACCAGTCAGGCTGCCGCCTATAGCAAGATTGTCGTTAAATATATCAATAAATACATTTTCTCCATAAGCGTCCGCAGAAACTTCAGGGTGATCTAGGAGGTCACATCGGTCAAAAGCATGGTTGTCGTTTGTATCCGCTGGTTTTATAGCCATATGCCATCATTCTCTACGTCAAGGGTCTTTCGTTTCACACTTAAGACATCGACGCAATAGAGTATCAGTGTCTTTAACGCCAAACTCCACAAAATTTTGTAACCAATCGAATGCACAAGATCATCAACAATTGAATGCGCCAGTCTGTGCTGCACGCAACCATAACCTCACCATTGTTTCAGCACAAGACTGTAACCCGAGCTGTTCGATGACTTCTTGTACTTTGTCTTTTCGAGCTTTCTCGTTATGCGTTTTTCCGGAAAGACGAAGATTTGCTGAAAATGCGAGGTTCTCCCGAACGGTTAATGTTCCCATAACAATATCGTCCTGCAAGAAACAACAATGCCCGTTTCAAGATTAAAAGATGGGAAACGAGTAAAACTTACATAAGTGTTAGTAATAAGCACGAACGCAGATATTTTGTCAGTTTCTAGCCAGTTGCAATTTTGTAAGAGTTTATGGGTTTAACAGCAAAGGAAGTTTTGAAACCCACGGCATCATTTTGCTTGTCTGCTACCTTGACATAAAATCTTTCGACAATTGCCTGTAACAGATGCATTGAAAAACTTTGCGATCTGAAAACATTTGTTTCCGACACACTAACACAGAATGGCAAAAACTTAGTAAGTCGCCCGGCGTTAATTCAAGTTTTTTATGCGTCTGTTACTCAAACAAAAGCGTTTCGTTGTCAGTAGAGCGCCATCAGACACTCGTTTTTATGCAGCAGCTTTTCTTATATCAGTCGCGTTTTCCAGATCGAACCAGGAAAGCTTTGTTTTCACTAACACGTCTTTGCAAATTTTACTCCGTCTTAATTCAAGAGTTCTCACTAACGCCGACAGAGTACGCGGTTTGATTCGCATCAAGCCAACATGGCAGAAATTAAAAGATCATAAGCCACAAGCAACAATTCGTCGCGGCACTGAACATGCACGCATCGTCACACAGGTAGAACAAGGGTCATGTTGCACATTCAGATGAAAGCAAACACGCAAAGCTTGGTCTGGTCACGGCCATGAAACCAGCAGCGTGGTCTTGGCCAGTTTTATCACACTGAAATTCATCCAGTAACTGTTCATGAAAAAACGGTCCTCCGTCCTCTGTAATTTTTTTGAAGAACTCAACTACTAAGATTGTATGGACTTTTTGAAGATTGTTAACTCAAAACTGTTCCAGTTTTTCTGAACGAGCGAATGCCGCCGAAGACTACAACCACAATCTCATGCTTCTGCAAACAAATCTTGCAAACATAATCAACGCTTTGGCTTAACAAGGTTCGCACCTTAAGCAAGCCAGAGAAAACAATATTCTCATGCAGGCACAGCGATAGCTGAAAAGCGCGAATGCAAGGTCTATACAGCGCAGCCAGTCTCCTTACAATGCAACATACGCACTTCAACTTGTCATGTCAAGACGTGTTTGACAACCGAGCAGGAATTAGCTGTTGAAAACAATGCAGTATCACCTGGACAACGTAGCCGCTCATAAGTCGGAAGTCGAGGGGAGTCTTTTCTCCGTTCATTAAAACGTAACCTTCTTTCAATCCCGCCGGATCTTTCCGTTGCGCCAGAACATCGAGAAGGCTAAACAATAGAGAGCTGAAGGGCGAGAAACAAATTTGCAAACGAAACTCAACTACAACAACTCACGAGGTTTTTCCGCTTCCGGTAGGTCCCATGATTGCGTTTAATCCTGGCGGAAGAACACCACTGCAAAGGAAACTATCTCTGTTGGTGCTTTAAAGTTTACAGCGCTTACACAATGTAAACGAAAAAAGTGGAACGACACACAATTTTCTTCGGTCGGTAGCAAATTTTCTCAATTGAATTTGCAGTATGTTAAATGTGCACACAAGATTCGCCTTAGCGTTTTTTAAATATATTGCAGCACTACACGTGTTGACGATACTTCGCTCAAGCGAGTGTAGCTGACGCAGCCAAAACCGAAGACTAATCACACACCAGATAAGACTACTCGTTGCAGCAGTACATTTCACTCATACCTTATGGAACAAAGTATTTCTTTCATGGCTTTCTTTCCGCAAATTGGAACATCGTCCAGTTTTTGCTGGACCTCGTACCGGAGATTATGAAAGCTGAGGGTCACGCCTCCTGTCGGATCCATTGCTATGTTGCCAGAAATAGTTGGTAACCCAGGTTTTTCTCTGAAAAAAAAAACACAAAAATATTTGTGTAGCATATTGACAAATAGGATATTGTGTGATGGATATCTCGGCGCGTCAATTAGGTGCAAGTGCAGAAGATTGGCTGAAAGATGTAAGCAAGCACGCGACACTTACGTAACCACTCTTGAAGTACGTTAAACTTGAATCTAAATCGAGCGCAAAGTAGCTATGTGTTTAATTCAAACAGGAGAGCATTTTTCGGTAAATTCTGAATCTAGATTACAAGTACAGTCGGCCCAACTGCTCGTCTGAACTTATTCAACAAAACTATACAGTTAACCTGGAAAGCAAACGAGCTCGTCATGTAAACCTCGCAAGGCTAAAGAGAATGTTTCGATTTACTGCTAATCCCCGCTTTGAGGCTGCTGAAGTCCAACGCATACCAATAACTGATGTCTTCACAAATGAATCAAAGTCCAAACAGCTTTGACTGCAATTACATTTTTTAAAGACTACGGTGTCCAAGCTGAGCAACTGGAAATCGCTTTAAGCTCAGTCCGATATAAATCATCACATACGAAGTCGAAACGGTTAAGTTACAAATACTTTGTTGGTAAAGTTAAAAACTGAGAAACTTAAACAACCATACAAGATGCAACTAAACAAAAGTTTTTGCAAACGTTAACCAGATTGCCTAGGCAATCTCTGCTAACATTATTTTTAGCACCTTCTAGCGAATGAGGTGGTACAATGTTCCTCGGACGCCCAATTGCAAGGCTTCCTACCCTGCCCATCGTTTGCCATATTACTGCTTTTCTAACTCGCTTCTTCAGCACAACCGTCTCAAGTGAATAGCAAGAAACGCATCGGCTTTACGAGAACCAAGAGTCACGGTTGACAAAATTGCCAAAGCATTTCTTTCAGGCTGAAGGTAAGCGTAGAAGTTCAACTAGGATGGTCGTTGAAGCCACAGCTGTGGTTCGCACGCTCGAACGACCGCAAGTCGCATTCTTTTCTTCCAGAAGTATAAAACGGGTTGCATGTTGTTGGACTGTTTTGCATTATCTCTGATGAAGTTTCTGCTCATTTACTCAGATGATTTTGGGGTGATTTTCTGACATATTCAATTGAAATTCTAACATCTATTTCACGTTCAGCACAACCAGTGCAAAAAACGCAAAACGGTATCAGCTCGCTTTGATATGCTTAAACACAAAATCTCGCTTTGATATGCTTAAACGCATTGTCACGTCAAGCATTTTTCCAAAAACTTTCTTAAAAAGGAACCCACTCTATGATTCAACACGCCTTTGAACAGGGGTGGATCAGTAGTCTTGATACTTGCCAGACGAAACTAAGGTAACTATCATCAGCTTGGGGCATCTGCTCCATCAAATTTTTACAAAATAACAACTAATATCCAGTGGCCGATGTCCGGGCTTCGGAACACCCCCTCGAACATAAATGCAGTTACCCTCTTTACATTGCACTGCTGTCGCATTCGCTTTGGATTGACGAGTGCTCGATTCGTCACCCTTGACCGATCATCGTGAACTCACTTGCGAACTCGATAATGGCGCGTTTACATACTGCAAGCAGGGCCGGGCCGTGACAACTTTGGGCCCTAGGCAAGTTTCAATAAACGGCTGTTCCGGCGTCCCGGTTATATGGAATCAGAGACGCCGGGGCAGGGGGACAGTAAAATAATTGAGGTCAATGGAAGCATATGAAAAAACTAAAAAATCGTTACCAATTATGCTTGTTTCTGTTCAGTAACAATGTTGATATCAATATTGTGCAGCAAACAAGCTGCGAGCCTCCTTTTCCCGATGTTCGAATGCAGTTAAAACGTACTTTTTCGTTCCTTTTGTACGCCTATGTATGCACAATTATGGTGTAATTTCAGGAAGCCATGCATGCAGAGATTGCGTGTGGCATATAATTTTGGATGCAGAGCTTTATACAACCTGCCTTGGAGAGCGAGTGTTAGTAGCCACCGGGTTCAATGTAACATTCCTACCTTTGAGGCTCTGCTACGAAAATACACGTACGTGTTTCTCGAAAGATGCAGAAAATCTAACAACGCATGGTTACGTGCTTTGATGCAGTCAGATTGTTTGTATTCGTCCCTATTCTTTGAATTCTACAATCGGATTATACTCTGTGAATGAGTGATCGAAATTTGCAGTATTTGATTGACGGCGTGTCATACCACAATGCTTTCGCAGTTTACCTAGACTCGACCAATTTAGGAATTGGCACACTACTCCACAGTAGTGTTGTAACAAGTGTTACGAGTTAGCTAACAATAGTGTTAAGAATGTTTCTGCAACCCTATGGTTCTGTCTTCAATGCAGTTGCAAAGTGTCTGTAACCCTGTGATTCCGCCGGCTTCAATGCCTTGTAGTACGTTCTGTTTTGTCTTTTTTATCGACCTGCGTTCTGCAGAGAGTGTGTGTTCATACTGTGGACTTCGTGTCTGGTCATAAACAAATAAACTAAATCAAAACAAATAACATAAACTATAGAAAACCATTCTGAATTTTCTGTATGCGCGAATAGTTGCAAAAACTTTGTTTTAAGTCTATGTAGATCAGGGGTTCTCAACCTTTTTACGATCTCGTACCACTTGGGGACCCCGTATTGTCAACGCGTACCAATTCTTCCAGAACAACTTGATCGAATCTTAGTTTGTTCAGAAGAATATTAAAATAACAATTAAAGGCCACAACTAAATTTAATGAGATTTTTGTTTTCTTTCCACCAATTGGTCGATGCGTGGCGTATATTCGCTAACAGTGCATCGTCATGTTCGGGCGCACCTAGTCGGTTTCGGTTTTTTGATTTGATAAGTATCATGACTGAAAATCACTGCTCGCATTCCCACGCAGAAGGCGAAATGAGTAGCTGCGAAACAGCGTGGGAAGCTAGCGTCGAGTATGAAGATGCTATCCTAAGCCAGAAATTTATTGGAGAACATTCTTTGTGTCTTGTCTTTGCTGTCTGGTCTTCCTGAATATATATCAGCTCCTCTTGCTCCCCAGTCCCAACAGGTAAGCCGGCTGGATCAAATGAGAAAGGATTGGTGATGCAGGCAAAATTTGTCGCATCTGGAAAGTAATGCAACAATTCAGCAGAGAGATGATGAATGATTTCCTGGGAAAAATCATCACTGATATCCATGTCAAGAGCTGCCAGAAATTCAAACATTCCATAGTGCTTGGTTTCCACATTTTTCTTCCATAGGTCCAACTTTCTCCCAGTTTTGAAACAAAGTCTAAGACAGTGCAGTTTTGTTCTTGAAATGACATATTTAAATGATTGACACCTTCGAAAATTTCTGACAGGTAAGCCAATCTTGTGATGAATTCCTCAGCTTCCAGATCGTTTCGAAAGTCGTGATCTTCATTTTTGAAAATAAAAGCCATTCATCCCTCATTTCAAAAAGAAGCTTTGTTGTATTTACTTGCGAGATCCAGCGCACTTCTGTATGATAGAGGAGGCAAGTGTGGTCTGAGCTGAGGGCTTCACAAAACACAGTCGAGTATTTAAAGCTGACATTTTAACAAAATTTACGGATTTTGACAACTCTGCCCAAGCACATTAACAACTTTGCAGGAAGCACCTTAGCGCATAGGACAAACCTGTGTATGAAGCAATGAACTCTTGTGACGTTTGGTGACACAGCTTTAACATAGACTTGAAACGTAGACTTTTGACCAAGCATGAGGGAGCCCCATCTGCCGTGCATCCGACAAGCTTTCCCCAATCCAGTTCACTTTTTGAAAATATTATCCAAAATGTTGAGAATATATTTTCCTTTTGTTGTAGTGGACACCTCACGGCTCAGCAATATTTCAATTTTTACTACATCGTTCTATATAAAGCGGACGTACTTGACAGCAGTTGTGGCATCTGTAGATTCATCAAATTGCGGCAAATCCAAACTTCGGAACATTTACTCCTGCAATCACTTGGTCGGCGATATCAACTGGCATGTCCTCGATGCAGCGCTTCACACTATATTGTGTTGGAGAGGGAAACACTTTGTAACTTCGCCACCGCCTGCTCTCCAATTACTCGCCTGGTCAAGATTTTTGCCGCCGGCATAACAGCAGACTCTGTAGTCGTATGGGCTTTCATGTGTTTACCCACGAGGAAACCGACTTCTTAAGATAGCTTAACAATCTTTGCACCCTTCTGCTGGATCTGACCAATTTTGTCTGACCTGCCCCCGGCGCTGTGGAGCCGGAGCTCAAATTTCGGGCTCCGGCTCCAGGCATCTAAAGTTTTTTTGGCACCGGTTCCAACCTCTAAAAGTTGTTGCCGCCGGCTCCAGAACGATTTGGTCCATTAAAAATTAAAACCCATTGTTTATTTCGTACAACTCGCTTGCCCAACAAACTATGTCTGTTGAATGGGAACCCAAATTTCAGGCTCCGACTGTAAAATTTTTTGGTTCCGGCTCCACAGCCTTGACTGCCGCTTTACGTTCTCGCCTAATCGCTGGAGGTAGCTCTGATCCTGATTCATTTTATCAGCGTGGTTTGTGTCCAGATGGCATTTGAGCAGGCTGGGTTTAATGGCCCCGCATTTGACAATGTTTTCATGCAAACCACACACCATGGAAAAACTTTTCCACTGTGCTCAACTAAGATCAAGCCATATTTCTTGTATGCCGGATCATACACTTTCGCTTGGGCAAAATGTCAGGTCGAGTAAAAAACTTAACAGAAAGTAACCTAATACAAAATAGCCTGACTTACCAACCGAGACGCTAAAGTTGGTAACAAAAATGGCAGGTAATTTTTAAATATTTGCTTGTTACACAAGTCACAGTTTGGTTTGTGCATCACCGTTTGCATTACCTGCATTATTTTACACCACATTACCTATGCACGTCTGTATTTACGCTGCGCGCCTGCCTGCATCACCACGTCCACCAGTACTTTTATAGAATTACCANGAAGCATAAACTCTCTTCAAATATAACTGTTATTGAATATTTCTTATCACATCTATGCNAAACTTAATTCTAGCTTTATATCCGACTACTAACGTTGACCAATCGCTATTTGTAGCTTAAGCTGTAAAGCAATAAATGAGATCTATCAAGGTGTGAGAGAAGTAATGCTCATGAGCAATCATTTGACCTAATTAACTTCCACAACGTTTTACTGTACTGCTTTTCAGAGAACTTCCCTCTTTCTGTTGACATGACCTGTTTTGAAGATCATATAATGTTACGAAACACTAGAAATAGCAGGCTACAGGAAAACATATTTATTTAGAAACAGAGCCCGATATGTAAACCAGATAGCTGTGAATCCAGGTTTTTGTGGAAAAATGGAAGACCTTCGCGTACCACCTGTGGTACGCGTACCACAGGTTGGGAATCCCTGATCTAGATAAACCATAAAATTACCTGTGACCCTGTATGAAAAGGCAACTCCGCCCCCCGTTTTCCCTTTTGAAAAAAGACGAGGAGTAATGCCCGTCATGCCCCTGTTCTCCGGCGTCCCTGTATGGAATTACGGTATGCACTGTAGATGACGAGAAGTTCAATTACTCCGGGATGGTATTTACGAGTGAAGGAAGGCAGAACAAGGAGTTTGTACAGGAATTGGTGAAACAAACACAGCATTACTTGATTTTATCGTTCCGTGGTCGCAAAACGGGATCTTTCAAACACCGCAAAGCTGTCAATTTATAAATCGGTCTTTGTTCCGATCCTCACCACTTGTTACGAATCTTGGGTTGACCGAAAGAGTGCTATCTCAAGTACAGGCAGCAGTGATTTTTGCAACAAGTTTACGACGTGACTTTTCTCCGAACAGAGAGATACCAGGTACGACGGTTCGGCCACGTGATCAGAATGTCCCAGGAAAGAGTGGCAAGGCAAGTCTTGCTGGCTTGCCAAACAAAATTTCTTGGGGGTGCCACTGAATAAGCCGTCATGCACGCCTTTCAACTTTCGAATAATAGCGAATTGCAAATGCCAGTATACATTTAGGGTATCTCCAGAATGACATTCTTTTGTAAATTCTGTAATTCCTTTATTTGTTTTTCCTTATCAGAAGGGTAACACAACAGAATATTAATAGTTGAGAAAACTAACCAGCTGCTTTACTCTTTTTCCAAAAAAACGTACATGACAAACATAAGCCAAAGAAACAGAACTGAAGCAGTGAAAACGACTTTATGAAGTTTATTTGTACTCATTCTGGACTTACACCAGATGCCAAATGTTGGAACTGCTAATAACGGACAGAGAGTGCACTATGAGATAATTTTGCTATGAATCAGAACGCCGTGACATTTTTTTCCTAAAAAAACAACAATATAGCTGAAAGAAGAGTTTTGCAGGGGCAAGACTACTTGATCCTAGTTTCATACATGGTTGGAGATCACCAGGTGCTTTCATAACAACTTCTTGAAGATGAATTCGCCTCAGTTACAACACAAGGGTGAACTGCATTTTAGCTGAAATGTGCACTACTAAACAGCATTGTTTAGCATTTAGAAAACTTATTATGTCTCAAAACTGCCAAATGTCAGTTTACTCGACAAATATGTAAAAAAAAATTATATAAAATATACTATATTGAAATAAAGGTCTTCAAAAAGCTGTTGAACCTTATGTTGAAACTTGGTTATGAATCTTTCAGTATTGTTGCAACCTCTCCACTGGGGTTGCGCTAAATGTGCAATTCACCACGAACGGAATGAGTGCAAAGAACAACACCATATATGTGGCATGAACTGGCAATAATAGAGTGATCCCAATTGCAACAACACGGGAATAGTGATGGTGGCATGTGATTTCTATTGATGCTTGCTGCCACAGTGTGAAGCTTTGCACACTTGCCACTTGGGCTTTCCGATTGCAACAGTATAAAATCTTCAAGTTGTCTCCCTTTATCAACGGAATGGCCACAGTACTAAATGTGTACACCTTCCCACTCGAAGTTGAGAGATAATTCCATAAGACCTAGCAAGCTAATGTTGGTAGCATCCAATGGGCAAAAGTGTTAAACAAAACCTACAAGGCAAGTCACCCTTCAAGCTGATGTTGCATGAACGCACATGTACCAAAAGTGGATTGATAGACAGATCATCATAATTCTTGCTAAAATCATATATCTGATCCAAGGAAGAAAAGTTGCGAAAGCATTATTAATACATAGGTTTAACATAGTTTGTAACTGTGATACAGTAAACTAGTGATGCATAGTTTTCAATTTCACACCAGCCAATACTTAAAACAACACAAAGCCAGTGAATACAAGTCAGTCATATGTTGCTTTTCAAGGTACTTTCAAACAGTTCAAGATTCCATTCCATCAAGTTTACACTACCTCTTGCAAAACAAGAGGACTATTGGTCTTCAGAAGCATAGCAGCATGCTTAACATCATATGTCTAGATTAGCGGTTCCCAAAATTTTTTGAGTGTGATACAAATCTGAGTTTGGTGAACATTTCACAACACAAGCCTCAAACAGTGCATTTTAACATAAAAAATGTTTTTGGCAGTAAGTTGTTAAGTTCGTTTACAATGCTAGCAATGTACTTTTTTGATGCAATAATTCAGTGTATGATGAAAGAGATTGCAAGAACTTGAAAATAGGAAAAAAGAAGTGTAAAAATATACAAACCGAGTTTGGATTTCTTCAGCACGATCTCCATTTTTGACCCTTCATGACCCTTGTTTGTGTTGTGACACATACTTTGGGAACCACTGGTCTAGATGTTTTAACTCTTACCTGAGGCTTCAAATTTTAGATGTTTGGCACATGCAGAACCTTTTCGCAAATGTCTTCTCTCCACTGCTAATGAGTTGTTTGCTTAATTGCTTTATTTCACTGCACGCTAAATATTTTGTATTTCAAATTTGAGCATTAGTTCAGTTGTCAGTCAGTTTTCAAAATCTGCAAAATGTATAGTTCTATCAACAGTTACAATGGTGATAAAAGCGAAAAACTTTGATTATTGCTGAAGCTTAGAATTCCAATATTTGAGCAGAAAAATGTAAATAATAATGAAAGTGCAAAGACATTGATAATTTTATTTTTACCAGTAAAACACTTTACTTGCCTATTCACAAACTAAATCTGAAATGCTCTAAACAGACATAAGAAGCAGTTCTGCTGGTATTCAACTGCAGATAAAATACTTTGTTTTATGTCTATTGTATGCCAATGTATAATTACCAACTTCCATGAAGGTCTATTGCCATGGCTATTGGAAATTGTAATGCATTTATAGTAACATGCATTTTTGGTCAGTATCAGGTGACCCTTTGAGAAATTCGACACTTTGTTTCAAATACACCCAGACGTTTCATCAGAACTGTTTTTTTTTTGTCATTTTTTAGTCATAGACTGAAACGTTTTTGAAATGACCAAAAAAAATTCAATCATTTTGGTCAGAATGTTAAAAAATACATGCTAAAAAACAATGTTATGGTGAGTTTTAATACAACTGTGAGACAAATTACTGATATTTTTCAGTGACCAAAATGTCTCAGCAAAAAACGGCAAAAGTATAAATCTTGATCTAGCATCTTTCTTTGCTCACTTTATATGACAGACACTTAATGCAGGTTTTTGATTTTTCTGTTTTAACCATTTCTGTCTGAAAATAAAATAGTTATGGCTATGATGCCCCTTGGGCTATGTGCATGTATTAACACATCCTTTGTGCAGCCTAATGCATGAATGATTTTCCTATTTCTGTGTACGACTACAACATATTGTGATTTGGATATTGAATATTAGGCACACAAGTAAACATTACACCTGTTCATCTTGTAAAATGTATTTGCAGATACTCGCTTGAAACCAAAAAAATGCTAACGTATTTACTAGCTTGTTATTGCAAATATGGCTGCATTAATTAAACACATTATTTCATGCCTATTGCATGCCAATTGTGGAGCAAATACACATAGCATGAAATGCTTGTATGCTACATACAAAAATCCTACCGAATTAGCGTTCACTGTGTTTGTTAGATTGAGGTCAAGTGTGTGGGCATGAAATACGGCTATCCACAAAGCTAAAGGTCTACAAGGCTATTGTCTTGAACATGCTTCTTTATGCATGTTAGACCTGGACCCTGTACAGAAGACATGAGAGACAACTCAATCACTCCCACCTCTCCTGCCTACTCAAGCTGCTCAAGATACAATGGCAAGACAGAATTAGCAGACACAGAAGTCTTGTGCCAAGCAAATGCACTTAGCATTTATACTCTAGTATGCAAGGTACAAACCGGATCCCAAAGCAATTTCTCTTGGAGAATGTGTCCATGGCAGACGTATAGTAGGTGATCAGAAAAAGCGCTTCAAAGATACTTGAGAGGCTCACTGAAGGTGGCACAAGACTTTTCAGTCCGAGCCGTTTTGGTCTGGAGACATTTCGGTCATGACATTTCTGTACATAAACAACTGATTGCATTTGTTTATTTGAATGATTATATAGGCAAGCGAAATGTCACTCTAGCTGGTGTTATACCAACTCCCTTTTGAGGAGTCATGATTGTGATCAAATCTGAATTGTAATTATGAGTTTGAAGTATTCGTATTTAATTGAAAATATCAATAATGATTTAATTTGCTAGCTGATGATGATAATGAAAATCATATGTTGATGCTGATTAACTATTGGATCTTGGATCATGTTTGTATTTTTTTTAAATAAAACCTTTCGCTGATTTAAGTATGTTTGCATTAAAATGTGAACATGTAAGATTTCTGCAAGATTTCATAGCCTGACCGAAATGTCTCAAGACTGGAATGACCAAGACCGAAAAGACCCGTGACTGAAACAGCCCAGACAGAAAAGTTGCTTACTTCACTGGAGGACTTCTCCATCAATGTCAACTCTTAGGGTGGTTTAGCAAAGTGCTGGACATGCTGCAATCTAATCTCCACAGGGGCTGATTCAGCCAAGAAACAAAGAACACTGGCTGCAGTCAAAAATGGGGACAATACAAAGCTCATGCCTCCAGTCAACAGCTGCTTTACCCATCCCACTGGTGTCCATCTTGTGGTAGAGGCTTCAATGGCCAGTTTGGCCTCATTAGTTATCTCCGAAGTCATGCGCAGAAGAAAACCTGAACCAGACTTGTTGGCCATGTTTGATAACGAAGGGTGAAGAATACCAAATGAAGCATTACATACCTAGAATTGTAAGTATTCGCCCACACCAAACGAACCATTATGTCAGGACCTATGATGCCTTCTTGAGAAACAATCTGTTCTGCTTTTTACAATGTTGCACATCTTCATCTAATTTTTTTATTTGATCACTCCAAATGTCTGATNCTTTTCACAAATCTTCATTTTTCCTCAATGATTTAATGCTCCTGTATGACAGTGAACAACTGAAGCTGCAGTCGGTGAGTTGTTTCAGTGTATGCGTCTCATCAGTATTAGCAAACAAAACCTTCTGTGTGCTTCCTAGTGCCTCAGGCTTTCTGTATTTTCTCATAATCCCTCTTATTGCCTCCAACATGTAGATGATGTGTGCAAGCAAAACATGTAATAATTGAGCATATGCAACAAGCACAACGCCAACTGTCAAATCTTGCTTTAAATTCAGTGAAAAACAACTGGCTGTCAGCCTCACGTTACCGTAGTTTTCAGACCATAAGGTGTGCTTAATATCTTTTATATTTCTCGAAAATCGAAAGTGCACCTTATAATGCGTTGTGTGAATCAGGTGGTGCTTTCTCAACTAGGACCAATTTTATGTAGTAAACAGTGCTATTTATTTAATTGCTGCTTACAATTTTTTTGTAAACAGAACATGGCGCATCATGTTATTGTAATAAACCAACAACAATCGTACTGAGCAGCATATGTGGCTCCGTGAGTAGCTATAGCACATACCACAGTATTACTCTGTGAGGCTCCTGACTACATTGGCGCACACCAAATCAAACACGTGCACAACTTTTATTCTATTCATGTCTAGCAGATTAGACATGGGTGATAGATTAAACTCCCTCATATGTAATCACAGATAAAACTGCCAGTGGCGACTCTGGCACTTGGGAGTTATTGTGAAAGAGTTGAATATGTCAGTTTGACTTATCTCAGGGATACCTTGTATCTAGAAATCCCTGACTTGTTTGCTTTATTTATTGTGCCTCATGTAGGAAAAAAGAACAGCTAGCATTCAATTTTTGGTAGTCTACCTTGTGGTCTGAAAATACGGTGAATGTCTTATAGGACATTTGCAACTTTGATCAAAACAATGTACATGCTTCTGTGTGCTGCTGAGCAGCCCCATCCGATTAATTTTATTTTTTTATGCTAGCCGTTTACCTCCAAATCTGATATTACAATGTTTTATTTCTCTCGCATTGCTAGATTTTTGTATGACTTTGAGTGAACTTGCAGTTATAGTTGGGGTGCTATGAAAGTGTTTTTGTTCCTCTCAGTTTTGATTGTGTGCTAACACCTACTCTATAATCCACCAAGACTATGTAACCATTTTGTGCTATTGTGTTATTCATGAACCCCTGTGATATGGACCATGAATCTGTGATAAACCAACAAATAAAAATAGCAGCATGGAAAACATTTGCCCAACAAAACCATAGATAAATTGCAGAAAAGTGTCAATAATGTACAGCTTACAAGCACATTCACATACTTAATAAAACAAGAAATACTATTCTTAGCACAAGCTTTGAAAAAAATAGCTTGTGCTAGAAAAATGATTGCATCCAAATCAATTAAATGTGCACTTTACATTAAATATATTTTCAACTCCATGGCTGATGGCTTCTTTTGTTAACACTGTAATAGAATTAAGAATTTTATTTCCAAAATCGACTGCTAGTCAGTTTGCTTCACAATGCAAAATGAAAATGAGTCTGACAAGATATTACCATATTTTTCTGCATTCAGTGCAGGAAAAGTAACAATTTACCAAACTCAATTCTGACATGCTTACTTTGACAAACTGGTAAAGGTGTCATGATGATGCCATGAATTTTTCAAGTACTAACACCCAGAATAACAAAATTATGTCTAATACGATATAAATCTATACATTTTAGTGCAGGGGTTCTCAACCTTTTTCCTATTACTGTAATTATACCCAAGTCATAAAACAATCAGCCCACATCCCCAATAAGCTGACACTAAATTAAGCAGTAATATAGTGACTGACAGTTCGTAACTAACAATTTTAAATGTTATACAAAGGATATTAACAAAAGTATTTATTTCAAACACTATACTGAACATTAGTGCTTTTCAATCTGCACGCACTTTCCTCTAGTATAGGATATTAAATCATAATAATACATGAAAACTCAACTGCCATCCAGGTACCCATGGAAATCTTCCCTTGAACCTTAGGTTGAGAACCCTTGTTCCAGTCGTACACTGGGATGTCTTACCAGTTGGATACATATTTTTAGATCCGAGAGGTAATTGTTCAAAATAGGAAGTTAAGGTTAGAAAAACATCTGTGAAACCTCATAACTCTTTAGTTAAAACTACAAAGCCTGGGATCATTATATGTTGCCATAGCTACAATACAGACAATATTTCAGAACTGGTTATTTATTTTATAATAATGTACTTTTATACTAATTGACTGGTCATCAACTATAATGCAAATACTAAGGTTTGATTTAATAACATAAGGAAATTATCTTATGAGAAAAGACTTACAGAAGAGATTAAACTGCTTCAAAAAAATGTATAAAACTTTAACTATTGTTCTATTTCAAACAACGGCCAGAGCTTTTATATATACTGAGGTTGCTCATTTTCCAAGCAGTAAGGAATGATAAAGAATGAAATACAATTTAGCATTATTCTTCAACAAATTTTATACACTTACTTATAATATTCAGGTATAGATTCATAAAGATTATATTAAATACTTTCAATTGGTTTTGCATTGAATTTAAGCAACTTAAGATATTTCAAAGTGTTTAAGGATGTTTGTAAGCTTCCCTATCATAGATTATAGGCTAACACTATTTTCTGTTTATATCCCATTATGTAACCTATATTTCAAAACAATCAATCATATATGAATAAGTGTGAATGATGCATAAATTCTTTCCTGTGCTGATGGTTAATTGAGCAATAACATGAAAAATGTCAAAATACAGGAATATTTTGTAGAACTACTTTTATGAAACACAACTTTCTCAATACTCAAAAAAACGAAGCTGTGGGGCAAAAATTATAGGTTTGAATTCATACCAAGGCTTCAAATATTTACAAACACGGTCTAAGAATGGATAGCAAATAAAAGCATAGTCTAAAATGTTAGTATTTACTTGCAAAGCGATGCAAGTCCTAGGCACTAAATTGCACCCTGTGATTACGCAGCAGGTTGTGAGTTTCAAAGTTTTTTGAGAAATGAGAATACGGTGGAGGTGGAGACCGAATGCAGTAGTTGTTCATGAGTTGTTTTGCTGGTATTTGTGTCTCATCAGTATTGCTTTCGAGTAGTAAAAATATGTGGACACTGTGTACACACCAAGCATAAAGAAAAAAAAGTAAGAAGTACTGGGAAAGTGTTTTGGTCCTCTCAAGGTCGGACACGTACTAACACCGGTTGTATGATGCGCTACTGTATGTAAACTTTAGCCTTGCAGCAAGCTTCTGAGGAATCTGCCTGCTTTCTGCTTTCATTCTTCTGTGACGATTAAAACTTGCAAGCGTATCTATTTTTCATAGTT
>JGI24022J15233_10001116_pt1 | contig 21042 bp, 9 predicted proteins | sample Ectturendosymbi2_FD_15233 | JGI IMG/M metagenome (IMG submission 15233) | reverse complement strand
TCCGGGTCGCTGATCCTTGAAGAACTAGAGGGCATGTCCGGCGACGCCATGGCCGCGTTGCCAAAGCGCCAGACCCTCCAACGACTGGTCAATCGTAGCAGGGCCTCCTTGCGGCCGGCGCTCTGTCCGGAAGTGGCCGGACCGAAAATCGTGACGCAGTATGAAAGGACGTTATCCGGAAGACAGTTCGTTTTGCACGACACGGACAAATGCGGATTCGTCGTCTTTGCCACTGAAGAAAACGTCCACTGTCTGTTTTCATCAAACACTTGGTATGTTAGTGGACCCACGCGGGTGGTACCAAACTGCGCATACCACTTGTGGACTTTTCACGGACATTCGGAGGACAATTTACTGCCTCTCGTGCATGCCATCACGTCAAGCGAAAAATCAAATCTGCAAGCAGTATTTGAGCGCCTTATGGAATCGGCGAAAAAACTCGAACTTTCCCGAAGTGAACCCGACACAGTTTTCGTGGACTCGCTACAACCGGCTGAAAATAACTGGCGAACGTTGTTTACCCGAAGTCACATTCGCATGCCGCTGTATCAAGTTGTTCAGTCTTTATTGTTAAAAGCTGATGAGCTCGGTCTTCGAATGCAAGGTAGGAGCGAAGACGGAGCTCTTAAACAATGGCTTTTGGGCGCTATCGGCTTAGCATTCGTCCCACACGACGAAATCGCTCAGTCGTTCAGGCAGCTGCTTGATCTACTTAATAACGTCAAGTGCGACGAGTCACCGAAATTTGAAGAACTCGCTGAATACTTTAATAGGACGTTTGTAAACGCGCCGAAAACGTTAGAAACGCCGACTCAAAGCAACACCGGTTCGTGGAACGTGTACGAAAGAAGCTTGTACGCCGAGATGCGACTGAACAATGAAATGAAGAACTGGCACAGTCTTTTGGGCAAAGTGCTGAAAAAGACGAAGAAGTCGTTGTTTGCGGTGTTTGATGAAGTGCGGAGAATACAAAACGATGTCGAGCTCGGCTTGCTGCAAGCGAACGCCGAGTTACAAAACTTCACCGATAACCTTTCGGCGCGAACCGCGCTCTTGTGCAGCCTGGTCGACAGTTTTCCAGTGTTCAAGGACAATCAGAACTTGTTACTTTTTCTCACGACTGTCGGCCAGACAGTTTTTCTTCTCACAAAATAATAGACCGTTTGACCAGAATGTCGTTTTTTTTCGTGGAATATTGAGTTTCCATGACGACATGTGAAACAGCGATTCGCGTTGTTGTTGTGTTCCTCATGCAACTCAAGCGATGTGCTGTCACTGAAGTGTGGGGCATATTCCCAGAAATATCCTGTGCTTTATTTAGCGCGTGATGTTTTCTTGAAGTCGCGTCCACACGTTCTGCTGTTTTTTTCCCAATGTACACGGTTTAATTCGGTGGACTGCGGCCAGCTACGAGGAAGTCTTCGTTGCTGCAAAACGCAGTTACTTTCGGTGCACGTTACCGCCTGTGGTTTCTGCTGTTTCTTTTGTATGTCCGGAAGCTTTCATTCCTTACGTAGAAATATAAACGTTATGACGCAATTTCAACACATTATGACGTATGCTTTCTTATAGCACCGCGCTTCCCCATTACTGAAATATCGACTTTGACCCACCTGTGTTTATATCTGATCACGTGATCAAACCGTTCCACTCTCTGCGTTTCCTCTTGCACCTTTCAAAGCTGTTTTCAGTTGATTTTCGGAAAAATTTGATCCAGAGAAACGAAGTGTAAAGCCGCGTTATCAAACCTTGTAAACTGGTTGACTCACCTGGAAATTATTGGACGTTGTCGCGGTGTTCCAGTTAAAATGTGTGAAGCTATTTAGGAAGGTCATATTTCTTATGCGCATTGACCTTTGACCCACAACCGCCAACCACAGCTTTCCTGATCGCCATATGTTGCATTGTCACCTCGTTGGCTCCAGGTAATAAACCCTGCATGCGTAGACCAGAGGTGCAGTCAGAATCAGACCGAAGAGGCCATGCCCCCCCACCGAAACAAACTTGCTAAGATTGCTACTGATGCTTTGTACCAATTTTCAGCTGACGGAAAAACATCAGTGACTGACAGACGTTATTGACTGGCACCTCCCGAACATAATACTTGGCTGCGCTACCGGTGTAGACTCAGTAGCTCTCAAACTTTTCGGACTGTGCAGAACCCTTCCTAATAGCAAAGGTCTTCGTGGACTCAATTTCACGTCACTTGAATATCGTCGCAAAAAGTCTGTGGAAAATTTCATGGCCGTTTGAGTTGAAACTTCAGAAACATCCTTTTGTCAAATTACTAAGTTTTCAACCGGGAATCTGCGGATTCGCTAAAAGGTATTAGCGGACTCGTGTTAGAAAAAAGCCGTCGAAGACCAAGTCAGGTGCAATAACACAATTTTATAATCTATATTTAACTGAAGATCTGCGAAACGAGTCGAGGAATGTCTATTTATATCCCGTGTAAGCTTTTTTCAACTGAAGTTGACAAAATGCAACGATCGTCTTGTGGTCTCTTGCGTCGTGGATGACTTTCTAAAATTAGAAAATTTCAACAACGCGTTTTTCAAAATCTATATTTACGAAAGGTCTACGGAAGTAGTGCAGCAAAGTTTGTTTATATGCCGTGCAGGATTTTCAATTGATATCAAGAAAATTTAATGATTGTGTTCACTTGGTTTTCGCCTTTGCGAAATGAATGATTCTCTAAAATTAGGATGTTAATCCTGGTTGCCGCAAGTGTTCTTACGTATCCGGGCGAACGTGATTAAAGACTTACCGTTGCCGATATAACCCCGATCACTTCGGTGTTGGTTAAAGAAAACTGTTTTTCTTCGGAACGAAAAGGCGTCGTCTGGCTCTTTCTTATTTTTACGTTTCACCTGTGCCGCAGTTCACTGAGGTTACAGCCAGCTTGAGACCGCGCGGATTGTGGTTTAATGACTGAAAAATCAGGACCGAACCTCGCATCCGTTCTGTTAGCGAATAACACTGGATGCCACGTGCTCACAGCAGTAGACCTGCCATTTATTCGATCTTTCAGTACAGCTATTCAGAGTGGCATTGCTGTGTCAGGTGCTTTGACTAATAACAGATAGCGTTAAATCGTCGCTGATGTTCGAACACGAAAGGAGAAAATGCAGATGCAGCACATCAAGGATAGACGTAATTAAGAATTTTCGGGGAATTGATTTAAATTCTCTTGTAGACGTTTTTAGCCTTGTTACATTTTTTTTCTTTCATTCGTTTCCCAAAAGCTGTTGAAGCCCACTTTAGTAGGTTATATAAATATATCAGTACTTCGTTTGTCACAACCGTTGTCGATTCTATTCTGAAAAATTCCTATTTTTGGTAAACGCCCGTGACAAACTCTGCGCCAAACAGAGAACTGTTCATTTGACGTAGTTATATCTCATCTACTGCGATGATTTAAAATTACGTGGACTCGGACCATGTCGACTCGGTTTCTGAACAAACAAATGTCGGAAGGTTTTTCTTCAATCCGTCGATTTAATAGCAACAACAACCCTTCTTTTGAAAAAGAAGCTTTGTCTTGAATGTGACGAAGCTTGTCGGCGTTAACGATTTTCTGTTACTTGATTGTGGGCACTTGCCAATGGTGCTGCGTTGTTCACAGCATGCGAGGCGCGAAAGAATTAATTTCAAACTAGAAAAATAATGTTGACCATTTGTAATGAATGTTGACAAAAAGCTAATTGAAATATGCCATTAAAAGGAACTAGGCTGGAGTCGCTTTTTATTTCGGAACAGGTGGTTGTAACCTCTTGCCAACATGATTTTCAGTCGTGTAACAGCGAATGCAGTTACCAAGCAATATGATCCTTTTCGTTTGGCATCCCAAAAGCTGATTGTATTTCGAAACTAGTGTTCCCCAATCAATTTTTGCAACTCCTATCAGAAAAACAAAACCGCGTTCAACCCTTTTGCCACCAGTGCTAACAACACCCGCAACTGTAAAAGCATTTTCACACTCTGATTGCCGATGAAGTGTTGTGGGAAAATAAAAAATTATTGAAACAAAGCGACTACGAGATTTTAGCAAGGGTTTTGCTTGAAGATGTTTAGAATATGGTGTGATAAACACTTCCTGGGCTGTGTTGAAGCTGCTTGCCTAAAAACACCAGCGCCTTGGCTCGTAGACAGGCACGTGTTGAACCTACGCGAATGCATGTACGAATGTTTTATACTTCTGAAGCACTTTGTTTAACTCGTTCAGATGTTTTTATTTCTGACTCAAAAATAAGCCACAGCCAACGGTTAAAACATTGGCGTGGGTCCCGTAGAAATCACTTTACCTTCATTTAAGTGCCATGGCGCAGACAACACAGTGAGACAGCGTTGAAAAGCGATGTGTTAAACACAATAAAGATGAAATTGTAGTGTCAGTCAAACCACGAAAAAATCGCTTCCCTACACATTTTTGATGCTGTGTGTGTTCATTAACCTACTTCTCTAAATCATCAATGCCTTTTTGTGTTTAACCAGCTGTTTTGAGACTCAATGGCGACATCTAAGGCAAACACAACCACTTGTCAAGCAGATAATTTTGATCGTCTGGCGATTATTTTATTATTAAGCCGACGTTTCGCCCCCCTATTCAAGTAGGCTTTTCTCAGGGGCAATGTTTTTAACCACATATAACACGCAATTTATCAATGACAAGAAACAGTGAGCAGTATGAGGTACAAAGGCAAAAACGGAAAACCGACCATCACGTTATAGGAAATGGCTGGCAGTATGCGACAGAAAACGTAAAAGTGCAAATGAAAAACGCTGGAAGATGACAATGTATAACAACGCAATAAATAGAGTAAAGCCTGCGCAGAAATGCACAAAACGTGACAAAGTAAAGCCGTATGTAGATAAAATGACGTCAGGTCTACACTCAGGAGATCTGTTGTGTTGTTTATTCTTTTTGTTTCGAATCATCCATTTGGTTTAACCATTCAACAAGAGGGTCCGTTTCACATTCTTCAATTCGCTGCTCAGGTTCTGGGCTGTGGAGGACCACCGTTCAAGACATGGCAGCAAGCAGTCAACTGAACAAACAATTATGTTGGATCGGAGAGATTTTGCTCTTTCGATATAATGTGGCTGATATTTATCTTTGCCCTGTTTGTTTATTAACACGACTACGTCTGAGTCAGAAGTGCAAATCTTCATCTGGTGTTTTGATATTTTAAAAAGTTTCTGCTCTGATATGATCACTGCAACAATTTACGTTCTTAACACGTAGAGTTTGCGAACGAACTGGTGAATCATGCTGTAAGCACAGAAACAAGCAAACTCAAAAAGGTCATCCGCGTATTTTGTTACTTTCATGAAATGCGGTAAGTGTTACGTCACAGTAGCTCCTGACGCAGCCAAGTTACCGCTTGCCCCAAACCTATCTTGTTAATCTCCGCCAGTCTTCGGTTGCGTTTAGCACTCGGAGCGAGCAGACACTGGTAATTGGTGCAAAACGATTGGTCGAAGACGATTTCTGACGCACGGTACAGTTCAATCTTCGGTGGGACTCCTCGGGTGATTTCCGAAAAACGTTCCACTGCTTCTTGCTAAACCGACCAACAGCCCAGTGCCTCGATTGACACTGTGCAACATCGAGACTGAAGCCGTAGGGTTTTTCGCTCGTTCTCTCTCATCATCGTGCCCGACGAAAAAATTTGATATACGCGAGCATATGTACAGTTGCCGCTACGCTGCGGTTCACTCTTGAACTTCAGCTTGAGCAAAAGACGTTGACAGCATTAGCAGAGCAAGTCATAAAGAGTTTGACGCTATTCAAAGATATTTGCTAAACAATCAAGGACAGCTGTTTGGCGGTGAAAGTTCGGATGATTTCTTCGGAGAAAAAGTTGGCATACAAAACAGGTAACCGAGATTTGTCGTTTTTGATGGTAATACAAGAAAACATTATGTCTTTCAAATTCTTCACGTAGGTTGGATTTTTGCTTCTTATTTTTTTACTTATTTCTTTAAGTGTTAGGCACTGACGCATTGCCCCTATGATAAGGGCTAGTAAAAAGAATACCGAAATGCTGGTTTAATGACACACCCCAAGGCAGATCATAAGTGATGCGCGCAGGCGATACTGCTGAAGAACAAACAAAGAAACAGCGTATCAAGAACTACTGCATTTGGCAATCGCAATTTAGAAGCATTACATAATGGGAGAAAATGAACACTTGTAATAAGCATCAAGCATTTGAAGTGATCATCTAAAGAAGTTAGATGAGGACGCAGATCCTTGAACAAAAGCGTTACAAATTGTTTCTGATCAAAAGATTTTGATAAAAATTTCGATTTTTAACAAAAATTTAATTTATGCAGATTAGAGTAAGAATGAATTAAATTTGGGCCAGTCGCAAGCAATGGACTTCGGCCATTTTTAAGAAAATGGGTTTGTGTAGATCACCATAAGAAATATTAGACTATGGTCAAGGCTGGTGCAAGGGAATTGATGCCTTAATTCCTGATTCAAATACCCTCCGCCGGTATGGTTGCATGAAATCACAGCAAAAAATGTTTTTGGATCTTTTCATCAATTTCTACATCATACAGGCAACAAGTGCATAACGCAAAAGTGGCCAATAAACATGCAAAATTTACGGAATTATTTAGACTTACCGAAAAAGCATTGCACCATTAAAAAATGCAGCAAACGTTCATGAGACAGTTCTTTTCACAAGGCTTGTTTTGTTTTTAACACCAGAGATAATTTAGATTCTCCATATTTCGTGGGTGCGTTTATAAGATTTTACTCTTCTCTCGAATTTCCTTTGGTATATAAGTTTTCACCGCCAGCATGCTGAGCTAGATTTTTAAGTTTTCCGATCTATACATAAATAATTTTAACTCTGTAACACTGTAAGGCATATCATGCATGAACACCTTCAGGGAACTTTATACCATTCTTGCGCTGCAACAAATATAGTATGCCATTTGCTCTATTTTGGCATCCAACGTTTAAATCTGTATTCAAATGTAGACAGGGGCGTAGCGAGGCTAGATGGCACCCGGGGCAAGAAGCAAGTTTGGCGCCCCCATGTTCGAGACTGAGGTTTTTTGGAAGCAAATGTACTGTATTGAAGGAAACACTTGTGACATTGTCGGAACTTTTCGGCGCCCCCGCAGCCATTCGGCACCTTCCGCAGTGACTCCGCGCCCGGGGAATTGCGTCCCCCTTGCCTCCCCTCGTTATGCCCCTGGATGTAGAACATTAGCAAAAATATCCCACCTCTTGGGTCAAAATGAAAAATGAGATAAAATGGTACGTTCATGTGTTTGCAATTAATTGTGTTTAGTCATCCAGCCTATTTTTATTTAAACCACATGCACACTTCGGTTGAGTTACCGATATTTGTTAAAGACGCGAGGTAGATAAAATGAGTCTCAATAAAATCATCTTCAAAAAACTCTTACTGCCTTAAAAATTTTTGTTATGATTTCTGGAAACAACTTCATTTTTTAGACATAGTTGTGTTTGTTGTGATTGATGAATTTTGCCATAACAGGTCATGAAAGTGCTTAAACAATAATTGTTTTGCAATTATTGCAAGCAAACATATTGATAAATCGCCGTTAGATTTGTAGGCATATTTTTGTTGTGTGCAGTGCTCACTTGTTGTTATTTGAACGAATCAAATCCCACCCAAAGCTTTCTCAAAAAATCTTTGGAACTTTTTTTTATAAATCTTCCCAAGTATTATTTTCGGTCCAATGGATATTTCGGTTTCAAGCATTAAAGCCATTTTCGTTTAGCAGCACAACCTACAACGTATCGAAATGTAGCACGAAGAGATCGCTTATATGTTCCGAATCCTGGACATCCAAACAGCATTTATGGCCTTCGTGAGCGTTCTAAATGCAGAAGATCGCACTTGTATTTTCACTTTTTAATTGCAAGTTGTACAGGTTTGCAAATAGTTGGATGTCTTTTTTTCGAGCAGAGCGAGGAAGGTAATCGTGTAGTTTGATATGTTGATACGAGCTGATCACTTACCCTTGTTCGCTTTAAACAGATTTCTGTGACAGTGTTGTGGGTTTCCAGGACGACCATCGCCACAGGACGTTCCAATAGTTTCAGTATCGTCAGCATCTGAGCTCAGTTTTGTGACAAGAAAGTAATAGTTTGCGGTTTGATAGAGGCCAGATCAAATGTGAGATTTGCTCCGAAAAGATTGTTATGGCGGGCTACGGAGTAAGACGTAGCAGCCAGCAGTCAACTGTTTAATCCGATTATGATGGGCGTGTCCAATTTGTTTGAGCATTTACCGAGTGTAGCCACATTCTCTAACAAGCATTTTGATGTCAATTGACGCACCTGTGTCCTACTCGCGAAAGGATAATAGTGGATTATTATGACTTATGCGATTCAAATTCGAGCGAAACCGTTCATGTTGCTGGTTAGTTTTGGGCTGGAGGGCGGTAAAAGTTGGAAAACTTTACCAAGGTTTACAGAGTCTGTCCATATTTCTGCTTCAACGAACCCCGCGCCCACTGACATGAAAACAGAAATTCAGCGCATGCCATTCTCCTGTATATTGCCTAAAGATTTAAATATATTTAATTAAAATGCAGTGTGAGCGCAAATAAAATCACAGTTCGCGGATTCGAATGCGACCTACAGTGCCTGCTTAGACGGAAATGATAATTACCTTTACGTTGCTATTGAATTAAAATTACAAACAATCTGTTCAGCAAAACCATGTTTCATGAATAGTTGATTTCACTGGGCTTAATGCTTTATTTTGTCACTTGCGTGCATACGTTTTCACCCTCTGAGAGCATTCTTAGCTGCACATTTTGTTTCAATTTCAAATAATTAATTTCCGCTGTACTTGGTGCACGTTGAACTTTCAGACTTTTCAAAGAACTGTTCTTGTGACGCGAAGACAAACTGCAGTTATTTTTAATAAAGCATAAGTTTTGCGTTGCGTATGGTGAAAAATATTGAAACACCATCACGTTTCAAAAGTCATTTCCTGGGAGGAATAAATATTATTTACTATTTAAATGATTTTCATCACTTTTAACACATCTTTTGTTCAAATTTGAAAGTGGAGAACACTATTGTACTGCCAACGCAACGCACAGATTTCCTGATTAAATGCAAAAGATTGTAATGTTTTGCTTCATGGTCCGTCTTATAATACAAGCTTAGGAAGCGGATATCAGACCCTAACAAACGTGCAGGTTCCTTGTCACACCAGTGTGTGCCAATATTCTTTCAAGAAAAACATTATAAATTACCAGTTCCAAATATTTTTGTCATCATTTCCAAGCCTGTTTTGTTTTATTTTACAAATCATTGTCTGTGCCGGCTTTCTTGCTTCCACGAGTTTAGGTTTTTGAGTTTCTGTAAATCGAAGGGTATAACGACGTTTCACAGTGAACAAGCGTGATGGTTCATCTTCTGCTTTACCCTAATTGTTTAAGGCTAGAAACCCCAGTGGTGGTCACTGGTTATTGCCAACAAAAGCGAAAATGAATTGAAAATTGCTGCTTTCAAGAGTTTAGTTATTCATATGACCTTTGTGCTTGAACGCATCGTGACCTTTATGCTTGAACGCGTTGTGAACTTAATGCTTGAACGCGTTTAGTGTAAAACCTCGATGTCTGGATCGGTAACACAGGATTCGGAACTTGTCGAAAGACTTTATAATGGTAATGACCTATCAACACGTCTGCGAGAAATGATAAAACAAAAGTTTAGAAGGTGATTAGTGTCTGATTTAAAAGCGAGTTCAACGCAGTGCCTCGCAAAACTGTCTCCCCTGAAACGTTTCCGCTCTCCTGGATGTTATTTCGACCCTTCTACCCACTGCAAACGTTTCTGCATATCTAGGCTCTGTTTCCTGACTGCTATCATAAATATGGAGAATGAATGCGCTATCGTGATGATCAAAAATAATTATTGAAGCACGTATGAATCTCTTCAATTAAAACACCTTCTCCAAGTTTGTGTATTCCTTGGCAGAAGAAAACTTATTTTAGGATATTTTTTTAATTTTGCTGACTGAAGAATTAAAAAAAACTGCTGAATTCAGCACAGTTGAAGATTAAATTAACGCAACGAGAACTATTTGCAATTACACTTATCTGCTAAACCAAGTTTCATTTAAATATTTGTTTCGTATTTGATTTTTGTGCAAACAGTCGTCTGATCATGCCCTGAAAGACATATATCTTTTAAGCTTTTTAGTAGGCTATTTGCCAAAGTCTGTTCACAGTGCAGTCAACCATATGTGTTTTCCTTCAAACAGCAACTGAAGCTTTTAATGCAACCGAGAAGACCGCCTGTTTTTATTGGATCTTACTCTGTTGCACCCTGCACGCAACAGTACGAGTTGTTGTCATTTCAGTTGATTTAGACCAGCGTACTTGAACTTCATAAATTTGTCAATCAAAAGTTACGTTTCGGAATTAAAACGCAATCCGCCAAAGAAAGTCTGAGATTTGATATCCGTTGCTCATCTTGCAGGTGTTAGGATGTTTGTTTTCTTGCATAAAATGCAACTAGGGAAATTTACCGCAAGGTTCGTCACTGCAACACCCACGAAAGCAGATCTTAGTACTCTCCTGGACTGCGAAAATCTACACACCCACGGCTAACCACATCTGCGTGTATTTTATTCTCGGTTCTTTCGAGCTGCCAAAGCAAACTGATTGCGTATGGGCAGCCGACCGCAAAGCTGATGCATGTGACAACCAGCACTGGTTTTTGGATTTCGGTTTAGCACTGTAAGCCTGTGTCTGAGAGATCGGCCTGCTGCTCACAACGGGTAATGTAATTAGTTAGGCTTACTATGGCTTGTCTTTGGCAGGTTGGACTTGTGCACAGCAGCTAAATATTCAACCTGCTATGAGAAGTATATGCAACCGTTTAATGGTTGCAACAATTTGGCGAAAACCATGCAACCGTAATACGCTTCTTATGAGATCAGCTGTACTCAGTATGCATAACTTTTTTATTCAGCAAACGCAGTGCTTTAGACGTTTGACAAAACAACACCCTTTGAATTAAGAATTTATCGACACTAGATCCTTGACAAAGTTGAAATTATATCCCGATCTGCCAAATGCTATGCGCAGAATTCAATTCTTTGCAAACTGACAAAAAGACTTTATTAATTTACAATTTTCTTTTTTAACTTTAAACAATCACTATTGAAAAACAGGCAAAAAAAACAAGAAAAACAAATTAATGACATTTGTGACTACAGAAAGCTCACTGAAAGTGATTTTCTTTTTCTGTTCCTATTGCAACATTTTGAAACTAATGTTATAAAAATCCACCACGAAACTTTACTCTATTTGTGTTTGGTTGTTTCTTGGTTGACATAGGTTGATTGTGTTCATGTAATTAAGTTTCAGTAATTTTGTTATGCATTAGTTGAATTTTGTTTCTCATTCCGTAGTTTGAAACTTTACAGTTGATATTGCCACGCAGAGTCGCTTGGCTTGAATCATTGTTGTAACGAAAAAAAAGAGACAGCTAAAAATAGAAAAAGCTATGAAAAAATTAAAGGAAACAAACGAACACAAAATAAGGGAAAAAGTAGAAAAATTGGGAAAAGGATATAGAAAACTATTGATTAATTAATAGTAGCTAATGATCTAAAACCTACACTCACTGCAGTTGTTCATTTATGGACCACTTCTGTTTATTTACGAACTCACTGCAATGGTTCAACTTTCCTCACCTCCTCGTGGCGGTGACTGCAAAGTGAAGTATGTAGAACTGATCATCTCTTGCACGTGACATCTCGTTTGATGGCTCCATTACAACACGCCCATTTTTATGCTGATTTCGATTATAAGCGTGGTTGCAACTGAATGATCCGCACTAGCACTACTTCGTCTTAAAATCGGATGAGATAAATTAGCAGCCTGAGGTGATTTGCTTTCCCTCATTGATGGTGAAAAGCTGCAGCTGAAAAACCTATTGATGAGCCTTGTCTGGCGTTCTTTTTTTCGAAAGCAATTTGGCAAGAAATTGAAGGACGAGCCTTGTACCTCACTCAGTTTTTCAACTGTGCCTGAGATCGTATCATACTGTGAAAAGACAATATTACGTTCTTAGAAGGGCGAATTGGAAGTAAATCTGTTCGGTGAAACAATAACACACCCACACAAGCTCAACTTCTGCAGGCACGAGGTCAGCTCGATATGAGCATCAACCGCAGAAGCACGTGCGAAAAACGGAGTGACTTTGATCTAACTTCAAATACTATTGCTTCAAGCCTTTTTGCGATTTCTACTCCATACATTACCTAGGCGCTTGTCCAATGTTTTCGGAGAGTTCCGCACAATAACAATCTTGCTGATCGGTGAGTTTGCATACTTTCTCATGAAACAAATTTACATTTATGAGTTTTTAACTTGATTCTGGTTTGAATAGAGAGCTGCCAAAGACGCATCACAAATTATATCGCAAAATGTATCGAATTGCTGCAAAGTTGTAGAGAAAATCTCACAATGACGAAAATTTTGCAGGATATCTGTTCCGAAGAATAACATCTGCATGGCTATCACTTTCAAAAGGTGAAAAATATCAAATCTAAGGCTTTGAAAATACTCTTGCGGATGAGGAGGTTTCAAAAAAACTTTGAAACACCTTTAAATGAGCACACTTCACTTCAGCACATTGGCAAGCTTATTTAAAAAGTGATGGTTAATCAAATGTTCGTCCTTTACTTATTAAGTAAAAAGTGAGGTTCTCGCCAAAAAACAAATGTTTATTGATAGTTTCGGTTAAAAAAATACAATGCACTGCTAATGTTACAGAGAGAGCATCATAACTGACGCACAGGTTTCGCAAAATAGCGCGTGACAGCTCACACCGTGAACACGTGCAGCTTGGGTGAGCGGTCTGCTTCTTGGCCTAAGCAAACATCGCATTTGCGTGGGCAGTGTTTTATATACAGACGCGGTGTCTGCGGAGCTTAAATGCATCAGCTCACACTGACCTTGCACTGACAGTCTACTTTGCTGAGGACTTTTAAATCGACGCGTGAGCGTGTTGTCCGCATAACGACAGCCGGGTAGCGCAGGTTAGGTATTGTTCAGGTTATTCTTCAGAGATTTGTGCGCATTTGATGAATTTCAGGTTACTTACTATGACGAAGGTCACTCACTTTCAGGCAAAGGTGTTGATCCGTAAAATTGCTTATGACCGCTTGGTTATATTGTTCAGTTTAAAAAGAGCCCTCGAGTTGCATTTCAACAAGTCATTGGATAGAACTGTAACTTGAAGTTTTAAAAATTTTGCATTGTAGAGCAAAACATATTTCACATATTTGTTAAGACCGTGGAATAAACCTGAGATACGAGACAAAACCTTCGTGCCTGAAGAACCCTGATACGCTCAAAACGTAGGTCGTACCTTATTAACATCTTAGTTATTGCAAGTAAACATACCAAGCTCCACTGATACGCGCTGAGCAATCTACAGCAATAGTTTTTCCTGGTGGACAAGTTATGTTCACTACTACACGAACTATGCGCTTAGGTTCACAAATATTCGTTTGTTTATCTCCCAGGCACAACGTGTATCATTTAGGGATTGGGGTTGGTAGTATTTTTAAAGAAATAGAAAAACCGTTTGCACGCCAAGCAGCACAGAAGAAGAAAAAGTTTGCACATGCAAGCAATACTTGTAGGGTGCAAACCGAACAGGAAAAATGTGCCAGTCACAGCAGAAATTTCTCATTCTCAGGCAAAAGTCTCATGTATATAGGATAGAAAATGAACACTTGAGAGAGGTTTTAAGCGGGAGAATAAAGATATCAGATAAAAAAGCGCTCTTCTAAACAAATGCATACGTGATGTTTTGAATCAAAATATACAATTTCTTAAGGAAGTGTGTAAAATCATACTGGAAACACTTGCGTTGCACAGTATATGCATAGGAATGTAAAGTAAATTCATTAGGCATTGTTACTGGCTATACACAGTCATTGAAGAAAAGAATGCGCGTACTTATTTCAGGTTTACCAGTATTGAACTGGCAAGCAATATAAATCAAACAAAGTAAAGCCAGATGGTTATCTGCTGTACTTTTAATACGACAGTTATTTCTGCCGCGTCTATGGATACAAAAATAATCGAGTTGAGTTCTGAACTCAGATATATATAGCGTAAATGTAAGAGTTTGAGCATAATCAATTTTTTGCTTTTTGTGTTCTCGACCGATCACCATATTCTACATCAATGGTGGGTAAACTGCGACTCGCCGACATGTTTTGTGTGGCCCTTCTTGCTGAGTAGCAATATCTTAAATCGATAGCGAGTTGTCGCCTTATATTGAATGTTTGTTTCATTTATCAATGTGTTTACACGAGTTCATAAGGTTAGTTACCAGGGCGTGTACGCGATTTTATAACAAAAATAATGAACCTAAAGATCAAGTTAGGCCACTTAAGTCAACAGAAAAATATCAAAATTTTTCAAGGAGACGTATTGTCAAAAACATTCTGTCATTTTCCCAATATCAGAATGGGAACGAATGCTTTTCAAGAAGAGGCAATTGCAGCCCACAAAGTGGAAGAATATAAAATACATTGCAAGACTACTGGAGGAGTTCCAAGTCAGATTTGACTATTTGCAGAAGTGAAAACCATGCTTTGCAGTCGTTGTAAATCCATTCAACGTTAAGGTAGTTGGTGATGGCTGGTCAGCTGGCCAAACATTTGTCACAAACTTGTCTGTTGTAGAAATGAAACTGAACGAAATACAGTCAATGCCACTCTATGCTTGAGTTCTAGCGACAGGTTCCTGAAAATAAATACCCAGAACTAAAAAAGACCATTGTACAACTCTTTTCTGTATGAGCACGACGTATTGCTGTGAATTCTTATTCTCTGTAAAGAAGTTCGTGAAATCAAAACATCGTGCAAACCAAACAAACGAACACTTGGGAGAAGTAAGTCGCACATCTTTAACAACTTTTGTCAAGATTTTCGGAGACTAGCAAATCAAACACAAACCTAGTATTGGTAAATGATGCATTCGTTGATTTCGATTACTGTAGGTTATTTTATGTAAAAATTGCATTCTTTTCCGCATTTGTATATTGACACTACAAACTGACATTGCAGCTCGCTGGTGTTTTTGGTTTTCTGCTAATGACTCTTCTATTGAACAAGTTTGCCAATCCCTGTTCTATCTCTTGCTCACTGGAAAACAAAGGCAAATTTTCTGACCTTCTTAAATTGTTATAGAGCTTTGTTTATTGAGGTGTTGGAGGCTTTGGCGAGCAGTACCAGGCAAAAATTTCAAATCAATATTGCACTCAAAAAGTGGCCAAAAACAATAACACTTGCATGAGCAAAAGCTTGTTCTCAACAAAAGATCTTCGAGTGCAGTGGACGTGGATTCATTGATATCAGCAGCCAAGGAAAGGTCTAAAATCTGTGCTTGTGTGAGGAGCGTATGAGTTCAGTAATGAAAATCCAGCTAGTAATTTTTTCCCCTTCCGTAAATTCGTAAATTCATTTCAATCCCACTTGTAGAACCAATAATCCTCTCATGACATTTTGCCCTGAAGAACATTACTAGAAATACAAGCAAATACGTTCGTGAAGACGTTTTGAAGGAAAACTGCAGCTTTAACGCTTATAGGCTTAGTAGCTACCGTGTCTAATATCTATACCCATTTCTTTTTGTTTTCATCGGTATATTATTGAAGGCTTGCATAACGGCATCAAGATTGTTGTAGATTACTTCACTTTCGAATGGTTGTTATAGCTTGCGCAGCCAGATCTGCATATCAACGGTCGTCAGTGACGTCAGACCAAAGACGGGATTTGCCGGATTTACAAAAACGGTTTTGTTACTCCAATGTAAGTACATCTTGAACCAGTGCCGCAACCAACTGACATTTTCAGGGAGGAGCAAAGTGATGCTTTTTCAAAATTTTTGGAGGAGGGGCAATTGCTTGGTTGCCCCCCTGGTTGCAGGCCTGTCGTGAACTGCATCTGTGGCTCTAACTAGCAACGTTTTGTTTCCGAAAAATGTTTTAAGTTAGTATTTTCCGCAAAACTCAAGATAATTCCATTTCACAGAAAAATGATTTCATTAAAACTAGTCCTCAGTGATAAGTGGATTTATGCGAACATAGCCACAAATTTTCGGTATAAAAGAAGCAGTATGGTATTTAAAACGTTCCAAAAATGAAAATCGTTTTTCTTTCTTAAAGCAGCTTATTAATCATTTGAGTTTCTGCCATCTTTCTTGATGAAAACCAGAGTTCACGGCTTTCATCAAATGTAAGGACACTCTCTACCAAGTTCAGAGGATTAATGAAAAAGCACTGTCGTGTGGCAATGGGGATTAGCACGAAGTAGAAGCACTCTTTTCATGGGTACAAATAAATAGATTGAAGTAGTAGGTGTGTTTGTCCGCCTAAAAACTCTGCAACGTTTTCTTGTAACTGTTTCGTGGTACATTATACCTTCAGTTTTTGATAAAGTGTGCAGATGCACTGATTTTTCCAACAAAATATTCTCGCCTTCTATGTTGGGCTATCAACGCTGATTGACAGCGACGTCATGGATGGATAAGATTATCAACACAGACACCTCTGGTAGTGGCGTTGTAGGACAAACATTTGTGAAGACGTTTAGCTGCATCCTATTCGTGTCAACGTCTGGTTGATCGTTTGAATCAGCAATTTCAAGATTTTTCAACTCTTCATAAGGTCCCGCAACTTCTTGCAATAACTTTAATTAAAAGACAAACGCTTTTTCTTGAAACAAAAAATTGATGGTTGCTGGGAGTTGGGGTTTGTGCAAACCGTACTCAATTGGCAAAAAAATTATCAATTGTTCATCAGTGTAGTTTCATCCGCTTTCACTTAGCTCTGTTCAGAAACTTGTTTTCAGTCTTTCGCTTTACTCTGTTCCTTCAGTGGGAAAAAGCTCTGGCTCATAGTGGCGTAATTGAAGGGGGCAGTGGTGGGAATCTCCCCTCCCTGGCTAAATGTAAAACCTGCCCCCCACTTAGTTTATAGCTTATTACGATTGTAATAGGTCTATTGTTTTGGTTTTCAGGAGGGTGTTTTTTTTGCGTTTTTCGGAGTATTTTCCGGTGATTCAGGGTCTCAGTGTAGCCATGCACATCCGGATTCACAATCATTTCTCAATTTTTTTCTTAGTCTTGGCTATTGGGCCCCTTTCAGCTACGTTTTTCCACTGGCGCAAACCTATAGTTGTGCCACATCTGCTTGTTGCCAATATTAGAAAACGAAAACGGTTTGACAATAAGCCAATAGCTTTTTACGCTGTACCTACGCATTATTTCAGAACGTACACGGCCCCAAAAAACGTTGTGGCAGCTGGCAAGGGCACAGCATCTCGTGCAGCCAAATTAATGATGCTAGTTTCAAAGTACTGAAGATCGAGTCGGACTAACACGAAGCGCAAGTAGCCTGTGCACTGTAATTCACTTTGAGCTGGATGATGATGCGTGGGCTGTTGGAGGGTTTGTGTAGGTGTGCAACGCTACCGCAACCTTGTTTCCACGCTCCATGTGACGAAAGCTTTTTCACGTGTTTAAGCCACTTCACTTAACGAAAAACAACGGCCCGTGACCGACGAGCGTGCTTTCCCCTGGTGGGTATTTCCAGCTTGTTGCCTCGTAGCCGGACACGCCTTGCCGTTGGTTTTTGATTTCGGGTTTAATAATTTTTGTGAAATTCTCGCATTTCGAGTTGGCAGTAAAGATTTGGAAAGTTGATCTTGATAGCACCGAGCTTGATTTGTGATGGGAAAAAAAACTGTTTGCTCTGCTTAGCGCCAGCATTACCGGGATTGGCAACTACTTACAATCACCAAGCGCGTCAATTGACGCGCGCGCTGTTTTGTGAGTAAAACACTGAACTCAGATTTTTAATTGAGATGAAAATCACCAACTGTGCCATAATCGCGAAGAATCAAGAAAAAACAAAACAGAAAAGAGTTAAAAGACAAGCAAAAATCGGGAAATAAATGTTAATAAGAGGTGCAAGTTTTGGATTTTTTAGCTTGATATTTACGACACAGTTTTTTGCAAATCATGGAAATATCTTTTGTTATGTTACTGCAGTCTTTGTCAGAACAAGCTTTGCGTTTTTAGGCGTTGGAGCACACTCTACAACATCTGCATTACTTTCAATTTGTAGCTTTTCCTTTGGAGTGCACCTAGTGAGTTCTTCGCTAAATCTCTGTATGAACATTCTGCGATTTATGATTGAATTGCAAACATACTTGTAAATAATCCAGCTATTTATGAGTGCCGTGTCTATTAAATAAAAAAATGGATTGGCCAGAGTCTGCTTCCTGCTTTCACAGAGTAGCATCTTCACATTTGATCAAGAACATCAGAACATCAACTCCCACCTTAGTTTCATTGTAAAAAAATACTATTTCGGGTTTTCAGGTTATTTTCCGACTGAAAGGCGACATTTGGGTGCAGTGAACTTAGTATGTTTACGGATTTTAAAATCTTGCATTGATACTAAGATATAGTAACTGTAGCAGCAGCAACATCTGCTAACTTTAGAATGGTGGCGTTATGTAGCTCGCCAGATTCTTTCATATCGTTTAGTATTTCCCTTCGGTTCGATCGAATCGTACCGACAAGGCTGCAGCCTTATTTGCCAACCGCAAACAAAGGTCTAAGGAAGTGAAGTAATTGCCAATAGTTATGTTGTGGCCATTGTTGAACAAGGGCATCATAAGTTTCATCACCACGTCAGTTGGCACGCTCACATCACCATGGTTTCGTTTGGAAGAAATAAAAACAACAACCAGTTTTGCTGTATGTTGCTGAATAATATCCAGAATGCAAAAAAATGAGGAAATTTTATGTAAAAGGAGCATTGCTTGTATTCACAGCAACGAACCTGCAGCTGCGTATTTATTAGGCGGTAGGAACGTTAATAAGAAAAAAAAACTGTTAATTTACCTCATTGTGTAAGCGAGCTCGCGAACTTTCCAAATATAGAAGCTAACATACGTGCAGCAAGACACCATTTGAAAACAGCAGGTAAATTGAAAATCAGACGGAACGATGTCATAAAAATCACATTAAAAGCGTCATGATGGGGCTTGAAACGTAAACAATCGCGTCACTCTATCGAAATCGAGAACTGATTTGAAAAATCTGTATACAGGTTATCCTTGGGGAAAAGCTCTTCAAAGCGTTTTTAAAACATTTCATGTATTGCCACATCATCTGTTTCCAGGTATCATTGACGTTTACAGGAAAAGAACCCTATTCAGTGAAATGATGGCAGTGGAAGAAAACATTGACGAACCAGTCATTCCGCCTGTGCAAGAGACCAGCTCGGTGCAATCAAGGTTCATCTTATTTAAATTTGTTTGCATTTTTTTATTTTTCACCTTCATTTTAAGATATAATTAATCAAAGCTGTGTAGCTTTAGACGAATTAAGATGTTTCTTGGAACGTCTGTGCAACGAAAAAAAATACAAAGCAATGAGCGTTGCAAACATCAGATTAAACGTACATTGTATTAGATTTTTCAGTTGAAGAAATTTGGATGATAACTTTTCTTTTCAAAATCACTAGATCACGATTTCTCGGAATTTTTAAGCCTGGGAAAAACTTTCTTCAGAATGCATTTCCACAGTGCAGTTAAAAAAACAGAAAAGAGCTTTACTTGGAGCTTACCCAGTGTTTGACGTCACAGTTCCTCTGGTTCGTTTGTTGTTGTCACATTCAAAGTTGACTGTAAATCATGAACAGGTCTCGAAACGATAGGAATATTCACGTATGCCCTGCATTATTTCGAAATATGTGCTCGTTAAGCAAAAAAAACTTGGCATTTTTTCACATAATCTTCAAGAATGTAGTGGCAAAATTTTAATACAAAACATGTTTACCGTCTGTTGAAATTTAGCTCCAAAGCGCATTACTTTGTGAATGCAATTGTTAATGAAAACGTTTGTTGAAAACCAGCTTTTGCGTTTACTGTTTCAGGTTTCCAAAACTCTTTTCTGACAAATTTGCGTTTTTGTCACGAGTGAGAAAAGTGTTGTTAGATTAATTTATTCCTCGCAATCATTAGAGAATCATTAAAGAAACATATTCGGTTGTATTTTTGTTGCAGGAGAACGGAATTGGGGAGCAGGAGTAGGTCCATGCAATGTCCTTCTTGCGGTCGCTTATTGCGGCAAAGGTGTTTCACTGATGACGCCCGTCCACGTTCATTTACTTCTAACACATCCAGAACACTATTGGTGGAAATGAACTTAAGCAGTCTACAAGAAGTACAAGTTCAGGTAGTTTTCAAGCAGCTAGAGCAATTTGATTTTGGTCTTTCTCAACCCCTCTCGTTTTTAAGCATTGAGGTTTTAAGAAAAATTTTTGTAGTCCTCTCTTTCTCTTTCAAAACATGGTTGGAGCAGAAACGTTGCGCACGAATAACGAAGTGGCCCCGAAAAATCATTTGCATCTACCTAAAATTTTCTTTGGCTGATAAAAGTGAAAATTTCGTGTTTACACCAACCTAGCGTGGTCGTTGCCACCGATTCAAAATTTAACGAGTTTACACTTTCAATCGTTTATGCTCGGTGTCAGGATAGGAAGAATACAAGGTGAAACGCACTACAAATGTTTCAAATTTCTGATTTGCAGATCGAGTTATCGGCATTTGCTGGGACGCAACGCTCATCAGAAAATATTCAGCGCGCAAGAGGTAGATTTTACAAATAACGATTTTGCTTTAGTCTCGACGCATTGAAAATTGAGCGTTCAGATATAAGTCTTGGTTTAATACTGTAGACCAGAGGTCGGGAACCTCTTCGGCTAAGGGAACCATGAAACCTATATATTTTTAATTGCATTTGCGTGAGAGCAATATAATATTTTTCAATGCTTAATGCAGCTAACTTACTAAGTAACGTGTGCATTTTTAAGCAAAATCAACAATTTTGAACAATGGTAAATGTCTGAATTTTCTCTTTAATAACATGCTTCTTACTGTTAATGCGACTTCTGGTGCTGCATGGTGTTGCTGATGGCTTTGT
>JGI24022J15233_10001114_pt1 | contig 21067 bp, 10 predicted proteins | sample Ectturendosymbi2_FD_15233 | JGI IMG/M metagenome (IMG submission 15233) | reverse complement strand
CGGCACGTGCCAAGTCCCTTTGACAATAACATCTGTGCCATTCTCGCATTTAAAAACAGCATGGTGCACATAGAATTTCAAGGTAGCTGACTGCATTGCAGAGCAGCTCGCCTAATTCCAGATGAACATGAATGCATACATTTTGCACAGCTCCATGCATCGTGGAATACTGCTATGGCTTTCTGCAATTTGACAAGCTTTCTGCAATGTGGCCATGCACCTGCATGATACTAATTTTCTGCAGTACTCTTGCCATATTCTTCTGTGATGCAACGATGTATATTTGTGACAATTCAAATGTACTTGAGCCGCACTCTTGTTAAGTGTGAGACTAGGTTTATGCGGCTTAGCTGCTACAGGCCACAATATGATGTCGATTTCTCGACTAAAGGAAGATAGTAACTTTGCTTTCTGGCCATCCCTAATGCGTCACTCAGCTGCTTAAGTATGTACTTTCCATGATGGGTGTAAGCAAGGAATCGATCAGCAAATTTTTAATAGGAAATCGATTTTACGTAAAATTACGCATCCTCAAGACTCAGCTGCTGATTCTCAGAACCATTTCTTTCACTCAGACTAAGCAGTGCGGAGTAAGTGTAAGTCCAGAAACGAAAATTACATTTCTATTTAAATATCCGGTTTATGCTATTAATAACTGTACTATGTGTTTCGCATCAGAATGGGTTTTGAACTTTTGGTTTAAGATTCTAGAAGCTTTTGCGAAAACGCGGTTATGGTGTTTAACCGAGTAATCTATATTCACTTTGTGAAGTAGTGTGAGGTTGCAGAGCTATGCTGAGTGAATAAAATAGAAATAATTTGCAAAAGTTCACAAAGTCTAAAACAAACAACTGCAACACATTAAGCATGCGGGTTAGAGTGGGAACATGCATATCTGTGAATGCCGGTAAATCTTTCGTAATGTCGCTTAAAAGGAAGCGTTTTCCACTTAATGCTGCAAAATAATGTTGTACCAAATATTGGCTGAAATTGTCAAGTAATCAGTGGCCTACAATTTTGGGTGCCGGGCTCTGTACAACTTGCCATGGCGAGCGAGTGTTAGTAGTCATCAGGTTCGATACAATATTCCTACTTTTAAGGCCTTGATGTGGAAAAATATGTACCTCTTTCTTATCGGAACCAGGGGGGTGGCATGGGCCTAGGCCCTCCACATATTCTTCTGGGGGAGACATTTCCTCCAATAGAAAATTTTGCATAAGTTTTTGTAACGCAATAAGCAAGAACAACTATAGTTATGTTTATGCGCTCGTCAGTGTAACATAGATATATGGAGTATAGTCTATAGGTAGGGATCGTGGAGGGCTTACAAAACATTGCATAAAATAGCTTAAACATGCTGAAAAAAGTTAATAGCATCATATTTCAATGCTTGTGATGTCACAGTTGTTAATTCAAACCACAAATATTTTCTATAGTTTTTTAACGTGCACTTGTGCCCCCCCACTTTGAAAAAGGTTCTGTCACCCATGCGTATGGTTGGTTGCGTGCTTTGATGTAGTCAAATTGTTTATATTCCTTATTCTTTGAACATTACAGCTGCAATTTATTTTGCAACTGAGTGCTTGGACGTTACAGTGTTTGAGGGCGTGTACATGCCACAATACTTTTACTCTACCTGGTCTTGACCAGAGTTGGACTCAGTGTCCTACTCTCAATGTAGTGTTGTACCAATTGTTGAGGGTTAGCAAACAAGTCATAAGAAAGTGTCTGTAACCCTGTTGTTCTACTTCAAAACTTGCTATTAATTGTTCTGTTTTGTCTGTTTTTATCAATCTGCATTGTCCAGATAGCGCGTGTTTGTACTCTATGGACTTCGTGTCTGTAACAAAAACTTAAAAAAAAAATAAATACATATACCAAAAAATACCTTATTTTACAACTTATTTCAACTCAGGGGGGCGTGAATCAAAGGAAAATTACTTGAGGGTGTGGTGGAAAAAAGGTTAAGAACCACTGTTCTGTAGGAACGTTATTTTTACTATTGTAGTGGTTATGTTCCTCACCATAAAATATTGTTTTCGCGACTCTGGTTACATCATTTTATATCCTGGTAAGGGGGCGATAGAAATTTGTTTGTCAGAAAAGGGGGCGCTGGCCAAAAAAGGTTGGGAAACACTGATTTAGACTATTACGCATTCTAGAAATTGCTAATGCCTGCAGTAGCCATGACGGATAAAAACATCCCATTGTAGTACAATCCCAATGTTAAAAGTGTGGGTAGATGCAGGATCACAGCAAATGTGGTTTGAGTAATGAAAAAATATCAGCATTGGCAATGAAAAAACATCAGTATTGACCCAAAAAGCCTTTGCAGTTGAGGACTATTAATTTTATTTCTACATGAAAGTGACAACATATAATACACAGTTAACTCACTTCATCATATATTTATCAACACCTGTGTTACATGCTGTGTATGTGTGCTATTAGCTATTATTATTTTTTGAAATATAAAATCTAACATACCAAGCACAGTAATCAACATTCCAATCAAAAAGTGATGTGACAATGAAGTATGGTTGAAGTGTGTGAACAATAAACAAACACGAGGGCATGAAAATACCCTACCAGCCACAAATAAGCCATGGACCACAATTACTCATCACTCTTATACATGAATAGAAGCAATTGCTGTTGCTTGAAATTAAAGAAATATGCTCCAGTTTACAGCAACTGGACTAATACAGAACATCTCAACATCAGATATAATAACAAATTGCCATAGTGATGAAGCTTCAACATGTGTTATAAATGTAAAGGTGTACATTTAGTGTTGGACAATATCTGCACTTTTAGATTTGTATGAGCAACAAATACTCTCCTGTACAAAAGCTTGACCACTTCTGCAAAATGATGGTTGCATGTGACAATTTCATCATCAAGTCAATGATCAACCTGATGTTGATGAGCACTCATGTTAGAAATAGGCAAAACCAAGCTTAAGTCTGATTTTCTTAAAGAAATTTTGTTTGTTGTTATAAAACTGGTTTTCAAATGTGAGATTTTTACAACGAATTTGTATCAATAGGCTTAAGAGTGTACTCTGAAAACCTTCATATGGAACAAAGATGTCTTTGAAAAAGTGTAGAATCGCTCAATCAAAAATTAGTGGTGATAATTGTGAAGGTGGGTCCCTGCCAGTGGAAGCAAGGGAAGATGAAGATCAACAAGTTAAATTCAAGGAAATAATTGATTTACTAGTTGCTGCAGGCTATTTCCGTGCAAGGATCAAAGGGCTTTCACCATTTGACAAAGTAGTTGGAGGAATGACATGGTGCATTTCTAATTGTAGTTTTGATGTTGATGTGAATCTTCTGTTCCAAGAAAACTCAACCATTGGACAAAAAATTTCACTGACAGAAAAAATAGTCAGCGTTTTGCCAAAGATGAATTGCCCTCAAAGAATTGAACCTCATCAAATTCAGGGTCTTGATTTTAAAAGTATTTTCCCTGTGATTCAGTGGCTTGTCAAAAGGGTTATAGAAACAAGAGAAGAAATGGGTGACCACATTCGTGCTTATAGTATATCTCAGTTTGACAAACATTATAAATTGCCAAGTGACCATGACATGCAATCTCACAACTTTGCTTTGCAAGAGGCAACCCTTGTTTTGCATGATGTTTATCGTCCAGTTCGGAAGTACAAATGCAATGACAAAGATTCTTTGTTCACTGAAGAAGCTAAGATTTCTTCTACTTTATTGGAATATGGTAGAAAAGCTTTGCTTCACAGAAAGAAAGTAGACAAAGGCCACGTTCTTGAAAAATCAGAATCTATGGATCAAGATCAAGCAAAAGAATTGCAACGCACATTTTCACAAATTCCTCACGAAAATGAAGCAGGTGCTGTTTCTGCTGAAGATGAAGAGGAAGCATTAAGGAAAGCTCAAGAGAAAACACTGCAGTCCCTCATGAAAGGAATGTCAGCCATGAGTGGACGTGAGATTGAAGGAAAAGTTGCATCAAAAGTTGTTGGTTCCATTGTTGAAATGCAATCAGCAGAAATACATGAAATAACAAGCAAGTTTGTGCAAAAGAGAGCTGAAATTGAAGCTAGTATTTTAATGCAGCCCAAAAGTGAAGAGCAAAAACATCTTGCAATCATGGAAAAACTACAAAAGAAAGCAGAAAAAATGTCAGAAAAATGTGACGAAGTACAAGCAGAATGTAAAAAAATGTCAGAAATAAAATTGGATGTGGAGAAAAAACTCAACAGAACCCATCAGCACAAAGATGGTGTAGAAAATAGAATTCAAGAACTGAAAGAAATTGAAGAAAATGCTGATAAACACATATTGCAAAAACTTAGAAATCTTGTTGCTTTGAATGAAAACCTAAAGCTTCAAGAACAGCAGTTTAAGCAACACTGTAAAGAGGAATCTGAGCACATGAAAAATGAAATTTCTGTTCTGCAGGAAGAAATGAATGAAAAGTCTTCTGTTAAAAATGCCAATATGTCTTTAGTTGAGAAGCAGTGCTCTGAAGATTCTGAAAAATTAAACAAAATGCGTTTTGTATTAGCAGTGAAGAACAGGCAAGCTGCTTCCTTATCTCGCAAAGTGGATGAAGTACCCACAAGGGCAGAGTTGACTCAGTACCAAAGAAGGTTTGTGGAGCTGTATGACCAGGTCAGTTCATAAATGTATAATTTGTTACTTGCTTGTGGGGTGATTTTCTGCACTAAACATACACACTACACTCATTATTGGTTTTGTCCTTCAGAGCTCTGTCATGTGTAAAATTAGCAATTTGTTGAAGGGTGGTAATAGGCGATATTCTCTGTTGTGTGAGACTACATGAGTTGTTTGTGGGGTAATTTAGAAATCATTAGAATTTAAGTTTGCGCAGGCCCTTCAAGCTTTGCATTTTGAATACTTTTTTTCTTTTAAATAAGCTCTTCTTGTTATCCTGTTGTTTCCAATTATTTATTGCAAACTCACTAAACATTGACTGGATTTGCATGATTGAAAAGTGTGGAAGTTATTATATTAGATTTAGAAATCACGCAAGATTGCTTGCATAAAGAAGGTGTTGGCTGGAGATTGAGTACTAACCTTCTTTTTACTTTGACAATTCACTTGAATATAAAAATCTTTAGCTACCTACAATTTATCAGCATCAGAGAAAAGACCTGTAGTTGGAAAATTTTTATAAAAAATTTGCTGTTAGTAATATGTCTAAAAGCTCAACTGGTGTATGAGATAAAACGTAAAAACAGATAAAACATAAAAACAAATACAGCCAACGTTTCGTTGACAATGCAGTCAACTTCGTCAGGGCAAGAACAAGACTGACAGGTCATCTGCCTTTCAACCGTTGAGTGGAGTGATGCCTTAGATATAAACACTTGCCGCACGTAATCATTGGATCTGATATTTGATGCGAGATAGCAAAGGGAACAAGGAAGTTAGCGCAAACTACTGAAAATATTAATACACTTAGTAGCACCGACGAAACGGTGAACCATTAATGGGACATGAAATACTGGGCAGATATTAAAACGAGTAAAATTATGGACGTTATCATTTGTTTAACAAGAAACGATGTATATCTGGGAACATGTTGGAAGATTTATCATTCATACTTGAACAGTTGTGTTAATATAATAAGATTCTTTGTGTCTAGTTTGAAAACGTCGTTTGGTTTCTCCAATATAATGTCTTTGACAATCGTGACAAGGGATCGAGTAAATCACTCCTTGTCTTCAATTTTTGTTAATTGGATCTTTGGTTGAACCTAAAATGTCTCCAATTTTTTGAATGGGCTTCGAAACCACTTTGATATTATGCAAACTTAGACAACGTTTTAATTTTTCAGTTAGTCCAGGATAGCACAGTATGGTAATACTGCTAAGCTTCATGTTTCTTCTTTCTGCTTGGATTCGTAACATTTGTTGGGGAAACGTATCATGCGTTCAGGGTACCCATTTTCAATAAGAGATGTCTTGACAATTGCTATTTCCGCTTGTCTGTCTTTTTCGTTGTTGCAGATAATATCAGCACAATGTAAAAGTGTGTTTACAACAGAGCGCTTGTGTTGAAGCGGATGTTCTGACTGATATTTCAAGTATCGACCTGTATGCGTTGCTTTTCTGAACACTGATGTGCTGATTTGTCCCATCGTTCCTTTCTTCACCAATACATCCAAGAATGGAATTGAACCATTGGTTTCTGTCTCCATGGTGAACTTTATGGATAATTCAACTTTGCTAAGATGGTCAGCAAAATGTGTCAAATGTTTTTGTTCAATCAAAACGAAGATATCATCTACATATCATTTCCACAAGCGAGGAGCACAGAAGGGTGTTTTCATAGCTCTAGATTCTATGTCTTCCATTACTATATTAGCAACAACTGTCGAAACAGGTGAACCCATAGCCGTTCCAAAAACTTGTTTATAGTTCTTACCATGAAAGTGTAAAAATGTGGATTCTAAGCATATTTTAAGGCCTTGACAAACATATTTGATTGACCATTTCATATAATTTCCAAACTCTGTCCAATCCATGAGCTTGCACTGTGTGGCCTCTAATGCTAATTCTATCAGAATCTTTGTGAAGAGTGAGACCACATCAAATGAGACCATTACCTCATCTTCTTGTACAATCATGGTTTTAACTTTGACTTCATCTGCAAACTTGATTGAGTTGCGTACATGGTGAGGAGTATTTCCTACCAGTGGTTGTAAAAACCGTGTGATTTCTTCTGATAGATTGTAAGTAGGAAAGCCAATAAATGATACGATCGGATGTAATGGCAATCTGTCTTTGTGGATTTTTGGCAGACCATATAATCTTGGAACAGAAGCGTCTGAGATTTTTTGCTTGAAGGATTCCCCTGTAGTTATTTTTTCTTTGTGTAGTAAATCAGTTTATCTCATACACCAGTTGAGATTTTAGACATATTGTAATTTAGCCTGGTGTGCTCGGAAATAGCAAGTTGCTGTTAGTAATTTAGGGGTGAAATAATTTATGTAAATGTTAGTATTGTGCAGAAAACTTGTGAGGCACAGACATACAAACTTTGCCACATAGTATTGATATGCATAAAGTATAAAATGTCAAAAAAACAACATTCGCACACTCCAAGTTTTTAGTCACGTGGCACGAGTGCATGACCACATTTTTGCACCCCTGTTTTGTTAATTTCAGACTGATTTTCTTTTGAAATTCAATACAGTAAATTGGATAAGAATAACCAGAAACTTTTTGTAACTATATGTGAAGTTAACCAAGTTAATTTTTGTTAGGTGATGCTTTTACAGCATATATTGCCACTTCAGAAATTTTCAGTTTCCCACTGAAAACAACGAAAACTGAAAAATGTTAAAATTAAAAAATTCACATTGCAAGTTTTCTGGTGTATACATGAAAAATTTATTACATTCCTTCACATCTATTCATTCATAATGCAGAACTCAACTTACTATTCTTTTTTGACTATGGTATTGCAATACTGTGATAGTCATTAAAATGTTGCCATATTATGTGCTGTGAAAGTCAAATGATATTCCAGTTCAAACATAATGCAGACACAACCTACACTTTTAATCTATTCTGATAACTAAACAGTCTATTGCTGAGAACATAATGGAAAAGAAAGAGGTTTTTGTTTAGTGAAATGTGTTCTGTATCTGATAATATGGATTCCAGGGAACAAGTTTCAATACAATAGGATTTCAGGAGTAAGATCAAAATCAATTAAAAGGTCAGGGAGCAAAAGTAACACATGACTAATTTGCCAAACACCAAAACTGAGGTCACATTTTTATCAAAAAAAATTGAGCTAATCTTCTGATTTTCAACATTTTGAATGTTTCCCAGCAATTAGATGACATTACCAAATGGAGGACAATGAGGTAGAAGCACTGTGATGGTAATAATTCAGAATTAACTCTTAAGTGTTGTTTGCGTTTCTGCCGAATGCACGACCTTAATTGTGTTGTTTGTTTCAGATTGCGTCGAAATACAAAGAAACAAAGCAGTTTTACACGATGTACAACACTCTGGATGATTCAAGGCGCTACCTGGAAAAGGAAGTGGATCTTCTTGACTCAATTTGTGACAACTTCCAGGCAGCCAAACAGTCGGCATCGAACATGGTTCAGTATCTCAAGCAGTTTGAGAAAATAGTGGAAGGAATTAAGGGAAACAAAAACAAGGTAAGGATAAGTTATACGAAAACCGGTACATGAAAGACTGCAATGGTAAGCGCTCTGGTTTTGTTGACTTAGCCTTGACGATCAGGACGCTACCAGTGCTTGTCGTGTACTCCGGTGGGTTTAACTTGTTTCAACAGGTTGAGAAAACGCGACAGCAAGAAAAGATGAAAAGAGACGAACTGTCGGAGAGATATCGGGGTCTTGTTGAAAAGCATAGGTTGTATGTGAAGACTATCCGTGACTTTCAGGAGGAATGCAGAAAAAACGAGATTTTGTGTAGCAAGCTCGGTGAATGACCAGCTGAGTTGTGCCCACGTCGTCGTGGTCTTACAGTGCATTCTTTATCAGCCTCTTATGTATGTCTATCAGGAAAAGAAAGTACAGTATTTAAAATTCCTTTCGTTTGGACTGTGACACCATCAGTTGTAAACATGCTAGCGTGCGAACAACAATGCTTAATTATCATCGATCTGTGGTGCTCGTTCCTCGGCAGTGGTCCAAAAAATTGAAGTTGACCACGCTTTAACTGTCGCCACTTTACATGAGTTGTTGCAGAAGTTACTCAATTGTTTTTCCGTACAATTTCGGAGTGCTTGCTGTTACGGCCCGCCCGATTCTTGAGCAAACTGAAATAGCTTGCAACCATATCATTCATCTTTTGTAAGTCACTGTAGTGACGAATTGCAAGTACTGATTTAACCAATGATGTCACTGCCGCATTGTTCATACTAATCAGACTAAGCTTTTCCTCTCTCACCCCAGGTAATTTAAACACAAGTGGGCAAGGTTCCTATAGTGTGATATTCTGATGTATCAAGCAGCCATTACTAAATTTATTAGCTTTCCTCTCGTCACTCACTGGAGAAGACTAACTCGCAGCTTTGCGGAAAAGTGTTACAACGCAGAAGTTTTGATTTTTTCCAGTGCAATATGCGTTTGCCGCTAGGCTTATTATTATACGTGCATCAAATCCATCAGAAAAAAACCGCGTGATTTAATCTTCGTAGCGCGTGCATTAGATCAGGGGTTCACAGCTTTTCCAAGCACGTGACCCAGATAAAAAGCAGGTAGGGCCGGCCCTAGCAGGTGCGGGGCCCAATGCAAGACCTAGGTGCAGGGCCCAATGCAAGACCTAGGTGCAGGGCCCCTTTGGCAGTGGTGTAATGACGGCATCGTGCTCAGTCAACCGTGCTACGACCTTTTTGATGATGTTTTAGCTAAATAACAACATGAATATCAGAAAAACGGCAAATTATTGGAATTGATCTGTATGTATCAACAGTTTCTCTTTTATTTGTTATTTGGAGGGGCATGGACATAGATGATGTGTCCCCTAGTTACGTCCATATTTATGACAAGCATGCTGCTGTGGTGAACATTAGACAGTGTATCGGTACCACTCGTAATTAAAGCGAAAGTTGTAAAGGAAACTTCGCAATGGAGATCCGAGTGGCGAGCGCAAGCGCCAAGTTACGTCAATCAAACCGAATTGACCAGCGAATGGTGATTACAATGCAATTCCGTCAATCTTGGAGAAAACTGCCAACATGAACTGATTGCTTTTTTCACTTTCGGTGACCACAAGCGCAGACGCGTTCCTAACAGGTAACGTCTGGGCGCACGATCAACTATTTCCTTTATGACACAATGCACGGAAAGAACCAGACTTCACAAGACAGCAACCATGCGTGCTCCCAAAGTTGCCCCAAGGTCCAATTTCACAGTTATTCTTAATTAGGGGCGTAACGAGGGAGACCCAATTTCCTGCGCGCCGAGTCATGACGGGGGCACCGAAAAGTCCCAACAATGTCACAAGTACTTTCTTCAATACAGTAAATTTGCTTCCGAAAGAGCTCAGGTTCGACCATGAGGGCACCACCTAAGCTCGTTACGCTCCAGTTCTTAATGCATGGGCTTGGAATGCAAACTGTTCTTTATGAATTAGAAATGTAATGTAAAAAGATTTTATAACTACCGCGTCACAGATGTAGAAACACTTATCAAATGCAATATATATTGCGCATGGTTGATTGATGAAAACAGAACATAGGCTACAGCAGCCCAATAAAATGATAAGCAGAAACCAGTGTACTGGATGGCATTAACAATTTTTGCCTTGAATAGAGCTGCACGGAAATTTAATGCCCTTTACCTTTCGAACTAGTGATTTTTTCTATCTATTTGCGCTTGCAAACTGGTAAAACAATGAAAGTTTGGTGGGGCGCCAAATGAAGTGATTTCACAACCGACAAAGGAGGTAAATGTAACCGCGAACACTTCACAAAAGTTTGCGGTGGTTTACATGGGGTCTTTGGCTTTCACGGGTTCAACATCTCATGATTTATCGTTGGTTTCAATGTCATAGAGTTTTTGACAAAACATTAAAATATAACATATGTAAAAATCTGCCATGAAGCAAGAACAAAAGCAAGCCTTTGTTAAAATGCAGATGATCTGCAACAAACCAAAAACTTTTCAAAAAACAGAAGCATCTTTCGATAACTAAATAGCGTTATGTTGGCAGAACTGCCATTAATGTTAACACGGCAAGCTCGTTGCGAGTTGAATCACAGGCCTACACACTTTATTTGCAATATCTGTGGATCAACTGCCGCTGCTAACAAGTTCCATCCACAAAGAGTGGGAAATGGTGGAGTGCAGATACAGCGATCCGCACGTTTGATAACGTTCGATAATTGCAGGAAATTCATCGTTCGTTCAGACGAGATGGTTGTTTGCTAACAATGAGATTTATAAGCCATTTCTACAATTCTCGAGCGCAAAAAGTATCTGGCAAAAATAAAAAACCTGACCAAACATCACGGCACGGGGCCCAATGCCGCTGCATTGGCTTGAGGCCGGCCCTGAAAACAGAGCCCGTGTCCCACCGACTGCACAACTTCTCCAAAGCGACAACTATTGCACGTGCCGAGGGAAGAAATTTAAGCATTTTATAACACAGCGTGCGCTACAATCATTCAGAGGCTATGAGCTTTTTTGTTAGAAAGCGTAGATATCCGAAGGTCATTAATACATGAAAATGCACATAGGCCTACCATGTCATTTTCCGCATTAAAACCTGCTTCTGGATTTCGTTTTCATGGCAACAAGAGCCGCCTGTCTGCCTCACAATGTCTTCAGTAACTGGATGTTGTGTACAACATGTTGCGCTACGTGGATATTTCCATGTCGCAATGGTTTCTAACACGTAATGACGAAAGAGCATAGGCCCATTCGTATCATGACGTTGTAGCTCAAGAGCTTCGTCCGTTATCCATGGTTTATGTTGCAAAACGTGCAGCACGCCGTAATACGTCAAAAATTCTTCCGTGGACCACAGGTTCACAAACTCTGCATTACAAGCTCAACTTCTATCATTGCATGTACGTCTGCACAAGCTTGAAAGCTAGCCGCAACAGGCCGAGAGATTACTGGTATACGCTTAGCGGCTAGGTGTAGTAAGTGCGCTGGTCTTATTTTGCCCCTTGGACTTTCATAACCAGGGATCGATTATATCGTAAAAGGTCCACAAACGCTGTTGAGTTGCACGCACTTGACTCGTATCGCTGAAGTCGGAACGTGCACGTGTTTGCGTCGTATGACCGAATATTCTGAACGTGGCGCCAGCCTTAAGATATGATATCGTAGGTGAAGCAGGCAAATTTTTGGGGTTGCGAAGGATTTTTGCCCGAAAAACGTTGGGGCCACCTTTTCTACGAATATTTTCTCATGACTAGGGCAAGCAAGTCAAAATTGTTCTTGCTTTTCAAAAGTTTATGAAACGTCCACACACCAAATTTCACGCTGATACCAAGAGGCACACCAAAGTTATAAGGTCAAAAAAAGTCAAGATTTATCTTTAGGTCAAAATTTTCTTGCAGCAGAGTTTTTTTTTCGGTATCGATATTTTATTAAAGTTACAACATAGTTTGATATATTTTTGCAAGTTTAGCTGCAATTTCTGAAATACTAATGGGTTTGTTGCGACTTCTGAAGTACTAATGTTGTTTAGCCCAGTACTGGACGATTGAATATTAAGTAGACCAGGCATAGCAATGCAAGAAACGTGGTCTAACAGTACTTGGTTTGGCAAATGCTCAATCCTTTATACATATATAGTGTTTTAACTTTATGATATTCTCAGATTTGAATCTTTTATAATTATTAATGTGCTTGTCAGCATATCAAGGTTAAACAACCAAACTCTTCAAAAGTTCGAAGGATACTGCATGAATATGCTTCTAAGTTTACCTTAAATCGTAAGGGTGAATTGTTTTGCAAATTCTGTTACTGCTTAGTGAAAAGTGACATAAGGTTTGTGGTGGAAACACATCGCCTCAGTGCAAAGCATCAACGAGGTTCATTTCATGAAACTGAAAGTAGCCAGACATTTTTAAAACATGCTGTGCCAGATTTTGCAGAGAAAATACTTTTTGTTTCATTTCAACAGAACAAACCTGTCGGTTTGTTTTCTAATACTGCATATGAATATGCTTTGCATTCCGCATTTCAACTGAAAACGCAGAAAATTGGTAGGCCAAAATTAATTAAAATTTGTAAATTATAAAGTCAAAATTTTAAGTTTTTAGGTCAAAAAATTGGTTGCCCTACTCATGACCGTTTTTGCGATCACCTCCAAAATGAGGTCTTCATATGATTCTGCACACGTTGGGCGCCATTTTTTCCCGTGTTTTCATTGAGTTTGCCCAGATATTTTCAGGGATTTTGCGAAGGTTTCTAACTAATTTAATTTCTCGTGACAAAATCTTTTCAACTGAACCACTGATAAGAAATAAATAGCATTTTTGATACAGAATCATCAAATTAATCTACTGGCTTACGTGTTAGGAAGCTGCTATCAACATTCCACATTTTAGGTTAGGCTACTTTGCACGCGAGCCTAGGCTCACCACTATAGGCTACTAAAGTCAGTAATATTCAGCTTCGTGCATTCTCGTTTCAAAAACCGTAATGTTGCATGCAACAAGCTTAAAAACTGTTGAACCTATTAGTGACTACGGATTAGCAGTGAAACGGTAGACGAAACCTGCAATTAGCCTTTATTAATCCCCCTTCGCAATCGCCCAAAAAATCACATTTAATGCAGGTTAGCAAACTGACGTGTCCGCGAAAGAACTGCGGCGTGCACATGATACATGTGTGAACATAACAGCCATCACTCGAGTGCAGCAAAGCATTGGAAGGATGCATCAATCAATCCGAATAGGATCATCTCGGCTTTCCTTTCTTGAGCCTGTCGTACCGCCAAGAGTGTTCTGAGAGAAGACAAGCAATAAAAATTCTTAGTACGTTTCGTTACGAACAGAAACTACAAATTATTACCGTCGGCGCACACCTTGAAGTATAGCGGAGTTGAGTGTTCTATCCGACTGCTATCTAAAGTCTTGTAAATAGTTTGGTTTATGATGAAGGCGGCACAAATGCGAGTTTCCAAATGGAAGATTTTGTCATATTTCTCGCGTTTTGGCCACTTTTCGTTTTTCCTTTCCCGTAGATACGACAGATAGTGAACAAGTTGCATTGCAAAAACTTTAAGAAACGATATCGACAGAGCATTTGAAACCCAGTGACAACGGCAGCGCAAGGCAGATACTCGCAAAACTGGGTCTCGAGACTCAATCACTGGCAACCAGCAGCCATCACCAGCAAGTTGCGCTGGTGTTTGTCACTCGCACCTGCGTGGGAAGAAAACTCGACTCACTTTGGAAAATCCAGCAACCGGAAAGAGCTGGTTACAACAATTAGCATTTAATAAGCACTCGTAATCTAGGAAAGTAACGTCCCATATTCACATCACGATATTCTGACGTTTGCATTTTACTTGCGACTAAATTTGCAACAAGCTGTTTTCTCAACATTTTAAATGATTTTCGTAATGATTTGTGCGTATTTGCGTCAATTTTCTGGAATGCGTAGAAAAATCATTGCCGGTAGCGCTTCCAATATAATTGTTCAGCACGAACCGAAAAACTGCAAAACTCATGTTCTGGTACGAACGCGATGCAATAACTTAGCAAGAAGACTGTATCGTTGTCAGAATAATGCTTTGTAGAATAACGAGGTTGTACCGGAGACGCGTGCATAAAAGTTTCGGGAACAATCGATATGCTGGAAATCGATGTCGAAAACCGGACTGGGAGTTCAGAATCATTACGAACGTCAGTAGCATGCGATCGTTCAGCGTTTGTTCCTGCTGACTTGCTACAAGGTACGCGCGGCATCGACGTCTGATCAACAGTTTTGATTTTGACAATTTTCTGGTCTCCGCGTTGTTTTCCTTCCAGTAACCGCAAAACTCTCACAATGTTTATTGCTTCTTCTCACAAAGGATTTCTCACAATGTTTATTGCTTTTTATCATTCCGGAAAAAAATAACATTCAGTTCAGTTTCGCTTATACTCGCTTCTGTGTTCCTTTCGGAGTGTCACGAGTGGTCTGCGGCGCCAGTTTCCGCTTGCTTCCGCCGTGGGCCACGCTGCTGTTTTCACAGTGAATGCCGCACTAGTGTTGAGTCATTGGCAGCACCGAGCGTGAATTGTTCCCTTGCACCTACCCATTACATACCGGGTCACGAGGCTGGACAGACCGTAACTACCGTTTTTCAAGTCTTCGGTATGACCCGACCGGGAACCGAACCCATTCTACCAGCTTTGGTGGCACGTGCTCAACCAATTAGACCATTTAGCCGGTTGAAAAAAATAAAAAAGTGCTTGTAAAGGTAAACTATGAAAAATTGTTTATCTTCTCGTAAGGTAAACTATGAAAAATTTGTGTCATAAATAGTCAAAATCTAATTCATAAAAGGCAATACGGTTTTACAAAAAATCACTCAGCTGAATTAGCCATTACAACCATTTACGATGAACTACTCAAAAACTTTGACAATAAAATTAATAACATATTCCCTATTTCTAGACCTATCAAAAGCATTTGACTGCTGTGACCATAACTTTACTTGATAAACTCTATCACTATGGTAGAAGAGGTGCTTCGCATGAACTATTCTCACATTTTTTGCATGATAGAATGCAATGCACCAAAATAGGGACATTGAAATCTTTATACAAAAGGATATCTTGTGGAGTCCCTCAAGATAGTGTCGTTTCGCCTGTACTTTTCCTTATCTATATTAATGATATCACTCAAGCTTCCTCTTTTCATACTACTTTATTTGCTGATGATATTCAGGTTAGCTAAAAATGGGAGGAGCGGAGCAATACTGCACAGGGGACATACAGAAAGCGCAAAACATGCAGAAGACAATAAAGCTTCAGAAAACACAAATATTCGGAAGGCAACAGCTATTCATCGAAGGGAGGCAAGTGGCGGGCAGCAACATTGGTTAATGCACTCTTCATATGTGGAACTCCTATTTTAATGTTCTTCACACAACTGCTTTCATTAAAAGTTAACACAAATAACCATAGCATTTTCCCCACAGATAACCTGAAATACCTAGGTGTTCTTCTTGACAATAAGCTAAGCTGGAAATCACATGTAAAAAAGGTGAAAACTCAACTATCAAGAGGTTGTGGAGTTTTAACTTCAACATTGTACCAGCACAATCTGTATTGAAAGTTGTCTATAACCCATTAATCCAACCTACCTTACTCAATCCTCATGCGAAGGTGCTTCAAACGCAACATTCAGCCTCCCATTAAACTCCAAAATAAAGCTATAAAACTAATAAAACTCTTTTTCGCAGTTCGACATTTCGCCATAAGATTTGAATATCCTGTACTGGACTACGCCAGAACCATGAATAAAACAACGCCCAACATTGCATTTTTCGAGTGACACAGCAGGTAAAGCTCTGCACTCGTGAACTGTTCGTCAGTGTTCATTAAACACACCTTCAAAAATACTATCAAGCGCCTTCTGTAGAGCGATCAACACAGACACACGCAACCGAAACTTAGGATTAAGAGCAGGAACAACGCGCTGCTCGGACTTACATTCCCTTTTCTCACAAAATACAATCCCATCTTCGTGTAACCGCTGTTCACCTTATCCATGCATTCGTTACAGTGCAGCTCGATTTCAGAGACCCTTGAAAGGAAAACAGCAATCGCTGGAGTTAAGCAAAAAATTAATTATCAACCGTAGAACCAAAGCAGACTAAAGAGCATATTCGCAAACAGAGGCAAACTTCTGGCGAAGCACCAAGAAAGCAAGAGGCACATTTTGCGTTAAGTCATCGGCCCGATTTTTACGCACTTGATGTTAAAGATTGCAGAGGAATGAATAAGAGCCATCGACCTCGACAGACATTTTCGTGAAAACTAAACATCGTAACGTACTGCGGGTAGAAAAAATGCCCTACCAGACTTCAAACAAACGAAGATTTTGCATTGCGGAGTGGAAAATAGCGTTTTGAGGTCTCCAAAAAATTTCCCTCACCAACAAAACTCTTGCTTTATACATCCTTCATTACTACACAAACGATCTGCTGAAATACTTCATAGAGTGAGTTCTTGCACTGAATTTACAAAACGCTGCCATTTTTTCTGCCATTAAAGCAGTCACTCACCGCATTAGGAATACTTTCAAAAATGCAGAAGGCCAAGCTCTGTGCTTCACAAAAGGAGACAAAAAACGTCAAAACGGTGTCGCATGGAGATTAAGTGAACGAAGTTTTAAAAAACGCGACCAAGCTCAGCTTTGGAAGAACAATCGATGAAATCCAAAGGATATCTTGAACCCACTACACTGCAAACAGCGCCGCGAACTGAACAGCGGCAATCAAGTAACCGCGATAAAGCAAGCCTGGTCAAGCGGAATCAACAGGCTTGCCCATGGCAATGGGTTTGTCTCATCTACGGGACAGTGAGCATGGAAAACTGTCTCATGTCACATCTTAAGTAATTTAACGACATTTAACACCAGCAGGATATTTCTGAAGTTGAACGCCATTATTATATGCTCGCAGCACACTAAGTACAGTATTAAACGTAGCGACTCAGTGCCATGGCGTAGTGATGCGAGGGCCCGAAGAAAGGTCACTGGGCCCTTTGGATGCGACAAATTAGAAGAAGGGTCAATCAATTTTTATTGGTCCCCCTGAACAGGGGGTTTGTGGTGCTCCGTAAAGGTTATGTCATATTAGTAGTTTCGTGGGAATCCCACGGGACGGGACAAGAATAAGTATCCCATGGACAAGCCTGAAAATCACGTTAGCGGAATCGTGTCACCTCCCCTCTCAAATAACTGTTGCTCACTTGTATTTCTGGCCACACGAGGGGCATTTGACGAGCGTGCAGCCTGCAAACTGCGAACAATTCAATCTTTCCTGATACGGCTTCGGTTGTCTGCAAGTAAATAAGCAAACATAAAAGCAGGAGATCATGTTCGACGCTTTCAGAATTTTTCAGACGCTGCACTAAAAGACAGGAACTTTACCCCACGAGAACGAAGCTGCCCACCTGCTAAATTCGATCCATTTCTGCTGTTCGTTCTTGCTCAAGCACGAGTTTTCTGAGCAATCCACAACGCTGCCAGTGCTGTCGTCAAACGCCTGCAAAAAATTTTGCGACGAATGAAGCCAAGGAGAAAACGAACGGCACGCATCAATGTTGGTTGGAGATAATCGGTCAGAGCTAGGGGGATGGGGGGGCGAGGGGCAAAATTTTACCACGATAGCGCACCGCTTACGGATGTAATATGTAAAGAATACAGTGCCCTACTGCAAGTTCCAACATCGCCCGACAGTGTTATAGCGCCGATGGAGTAGCAACCTCTGTGCAGGCTCGAACGCTTTACAAACAACGTTACAAGTTTAGACAATGTTGAAGATGAAGGCATGCCGACATGGGCACCTTATCCAGTCGAGTGACGGTACCGATAGCAGCCATCAAGGCCCAGCTTGTGGAGCAGGCGTTGCCGTTAGTCCCGTAAATTTCGACCACTGTGAAATGGGACGTCGCGTAAGTGTCCGAGGAGCCGAATCACATTAAGTGGTTGCAAAATGTTATCGCTAATGTGGTTGACCCGCAAGCTTACACACATTATCTGTCAAGCAACACAAATGTAGCCCATGTCACGTTGTGAGGTGGTGGCCAGGTGGAGCACTCTATGCCACGCAGTGTTAAGGCACAAGTGCTGCGTTCACAGCGCCGGTTGTTCAAACGTGAGGTTGATGCCAGGCTTCTGAAGAACTAATTTCCAATAGTGAACCTACCCTTTAACAGTGCTGCTAATTGCTATATATATACCAAATTATCAAATTTGGCATATTTTTAAAGCGATATTTGATTTGGTCTGTACATGAAAAATTTGGTATGTTTTTGTCGGAGGATTTAGTTGAGTCTTTAAACCAAAATATTTGTTATTCTGCAAAGCGTAAACAGAAGAACCACATTGATCTTAAAGCTAGATAGTAAAGTGTCAGTTGTTTTGCTTAACATGGGAGTAAGCGTGCTTTTTGGGTAAGCGGAAAGAGACCGTGAGAGATGAGAAGTTTAGAAAAACTGAACTTAGCTCTAGATATGTGCTTTTAGTCAATGCCTTCAAAGGCTGGAAAGCTGCATAGGCTGGAAAGCTGCATATGAGAGTGGCGGAAGATGTAGAGAAGAGTGGCTGATAGAGCTTGCCTGGCTTGCAAAACAGGATTCTGCTGGTGCTGTGTATCCCGTTTGCTAACTGTGCAAAAAGTAAATTACAAACCGCAAAGCAGCTATCATACAGCATAATTATGCGAAGGACCACAAAAGAAATAAAAATGCAGTTGCAGGTGTTGGAAGGTTGAATTTTCCAGTGGTTAATAGCCTAACTCTGTCACAGCTGAAGCTCAAGACAAAGGTAGAAAATTGAGCTTGCAGCTTCTCTATGACGCCGCTGCTCAACAGCAACTGTTGACCATCTAAGTGAAGTAGTAAAAAAAACATGGCAAAGCAGCGTTAAATTTTAAGCTTTCTGTTACAGAAAAATTTGGTATTACTGTATTTGGTATAATTTTGTTGTAAGAAGAGCTGACAACCCTGCCCTTGAACTCCGCGTTCAACAGACAAGCGTAGTAAAGGCAATACAGTGCTTCCGGGGGGTTGAATAAAAACTGCCAGTGTTCTTCGGTGGCGTAATTAATGGAAATGTCTTTCGTTTTCGACCAGCCCATTGTCGTGTTTGTGTAAAGTCTCCCCCATCATTTGGTCAGGGGGCTGGAAAAACAACTGTTTGCGATTTCAAACTGTTTTTGAATAACCCGATAGCCAACCATAAACGTGACACCAACAATAAAAAGCGTCTCCTTTGTAACTAACGCAAAGCCAAAACAACTATGCCAGTGCTTAAAAGGTATTGAACACGCTATTTTAATCCAAAAGTCATACGATGGCTAACAAAAATTGTTGGGAAATATTTTGCTAGTGGCTGCACATCAGTGCTGGCAGGCTGAGAGTTGGATTTCTAAACTGGCACTTGCAGTTTGTTTTCCGTCACGTGGATGTTCGAACGTCGGTTCTATGATGCAGGGTTCCGTGAAGACCGGTTGTCTCACAGAAGGCGAAGTGCAAGGGACTGAGGCGTACCTGACCTTCACATCAGCCTTTACACAAATCAAATCTCTAGCTTGACGTGGTGGCTCTGACCAATGTTCCCTCTAAGAAAATTTTACACGGAGCAAATGTTGGTTTTAGTCAGCACACAATCGCACAACCATGTAGACGCACAGCTAGTGAAGCGTTTCAAGCGTAAAAGGGCTATGCGGTATATATGCAATATCAAATTCGGAATTTTTCAAGTGCACGCGAATGAGATTTCACTGCGCGCATTTGCGCACCTTTGAGGGAACACTGGCAGGATGTATGTTCCCGAGCGCTCAGCTCAAAGCCTGGTTAAGTACATTGTGCTTTTCGAATTCCCTCTTGCAGTGCTTCCTTTAGCGCAGTGGTTCTCAAACTGTGGTACGCGTACCACAAGTGGTGCGTGAGTGCTTTTCAGGCGGTACGCGAGCAGCTTTCCTGTCACATTCGAAACGCTTTGTTAATTCGTTTCTGTGTTATGATTCGTTCGTGTGTTATACGAATGTTGCTAATTCGTTTGTGTGCTATATTAATGTTAAGTACATTTGAGCAAAGTACGTTCTTCCTAAACCAGGGGGTACACTCCAACATTAAAAAAACACCAGGTGGTATGCGATCTCAAAAAGTTTGAGAACCACCGCTCTAGCAGCAGTAACGAAATTGCCAAAAATGACGGGATGCGACAGCAAACAAACCAAAGTTACTACCGCTTGCATTTGCGGATGGTTTGGTTTGGGAATAAGTTGCGCGGAACGAGAGGTTTTCACATAGGTAAACAACAACTCTAGCAACGCGATTGTTGTTGCTAGGCAAAGANTCNCGATGACCAAAAGAAGAGATTATTGCCAACCAAGTCCATTACACCACCACCAAAATCGACGCACTGGCAATCAGAAAGCGACGATATACCGGCACAGAAAGGCAAGCTATACGATGAGATTTCTTACGCGCAGTTTGTTTTCACCTCGTTGCGACCGTCTTGATTTAAAAATAGGAAAGGGCAAAAACTCGGCATGTTTTTTCAACGAAGCGTCACCCGATCGTGCTGCGCATTCTCAGCGACCAAACCTCGACGACGCTGCCTTTCAAAAAAACGCATACCTGATGCACATGAGAGTGGGGGGATGTTTCTTCGCTTTCACCACATAGCGCGGCGTGATCCTCAATCGTCGCTTCACTGAAATGTTCTGAAATGCGCGCAAGTCAGAGGTGAGCGTGAGGATGGCCGGCATCCAACACACACACGCACGGACGAGCTGCTTCATACTTACCCATGCACAGAGGACACTGTACGAGACGAACCGATGCTGCGTGTGAACGGGGAAAGTCACGTCTGGGCATCTTGTATG
>JGI24022J15233_10001111_pt1 | contig 21076 bp, 11 predicted proteins | sample Ectturendosymbi2_FD_15233 | JGI IMG/M metagenome (IMG submission 15233) | reverse complement strand
GACAATCTGGAAAGAGAAAAATGAATAAGGTCATCGATAAAGGTTTTAGAAGCTGCCGCTTTGTTTCAACAATTGTGAAACACCCTGTATAGTAGCATTTCTTCACTGTCGGTGTTTAGTGTCCAGAGGAAGAAAACGTTCCCGTTATTTTTGGTAAGCTTCGTTTCAAACAAGTCATGACACGTGACTTGAATGTTTACCAGAGCGGAACAGAAAAACAAAATGACCACCTTTTATGACCGAGTTGCTGATGATGCTTCTCCCTTGAATAAGTGGGCGTTGTACTGTGAGCATGTGAATGGCGGCTGTTAGCCGTTGATGCGGCGTCAAGCGACACAGTCATCGGCTGCGAGAAACCCTAACAAACAGGATCATGGCAAAGGTTCCCTTTTCTTTTAAATAAGAAAGAGGTAGGCTACAATCGAATTTTTTTCTCATTTCTTGAATTTCTCAAAGCGTAACGAACAAATTCACCGACTTTCTTTGCCTGAAGCACGATCATGCGAAAACGTGCACGTATGAAATATTTACATTTCTTCACGTTAAAAGGTAACTTAACATGGTAAAAACATAAATACGACATGTTTTCCCGGTGTCGGAACTCTGTTTTAGTGGGTCAACCAGGATTTGTCTTCTGTCAGCAGGGTCATGACCCTGTCCAACTTCTAAATAACAAGATACAGATCAAACGAAACACTGCAATTAAAAACACCTAGTAATTTCACGTTGGATCGTGCCATAAATGCCGCGACGACATGCTGGTTCGCTTGTTTGCGGGAGGCAAGAGTTCGAAAGGGTAACGTTTGCCGCGGCAGCAGCAAACGAGCGCTTTAAACGGTAACAGCAGCGAAAAAGACTCGGCAGGTTACCCCAGCACGCGTGTCAGTGACATCACGCCGTCAGCAATCACCACAGCAGCGTGCACAACCGCGAACGACCGACGCGCGACATTGCTTCTTCGGACGAGGCCTGCCCGCGTTCAAATTTTGCCAGGCAGCTTGGAGCAAGATGTGTGGCACGGTGCAATTAGCGCTTTTCGCAAAAGCTGACCTCCGGCTGTCCTGGCACTACGTTTAGCACCTTGGAATAAAAGCCGCTACTATCTGACGCTGGCAAGCAGACGTTACGAAATGGCACTTCTATAAAACACGCTCGCTCTGCCTGCGCGACCTATAATTATTGTTTCAAAGTTGTTACAAACCTTCAGATCATTTGCACCTGGACGTCCACAGGCGCGTGCTCGGAAGTGACCTTCTGACATTTTCCGTTGTTTACTTCTTGAATCCAGTGTCGCACGGACGAATTACCTGCGGCTAGATGTCCGGCGCTGTGGCGCATAGGGCCATAATCCTTTTGTGATGTCTTTGTCATTGCTCTTATTCGCCTCAGGAAACTGCTGTTTGTGATGAATCTGTCCAATCTGTCTCGTTGTGCGTATAGCAACTTACCACTTGACAGTCTGGCAAGCACACACACTCGATCATGGGGCGTCGGAACGGGAGGGCAGTGGGGCCAAAGCCTCCTTGGATTTTTTAATTTGACCTTCTTCTATTAAATTTTCATCAATAAAAGGTTGTTTCCTTAGTTTCGAGCGTGTGAAATGAAATTTCCCTACTTTTGGCCCCCCATGGAAAAATATCGTTTTGGCTATCCTTTAAAAAATCCTCTATTGTCCCCCCCCTGGAAAAAATTTTTCCACGCCCATGCACTCGATCGAAGGTCTGGTTGGCTTTGAAGTCGCGTCACAATCAAAAAGCGTACTGTTCTCCTGAAAATTGCAAACTGTCTTACAATCCTGCGCACTGGTACAACCGCGGACAGTACCTTACGTATTAAACCAAAACAAAGTAGCGTTTTGGGCTATCCTCAGTAGACACATCAAGCGAGGAACTACAGTAGACATTCGCGACAGCAAAGCGAAACGTGAGAAATTGCACAGCTTAAAAATATCTCAAGCTACTGCCGACGACTGCGCTATGGATATGTTAAAATTAATGAGGCTAGTTTTTGTGGTTTTGTAAGAAGGTTGAGCGGATATTTTGATTTTCTGTTTGAAAACAGCACTGTTAGCAGGAAACTCCTGCACCTAAGAAAAAAACAAACAAGAAGCAATGTCCCGTGGCAGTAACATTGTGTCAATCATTTTAATCGATAAACTATCTTTGCATTCCCACGATTTCACGAGCAGACACATCGCTCTACTCCACAGGCGCGTAGCAAGGAAGAATTGTTTGAGGTGATGCTGNTNCGGTAACATTTTGCTTCGATTTGAAAGTTATGTANGACGTAAAAATAACGTTTTCNACGTCTTCACCTGGGACAATGCCTGACTATATTAGAGTAAAAGAAGGATGAAGAAAAGTTAACACATTACATTATATTAAAGCAAGTACGTGAAAATTATTTTTGCAAACACTTTTTTGCTTGTGAAAGCCTCGGCTATTTTTTAAACAAATTAGTTGTGCTGTCGAAAAATTTTTCAGCGAAATATGTTTGCCATATGCTATCTCTAAACCAGGTGTAGCCACGCTTCGAATAAAAAGATTATTTTGACATAAGACAACATTTTACGGCAATCGCCCCGCGTTTTTAGTTTTTGTTGGTCAAGTGCAAAACCTCAGCTCCCATTTTACACTGAACTATAGATTGAGTGCGATTTGTCAACATAGAGTCAACGTGCAATTAGAACTTTTACATGAGGATCCAGTTAAATGCTGTGTTGTAGCTGTTCGGTCAGCAAGTTCTGTTTGATGGTATACATCTCTCTTCTCCTTAACCTTGGATAAATTGTCTAATTTCGTTCAGAAGACCTCCGCTCGGCGACAAAGACAAACGCTGGAGAAGAACTCCTTGCTGTTAATTTGAGGTCAGGCAAAATGAGCAACATGACTTTTGGCAGTCTGCTTTGAATGTTGTCGGAAACCAGTGTAATGTACGAGCGCAACGTACTGGTGAGAGGCTGCACGTGATGTCTTCGTGCAGTCATGATGGCGCGTTTCATCAAGTGACTTCTTTAGAAATGTTCCTAGTCGATATTGCTTTAGGGAACGCTTGCCAGACAAACTAAGATTAACCGATGAGTGCCTGGAGTGGAATCATTGCTCGACTCCATCACCATTCTCCCATAAGCAATTTCGTACGAGCAAAAGTCTTAACATCGCTACTTTAAAAAATTTTTTTGTTGAAAGGAATTCTGAAAACACTTGAGCAAAGTCCAACGATACAATTTTTGAACCAACTTTCGAAAACTGCCGAACATATGTTCACAAAAACAAATCACTTTCTTAAGCCAAAGCATTCGCAGCCTCTGCTTAACCCAGCTATGTCCAACCCAACAGGCTTACTGGGCCAAAAATCATGTCACTATCTCAACCAGGGCCGCACATTTTATGACATATTAATGAGGGCCGCACATCGAATGACTTACTTTGATCTTTGAAAACTAAACTTCGCTTGAGCTAATGCACTGAAAGCGTTCGAATCATAACTGCAATGGTAATAGACATGATAAAATGGCACTGAGGACTGCCTGCATCAAAAATGTCAAATTAAAGTTTATCAAAATATCAAAATAAGCACAGATTGTCAATATGTAGTTACTCTTATTACAGTGAAAACCGAAACTGGCCCGCACAAAACCTTCGACTGGGCCGCACACGGCCCGTGAGCCGGGCCACGTGTTGGACATAGTTGTTATGGACATAGCTGCCTTAACCTCTTCAAATAAAACTGACATTGCTAGCGAGTTTGTGGCAAATGCAACCATGAAGCACGAATTACCATCATTACTCTTTCAGTGGAACGCGATGATAAGCTCGTCAGTGATCCCAATCGACATCATGAAACGAGTGATAACAAACTTCGCAGCAGGAAGTAAATGTAGAAAACAATGTTGGAAGTAGATGATTGCCACTGACAGAAGCCTCTTCGACTGCCATAATCCGCCAAAACAACAAGCGTGATGTTTCGAGATGAAGAAACTGTTGTTTACCATGCACACGGGAAGTTGCTTATGGTGGCTGTAGGTAGCCACAGAACGTAGGGGAGGTGATAATTTTCCACTAATGTTGTCAATTTCTAATACAACAAGTTGACATGGTCTGCATGCTGTCAGATGTCTCCTTGCTCATCTCTCCAGCTTGGGAGCTTTTTCTAAAAGCGCTTCAACTAAAACAATTTTCGGGGATTCAGTGCGTCTGAGTCATGCAACAAACTGTTTGCCCGCGACAGGTCAGTGGCCCGAGGGAAAATGCAAACCTGATGCAAAGTCCAGCCGGTTAGAGTTTACATACTCCGCATAAAACGATGGCTGAACATTGAAATTCATTTCTCGTAGGGGAGGTTTTCATGATTTGAAGTTTTCCGATAAGCGACGACATGACGTGCCCTCATCACACCGAGCCATGCAACTTATGCAACTAATATGCATTGATCTGACCAGCGTGAAAGCACTAACAGCAAAAAATAATATAGATGGTCGCATAAGCAAGAAGGCAAGAATTGACGAGAGAAGACACTGCTGTGAGCAGGAAGGTTTCAGTTGATTTACAGGTCGACTTTTCTGGAAAAAACAGGACTTTCTGGAGCTCTCTGATGAAGATCTATTCGGTGCAATTGCGCAAAGGAATGTTGTAAATCCTAAACGACCTTTTCGTCATTCGATGTTGGCCGAGCGAAGACGTTTCTGCTGGGCAAACACCCTTAAAGCAATTTTAGTCAATTCAGGCTTAATGCGAACATGATTTAACAATATCGTAAATTTATGTTGACGAGCTTAATAGCATGCTTCTCAGAAGGTTGCCTGCAAATGATAATGCTTCAAAACAACAAAGCATTTCCGCAAGCTTCAGTTTGCAAGCTTCTTTGTACTCCAAAGAGCACTCCACATTGCGACATAGATCTGAGTGGAAACGAATTAAGTTCAAAAACGGTTTCACTGACAGATTTCGCGTTTAGTTAGCATTCTTTCTTTAACCTTCAAGTGCACTTGAATCGATCTGTGAACATGTCGCCTACCACTAACGTAAAAGTAAAAACACTGGCAAAAGTAGCCAGTCCCGTGTTCGAGCCACTTCAGCCAAGCTTAGTCGCTGTATCAAAATGGCAGTTTCGTGTTTGTAGGCCAAGTGCACGCCGCACCTCACAGTCATACAGGTAAATCATATGAATGAATTGTTCGTTGTTTCGAATATGTTGAACAGTTTAATTAGACAATAACAATAGTTTATAATTTCAAATCACTTGGATTTAATTTTTCGTTGAAAATGTTATACCTTCATGATTGCGATCATAATCTTCGTTTCCAGCTTACGACAGCTTAAACAGGAATCCTGGTGTATGAAAACTCAAGACTACGCAAATGAAGTTGGGCTAAATATGTATTATTTTGATGAGCCGCTAATCATATTGTTTGGCAGCGAAACAGTGGACTGTAAAAAAATCGAAATCTTAACGTAATGAAAATTGTTTACATTTGTTAGACATGCTGGTGTAACAAACAGTATTGTTCACTTTGAAGCTGGGGAGGATTCACCGTAAACCAAATTTAAAATGGTAAGAACATGAAAATAAAAGTTTTGTACATGAGTGCTGTTTGTTTTTCCCTTTATCACATTTTACAATGGTGATATTTTTGCAGCTGGTGTTTCTTGCATTGCCGTTTTTTTACGACACAGTCAAACAGACACTCTGTTGTAAGTGGTGAATGTAGGGTGAATCAAATGTCGCGCTCGCCTCAGGCTCCCCTTTTTTAAAGTGCCGTTGCTGGTCCCCTTTTAAAATGTTGATTAGGTTTTGTTCTTTACATGAAGGTTTTACTGTCAAATTGGCTTCATAGAAATTAATGCTTCAAAATACTCAGGCTTGAACACATCACCACAACTGCATTACTTTTTTCAAGATACAATTCGACCACTTTTGTGGCCAAGGTAGGTATAGCTCTACTTGCGTCCTTCTACAGTATGTACGAAGTTCAAAAGCACATTTATTTAGATTATGTAGTGTTTCGCGCTATTTCAATCAACAAAGCAGATTGCTGATGACCACTAAACATAGCATATTGAGTTCATTATCCTTCAAAAACTACTTTTCTGAAAACCCGAAAAATATTCTGCTTTTCTCAGTTTTTTCGCTTAGATACCCGAAACCCGAGTTGATGTTTTGTCCCAAATTGGAAACACAATAATGTTACTTTACTTGATAAGCTTACTTTAAGGAAAAAGTATACAGCGTTTTGATGAAAGATATCGTGCTGTGGAAGACCGATTCATATAGCTTTTTGACAACGACAGTAAAGTTGTTAAGAAATTTTTATGTCACGAACTGGCCTCCATTTGGGTTCTCAAAATGAAAGGTTTGCAGAAAATGAAAAGATACTAGTGCAGAGAAAATGTTTGCACACACAATTAATAAGTACAAAGGCATCCACTACTTTGTCACCCTCTCAATATCAGATCGAGTTATTTAACGGAGATTTTGTGTCAAAGTAGTGCAGTGCCTGGGAGTGATCAGGTGGTGTTTAGGCCAATTGCTCTTGCAAAACAAGCTGGCCATTATCAAGGCCTGTTCAAATTCCTTTTTAAGTTCCTTAGCTGTTGTTCTACTTCACGAGCATTTAGTTCTTTTCAAGCAGTTAAACAAATATACATTTTCGTCTCGGTGCTGAGTAAAAGTCAAATCGAGGGTTCGTGAAACATAGAAAAGTCTACGTGTGCTCTTTACTTTTTTACGTGGAAGCCTGATACAAGTCTTGAAATCCGTCAGCGCAACTTTCGTTATTTCGTGCGTTGCTAAAATTCCAGTAAGTGCCATCTCAGCTTGATTTTATGGTTACAGTAAAACATCAGGACACGTGTGGCGAGAAAAAAGTCTGGAAGTTCTTTGCTACACTGATGTATAGAAGAGTGAAGTATAACAAAAGCAAAACTGCACGCTACTCGCCAGTCACCTGTGCAAGAATCTTGCGCAATTATTGGAAGTGATTACAGAGGGCTACGGGTGAGAAACCCAAAGCACAACATTTATAGTTTGGGTACAAAAAAGCTTGTCTAAATAGCACAACTTTGTCACAGGTATCGATCGAGGATTAATTCCTTTTACTTTAAATTTGAAGTTCATACTTGAAGCAAATTGAGTAGTGGTCTAGAGCTGATTGCCTTGGTTACAGTTGTCCTTGGTTGTTGAAAATTATGTTCACGTTTGTAAAGTTGTACGTATAAGCAAGCTTTTATGTCACTTGCGTTGATCTTATTACTGCTTTCAACAACAAAAGAATATATTTTGGTGAGACAGGAAAATCATTATCGGAACCTGATTTCATGTTTTCAAACCGCTGCTTTTCTCCGAATAATTTTCCAATGTGTGTTATCAAAATTCAAACGTGGCATACTTCAAACCGGTAAACTTTCGAAATGCTTTGAACTAAGAATTTTGCGTGTTAATTGGTTGTCAGCAGTGTTTTGAGGTGCAAAGGAGACTGCGCATATCATCGAAAAAGAACTTCGGAAGTGAGAATCAAGGGTTTACTTGTAGACGTGTGCGTGTTAGAACAAATCTTTTGACCTTTCAGAAAATATTATGATTGTTACTGTTATAAACACAATCCGATATTCGTACCAATCATATCTGAATTTTTGGCTTGAAAATAACTCCACCTTTTGTCAAACAAAAAATCTTTCAGAAACATATATGTCGAGGTTAATCTAGATGCAAACAGCAGCCGGAACGTTGTCAGAAACATCAACGGATATTAATTTTTTGACAGCACAAACTTTTCTGAAGCCAAGTGTACTTAGTAAAAACCCGTGTGTATCCAGCTTTCTAAAAGCTTAACATAAAGTTGTTTGAAGCCTATTAACCAAAAACTTGTTTTTGAGTACTTTCCTTTCCCAGTTCTTAAACTACAGACTGTTTAAAGGGGGCAAGTTCTTAAAGCTGGCATTTAGACAAATGGTTCTGAACGAAAATGAAAGCGAAACATTATTTGTTTGGTGTCACAGAACGGAAGCTGTTGTGTTTAAAGAACGCCTATTTTTCCAACAAGCTGCAGTTTGACTTTTGCTGGACAATCTTGTTAGCAACGTTTGTTTGTCAAACGTCGAAACATCAAGCATTGTACATAATAGCCTACGAAAAAAACATTATCAGGACCTGTCATGCGATTTTGTGTTGGTCACTAGCTACTCCAGCAGCAAGGTCTTCCTTTGAAAAAATGCCTGTTTTTCAAACAAAGTTTAATTTCGTCAAAGCTTTGAAGATTTTTGCAGCGGACAGATTCAGACGAACTTACAGTATTTGTGTGCGGAACGATTGCGCCTTTCATTGTTTTGGGAAAACCTTGATTGAGTGATGGTATTGTTGGGCATTGAAAAATATCTTAATCCAGCCTCCCAAATTGTAGTGTATTCGCAATGGATCTAATCAAAAGAGGATTAAAGCCTCATAAAATTATCAAATAATGTTCGTCTGCTTCGACAAATCTCGCCAAGATGCGTCACGGCCTGCGTTTGACGCACGAAGTCGATTGTTGTACAACACGCCTTGGATTGCATTTTCTGCTTTAATTTAAATTAGAGTCTAACCGCAATTTGATAGATTTGGATTACATTGCCCGTTATCACTTTTGTGAGCGTGTGATTTTGAAAGAATGTGTTAAGTTTCAAACACAAAGTGGTTGTTGTTTTTTTTTTCTCTTACGAGATAACTTCATGGCAAAACCTTCGTTTATACAAAAAAACGCCAAGGAGCACCACAACATTAAATGTGTACGGTTGACATTCACTTTATAATGCTATTGCAATGACATTAAGCTTATAAATCATTAAGGGTGAAATGCAAATTTTTTCCTCAAAGAACGGCCGCGGTTTCTCACATTTAATCAAATTTGGCGGTTTTCCGGAGATATAAAACGAAAGTTCTGCAAAAGATTTTTACAATAGAAATAATCAATTTTTTCCAACGCATCTCATAGATGATATTTCACAGATAACTCTTTGCTCACCGAAGCACATCGACAGGTCACGGTTGACCGACATGCCGAAAAAAATAAAATTTGATGAAGTCAGGACTTTGAATAGCAGGCAACATTGGTCAATACGGAGAGCATGAAGCAAACGGTGGCAAAATGAAAACAAGCGTCGAGAAACAAATTTTATTAACTGCTGAAATGCAAAATGTCACGTAACCGATTTGATTCATGAAGCGCAGCTCGTTATCCTTGTTTAGACGCATATTAACTAAATGCAGCAAATGCGGTCATTTTTCTTACAATTCCACGAGCATGTCGTTGTTTCACATGCATTTGCAACACATTTATTTTTCCTTAACATGCCTTGAAGATGTGTCTGAAGAATGCGACACATTTCCACAAGCCTAAAAACAGCTCTCGCATCAAAGTTTGACTTCGTTACATGCCAACGCTTAAAAGTCATGAGACAAATTACTGTATTTTAACACAATTCAAGAAACACTTCCGTATTTTTTTCTACAGAATTTTTCGCTGGGCGACTGGGCAGCCACGCATCGGAATCCAATCAAAGTACCATACATTTTGGATGACCTGTGGTGATACTTTGATGCAGCTGGGACTGGGACGATGAATAAAAGTCTGTAGAGAGCGAAGTGGTGTCAAGGAATGAAAAATAGCTTTCATCGTGTAGTATTCATACAACTTGCCAAAACATTTCTTTTCCTGCGAATCGTGCCGGTCTTGAACATGAGTAAGAAATAATATTTGAAATATTAAAAATATAAGTTGTTTTCAGATGATCCATAACACAAAGTAATAAATTCAGGTTGAATGTGTGTGGTGGCCGAGATTACAATATTAAAGTATGTCAGCAGCCATACGTTATGCTCTACAAAACATTAAATTCAATTCGAAAACCATTTTCAAAAGGGATTTGCGGCCAACTCCCAAAAGTGGCAAATCAAGTTGCAGAGCCGCGACATCTGGTTATTTCCTTAGATTCAGTTATAGTCGCATGTTAGACGCAGTAAAGCAGACTTCAATTGTAGGTGTTTAATCATTTTTTTGAAAGTAAAAACACACAAAAAGTAATATTTTAATATTCTCATGTGTTTATTGCTAAAACGAAGTTATGGCGTATTACAACTAAAATAAATTCATAGCTGTGATTGAGTATTCACTACGTGTACAGTCGAGATAGTTGAGAACTTTTCTGTTGAGAGTTCCACAAAAATGACAGTTTTCACAAAATGAGAGCTATTTTTCACAAAAATACAGTTTGTAAGCTTTTTTAACGCCAAGGTACGAAATTAACAGTTTTTACGCTGTATCGAGTAAGAAATTTCTTGAGAGTTTTGAACAAAAAGTGCAGAACCAAGGCCCTTGATCCACATTTGAAGTAAAGAACAACAAGGATTATAGTTTAGCTAAGAAGATCGTAATTAGTGGTAAGAGCTCCTTGATATTTATTATTTTGAGTTATATTTTTGGTTCAAAAATTTAATGTGCCTTTTGACTAAGATTCCGAACTGCTCAAAATACACTAGTTCGAATCTGAGTTGCAGTAGCCACTACAGCACCCAAGTTTCAATATATTAGTCTGTACGTTTCGTGAAGTTTTGAATCACTGATCAAAAAAGAAACAATAACTAGCTGATCTGCAACAGCGCGTCTATAACAGCCACCAAACACATTTTGGATTTGATGAAGTTTAGAGTTCCGTCACCGAGTTGAAAATCGAGTCAGCATTTAAAAACTGCGGAATAGGCTGGTCAAATGCTTGACCGTTTACAAAGTGACATTCGCCACCCAGATGTGAGTTCAGAACAGAATGTCCGGTAGAACCCATGTCAATTTGTTGACTGCAGCTTGTTAAATGGACAAGCGCTGCAATCAAAGAATGGTTCGCGTCCGGTCCAAGTGAAGGTGAAAACATTTCCGAAGTTTACTCGTAAACATAGATTTTCAGAGTCTGTTGCGAAATATCCGGTGCTCTTGTTGCGTGTCCTTAAAACAAAACTGTCGTACGTCATCATTTGAGTTAAATCCGACCAATGATGGCCAGAGCCAAAAGCTTAATTTCCTTATATAGAATAAGCTGCTTGGTCCTCAGATAAAAACATAAAAGAGCACAGAGTTGACGCTGTCAGTTTCAAGTGTAGCGCACTGCTTCAAGTATATGTCCTTTAAAGTCTGTCTAAGTTCAGTAGACACGTGGATTTAACGTTGTTGAGAAATATCGGACAGCAATTGCTAGTCGTTGTGGGTGGTGAAAATAAAAGAATCTTTCAACCATTGTAGCTAATTAAATTAAAATTGAGAAGCTTTGTGTACCATTGTTAAACTGTCCAAGGGATATGCATAAAAATCTGGAATTTTGTAAACGTTGGCGCAACTTGTAAAACGTCAGCTTTTTTAAATAAAAAGTTGCCATCGACATAAATCACTACGGTAGTCACTAAAGAACGAAGACATTGAAAGAAACAAATAAATGATGACGCTGCATTTGTTGTTTACCCCAGCATCTCATTATATAGGTTCTGAATGCCCAACATGTGTCTCCTTGCACAAACAGTAGAATTACCTCCTCAAAAAAGAATTGAAGGTACTGATTTACATGTCATTTACGGAGTCCGAAGCTAGTTTGAGGTTTATGTAGACAAACGTCCTGTCGTGTTGAGCTGAGTTTCAAGTGCTTTAAATGGCTATCAGAACTTGGAACATTTGAACTGTGTTTTCAGGTTCCTTGTTCAGCTTGTTCACGCTCAAAGCGTTTGTGGGATTTTCAAAAGCGATAAAAAATGAGTATTTTCATGGCTGCTCTCAGCCTGTTTGTTTGTTACAGCAAGGTAGCTCACGCTGATGTTTGATACTGTAAGTTATTTTCCTTCTAATTATATGTAATGCCCAAGAAATCACTAGTGTGTTGATATATAAAATATTTTTAAAAAATACGGTGCAACATCGACATGAAAATAAAGCGACCAGTACAGTTTTGAGATGCAAAGTAACAAACGTTTTGGCACTATGTGAAGAAATATTTTGATCCTACGTGGAATGTATTCAGCACCAGTGAAATACTGAGTTTTGCTTGTGGCTGAAGTCTAAAAACTATTGTCTAAGGCAGTGGTTCCAAGTTGCAACCTTTTTTTGAACGCTGAACACTTTGCAACTCAGTTTTTTTCACACGGCGCAGCAAAGCTAATGACTGAAACATAATCGATAGAAACCTCTTCTTTGAAAGAGTCCCATGAAATAGGTTTAACAATTTGGTGGCACGTCAGTGTGCCGCGGCATACCGGTGTGGGGAAGCACCGGTCTAAAGACTCGGCATGGGTGATCAAAACGCGATCAAAAAAGTGTAAACAAGTTAAATTGGGAAGGCGGAAAGGAACTAAAAATTAATAAACTGTGGGATAGCACTGGGGTCGATCCTGCTGCCGTGGCAATTATTTTCGTATCTTCTCACCACATCACAACGGACCAAATCGAAAAGACCTTTTTCCAGCTATTATTCGCCACCTAACAGCAGAACTTTGAAAGTAGAAATATAAGGTGATCGAAAAAGGCGTATTTTTTTGACATTTGCGATGACATCATTGCAGGGTCTCAATACAGACATTTCCGAAAGGGGGCTCTTTATTTCAAATCAGTCAAAAACGTGCCGTACGGCTTTATCTTTGTTAATGTATGCTTCTTAATTTATACAACAATCCATTCAAAGCACAAGTTAACTGTATAAGCTGGATTTAGAAAGAAAGATAGTAAGAGACAGATGCAATGAACATACGTCTTTGCGTTTTATTTTATTCTTCGCAGGATTGTAATGAAAATCATACTTGAGTATAGTGCTTATTGCAGTGCTGGAGTTTTGATCTTAAAATATTGCTTCATTGTACGGTAACCTTCTTAAGCAGTGGTCGTGAGTACTGGAAAATCTGAAGCTTTTGGTTTGAGGAACTTAGTTGTGTAAACAACAAAGCGTTGGATCGCTGCATTTAGTTTTTGCTTTACACCAGATAAGTTTGTATAGAAGTCGAAACTGGAGTTGCGTTTTGCTTATGTCATACAGTTCATTCTGATTTTCTCTATAATCTAGAGCAGAGGTCTGAAACACGCGGCTCGGGAGGGCGTTTTGTGCGGCCCGTGATGTTTTTTGGGAATTCCGGCAACTCATGATATATTTCGCAGGAAATAAGATGTAAAAGTTGTTTCTAGCAAGGTTCAGGTATACCGCCATTATTGCATCAGCGTCATAATGCGGCCCTCGGGTTACTATACAAGTCCTCATTTGGTCCTCGGAGCAATTTGAGTTTGAGACCCCTGATCTGGAAAATAGGAAAGGTTTCTGTTCAAGCAGTGAACAATTCACCTGATTCTCTTCAAGTAGACGGGCTTGCAAGCCATGTGTCTTCCGACAGACTTGATCAAACTCTCAACTATTTCTAGATATAAACAAGTCCGAAGAAAACTTGAGAACGTCTGCCATATTTCCGTAAAACATTTAGCAGCATTTGTAAGGTATTGCATATCCTATCGAACGCTCTTTATCATGTGTACAGCAGGAAGTTAGCGAAAACTCACACGAAAAGCATTTTCTCAATCAGTTAGATGTTCCACTTCTGCACAGTGGAAGTATTCTGTGTTTTATGCTTTACTACCAATCAGTAGAAACTACTTCCTCATGCTCTTCGTCCAGCCATTTGCAGTTTAGCTCTCTCAAGCATAAAAATATGATATCAATACTGTCGTCACTTTTCAAATTCCCTACTAAAACTTTTAAAAATTGGTCAACTGTTACTTTTCAACACTATTATTTCTGAAAAAAGTTATAAACCTCCAACTAACCAAAACATACAAAAACAACGATACGTTGCTCAAATTGGTGGACAAGAAAATGTGTGTTGTACTGAAGAAACGAATGGAAAGAAAGTGTTGAAAAGTAACAGTTGACCAATTTAAGGCAGCAATTGCGTTTCTTCCTTTCTGAGAAGTATATTTCTACTTCTATTTTGGTTGTAAAAATTTAGCTTATTTGCTGAAATACAAGCCTGACTAAACCACAGACAGTATCCCGCACTTCATTTGTTTGTTATTTCTTGCAGGATGCTTAGAAACGCAAATACTTTTAGGCAACTGCAAAATTTGCTGAGACGAATCGATCAGAAGTGAGTCTCGTCCAATCAGAAACTGATGCATGAGGCAAAAGGCTTTATGACGAGCAGGCCTACTGCGAATGGCAACCTGACAAAAATGTCAGAAGTTGGAACATGACAACAATGACAACCGTATGACAACCTGACTAAAAGTGGCAAAATATTGATCTCCGCACAGCTATGACTTGTTTCAAATCATCTTCAAGGTCTAAAACAGAATTTCCCGCAGAACAGTTGACCTTTCTTTTATTTGATATGACTTTCTGCTCTTTGCTAAGCACATCACCTATGCCTATCCCAGCGTGTGTTTGTATCTCAGTAGTCTTTTCAATGTGTGTTTTAGTGCATGGAAAAATTCAACAAGAATGGATGAACACTGCTATTGTACCTAATTGCAAAAATAAGATTGGTGACGTCAATGTTTCTAATTACAGACCTGTTTCCCTTGCACCAATTATTTCCAAACAACTTGAGCATTAGATTTTATCCTGGATTTCACCATTTATTCCCACCACTGACAACCAGTTTAGGTATTAGGTAACAACATGGTACTGACGTGCGTGTATTTTTGCTCAACAGACTGTATAAACAAAAGCAACCTCGTGTTTTCAGCGTTTTTGGATTCGTTTAAAACGTTTTGCAAAACTAAGCACAACCTATTGATCACAAACCTAATTAAGTGCAATGTACCTTTGAGCACAGCAAGACGACTGGTGGGTTGGTATAGGAATCAGACCATAAAAGTCAAAGGAGCTTTTGACTTTCGGATCAGGCCTGTAGCCACGGGGGACATTCGGGGGCAGTTCCCCTCAAATTATATTGTGCCAAAAATTTTTTTAGCAAAATTAATAACAAAAAATTTTTCCCTTTGAAATGTATTTTGCCCCTAATCCTTAAAACTTGGCTACGGGCCTGTTTCAGATCCCTTCGCTGTAACCAACGGGGTAAGACAAGACAGTTCTGAGGCCACATCTGTTCGTTGCTTCCTTGATAAATTCTCAGGCCAATTGGGCACAATGGGAGATGCACTGTGGGAAATATACATATTTGTAAATATCCTACTGTTTACTGATGATGATATATATGCGTTTGGTCCAAGAATAAGTGGTTTTCAACGTTTAAATATTTTCTGTGATTACGCTCCTGAACACAAAATTATCTTCAATTGTAACGTTGGCAGTCGGTGTATTTTTTCCCCTTACAAAGTATAAACAGCCTGCAACACCATTTGCTTCTTTAAATGACGTAAGTTTCGGAACAGGCCAAACATCTTTTGTATTTGCCGTAGTTCTTCACGTCTCACTAAAAGAAGGCAGTGGCGTTGAGAGTCAAGTGAAATTTTTTATTGTGCAGCAAACAAGTTCAGAGGCATCTTTGTTCGGTGTTTTACTGAAGTTGAAAACACATTCTGCTTCGTGCCTGTTGGATGCCAGAGTGTGCCTGTCAGTTGTGAAGCAAATACACGCAGGCTAGTATGAAGCGCCTCCGGTTTTTCTGCAACAATGCCTACAGAATTTTGCAGTAATTCTTCACGAATGTAAGTGCTCGCCCATATCAAATTACCTACTTTGGCAAGACATTTGTTACCTTGATTAGAAACAATATGTATGCTTTTGTTCAACGATGTGCATCTTCATCCGAGTTTTTTTTCTAACTTCAATTGCGAGACGCTTTGCACAAATCTCTATTTTCTTTTACTGTGCAACGCTTCTGTATCACGATGTCCGAAAGTAGTAGTTGCTGCATGGCGCGTTGTTTCAGTGTTTGCTACTCTTCATAAAGCCTATTGCCCGTGTGTAGCACTTGACACCTATATCCTGTGATGCGTTGAGAATAAATATTTTTATATCTTTGTGTTCTTTGAAAAACCCCTGTGATATGAACCATGTGTCGGAGACAAACACGTAAATAAAAATAATTTAATTTGTTTTGCTAGAATCTGAGTTACATTCAGGCCCATAACCGGGGGCGCAGAGGGGCTTCTCCCCCCTAGAAAAATTTTCGCCCCCCTGGAAAAAATGTCTGACATTTAACCAAAGTATTGGACATAGTTCAAAAATTTGGGCCACTCTCAGAAAACTCTTCGCCCCCCTGGTGTCCCAAGCTGGTTACAGGCCTGGGTATGTTATGGACAGAAATGTATACACTATTAACTGTAGAAACCAAAGTGGGGGATCACGTGCTTATGGAGCAGACTACGTGCGCCCTTCATATCCCACAACAAACCCCTGCTTGTACGTCAAACGTCTTATAACAGCGTTTCCCAATCTTTTTCTGGCTAGCGCCCCCTTTTCTGATAAACAAATTTCTATCGCCCCCCTACCATGCACAGCACACATATCAACAAAATTTTTTCGTATTGTATATTTGGGATGTTTGAAAATGATTAAAACAAAAATGAGCGCAAAGATGCATTTCACTATAAAACTTAATTTGGTAAAGTAACTCATTTAGCAGTCGGAAACTGTTAGAGTTAATGATTTGGAAACTGTTAGAGTTCATGAAGGGCTCGATTTCGTTTGAGCAGCATTAAACTTGGACGAGAAGGTGAAGATTGCTGATTAGGTTTTAATGAGGTTAACACCATTCCCCTGCAATTGCAAATTAACTTCATTGAACATCGTGAAGATATCTGTGGTTAAACATCTTGCAAGGTTTTGTAACACTTGTAATACGAAAGTTGATTTTGCTATCTGCTTTAAATTATCTCAAGTTGCGAATTAGTCGGTAATAATCCAAAATCTGCTTTATTCTGAAGCACTATATGACCAAATGCGAAAAAGTAACATTGCATACCTCCTCACAGTATTGCTCTGTAATTTTCATAAAATTTCCGTAGGTTCAGGAAATGTTTCGCGACATTTAAAAGTTCGACAAAACTGTTATCATCTTTGTCGAACTCGCCAGAGTGCTGGTGTTTACAATCTCAGATTTAATCCTTGAATGATTTCACTTCTTTATTAGCAATAAAACAAATTGATCCCGAGGTTGTAATGGCGCGTTTTATAATTTTTTACTTGTGACATTTATTGGGTTAAAATACTGTAGCATACACTGCATAATTAAATCAAACAAATAGCTACAAAATGTGAAAATGTGGGCCCTGACCATATATTACCGTTTGCCTACTGTTTTCGAGCGCACGTTTTTGCTTTTCGATTTTTTTCATATGCGATAGCGCACTGCATAGCTTAGGCTATATGCACTGTTCACTGGAGAAGTTGGTTAATTGCTCTACAGTTTTATGTAAGTCATNGTTACGCAAATTACGTAAACACTACTTAGATTCAGGGCTTCCACACCAAGCGTATATGGCAAGAGGGGCACATTTTNAGTTAAATTATTGCTTCCCTCGACGATCGTCATCGAAATGGTACATATCTATAATTGAAGCTTTATTACACAACCATAGCGTTTCCAAAACTGTTTAATTTCACCATAAGTGAACCATCTGATTTCATGCAGTCCAAACAGAGAGAATTGGGTGGTTTAGTGACGCTATATTTTGTCTTAAACCTACACTGGGCACCGAATTAATGGTTCAAGTGCAGGGGTGTCCAGCCTGGGCCCCGCGGACCACGTATGGCCCGCCGAGTTCTTCCGATTGGTCCGTGAGATCCTTTACTCCAAAAGCAAAATTCACCCAAACCGGCATAAATTTCGAGCCAAGTGACATTTTCTTATCAGAATGTCTTCAGACTTAGTTAATGGGAATGATTGCAAAGGTTCTTTTGGTTTGTCACGTCCCTAATCGTCGCACCAAATCCGCCATTGAAAAAAACAATCGCAGTACTACAAATAGAACTAGCTCTGTCTGTGTATTTTTACCTTTCGTATAGTCACGTGTGCTGGGCTGCAGCCTACATACTTGTGCAACTTAAATCAGAGGCAAAGTTCACTTTAGGTGTATTTAACTGTTCTGAGCGCAGGTATTGTTTTAATTACTGTAAGTTACTTCTGATAATGGCAACGGCAAGTCAAAAACTAAAAGTTTGCGATAGAGATTGAAAATTTCAAGAAAGGTGGACAGATCAATACTTCTTCGTACAAGTTAAAACAAGTCGATTTGCTTGATATATGCAGCAGAGCACTTTCACACTTCAAACACTATAACATGAAAAGACATTTGAGACACGGCATGCATCTTCTGCAGTTAAGCCCACCACACAGCGCAAATACGCCACCATATCGTGATATAAAGCTGGTCCGCGAAGTATCCTGCTAAACAGTTGTGCTGGCCCTTCATTCGAAAAGGTTGGACGCCCCTGAAAGTGTTTTAGTTTCTAGAAAGGATGTGTCCATTCCGATCCGATGCGCCTTTTGCAAAAAGAATCGCTTCTTTGACGTACTGCAATAAACACGACCATTCGCAAGGGAACGATAGGACTTCAAAAGGCAGTCATAATTCCTGCAGTGAACGCGGAGTTTTCAATAAAGACAAAAACGTGCGGTGCGTCGCTCTACGTCACATTCAGTTGGGCTTGCAGCGTACTGACAATACACGATATGTTTGCGAAGCAATAAAACGGTCGGTTCACAGACTCGGGAAATTCATTCGCGCATTGTCAAGAGCTTATTAGGCCGCTCATACTTGTGTAGACCCTCTCTCGCATTTCATGAGTTGTTGTGATGACAGCCGAAAAAAAAGAAAACGTGCAAACAGACTGTTTAACTGTAGTTTATTAATGTTTGAACTCACTGCAAGGAAAGCGGTGAACGATAAGACCTTTCATTACACAACTTCAAAATAAAAGATATTCGCACCGTATTAAACGCTACGAGTTGTGTGGAATGCTCAGCAAGTCAAAAGCGCCAGAAAATAGTTCACACTGGGGTACATTCGCCTATCCGAAGGGGTACATTTAAGTTTAGCATTAGAAGGAGAAATGTATGTATATGTATTTATATATTATTTGTTTCCATTTGGGTACACGAAAAGCGGAAGTGCTAAATAGCCTTATAATGAATATGTCGTTTGTATTTGTTTCCAAATATTTATACATATATCAGCAAATATTATTTTCAAAAAATAATATATATTTATTGTTATATACATTAATTTTGAGAGGTAAAAACGGAGTCTAGTTCTAAAAATCTTTGCAGTTGTAAAAATCTAAAAGTGCTATTAAATATTCAGTGCATTTTTGTTATTTTGCTCAGCCGTTTTGTCGTAAATAATTTTAAGGCTACATGCTCATCTGTCGAATGCTGAAGAAGTGCATGGTCAAAAAAATTTGGAATCCCTGGTCTACATCAACTGTTTTTCAGACTGGGACAGAAGTAAAAGTCATTGACTTACCCACTACAAACCACGCACGCAAATTTATATGGCCATCAATAACAACAAGAACGGGGAATATGGGAGCATTTGCCCAGAATAAAGTTTGTTTAAAGGTACACTGACACTACAACTGACAAAATTACAATTGCACCACATTTTCCATGTATGATAAGTCTATCATCATTAAGTAACACGAAAATAGTTTATCTGTGAACACGTTTCGACACATTTGTTTGACATTAAAAACACTCACCGTTCTGTCTTGGTCCTCACGCGTGGGGACCTTGGAAAGTCAAGGTACTGGAGGTCAGATGGACATCATTAAGACGTAGAGTTTTATAATCATAGCGAAGAATTCATTTTGTTGCAAATTAAATGACGTATTACTGTAATAATAGGCCTAATAAATTTTAATTGAAATTTTAATTAATAACACAAGCTTGAAATTTAAAATGAACTCTATTTGCAAGTTAGGATAATTTTAGCAAGTTATTTCTGAAAAAACTCTTTTATTCTTCATTTTTTGGCAAAAACAACAGCTCGCTTAACTTTGTGGCCAATTACCCTAGTTCTAAATTAAATTTCATTACCCAGACAAAGGCTTGGTGATTTACGGCCTGGGAGTAGTAAAATCATAATCATAATGGCATAACCATGACTGATACGTGCTGCATCTTGTTCGTCTGGGGACAAAAACGCTTAACTTTTTCTGAGTGTTTCATGAATACAATTTTTCAATTTTCCTATCACTCATTCAGTAGCTGTGGCAAAAATGTTTTGTGTTTGTATCAGTTTACATCACCTTGGCAATTGAAGAGTTGAATTCTCTGACATGCAGACAAACTTTTTGTCTAGATAAGGCCGCTATTTCTTGAAGTGTGAATCAATGTGGCGGATTTAGCTTTGCCTAAACTGCATTGTGGTTGTGAAAATGTTAGAGTGAAGAAAATTCTGTCTTCTTACCTGTTTGTAGGTTACATTAATTTGGTAAAATGATGACAAAAATTCTCTTAAATCAACCAAAACACTTTTTCTGCAAGTGGTTACGAAATACATGTCATTACTGAAAAACCAAGATTTCTCTACGTAGATTTCGTGTACAAAAGAATGAACAGCTGAAGCTCTGAACAAAATATTTGCAGGCAAGTATGTAGAAAGTGAAAAAATAATTGTGCAAACTTAGTACTATGAAATCCACCAGATAAAAGTATAAATCAACCACAAATCACACCAAAAACGTGTGTGTTTGTAGAGTCATTTTTATCTCACAGCTTTTCGGTCCTGGTGGCCCCTAATTTGTATCTCAAAGGTCCTATCACAAACATTTCTTAGAGGTAAACCTATTGCTGTCAGCTTTTTTACTCAACTCATACAACTCTGTCACGAGTTTTATGCCGCACCTTCATGCACTCAAGCCCAAACTGCAAACTTTGTGCAAAATTGTTTGTTTCAATTGCAAAAAAGCAAACATATTTGACAAAATTTTGCTAAGAGTGGCTAAATTTATTTTTGGTTGGTGAAATTTTCATGCATCGGCTTTCTGCACTGTCAAAGCATTTGAAGAACTCATTTACATTTCAAATATCGGCTCGACAAAGTAAAAACCAAGTCACGATATATGCATGAGGGCAAGATAGGCATGATGTCATGGGCGTCGGAGGGGGGGCAGGGGGG
>JGI24022J15233_10001109_pt1 | contig 21090 bp, 16 predicted proteins | sample Ectturendosymbi2_FD_15233 | JGI IMG/M metagenome (IMG submission 15233) | reverse complement strand
ACCACAAGTTTACTGTAGCCCATCGTCTGCACAAACCAATGTTATTATCAAACCAGTATAATTTAGACCTGAAACCACCTAGCTTTATATGATGCAAGGGAATTCATGCCTTGCAGTAGCCTAGCTTTTGTCTGGATTACTGAAACAGAACACCAAGTTTTTCTCCAGACAGGATACCATGTTTTCCTCTGACAGGCTTCAGCGCTATATATGCATGCAGATTTAGCTATATATGTGCATGGATAGCTAACTGCGCGCAGAGATAGCAGTTTTTCTTTTTGTGCTAAATCTGTCAGATATAATATTTTTACGAACGGTGCCCCATAATATTTTTACGAACGGCGCCCCATAGGTTTGCTAAATGGTCGTGTATATTTTGCCATCAAATGCAAAAACTCTGCTAGAACTATTTTGCAATTCGAACTGTATCCACCTTTCTTCACATATAACGTTCACGTTGAGTTCTAGTAGCAACATATGATGAACATAGTTGAGTGGTTAGTGTCTATGTCTGCTGTGCGATTGTTCGTTGGTTCTGCTCTCACCATTTCCTTTGGCTGAGCTTGTAGAGGTTACGCCTTTGATAGGATTACTTTTAATGTAGCCTGCTTTTTCAAAAATTTTAGAGTTTCGGCTTAGGGTGTATGTTTAAGTAGTTTCAGTTTAGGGTTTGCCTTCAGGGTTTAGGTTTACGAATTAGGTTTCGGGTTCGGATATAATCATATATACTATAGGTTCGACATTTAGGTTTAGGGTTTAGGTTTGAGTTTTAGGTTTAGCTTCTCGGTTTAGGTTTTGGGTTTAGGGTTTTAGGTCATAACAAGGACCTTACGCTAATCTAAGTGTATTGTCCTTGTCACTTGACCAATCCAAGCAATCAGCTTCTCCTAATGGCAAAATAACTCCAACAGTGCTTTTCCCTCTGATGCCAAACAGACACTTCCTTGTTAAATTTTGGAAATGCCAAAAGGCTGTGTCTATTTTGCCTCATGAGGCAAAAGCACTGCTGGAGCTATTTTGCCTCATGAGGTAAAATAAAAATACATGATTTTACATTGGCGGATCAGGACTGGATCGGACTCATGATTTTCAAAAATTTTGCGAATCAGGACTGGATCGGATTCAATTTTATCGGATCAAGACTGGACTCGGACTGAAAAATTTCATAGTCTGCTCATCTCTGCTAGGCAGGCACCTGTCCAAACTGATTGCTGCCGGTGACAGGCAGAGCGAATTGTGGTACATAACATTGCTAGACCCACAGGCGTATGGCATAGATCAGGGTCTGCAAATAGTGGGTCGCGTCCCAAATTTGGGTCGAAAGACCTTCCACACTGGGTCACGAAATAATTCAAATTTACATTTAAAATTTGCCATGCAGAATGAATGAAATCATTTACTCATGTGCTAAGTTCCATATAATTTAGTGCAAGAAAATTGCTACTGTTAAAATGTTAGCAGTCTTATAATTGCTATTTAATTACAAAGTATTTTTCACAAGATTATATGCTCACAAAATGTTTGGGTCACGAGAATTCTGAAACAATTTTTGGGGCTGCACCAAAAAATATTTGCGGACCCCTGGAATAGACCACTTCTAACAGTCCAAACTAAACGGGTATACTACAGTACAAAAAAGTGAGTATACTGAAATTTTCTGCTTTTGATTTCCATGCATTATTACATCCACTGAAGACAATACTGAGACTACAATATGCTGCAAACATTACACTAGGTTCAGCAAAAAGATTCATTAATAAGCTCAGCATGAATTGTTTTTCACTGGCAGTAGATTCAAGATGAAATTCATGAAATAGTGGCATGAAGGTTTTACTGGTATTAATGTATCCTTATGTTATACATATGAAGTCAGCACAACTTTAAAATTTAATATTTATTCAAATTATGTTGTAGAGATCGACCAATATAGCTTTTTGGGGCCGATACCGATATATTGGCCATTCATGGACAGATACCAATATTCCCTAAATTTTTTAATCTTGTTTTCTGCTTCATTATCAAAAATATAATGTATTCTATGCCTTACCTTTTTTTCAAAAATCAGGATTTATGAGTTAAAATTTTTCATCTTGCAGCAATTTCAATATTTTGCTATGATTTTTAATTAATTTAATCTCATTGATGATGATGCTTTTGTTTAGGCTGCGATGGTAGACGTATGCTTTATGGTTCATCTTGTCTGCTTGTTTAAGAAAACACACAGTCTGTTAGTGTTGCCAGGCCGATATATCAGTCTATCTCTATTATGTTGCACAAAGATATCCCATGTGAAGATGTGAAATCTTTGTTCAATTTAGTAGAAATTTAAAGTTTACTGTTTGATTACTGTTTTTATAGTGCTAAATATTGGCATGGCTACTGTTAATAGAATTTTGCGTAAAGAGTCATTGCTTTGTTTGAAAACTATAAGTTATATTGTTTTTCCAAGCCGATGTTATCGTGGAAGAAAGACACATGCATTTGGTCGTTCTCATGGCTTAGTTGGTTCAAAGGTGAGTAAACACTGGATTTGAATAAATAAGGTGTATCATTCTTTATGAGCTTGTGGAAAAGCATTAAAAATATGCTAATTTCAACTTGACATTGATTTGAGCATGCAGTATCCAGTTTATACACAGTGTAAGATACTTTGCTCATTAAGAGAAAAAACTTTCCTTGGCAAGTCTTTAGCATATGTTTCATTGACTGGAATGAAGTTAACACCGGCCTATATACATGATGTATGAAATGGATTTTACAGAGTAGAAACTGGCCTACATACAAATACATATATATCTGACTTCTATTCGATACCAGCTGTAATTTTTCCACAAATGTTCATATACTTACATAGGAACACTATGAAGAGAAATCGCAGATTTAACCATTGAAGCACTTGTAACAATTTTCAATTGAGATGCTTCATGGAACTGAATGAACATGGTAAACTCTCAAAAACTGCCTTGTATCCAGCTCATTTTCCCAGGGATAATCCACAGCACTGCAATTGGTGATCAGTTTTTTCAAACACCATTTTAAGAATATTAAGTCATGAACATTTTTATGCTAGTACATGCTAAGTTGGTTGTACTTTTTGTGTTGCAAGCTGAGTGTGTTTTGCAAAAATGGTCAAAAGAATTAAAATATCATCAGCCTTTTTACAAACCAAGAATGTTGAAGTATGGGAAGACAACACAATAATTTTTTGATAGCTTAACATTTCATTGTTATAATCCTATTATCCTGATTTTTTTGCCATACAGACCAGTCGGGACAGCAAAGAGCAACTTGTGGCCCACAGGCCATCCTTGCCCATGTATGTTTTACTGGAGAACATTTATAAAACTGGGCAGTCTGTGTCAAACTGAAGTGTATGATAACCTTGTTGCATGTTGTTTTTTAAATGTGTTTGACTCAGACACATGGTCTATAAAACAGTCAAGTTGGTTAAAGAACTCAAGGGTACAAAAATTCTTAGTCACAATTTACAACATATCACAGGGTCAGTTAGTATGGACAGTCAGTACTGATGAGAAACAAGCACTGAACTGAAGCACCAGTAACTACTGTATTGGTTTATCACTAGACAGAAGCATTATATAGTGGGATAAGTATGGGGATTTGTAAAAATGCTTCAGACAATATGTTACGTACAAAAGAATAATGTACAATAGTCCTTGGTTGGGAACTTTCACCTGCTAGTCAAATACAAGGCTGTTTAGGGACCATTTAGAGATTTTCCATAGTGTTTACAAATTTTGAGTTGGTGTAGAAGAGTCTAAATGAAGTCAGTTTTTTGTGTTTGTAATTTCTTTGGATACTTCATTATAAGCAACTTTTCAAAGCATTGAAGGTTTTATGCATCCTTTATATTTCTACATGAACTGGTTTAAATTGTCACATATGAATATTTCTGTCATAAGTACATCTTTAAGCAAGATGGAGAGGTGTATAATTAGGTAGAACAAGTTATTCATGATAAATTGTGGCAATAGGTTCAGATAAATTGTTTTTATATTGTTTCATGGAGGTCATTTGTGACATGAACCAAGAACTTTACTCTTAAGAATGGCTAGTTATGGAAAGCTAATGCACATTGATTAAGTAAAACTGTTTTTCGAAAGGTGTCGCCATTGCACATTTCTGCATGTTTCATGTCAGTTGTTATTAGTATTTTGTGCAACAAGCAAATTTTTTTCTTAGGTGAAAAAAACTTGAAAGGTTGTGTTCCTAATTGAAGATGACATCTTAGAATTTAGATATGTTGCAGTAGTATTTACAGTGAAAGGTGGCATTAATGCATCAAGAGAAAAACTCAACCTGTTTTGAGAATGTTCAATTTAGAATGAAATAAGTTGTTTTGTTGTCATTCTTCGATAATTGAATATGTCAGTTTACTGAGAAGCATACTATATAGCCTTTAAATTTTCGCTGATTTTATCTATGTTGTGCAGACAGTGAAACACCCCTTGAAAAATGATCCTTTGAGAGATGAAGTTGATAACCTCATACGGATGACAAGTTTGGGAAGTTACCAAGATTTGGATATAAAAATTAATGGCTATGACATGGTTCTAGTTGAAGAATTTTCAAAATTTGTTCATCAACTAATGATCAAGTATCGTCAGGATGTTGTGGAAGCGTTAGTTCTTACAATCTTATGCAAAGTCGTTTCATTATTATAAATGTTGTGATGAAAATTAAATGTTAGTATATATGTTGAAATCACCCCCACATGTGTTAAGTTATTTGCAATAATGCTTTTTTTCCAATACAACTGAATTTTGGCTGAATTTAATCATTTAAACGGGATTTAAAGGAGTCCTAAATAGACAATTAGCAGTGTTGCTACTGGGGTTATTCCAGGCCAGTAGCCAGGTTTTAAGTTTTGGGGGGTCAAAATACGTTTTTAGTGGGCAAGATTTTTGTTTTTATTATATGTTTAAAACAAATTTCTCTGGGCACAGCACAATTTGGGGGGACACAAAAATATTTGGGGGCACTGCTCTGAATGTCCCCTGTGGCTACAGGCCTGGGTCAGTCTCGTCAATATCAGATTGTTGGTTTTTTCAACATCAGGTTTTTACGTTGCAGTTTAATATAAGCTAAATGCTTGTGTTGCCAATATCTAACAAAGCACGATAACCCACGTTGGATCTGGAACAGAGCAAAGTATCGTCATTAAACAGAGAAGTCGGTTATGCATAACGTATATGTTGATGTTATTCTCAACGCAGTGAAGAGAGCTTCAGTTTGGAATGACAACCAAACTCATACAAGGTTTAGAAATAGATGAAAAATACATAAAAATCATGAACTTATTTTCATCTTGAAATAACAGGAAATGAAGAAAATAAATACAACAGCGCCATCAACATCAGATTTGTTGCCAAAACATCAGAAATTTCTTTGAAATCATCAGATCTGATGTTGAAACGTCAGAAGTGGCAACACAGACAATTAGCATATATTGTCACCTACAAAAACTGTTTCGGGTGATCTCGTTTGTGGTCTGAGAGTTAAAAACTGCAGGACAACAACTACTGAAAAGTGGGTGTTAACCTACTTACTGTTTGTGGTGGCAATGCCAGTCAATTTCATTGTTCTGTGTGCTTTTGGTTTAGACTTGTTGTGTGTGGATTTATTGGTTACTATTTGCGCATTTTTGGCCCATGGAAATGATTGAGCTGGCTTGAACTTCAGTCTTGATTTAAAAGACTGTGAATTTTTTCCAGGTCCATGATGAAACACAGAGCTAAAGGAGTGCGTGTTTCAAATTTGAATTTTACTTCATGGGTTGACTTCAATTGAAGTCACATTTGGAAGGCGTTAGATTTATTTGTCGAAAAAATCAATCGTAATTTTGGCCATGGTGATTTTTCCTGGCCTTGTTTTAGTCTAGGGCATGTTCATTTCAAGCTCGCATCGTGCTTTGAACAGGCTGTGGAGTTGGAGTCATGGAAAATGTTGTGACTACAACTGGTTTTAGATTGCCCTGCAAGTTCGTAATACAGGCGAAATCGGTTTATCGCATATTAAATTTGTCAGACATTTTTATGTGATTTCCCGATGCGTTTAAACGTTTGAACCAGTGGTTTTCAACCTTCGTTGTACCGCAACCCACTATAACCCAACAACCCCATCTAAAACTCGAATAAAGCAAATGTAATACAGTTGTGTACATATTAATCTACTCGTGACCCCTCCCAAAATGGTTCACGACCCCTCTGCCAGTCGCAACCTCAGGTTGAAAACTACTGCTTTAAACCATTGGTTCCATACTTGTATGAACACCCGACGCACTAACCCAGTGGTTCCCAACTGGGGTGCGACACCGTAGGCCCTAGGGTGCCATTTGTAATCCTCAGGGGTGTCGCGAGAAGAGACATTTTTCAATATATCATTAAAAATAGATTTTCAAAATGTCATTTAATCTTAATGCATTTTATTACGTTTTTGCCACTGGATGGCGCAATTTTTTCTGCAGGGTGCAGAAAATCTACAAACGTTGGGAAACACTGCACTAACCTTATGCGCAAAAACAAAAGAACTGAATTTTCCGCGTGAAGTTACTGTGACCTCGTTGCTGAAATCAGTTTTGCAGTTTCTACGTCACCACCCGCTAATGCTCGTAACTTGTTGCAGACTAATTTGCGTTTACATCGATTGGGCTTGAGCATGTTTTTCTAAAATCCTAAGATGTTTGTAGTGAAGCTGTATGTACGTTTGCAACACTCTTGTAATCTTGAAACGACGCACCAAGATGTCGCGATGCCACCTTTGGGAACGCCGAACGATTTGCTCTGGAAAAACGGTTCACTGTGAACAGATGCTGTTCTTGGAATGTTTATGCGTTAACTCGGGCGCAAAGCGCGCAGTGATTGCCTGAACACTGCAACATTTTCTGACACGTTCTGTTGGTAGATTGATATTGTTGCAATGATTCTAAGTCAGTTTTTTTTAAGGAAAATGTTACGTACCACTGGTACCAGGTAGGGACCCGAAAATTTTCCGACTAAATTTCATATAATTAGACGTCGTTTGAGCGCCTTCATTAGGCCATGAAGGAATCGCACATCATGGACCCCCACGAATTAATAGACGCATACAAAGTGTCTTTTGTATTTTGCGTAACAAAGCATCCATTATTACCATTTCATAGTATTGATTGCAGTATCCGTTCAGATAATTCCCTTGATCATTTTCTCTGATTCTAGGGACCCGAACCGGGTCCCTAAAATAACTTAAAAAAAAACTGATCTCAGTGCTTTTCCTTCGTCTTCTATATTCGCGAAACTTTTAATTGCGATACGTTGAATTTAGTTAGAGCAATTTTCTGCGACGTCTTTCTAGCTCTTTGATCGCACGTGCTTTATCGCTTAAAGACAAATCTTTTTATTTTACGGCTTAACTCGACATTTTTAAATTGACCACTACCTGTACTGAAGAGATTGTTGGATTTTCTGGGGCTTTAGCCATTCGTCAGCGCTAACGCATGGGAATCAGTGTAGACTATAAGAGTGTAGATTGAAAGATAGATCGTCATTGGCCGTTTAAATCATTTAGTCATACGTATGTGACAGTAATGCCCATCGCGGGCGACCTCGTGAGTGTCAAGTGACAGCCTGGTGGAAGAGAGCAGTTGCTGGTAGTGGGATTTGTACGCATTGTTACCACCTCTAGTGAAAAGAAAAATATATTTTGGATTTTCCATTTGAACATGTTAAGAAGCTTTTAAAAAGATGTTATAATCTTACTCTATTACTTACAAAATCAATCACTGTGTTTATTACCTACACAAAACCATGGCTTTAGTATGGTACCATGCAGATGCAAACACCGATGTTTGAAAGTTTAAAATATATGAATTTATGCGGTTGCTGACTAGTGCATGTGCTACTCCACTTTTAGTGCTCAATGCTTGTTGAAACCTTTAATAACACTAAAAACTGCAGCAGTACAGATAAAGCAAGCTATACCGTTGTTAGGATAGTGAAACTGTAGTGACTATCCCATACAGAGGAGTTGGTGCACTTCCAGAAACAGAGGAGTCTGAAGTTTTACTTATCGACTCCACAACCCTGGGTTACTGCACCAATACTATAGGTAGTTGTATTTGCTGTATCGTCATGTGAAGCAACTGATGGTTTTATGTGCCTGTTATTATTCCAAATGTTGTCTATTTTTATTTGAAATTCTGTAACAAATATGATAGTTAAAGCTACTGAAACACAAAAAAGGATTTGAAACTCATGTCATACTGATAAACTTTTATTATCGATATTACGATAAAATTTATCTGCAGTGAATTAGAGGGTCCAAGGTTCACTTGTATGCTGTTGCTTTTCATTGCCCAATGTCAACAGTTGTGCCAACAGCTTGATTTTCAAAAAGCTAACATATAATATTGGTTGGTTTTGTTTGAACAGATACGCTTTGCCTACTTACGATACTGTTATAAAGCATGCTGGCAACAACCTGCCTCCGAAAGTTGAGGACATGGAAACAGATTTTGTTCTGAGTTTTCACACAAGAATGATAAGAGTATCTAAAGTTCCTTCACCCTTCTGTAGCGTTGTGTTGCAAATTCTGATGGATAATGTTCCCCAGTCAGTTACTTTTACAGTGCAAGAGGTAAGCAATTTATACTAGTTGTTTTTATACGAATGTGCTGACTGTGACTGAGTATTCTTGTCTATATCGTCTTTAGGAAAAAACATTTAGGATATACAGTAAATCATCGCCATTAAAAATAAAGCTCGACTTAAGATGTATATAACTTATGTAAAGTTCTGCGAAAACCGTGATAGTGTTTATATTTCAAAATCCAAATGAGCAAGAAGCCATTTGTTAAGTGAAGATCACAGCATCGACGGAAGGCTCTGTGAAGCATTGAAGCACATTAGTGCTGTTGTCAGCTGAGCATGCATCATCATGGTCTGTTCTGCCGAGAGCGGCGTCGTCCGCAATCACTACTTTGCTTTGGGAGGATTGTTTGTGTTGCTTGAAAGATTGTTTGTGTTGCTTGAAAGAACAGTTGTTGCAATTGCATGCAATTGATTACCATGAGTTTGGTGAGATATTGAAGGTTTGCGTTGCATTTCGTTCCATCTTTCAATAGGAGTTGAGGGTGTTCGGTTGGTCGACTGCCAACTGCCAGATCACTGCAGAGGAAATTAGAGAAACCTTTGGGTAGACAGCCATCTTGTCTTTAAGCATGTCCTGCCCAGGCGAGAAGGCGAGTTTTTAGCATTGGTGTAAATGTCAGTGGTGAGTTCGAGACGAATGCATATTCTTGAATCGAGGTCTGAATATTAGTTTTTTTTATGATTTTGATACGGTGGAGGATATTTTTTGTAAAAATAAAATGCGGGGTGTTTATCAACAAACCACGATTCGTACAGTCGAATTTTTATGTTATCAGTTAGTATGAGGCGAAAATTGGTTTACCGCTGTCCAGTATGCGGAAAAGCTATGCATTTACTTAACCGTGTCATTGGCCACCCGAAATTTTAATGTATCATTTCATATTTTCATAGAATGATTAGTTTGATATTGAGCTGTGTAAATAAGCTTCATTTTGAAGCCCGGCCCGAGCCCGAAATCATCAGCCCGAACTCGACCCGCGATATCTATTTGTAGCCCGATTTAGGCACAAAAGTCAAATTTACTGAGTGAGTCAAGATATGTGCAACTGCGTGGTACTGGTGGCGTAGCAGAGTAAACATGACCAGCTAATTCACAAGTAATCATTTTTTATAAATTTAATAAACTCGATTGCTTCAACAGTAAATGGCTACAAAAGTGTCCGTCATTGCGAAAAAACTTTTGTATGTAGGCCTGAAATTGGCGCGAAACATTTTGACAAAACTTAAGCCCGAACCCAGACCGACTTACAACTCTGGTTTGATCTCTATTTCGTCTGAAAAAAAAAGCTGAATAAAGTGTGGAGTGACATCGATACTGCTCTTGTTAGAGATCGACCGATATAGCTTTTGGGGGCCGATACCGATGTATTGGCTATTCATGGGCCGATAACCGATATTACCAAAATTTGTTAATCTTGTTTTCTGCATCATTATCAACAATATAATATATTCTATGCCTTACCTCTTTTTCAAAAATCAGGATTTATGAGGTAAAATCTCTCAAATTGCAGCAATTTCAATATTTTGCTATCATTTTTAACTGATCTGATTTACTTGTTAGCATAGTATGGTTCTATCTACAAAAGATTAAAAATAACAACTACATACGCTTGACGCTGTTTACAATTGACTGTTGAGCCTAACTTACGAGGTTGATTGACTAGAAAATGCAATGTTTTCTGCGTGCAGAGCTTTTCGTTACTAGAGTTATGCGGCTTGCGTTGGCAAGAATGTTAACGAACAGTAAGTTAGCCGGTCATCTGCAACCCAGCCTAAACAAAATTATTTATATAAGCAGCACTAAGCTATAACCGATTCCGCCCGTCCGCCAGATGTAAAGTCCATAAGAACAAGTCGCCATGACAACAGCTAACGCGTACAGGTGCGAATTACGCATCCGATGATTGTGCAATAATGCCATGGTACCGCTTCCGCAACTTGTGTGCCACATCCACAAACCAGCGCGTTGTACCAGCTTGGATTGTGAGATCACAATTATCATTAATGTGCCTTGTGGAAAATGTCGATTAACTTAACTCACGAACAGGACATTTTAGCTTGCATACAGTATAAGCTAGCGCGCTTATAGCCAAATACAGAGGTGGGCAAACTACGGCCCGCGGGCCGCATTTGGCCCGCGAGGGCGTTTTGTGCGGCCCGCAAGGCAGCCACACGTACACAGATAGTACACATGTGGAGTCTATGTTAAAGTAATTTTATCGATTAGATTAGAATTGTCAAGTTTTTTTCCACACGTTTCATTCGAAACCGCATTTTTACTTAACCGGAAGTTACTATTGTTACCTTCATTTTGTGCTATCTAATGTAAAACGTTTTTTAAGTTTTGAAAGCGATTATATATGTGATACGAGCATGCGGCCCCTGGTAGCAATAAAATCTTGTGTGGCCCTCCGTAGAAAATGTTGGCCCACCCCTGGCCTAATACATCAAGTTAAGAAGCGTGCAACTGCTTCACAGCGACAGTTGGCGTCACTTGTGAGTAACGATTGCATATGTAATCATATTCATAACGTCATAAATGTTGCTTAACGTAACGCAATTCATTTTTCATGCAAAGTTTGTTTTTCAATTAATCTGCGCTAAACTGGGCATTGATTGGACTTCTGCACCTTAGTTGCAGTCAAACTTTTCGTGCTGTGAAAACTTCTCTAGAAGTACAACGGAGTTTATTCGTACAGAACACCTGCACGTGGTAGCCCGGTCTAGATAGACAATACATGTAAGCTTCAAGCATTGCGAAACTTTCCGATGATGCTTTTGTTTCGGCTATGACGGTCGACGCGTGCTCCATGGCTTATCTTGTCTGCTTGTTTATGAAAACGCACCTGCTAGCGTTGCTGCAAGTTAATTGTCTTGACTTGGTTCGTTGTGCTTTCTTGCGCAAGTTGTTTGGATGCGTGAGGAATATAACAGCGTTTTGTCAACACCTACTGAGACCGATAAAATCGACCTTTTTGGCCGATACCGATATATCGGTGAAACCCAAATATCGGTCTCTCTAGTTTAGACAGACCCTTCCGTAATATCTTTAAAAGCCTTTGATATCAGCAAGGCGAGTTTGATCAACATCAGTAAGTGAAACAAGTTGCAATCATTTTGCCCGCCACCGGAAATTTCAGCTGTTTGCGGCCCGGACTCTAATATTAAACTTTTTTGACGCTGCAATTTTAGTGTAAGTGAACCTAGCCGAGCCATTTCAAACTAAGGTAGTTTATATTGCTATGTAGTGAACGTGTTCAACTCTTATGCCAAGGCAATGGGTTCATAAATTTTTGGGACGGCCTCCCATACAATCATTTCATATGTTTCACACCCAGTGGTCCGAATCACTCATACACTATTAATGCAAAGGAACTCAATAGCAAACGTTTTCAAGTCAGATGGCCCTCATTCTGATTATTCTCCCCATTCTTGTGGGTCAGCAAATTTTGGTTTTAGCGTTTTGATCACGGCTAAACAGTGCACAGTGCAGTATGCTTAATAAGTTTGCACATTCAGCCAAAACTACTAATAAAAATTATTGTTTTCGCTGCGGCTGAAGGTGAAAACGACGCCGACATTTCATCCAAGTGATCAACGAACTTTCATTCATTTTCATACCACTTTTCGTCTAGGGAGGTCGCGGGGGGCAGCAACCCTAAGAGGGCTCGAAATATCTCAAGGTTTTCATCAATCCCAGTTCTGCTGGGTCCGGTCCGAGATGTAATCATGTCACGTAGTCCTTGGTCGACTTTTGATCCGCATTCCCTTGGGTGTAGCCAGCAGGACTTGCCTCGCCAATCTTTCCAGAGACATTCTCGTCACGTGGTCGAACCAACGTAGCTCAGATCTCTCGATTTGGAGAAGTGGCTTAACGTTCAGAGTTTTACAAATTTCACAGCTGCGCACTTTGCCGCGAAGTATCACGCCGTGAACCTTTGCAAAATTGCCATCTGAGATAACACCGTTTCAGTCGTTACCCAAGATTCATGACCATACAGGTGAGGATCGAAACAAAAACCGATTCAAAAACTGACAGGTTTGCGTTATTTGCAAGCTCCCGTTTTGTCACCAGAGAGTGATAAAGCCCACACAGAACTGCGTTTGCTTCATCAACCCGTGTGTCAAACCCCTTGTTTTTCCGTCACGCGCCTTGAGGGTGAGATGAATTGTTCGGTCTTCGGCATGGGTTGAATATCATCCCAAGGTATTTGAACTTCCGACATGCTGCTTGCCGGTTACTTGCAGTACCAGGGTAAATAGTGCATCTGTTGTTTTTTTTGCAGCATAGTGAAGATGATGAAGCAAAACGATTTAAACGGCGAAGTACTGTTGAGGCGGCGCAAAAGGTTCTGCGGGATCTAATCAAACAAAGATGAGCGTTTATCTCATTCTTTCTGAGTATCGGCCTCGGGTCGACGTCAACCGGTGAAAGTGTTGCACCGCACAAGGCTCCGAGTAAAAATCTTGAAAGAACATCTTGGTTGCTCGTTGGAGATGTCAACGTTGGGAAGACATTTTTTGCCCAGTTAAGGATATTAGTCAAATGCTTAAATATTGGTCTTGACACCTTCCTACTGTGAGACCGTCTGCCGCTCACAAAGTTGACTTGTGGTTGCAACTTTGGCCGCCAACAAAGTGACTTAACACATCCTGGAAAACTATGCAAAGAAAAAAAGCATTCGGAAAATGTCGGGTTTCGATAGTGGGAAAGATTTCGTTATTTTCATTATTGTTGCTTGAAACGCAGTAAACATTAAAACATTTTCTCTGATTTCAACTGTTGCTGAAAACCTGCTAAACTTCTGTTGGTTAGAGCAAATAGACTCCAGGGATAAACACGAAACGACGAAGGTGTGGTCTAATTTCGGCAATTAGCACAATTTGAGCAACTATTCGATGCAACTTTATTGCGGCAGACTTTGTGTTTGCGTAAGTTGTTGAGTTTTTGGTCAGCTTATGTTACAACTGTTGATTAGAATTCATGATTGAGACTTTAAATATCAAGTTTTTGACACTCTCAGTTCTGCAAGGCAAAGGATCATGGTGGAAAAAGTTAGTTTCGTAAGTTTTAGAGGGGCTATCGCGGGTTAAAATGGTCCTACGCGGGTTAAAATGTTTTGTTCGCACCCGCTCCACAGGAATTTGAGAAATCTTGCCCGCTCACGCGGACTTCCAGCCCGCCCCGCCCTGTTTCCACCCCAAACCTGCACCTGTGTTTGAAAACACTAAAAACTCATGCAATGTGTTTCACCGCTAGTGGCAATTTATTCAGTGGTTAATTTCAAAGCCAACAGCTCGTAAATAACGCTGTAAAGAAGAACTAAAACCTTTTAGTCAACCCTCTGCGCTTTCTCAGAGCACTGTTGATAGAGTTCGCCGTTCACTGACGATCTCTTTAAATTTGCTCTTCTGCTATTCACGACATTACCGTCGATACTAAACACTCGTTCATTAGTAGCGCTAGTTGCCGTCATACAGATCATATTTATTGCAAGATCACTGACATCTGAAAACTCCAATCTGTGGTCTCGCCACCACTGGAGAATGGCGCTGCACCCTTGTACATCACAAGCACTCAGTAGCATTGCATTTATTGCTCATGTCACTTTCACATGCATTGAGTCAACATTCAGTTACCCGCAAAACGAATTTCTTGTCCCGTCCCGCAAATGCTGGTTCCGCAACCCGTGCAGGTTAACCCGTCCTGCACAGGACTCTACTGTCTACACGTGTGAACCCTGCAGACGAGCAGACATTTAATGCTTTTGTAATGAGGCTCGTCTCACCATTTTTATTCTGCGTGATTTTGTTGTTAGATTACTCATGTCTGTGGGCATCGTGCAGCGAAAACAAAAACGAAGGGGTTGTAAGAACCAGATATTCACAGCATGACTTGGCCATCCCTTCCAATTCATCTTGCTCAGCGGACAAAGCAGTTTTATAAAATTGAATTTATACAGCGGGTAGTGCTACAAGTACAGTAAACCTCGGTTAATCCGAATCTTCGCCAAAACCGGATAAAACTGGTGGTACGGATGATTTCTAACGTTATTCTTTATAAAAATCTTCGGTTTATCCAGATTTTTTAATCCGGATCTTCGCCAATACCGGATAAAATCTGCGCTTTTCACACCTCGTAATCCGGATTTTTGTCTCCGGGAAAGATTCGGCAGGTTTCAGACGCAACACAAGCGTGTTCATGATCACCAACGAACGTGTAGAATTATCATAACAACGGTTGCAAGATCCGACTAATCGTAGATACGCTTGTCGCTTATTGCGTCACACATGGGCATGGCTTATCATGTTGAACATAACGCTCACGGCACGCCGCTGTGACTGTACCACCGTTTCAATCTATTGATCAGTGTAGAGTGTGCTTGTGTACAACATTATCCCTGAGTGTATTGTACTCGGTAAGATGTTCGGAGGGCATTACTTTCAAAATAGAGTGATTGCTTGTGGACCAGTCGCAGAAATCTCTGCGTCAAACCAAAACCCCAGATTTATTCGCAGCCATGTTATGTAAAATTGTGAACTTAAGATTTCTCACAACTAACTGGATATGGCGGTTACTGGTCTGATGAACCATTGTAAATACTTTAATAAATTCGTTTTGCTTCTGCGAAAGTCTGCTGTTGGGTCATAAACGTGTTCAATTTAAGTAATTTTCACCGTTATCTCAGTACTTGGATGACGTCAGGCTCGAAACAACCATTTTCGGTTAATCCGGATCTTCGCCTAAACCGGATAAGATCGTCGGTCAAATTGAATCCGGATTAACCGAGGTTTACTGTATGTTCCTATCACGAACAGATACACCCACGGAATTGTAGAAATCTTCGTACCAGAAAAAATCAAGCCGAGCCTGATAACGTAGAAACGAACTGCCGTTGATTACTTTTCAACGTTTGTCATCTTTGCCAACTTCCGTTACTGGCCATCCTCTACAAATATTTCGAGATTGTACCAGGCCCTTAACCACGGGGAAGCATTCGGGGCGGTACCTCCTCAAATTTTGTTGTGCCTGGAAAAAATTGTTTGAAACGCACACACATGAAAAACAAATATTCCCGCCTTAAATTGTATTCCCCCAAACCTTACAACTTGGCTATAGGCCTGGATTGTAACTAGGACCCTTCCGATATATGTGACCTCCGAAAATCACCAGGCCATTGCTTTCCTGGATTCCCGGGAGGACTAAGGGTCAATTTCTCGCTAGACAAAAGGACAAACAAACTTCCAAGATTCTTGACGGTTGTATGTTAGGAAAAGGCTCCTCCGCATGGCGCGGTCCTAGTACCATTCTTTAGTTTAGCGCAGTGGTTCCCAAACTTTTTCTGATCGCGTACCATTTGTGGGTCCCATACTGTCACCACGTACCACGTTGTTTCAGGAAAACTCAATGTGCCAAAGATCATACAATCCAAATTAAGTTTGAAAAAACAGAATTGACACAAATGCAACATGAACAAAATGGCTGTGAAAAATTATAATGGCCATTTTTAGAAAACAACAACGGAAGCAGGCTACTCAAAAAGTCAAGAATTTATTAACAGAACCCGCCAGTAAAAGCTATAGCTGTGAACATATTTTCTGTGAAGAAAAACGGAAACTAGGGCCTTTGCGTAACCACGTCGAAGGCCTTCGCGTACCACAGTTTGGGAACCACTGGTTTAGCATTATTACCCCTTTACTCTGGAAATATTCTCCGAATGCAATTGTTTAGTAACACATTTATTTTTATTGGTGAAGCATTCCATGACCACCTCATCACGAAGTGCATTAGCTTTTTGTACTTTTTAGCAGTCGAGAACCGTTCACGTAAAACAGCAGAAAAGAATTAAACAAAAAAATCTCGGTATGCCACTGCGAAATAACGCTTCAATCAGTCCACCATCATATATGCTGCAAAAATGTACATGCACAACGAATGAGAAAATGTATTAAATATTATTCCATCGTTTGTGAGTGCGTTAGTTTTCACAACTAAACAATTTTTTGACTTAAATTTTTTCCTATGAGAAGCATGCTGTTTGGTTGTATGCCTGTCGTGAGCCGAGAGTTGAAGAAATCGGATGAAAACAGCCGAAGCATGAGTCTGAAGTGAGCTTTTTTGAGGTGCACTGAACACAACCTCAAAAAAAGGCAGCAATCGCACAAGATGCACAAAAGTTTCACTGAACAGAAAATTTCCTTTAAATTTTAGAAGCGCTAAAAGTTTAGCGTAATCCACTGCTGTAAACTATTTTTGTCACACAGTGCAGCTGACAATCTTCCAAGTAACCACACATGCCTGATATTTGATTACGGTCCATACCCTCATCATAACACTCTCGGGTAAATTAACAATCGTCGCTTTTGTATCAAAATGGGAAACCTTTGCAGCCCGATAACTATTAGGCTACAGTTGTTTTTACCGATTTTCTCGGCGGCTGAAATCACTTACATACTGACAACTGAAAAACGTGCCTTAGGAGATGAAATGGCTAAAACGTTACGAGTCCGTTGCTGTTTTTTTCATCTTGTGAAGTCGCGCCACTTTTTCCGCTTGCGGGAATACAGCTCAGAAGGGTTAGTTGCCAACTTCCGCAAATAACAAACTACGAGGCGTCAGTAAAAAGTGCCTTAGGCGCACGATTTAACACATGGGTTTGTTTCAGGGTGAAGTCTGCGCGTTGACAGCAGACATTATCGTTTTGCAGAAAGCTAATTACTGCAAATTATATTTATTTATCCAATTTTAAGCATATAAATTGTACGTCAGATAAAAAACAACAGTTTTGACTATTCTTTTANAGGAAATTAACCAAAGATCCCGAGAGGGAAGTAAGTAATTCAAGGTGTTTGCGTAGGCTGTTCAGGTCATGTGGTGCGAAAGGCAATTACCTTCATGACTGGCGCCAACGCTGATGAACGTGTAGGTTTTCCGAAAAAAAGACGCGGTAACAAGCTTACGCAGTACGCATCGTTTGGCTTGACCACAACCCAAACTTGTTATTTGGCTCGAAATCAACTTAAAGGTGTTCTTATGGAACACTTGAAGATGGCTACATAAAACAAGACGTAGTAAAAACATGTACGCAAGATCAGCGACAACTAAGGCTGAAATAAAAGCTGGCAGTTTAGTAGTACAGAAAAGTCCACTATATAGGCCCAATGCGCGAGCGTAAAGCAAAGTCATATTTACTGTACATAAGCCTGCTTATGACAACAGTTGGGAAATGCTGTGTCTGTCTCGGTTCGAGTCAGCTTGAAATTCTCAACTACAGAATATTTTGTCATTTTTGGGCTCGCAGCAAAGTGATCATCACCGCACTCGAACGCAATGCAGCAGACAAAATTTCAGCAAGCCTTTGACACAAGAATATTATTGAGAGGGAACATACGAGGTATTCTTTTCTGTGATTTGTTACAAATCTGGGATCCAGAAAAAGCTCAACTTAAAAAATGCATAAACCACTCATAGAAACATCAATGTTTAAAAAACCAGCTATGTAAAGCTCATCTGTGAAAGGCACTTCTTAAAATTTTGCTATTTTATTACTACATTTTTAAGCTGCTGATGTGCATATTTAGTTACATTTCTGCAGGTCAGTTGTGGTAAATCTCTGCTCAGGAACCTTATTTTACTAAACGCGTCAGTAAAAGTATGGTATAATGCTACCCATAATTCGCATACGTCTTCCTGGGACGCGTGACATCCGTTATTTCCAGACCTAACTATTTTTTGTTTCATATGTCCGTTGTTAATCACTTTCGCAACAAAACTGAATCTGCCCAGCGAAACGTAGGTATCATACAGATTTTATGCAGGGTATACCACCAAAAAAGGAATTTTTGTTCGTGCGTAGAAAACATTATGCACGTCTTAGATCCCTTTTTTTTCAGATCAAGTCATGGTGTTGCAAGACTCTTCACATATAAGGTATTGGTGGTCATACCTGGCCGAACAGGTTTTGCACTTAAAATTATATTGAAATGTTAACTTAGTAAGGTGTCAAAAATTTGCTACGCATCAGGTAACCCTGGGTAGCATAGTACCTACACATCCTATACATAGGCTTTCAGGGACATTTTTGTAAAATTACCTGGCACCATTCTATTTGTCTCTGAAAATCAGGAACAGTCATGAAAGCACAGGTTTCTAACATTGTTTTAAGTATTGTGAAATTGACAAAAGAAAAAGCCTCCGGGTTGTGGACTACCCAGGATTCCTGAGCAGGGAAAAAAGCCACTTCAGGAAACTGGTTGACAAGGTAATTGAGCTGATGAAATTTGTTTGGAAGACAACTTTTCCTTTTGATCAGTCGACTTGTTCTCAGATGGTTTGCAGTTGCCCTTGTCATTGCAAAGCATGTTTCCGAAAACAATTTTTTAACACCAGAAACTTTTGAGAACAAGTCTGCAAATTGTTTTTTCAACAACGAAATCTGCGTCAACAAGCCAGTCTTGAAGCACTATCGAAGCGAATGATCTTCATGAAAAACTGGAACAGTGCAATATAACGGCGCGCAAATAGCAGCATTTCCGCATATATATAAAAAAGCGGCTTCACGTTGACGAGATCTTCTTGTTGTCGCCAGTACTGGAGTTTTCGTCGCAGCCCTTCGCTGCCCTGTAAAATGTATAACTCATGCTACAAAATCATGAAAAAAGTTGCGAGACAAATGACAAGTCATGAAATATTGCTATAATCCTAACACGAACCAAACTTTTTCAAACTAAACACAACGAGCATCAAAAACAACACTTTAAATTTTACACCCGTCCGTTCATACGCTGCACACAGATTGTTTGAGATAAAATCGAAATTTTATCCATGGCATGGCACAAACCTGGAAAGCATCTGAAGTATATACAAAGAAAAATTCAAAACAAATTAACAAGTTTCGCATTTTCTTCAAAACGCATTAACACTCCGCACACGACATGCACGCACCAACTTCGAGTCAAGGTTTTCCAGTGGCCGAAAGTCTGTCAAGCACACGTTAATGTTTTATAACTCCGACCATGCACGTTTGAACAAGGTGTAAAAATTTCCACATTTGTGCTGGCATGGAGACACCCTTTCTGTGTTTTAAACTTTTTTCAGATGTATCTCATGTGATTATTTCAAATAGGCATGATGTGACCCAACTGGTCATCAACAAGACACTCGTCATCATCTTTCAGGAGATCCAATGCACCAATGCAGACAAGCTATTGATTCCCAACTTCTCACTAGCTGGGTCAGCCCTGAGCAGGAAACACAGCCTTGCAGTGACGATTCTAAAATGAAAAAACTGGGGGGGGGGCAACTGCGGGGCCAAGGAAAAAAGTAGGGGNGCCAACATAAATGTCTCTCCTGCATGGTGGTTTTCCGTTGTAATGAAGATTGATTTGCTATGATTAACCCTATCAAACCCAACGTAGGCTTGTGAAAATCGTCAGAACCGTCGCCAGAAAGTCTTCAAATCGTTTAAAAATTTGCTGGCTGAAAGTTATCTACTGTATATGTCAATCAAACGAACTTGAACGTGAAATTAAGCACAAAACTGGGGTGCTAAGCAGGGGAAAGCCAAAAATCTGGGGAGGGGGCATGGGCCACCTAGCCCCCCCCCCTTAGAACCGCCACTGCAGCCTTGCCACATATGTTCACGAACATTTGGAATGGACTCCAGTCGATCAATCTCCAGAGCAATCAGAGACTGAATGGTTGTGCGTAGATATGGCAGAATATAAGATCATCAACTTCTACAAACCTCCACCATCGCGACTCACGCCAACGGCCATCTCGACGTTCCCACACCCCAGTCTGTATGCTGGCGACTTCACCTTGGGTTATAGCACAACATCTCCTGACGTTGAGAAACTGGCGTCCTGGGCAGCAGCCAACAAACTTAGCTGCTGTAGAACCCAAAGGGAGTATCCAGCTTCTTCTCTCGTTAGTGGAACGTCGGCACCAACCCAGATCTAGCTTTCATACCCGACATCAGCACCACCCTCCTGGAATGGCCCTGCCAAGAACAGCGTGGGTCCGGCTTAACCGCCTATCCACCGGTGTCGGACGTTTCCGCTGCTGCTTACACAAATGGGGTATGCCCCCTTCTGCGGCTTGTGAGTGTGGTGCAGAGGAATAGACCGTTGTGCCTTTTGTCCTTACATGTCCAATCCATCGACCCCCCTATGGATTGCAATGTGCAAGGCCTGACGGTTCTTGATGACGAGACAATCGAATGGCTGCTTACACCAGCTCCGATATCTAGTGCGGCCTTGCAGTAGAGATTCTATTTAAATAAGCCATACATCCTATTTGAATAAGCCATACATTCTATTTGAATAAGGGGATAGTGTTGTAACAGTGTGTGTAATAACCTAACTTAATACTGTATCAAACAATATGCAACTTGCTGCTGAATACTGATCTATTGATATTGGATATAAAGAAACCAAGCAT
>JGI24022J15233_10001108_pt1 | contig 21092 bp, 9 predicted proteins | sample Ectturendosymbi2_FD_15233 | JGI IMG/M metagenome (IMG submission 15233) | reverse complement strand
CCCCACTGGTGGGGAATGGCGGAGTTGCCAAGTGGGGAATGACCGGTCGGACAGTAGAACCACTGCTTCAAAATTTAACATCACATCCAAATGTTGACTTACTTTACAAATCACAACTATTTACAGACTGTTTTAATGGGAAATGGAGAGTTGGCCCACTAAAGTGGGGAATTGGAGAAAAAAGGTTAAGAACCCCTGTTCTAGAGCAACGGCATGTGTGAAATTGACAAAAAATTCAAAATATTGCATTCCAAACTGTGAGTGAATCACATTGAAATAGGACCCATTTGTAATATGCGATGCTGTCGTAGTCCTTTTAATCTAAAAATTCACTGATTTCTTAGCCTCAAAATCTGCATTGCATTTGAATTCTTTCTATGGCTGACCAACCAACCTTGCCCTTGGGGACTAACCTGCAACTAGCAATTAAAATATCTAACTGCACTTGTATTTTCCAGAAATTAAAAGTACAGCAACGTCTTTGATGAATTCTTGGTTGACAATAATAAGAGAAACGTCAGGCAGTGCTTCAACTACATGTAAGTTATTAAATGTTTAGAGTGTGTATGATGTGTTCAGTAGTTAACTAAGTTTTTTAGTGGATAAAGAAATAGCACACTGCATCTGATTCAGGCTACGTCAGTTTTGAAGTGTTAATGTAGTCAACATTCAAAATTTATTTTTGTTGTGATTCCTTTCGCACTTAGCAGACACAATCCTTGCCTTGTACAAGTCAATTCGTCATATTGTCCAAAAATATAGACCAGTGAATACTGTTATAGTGAATTTTAATAATATTAAGGGACAAATGACCGAAAGTCTCTGCGAAAAAACAACAACAGAATAACGTCATGTATCCGTATGCACAGGAAATAGTTGACAAGTGCTCAAACTGTTGAACGCAAAAATCTTGCATTATTGTACTGTAAACAGGTGTTTCTGTGGAAATTTTTTTTTACATAGTATTTCATACCTGTTTCACTAAATTCTCATAAAAGGTTACCATTCGAGTAACTGGTCTCCGCACAAGTGAAAAGTTCGAATCAATGAGGAAACTTTTCATAGGAAATCCATTTCACGTACAACTACGCATACTCAGTCCCAAAACCTGCAAGCAATGTCTACGGGTGAAACGCTGAAAGGCTAAAGCTAGAGCAGAGAGACCAAACAAGCTCAATACTAGATCAGAGCAAAAGTTTCGATAAATAGAAAACTTTGCAACACTGAAAGTACCTGACGTCTGAAATCGAGACGAGCAATGCAATAGCCAACAACTCCGTCGTAATGACTGCGAGCGCTGGTACAATCTTCATACAATGCATAAAGAATTATGGTTACCAATGCGTAAGAACGATGGTTACGAAGGTTACCATTCGTCAAAAAATTGCTGCAAGCAGTAATGAGTTTTTCTGTAAATCAGAAGCTGAAGAAAAGTTTACTGCAAAACTGGTTAAAGTATTCAAACAGCTGAAAAAGTATTTTACAATGCCACAAAAAGCTGCGTCAAAACTTCAATTGAATTTGTTGAATCGAAGTGTTACTTTTGTTTGAGGAAAAATGTTTGATGTGCATGTCTGAACAGCATAGTTAGGTTTAGAAGGCTCAGGCACTTGTTAAACTCTATTTAAAATGCTAATTGACCAAGGCATTTAATATTGTGTCTTTGCTTTTCCACTTGTTTTTGCTGTAGCTTAGCTTGTTGAAAACCTATCAAGCACTCCATTTCTTTGATTAGCTGTGTTTCCGTTGAATGCGTTATCCGGGTGAAAGAGCGTATCTTCATCATGTCCATGTGTTTAAGTTGAAGATAGATACCCAAAACTTAATAGCTGATTTGTCGATTGTCTGGCCAGCACAGGTGCGGCAAATCGTCAGGATGTTTGGGGCGAAACGAGAACCCTGGTAATATTAACGCGCTTTTGTGGTCTGCTGGTGCCATGAAATCTTGCGTTCCAGCTTCGAGCGATGTGATGTCTATGCAGTAGTTGTGTGTTAGTGACCACCACTCTGCATTCGCAGCGGAAGCAATGAAACGGAAAAAGGAAAAGCTCAAAGCGCAGAAGATGAAAGCAGGAAAAGATGTTGGTAAAGAGACCGGCGCTATTCACTCCAAACCACCCCCCGTATCGAAAGCACCTTCTTTTGCCAAATTTAGAAAAACAGGTGATTTCATCTTCATCTTCCTTTGAACCTGTCATCTTCTGGTTGTTGATTTGTTTGCGATATCATTTTCGCTTGTACCTAATAGAAATGTGTTTTAAACATCATTTTGTCTATATGAGTTGCATATTACCAATAAAGGTAGATTTAGGAAGGTGCATGACCAGAGGTTCTTAAACTTTTTCTGTCACACCCTTTCGACGTTAGTCATTGATACCCGCACTTCGCTTTACTTCAAAAAAAAAACAACAACAAACAAACAAAGAACAATTTTCTTGCCAATATCCTGCTTTTCAACAATATGTCGCTGCCATACTCCCTTGCGTACCTTTCACGCCCCCCGCGCCTCCCAGTTTAAGAGCCCAGGTACCAGACGGTTTGTATTGGTAGTGCTGTGAAGGAAAGTGTTAAACAATTAGTGCTGGTAGAGAATTGACGTCAGCATATGTATATGCCCTGTCAGTTAAGTTCAGGTGACATATGCTACGGTTGTTTGTTCAAAAATCCAACACCCCATTAACATAAACTTGAGACCCACATAAAGCGTGACTTACAGGTGAGACCTTGTGTTAGAAAAAATTATCTGCTGATTTTTGGAATTAGCTGTGGACTTAAACAGTATTGTGAAGCTTGTCGAACCACTTGTGTAAGCACGGAAGTAAGTTCACGTAGTTAACCAGTGAGCACTTGACTGTGAATAGCTATTTTTAAGTGGGGCAAGTTGTTTGAAAAAGATAAAATAGCGGCTATTTTAATGCTTCAGCTGCCATCTTCTTTCCCATCGAAATGCACTTTGAAGATGCGGCTAATGTTTCTCAACTTATTTGTGGAAAGACGAGCTTTACTCATACCGTTCGTATTCCTCCGCATTCAACCCGAGCTCCTGTGCGTCAGCAATAAATTTTTCGACGCCGCGCAATGTTATGAGATGGTAGTGAACGTTGTACAGTATTGTCGTTCATTAAAGTGGCCCCGGCCTCTGCTTTGTCGAGTCGAGGTGGTACGTGCAACAAAAAGTTCGCATTTTAGTGATGCGCGAATTTCTTGTTATATCTACGTATACATGTTGCATATTGCATTCCGCGCAAACGGCTTCATGAATAAAGTTTTGTTGCGGTGCTTTGTCAATCACCTGATAAAGTATTTCTTGCAGGATTAGAAAGGGAAGATGACTCGACAAAAAGAGCAAAGCTGGAGAAAACCCATGTTGCGGGGAAGCGATCGAGTCTCGATAGCGAAGACATCACCTCAAATAAGAAAGCGAAAACTGAACCTAAAGTTGTACCTAAGAAAAGTAAGGTCGTGGTGTCTTCCTACTAAATGTAGCTGCACAAATACATATTTAAATTTTTTTTTTGACCGGGAGTTTATGTCCGGCCATCGAACTGTTGTGCAACAGCTGATATAGCCCTAGGACAGAAATATTTGGAGATCAACGCATTAAACGTACTAAACGATTTTGAATGGTCCCAACCTTACCAGTGGTTCACGAGTACGCAACGTGAAGTTATAGCATGTATAGCTTACACTGCATCAACACAATTCATAACACTCTAGTCTAAGCCTACTGCGATTGGGCAGTCACAAACGCTAATGATTGTCATTGTCTAAGATTCAAAGGATGTCTATAGACTCAATCACTCGACCCTTGTCTGTTGCAGTGCGATGTTTGCAGTGATGCTTTCGCTGATTGATCTAATTGTAGTCGGACCACTGCCAGAAAGAAAAAATCTTGGGAAGGTGACCGCTGTTTGGTGCAATTATTTCGGAAAATAAATGAAATCCAGTGACCAGTAGCGGAAGCGGGATAGTTTGGAGGGGCACGACATCAATTTGCGATGAATCGGATGCTTCACAAGACCATCTTGCGTCACCCCCCTCACCTCCGCATACGTAGATTTACGAGAAAACATGTCCACAAAATAAGCTTTGTTTTGAAGTAATAATAAAGAGGGAGTTGATCTGTGTGTTTTGAACTAAATGAAGACAACGAAATGAGTGAAAGCACGAGATTGGCTGAAAAACGAAAGCGAGAAAACACCATCCCCACTATTTCACGTCAAGTACCAAATACAATGCACGTTCATCTAATTATGTAAAGGAAAACGAAGTATCAGCAAAGCTGAAGCAGTTGCAGTAAATACAAGCTGTAACATACGGATAAGTAATCTAGTTACAGTAAAAAAAATCAGGACGATTGCTCAAGAAAACAACATAGCGGTTGCCTAAGTGGGTGATCAGTGGATACGAAGTTCACCGTGCAAGATGACAGACCAGCGAACTCGATTTACTGCAGAAGCACAACATACCCGGATTAAACTTTGATTGTATCTCTTTGGCACGAAAAAAGACCCAAACGTTTAGCGTGTGAGCTTTCTGATTCGGCAGTGCACAGGGTATATCAGATGATAGGCTGAAATATTTTGTAAGCGTAAGTAATTTTGAACATCTTTGGCGAGTAAGTGTATGCGATATATGAACATCTTAAGCAATGAATTTTAATGAACTCAAGTCTCACGTAAAAACATGTCTGGTAGGGATGATGCATCCCCCGAACGTCCCCCTTCCGTCCGCGCTTGCAAACGTTAGCCCAAATGCCGTGATTATGTGTGTAGTTGCCTGCTTTGTAGCGATGTAAGTCGAGCATGGCCAGTTCTTCAACTTCTAATAGTATTCAGGTTTCACCCCAAAAGTGCCTCAAATCACAATCCTAAACTCCACATAGCATGTAGTTAAATCTACATTCAGTTTGCAGAGACACATGCGCTGCTGGGATGGTTATACACTTCTTATAACCTGTCGGAAAGATGCTACTCTGGCGAAAGGTAGACGAGAGAGATACTTAAACCAAAGGCGACGATGTACCGTCGTAAAATTATCCATTTCTAACAAAACACTGCCTTGCAATTTAGTGGATACTACTTAAATTACATTTGGGTGGAAGCGATCTGTGTTAATGACAATTCGATGTAGTCCAAGGCACATTTTAATTTAGTAGTTCAGTTGAAGATTAAGTTGGATTTTGCTGACTTAATGAATAATAAATTACTCAAAAGAAATAATTTAAGTTTTTAGAATGGTTTGTCCTGGCGTGAATGTAATCATAAAAACTGACCTTTGTCGCTGCATTAATTGGATATTTTTGCTACATCACAAAATAACTGATAGTAGATAAAGTGTTCTGTAAACTCACGTAAGGTTTGGTGGAAATTGAACTCTTAACTTACTGAGAAAATTCTACATCAGCCTTTGGGCCCGGGGCCCCAGAAGACTATTGTGTCGCCTTGCAAAAATTCTCTCGGGGGCCTTATTCACTGCAATGCCTTCTTTGCAGTCGCAATGTCCGGAGGTTTCATGGACGCGTTGAACTCCATCCCTGCAGCAGGAAAGCGAATTGTTAAAAGAAAACCTTTAAAACCGAAACCCACAGCGACGTCCCCAGTCCATAAGCCAAGCCCAACTCATGATATGCATGTTTCTGGAGAAGGTTTGTTGGTTTTGTTTATGTTTTTCTGTGAAGTATGTTGCCTTCTTCGCGTGATAACTCTTGTAACAAGCAGTTTTGACTATTTTGAATGTTGAAGTATATCCAAAACCCTCTGATATCTGTGGTGATTTGCAATGACATTTGCCAACGGAATTGTGCTCAGAATAGATTGACCACAGGTACACGCGCGCGTAATTTGTTTTATTAATAAGGCTTCAGCGTTCGTTTGTTGGTTTCGTTCGTTTTTGTTCGGCGTCAGGTTGTGTGCCCAGTTTAAAAAAATTGTTTCTGTTCTCCAGCTGGTGACTTTGGAACCGAGATAAACATTCACGAACATAGTCCATCGCCAGTTCCTTCGCCGAAAGAGACATCAAAACCTAAATTGGATAAGTACGGAAAGCCACAAAAGAAAGTCACCTGGGCTGTTGAGTCGAAGCTTGAGTCCGTGCGTTATTTCGAGGTTGAAGAAGGAGAGAGAGGTGAAACATGGGTGTTATGCGCTTTGTTTGGTCACAGCAAGGTCAAGGGTTACTGTGGGTTGGTTCATTTACACGGGTGTCCATTGACTTGCACTGGTAAGTGGCATTTACCTGATATCACGCGGCTTGATCGCCGTAACAATTATATGTTCTGCGTCGGTCAATTTTGAAGTCTTGAGTACCCACGCAGCCAGTAAAAAGCAACAAATATCGTCAGCATGTATACTAACGCTGCAGCGGCTACGTGTGTAATGTTCTGTGTTAACTGCACGCTTTTGAAGTACTTGCAGGTTCGGAATATCCTGCGAAGCATGGATGGCTTCGGCGTCGTTTACGCGGACGTCCAGCGCTGAAGACGCTCACGGACGTGAAAAGGTTGCTCCTGGTACTATGTTACGCTGCTGCTTGCGTAGCATTTTTTGTCACTGTGACTGCATCTTATAGTGATAAAATCTATCATCGCTTTGCGAATTGCACTTGTGTTTTTCGTACGTCTGCGAAGACATATTGTGCAATAAAGCAAAGCTACCAAGTTAATGACAAGTTCTGGTCTCCCACGATGAGGAAGATTTTCGCCAGAGAACTGCGATGATGCCATGAAGATCGAAGGTCGACTTTTTGATAAGCAAGTGACAAATTTGTTTAAGATCTACGAATTTTAGAGCAGAAATAATAGGTTGTTTTTGTTTCACTCTTGAATGCGAACGAAACTTAAGTTGGCAGTCATTCCATGATCTCTTTTTTTGCCGAAGCGTTTGCAGCAGCTTTTTCTGCTGCTCTGAATCGTACATGGTTTTGTGTCCAAGAGAACATCACGACCAAACCGAGCAGTAACAATGATGATAAAATACGAATAATGTACTATCTGAGGATGGTGAACATCAATATTATTAACAAACCTTGGTAAATGCATATTGTGACTGAAAGAAATCAAACAGCCTGCGTCTAAATTCATTGCAACAACAGTTGCTGTAACTGCTTTTGGTAGGAGCGCTTATGGGACGTTGTTCGTGAAAACGTCAGGTTGATTCTCAAAAGAAAATACGCGATGTCTGATCTCATGACAAAATTGGCTGAGTGATTTCAAGTGAAACCAACGCCGTTTGGTGCGAAAGACTAAATTCAAGGTCTTGATAAGTTTCATCACAGGTTTGGGATGGTTTGGGTAGAAAGTCAAGGTCAGATCAGAGACGCCTGCATGCTTGTGTCGCAATCGGTAGTGTACCGTCGCGGCCTGGCATCTCGGTCCTCGTGCTGTTAAACGGCATATTTTGTTGGCCTTTCTTTATTGTCAGCGTCAATCAGTTCATAAAAGTTAAGCACTTTTTACACTATAAATCTTGGCATAAAGTCTAATAACAAAAACCGTTACTAATTCTGTCCCGAATTCCACTCCACACTTCAAAAAAAGGACAAGTATGTCTACATCTGCAATTGGCACGCACCAAAGCATGCAATTTCATCAAAACTCAACAAAAATTGATTGCGATTGTACCACAGCATCGTAAATGTGCCAAAAATACCATCTTAAAACTTGATTGTTGAATTCACAGCAAAGCATTTGCAAACCGTCTTTCCATACTTACAAAAAAAATTCAAAACAGGAAGAACTTTTTATGCATTGTTGATTGAGGAAGTTAACCTGGTTGTTACGTTTTTTAATATCTTCCAGTGTTTTTTAGCCAGTTGATTGTAAGGTAGTCATATCTAAGGATGATATCAGTCGATGTATAAAACAAAAGGGTTGTTTCATTTCTGTCGTTATTGCGGTGTGCTTTAAAGCTTAAGCAACATTTTCCATTCACTGTAATTTGAATTGCGTCCTTGAGACCCAAGTTCCAAATGTAAGATTTAACTTTAACAAGACGTCCTTGTTCAAACGACAATGTCTTTGAAGGACTCGACATTGAAAGCAGTACAGTTATCCTATTGAATTATAAGCAAAATTAAATTTTTGGATGCATTTCTGTCGCTCAATAATGATTTAGATTTTGGAACATTTCATCAAGTTCACAAACACATTCTCGTGAAAATCATGGTCTCTGCCGTCGATGTCTAAACCTGGTACGTGCTTTTACTAGGGACAACGCAAGAAGGTTAAAATCGCGTGTCGCTTTTTAAAGTTTGCTCCTCCCCTATTGTAATTTGCAAAAAGCAACAAAGGCGCCGGAAAGATTGCTGCATCAAGCAAAAAATGGCGGACTTGGGGAGGATTTTGTGAGTGACTACACAAAAAAACAAGCTGGGAATAACCAGGAGTGAGGCCCCTTGCACGTAGAGCGTGATTGATCCAGCGCGGTGGCGTCCTAAATAGCAGACTAACCCAGTTAAAAAAAAAAACAAAGATGAACTCAAAAGACGACTTTCTAAAGATAAGTAGGATCACTACCTGGCAGTTGGCCCTCTGACTGTAACAAAACGTGACATGGGTTTTGGTGTTCTACGCGTTACATTTTCTTGCAGTGTTATCTGAACAGTTTTATGTAATCGAACTGGCAAGTTTATGCAGATGTACGCTCATTGGTTCGCTTGGAGAATTTAAAATACCTTTCTGCATCCTGCAATGAAAGTAAGGATGTGAAGAACGGGCTTGATTATTCTATAGCTCGTGCTTTGTGTCAGCTGCCCCGATCGTTTCTAATATCAGTGTAAACGCTAACAGTTACAAGCAGACCCTATTTTGGAACGAAAGCTTGAAACTATTGCCACTCTCCCAATGATTTTGCGCTTGAGTGAGTTGTTGGTAGTCATTTCCTAATTTGGACTTCGGACCTGAAATACACTTATAAGATTGACGTCAACAATTTTCTTCAGGAAAGGTTGGGCTTGTTGATAATGCCCGAGGAAAAATTGAAAAATTTTATCTAAACGAAATTTAACTTGATGGTCTTGCTCAGTCGTCTCTGACAATTCCTCACTGTGCTCTGATCCCTTCCCTGCCTGATTAATGCCAAGCGGAGTCCACGACCGTGATATCTTCAACTTTTACTACTAGTGTTGGCATCAAATGAAAATGATGCAGGAAAGGCGTGATGTTCAAACAATGATCCAATCGAATGTTTCTAAAAACTTTTTGCGGTCCATCTCCCCCTTATCAATCCCGACATGTGATTGTCAGGCCCATCCCACATGAAGCAAAATAAAACAAGTCTTATTAAAAAAAAAATGAAGCACAGTATGGTCCCAAGCTCAAAGTCGTATATGTGCTTGGGGACATTCACGAAGCTTCGAAATGGTGCGAGATAATTTTGTAAAGCACAATTTTTGTTTACCACATCTGTGAATTGATAACGTTTTGACAAAATACAATGCCTTGTTCACATGCCAGCTACCGTGCAGTTTGTTCATGTTCACGTTACCTAATGAAAGCATGTCTCTGTTTCATAAACTCTGAACGGGTGTAGTTAACAGTAATGGAGTAAACCGCTCTGACATCAAGTTAGGTGAAAGAAAACTGAAGTTGAGAAAGTAAGCCTATCGATTGTGGTATTATAATCACTTAAATGGGAAGAAAAAATGTTCAAAAATCTTTTTTATGTTTAAGAGCTTTTTTGTATTTTTTCCCCTTTTAATATATCTTCCCTTCGTATCTTGATATCGCCCCCAAGCGAACGATATTGTCCATTTTGGGAACCACTGGAGTAGTCCTTTCATCCCTTCCGGAAGAAAACCGTAGAAGTGCTACGGGAACACGGGAAAAGATGGACGTCTGTAAGAAACGGTTCTTCGCAATGTTGCAACGTAAACTTGGCTGTGTAACTTCCATATGGGAAACAGCTAAGGGCACCACTAAACAAAAGGAAAAACTCGAAAATGAGTGGGCACGAGATAAGGCACCCAAACGTTCGTTGAGTTCGTGGTCATTCTTCAAAGCCACGATTGAGAGGGAAAATGTTACTCTTATTCAGTTTTTTTTTTGAGAAAAATGTTAGGAACCCGGTTTGGATCTTTAGGGACCCGATTATAATTTTGTCTTGATTCTAGGGACCCGAATCAGGTCCCTAAAACGCCTTGAAAAAAACCTGCTCTTATTTCAAGCACATGGTTTAATTCTTTTGTTTCGACTGACAATTCACGGATTTCAACCATAGCTGCACTTTACAGACTTAACGAAAGCTGTAAAATTAAAGAGCAGCCTGTCATTGAATGCAGTTTCGCGGCTCACGTTGTGATGAATAGTGGGAGATTCATGTAAGTTTTTGCTTGATTTGGTCAATTTGTTATTAGGGTTTGCTCTTGCAGGAAGCCCGAATACCGGAGCGAGAAGGACGACTGTTACACACGTGACAAAATTGTCGATTTTTGGCGAAATGTTCTCTACCGCTTGAGAAACAGAGGAAATATGAAGCTGTCACGTTCTGTGCTTTCGTCTAGCTTCGAGGCGTTCGGCTTTGATTCTCCGTCATTCATGTTAGGTACAAGCGCACAAAATACTCGTTGCGACACTAAAACGCAGTTTTGCAATTGCGCAACGCATGGCAGAGGATCTGCAATGTTTTAATAAGAGCCGGCCTTCAAACGATGAAATGAATACCGGCAGGGTGTGGTATTGCAAGAACGTAACTAAACCTAGGAATTCCTTGAGCTGAACTATGATGCAGCAAAGGTTATGTACATTAAACTTTTCATCAACATCACGCTGAAGAAGGTCGTTTTTACAACACACGAAAATTTTTTTCGGGTACTAAAAACATTTTTAAAAGGATTAGGGTCCCCTTATCAAACCGGCGTTGGCCTGTTCGGCATCTCAATTTGTAAGTAGTTCATGTTTGTAGATTGATTCGTTGTGTTTGAAACTGTATTGTATGCTAACTGACGTGTTATTTCTGCATTGATGTTCAGGCTTAAATTGAGGCTTCGTTCTTCAACATCGCTTTACACCGATTTTCCTCTGGATTAATGCGGGACTAAACGTGATTCCGGAACACATGGCGTAACTTTTCTGCCATGCAATAGAACTTCCTTTCATGCGATTAAACGAAAAACGCGGCTGTACATTGTAATGTTCGAGGAAACCAGCAGTTACGGAATGATTGCGTGTGAAAAGTGTAATGCTCAGGAAACTTGTTTGAAATGCTGAAATGCTTGTATTCGCAGTGTACCGTCACTAATACCAATGCTCGGGCGGCTCGTCTGGATGGGCTGTAGTCTTGCCTAAAAAACGCAAGGCCATATAGTTCCGGCAGTTTCGCCCTAATTTTGCATTTTCTCACTGAATTGGTGAACGAGAGCCTTAACTGCTTCCGATACTGTGTTCGAAATGATTTTTGGTTATCTAACATGTATTTCTTAATATTTTATTTTGCTATGTAAACAATGCTGTAATTACAAACGCCATTGACGATTAGACATCCAGCGCCAACATACCACATGTTCACCAAGAGATGGTAATTTGTTGGTCCCTGAGCATTTCCACCACGAGCCGCCAGCGATCAGTACGACGCTCTGCAGAACTACGTTGGGTAAAAGCAGGCCCGTAACCAGGGGGGGCGGAGCCCCCTAAAATTTTTTCGCTCTACCTGGAAAAATGTGTTAGACATAGTTAAAAAAATTTGGGCCCCTCTCAGAAAACTCTTCGCCCCGCCTGGTATGCCGAGCTGGTTACGGGCCTGGGTAAAAGCCCCAAGTGATTTGGGAACATGTCCTCTGGAAATTAAGGTCTATCTAAGTCAAGGCTGACACAATGCAGTTGCAGTCGAATATCGTCCATTGTTAGATCAGCTCGTCAACTTACGTACGACGACTTTGATAATTATTCTTGTCAAACGCTTCCTTACTACACCTTTGGCGCAAATTTTGCAGTAGCGGAACAAGTAAATGTTACTCGAAGCGCTTTCAAAACTTCGACCAAAACAGTGATGCAACAATTATTTTGTGACGTAACAATTTGGGAACAAGCGATTTGTGTCTGGTAATGCAATGTAATTCCATTATGTAGGAAGTTTCCGGAGTGCATACAAAGGATGCAAACATGGCAATCTTACTTAGCTCACTTCTTCGGCAAAAGCGTCTCCTTCAGAGGCTGCGATGGTAGCTGAAGTGTGGATAACTTGTTAGTATGGCAAGGGCTGCGTTTTAATTGGTTATAAAGGTGACTTGTTAGCTGCTAGGCCTTGAGCGGTAAACAGCATCGTGTTTTTGTTTTTGATATGTCGCCCGATAGAAACATTCGCATTCAAACAACTCAGCTTCACCCCATCTCAGTTATTTTTTCAGCGATATCATAACAAATTCACTCTACACTAAAATCACAGTTTTTTCTATGTTGTAAGTATTGTTCTAGGTCAACAATTTAACAAGTTCATCAAGATATATTCAGTCGTCTTACAGTTTCTTTGACGAAGCTTGTGAAAGTTCGTGTCTGTAAAAAAGCTCGTCGTCGAGTATTGTATCATCCAACAGTGATGTCACCGGCCAAAACAGTGCAACCTCACCCCTTTGATTTCTATAGTAAACGTCCATTCTCCGTCGCCTTCGTTCATGTTATACTGCAGTAGTGTAACTGCGTTTGCTGACGGGGATTACACGGTGCCGTCAGTAGACAGCATCACCTATCAAGAGACACCTTTTGCTGCAACACGCAGACAGCTTATGTGATCACACGGTTGCCAGAACCTGTGTTGATCGCTCTGTTGACCTAGCTTGAAGCAAACCATTTCAGGCATCACTGCACTACCTATTACCGCAGGGCAAATGACGCAGTTACCTACTGTGATTTCGGTGTTAATGGGGTAATGCTGATGTGGCAAAGTTTAGCTTACTCTCCTATTAATTGACAAACAAAACTAGGAAACTTCAAAATAAACAAAATGGCGCCTCACTTCCTGCTCTTCTGCTCCTGGCATAGCGTTCTTTGTGAATGTTTTTTTGACAAAGAACAAACGAGATTGTACGGTTTAGCAGATGCACGAAAGTGGGTTACGCGGGTGGTAAATATCACTTGGTCATCAGATGTGCAATTTTGACAGCAGTTTGACTTAAGAAATCGCCAACGGTGATTTGAGCTCTTGGCAAAATCCGCGTTCGTCTGTCAGCATGAACGCGCACCATTTTAAGTCAAACGAGGGCTAGGTTAAATGCGGGAAATGGTTCAGAAACAAGCAGCTTTGTTTACCATGAAAGAATGACTGGTTAAGGCACACAGTATGTTACACTGAGCTGGTGACGGTGACTTGTGCTGGAGAGACTTCCATTCGGCACCACTGATGACGTAATGCTATGGAAAGTTTAACCTCGTTATAACCATGCTTACTTGGCTTGGAATAAACAGGATGAAACATTGTGGGTGGCGACAGTGGTTGCTGAATATTACTTCAAGGAAATCCATGCCAGAGAACGTTAGTATGGTGATTTAATGAAGAAAACGCACAGAAGGTTCTTGGCTATTACGGTTGAGCGGTTCATCGTAGGGAAGTGAGAAGCAGTTCGCAGGGACACGCCGCTCCAAGATATTTACCAAGAGATTATAACCTTGAAAGCTTACTACGGTAGCTTAATTTCAGCAAACAAAACTTCGGACCAAGTTCAGAGACAGTACGATAAGGTTACACCGAAGGCAGCACAGACACTGGTGTTAACATTGGTTACGTGTTGCGCGCTGCTAGACAAAAGCGTTGCGTCAGACTGGTCAACAATGGAGTGCTGCGCGCGCAAGCGGCCACGGGTAGTGGAGCGTATCATTCGCCGGGCGGAAAGAAAAAGGCGGTTGTCTCACGAAGAACGTTCACGCCGTTCCACGAACTTCGCTTGTATGGATGAAGCCTTGTTGGTTAGAATATGTACAGTTTGAAACCGTTACAGCTCAATTGGTCCAAATGCATGAAAAGTTTTCAATACGCCAACGTTAACGTGCCCTTGTCCCAAACCGTTCTGTGCGGCGCAGCCAGCAAAGCATGCACTGAATATGAGCGAGGAAAGGTTGTGAGCTACACACTAATTTCGAATGGTAACTTGCGCCGTCAGCCCACGACACATGGGAGAGACTGGCAGAAAGAAGGCCATTAATGGCGGAGGAATTAATTCGGTGTCGCTTGCTTGCGCACGTTGGATATTCTGTTCTAGGTCTTTTCTCACGTCCCTTCTGTATTCGTTCCGTTTACGGTGCATAGTCTTTTCAAACAGAATATAAGCAGTTTTAGTAATGCAGAATTGTAATCCGGTTACAAGTCAGGTTGTGTTGAGACTGGGATGTGTTCCTCCCTCATTCTAGTAACCACAGTATGGCATGGTATGACCGTGATGAAATTATTATTCAGTACTGTTTGCTCGTTATCTTCAGCGTATGTTACAATAAACATTGAAATGGGAAATCGATTGATCTGTGTCTTTGCTGCAAAAGGCTTTGTCCTAAACCTCAATATTCATACTGTCGTTGAAGATATTTCAAAAACATGCTTTTCGTTTCAAATCAAGCCTATCACGAAAAGCAATTATTCCATTGATAAAGAAATTATTTGAGGACTTCGTGCTGTTTGTCTTAACATACCGGCATCGACTATCAATTTTTCACACCATGTAGCCCTAGTATGAAACTTGCCATGCTATTTTTATTACACCTAGAGTGGTGTAATGGTAAAGGCAAGTGGGATTAACCGAGTATTTTAAGCATTTTTCAAAAAATGACAAAAGCCATACTGCTGGTGCTAAATGAAAAAGTAGTCAAGTTTGACCTGAACATAAAAAATTTACATACACTTCGCACGAATCAAAATTCTTGAAAAAGGAACACTTAAAATAAATGGAGTGAAGACGATTCCTTTCGATTACACCAACCATTGCAGCAACAAGCATGGGAGCAGCCAACCCTAATTGCGTAGGGGTGACTGGCAACATTCGCTGAATAAGTTTTTTCTCGAAATTAATTTAAGCAGAGTGTGTGTGTTCATACTATGGACTTCGTGTCTGCTAATAAACAAATAAATTAAATTTCTAAAATGCAGCGCTTCGCTCACATGGAATTTTCGCTCGATTATTTAACATTTTGCCCAACAGCTAATGTAAGATGACAAACATAACAGACTCCGTATTTAGACTTGATTGATTCATCAAAAACGTAGTTTCTTTACGCATGGCGTCATTTTCCCCCTATCCGTTCCGGCTATTTGAAGAGACCAGTAGTGTAGCCAGCCCAAGGGGCCAAATATTTTGACTTACAACAAGCAACAGAATTTTGTTTGGGACACCGCCTCTCGAAGCACGGAACGCTACACCTATGGACAGAACATCAAGATAACACTCTTCAAAATGTATCAGATGCTGTATTTTTAATCTCAAACACAATAAAATCGTGAGGAGTTTTCTGTTAGTCACTGTAAGAACCAAACACGCTAAGTACCACTAAAAATCAGGCACGTAACCAGCTTGAGACACTAGGGGAGGCGAGGCGAAGAGTTTTCTTAGAGGCCCAATTTTTTAAACTGTCCATTAGTTTTAAACGATGTCCAATACGTTTTTCCATGGAGGGCGAAAAATTTTCTAGGGGGCTTTGCCCCCCCTTGCTCCCCACCCTGGTTACGGGCCTACAACTGAAAATGGACAAAATTGATGTTCGCCAATGATTTCACGATAGGTTTATAAAATAGCAGTGATCGTCACCTCAATGCCATTTGCGCGAATTGAAATCTTAAGTGCTACGATGACGGGACGCTTTGGCATGTGAATTTTGAAGTCAATCTCTGCACAGTTTCGTTTCGGTCTTTATGGCGTCACACAAGGAGCGCAAATTTTAGTCTGCGTGCAAAGATGACAGTGCAGGATTGCCGTCCACACGTGAAAGTTACAGGTTAAACATTGGGTAACGTTAACGTCAAAGCAACAACGAACTTACTAGACGAGTGTTGTGCCTTTGGTAATTAAACAAGGGAAATACCCTGCGCATAACCTTCGGCAGTGTTTACGATAAAGCTGACCTGATTTGCATAAATCGGTCTATGTCTCAAATATGCCGCTGAGTATCCAACCAACCAACCAAGCACCTTAGAACTTTGGGTTGTCGGCGGGCCGAAATTGAGCATACATTTGAGATCAATTTAAAATGTTATCTGTAAGACCGCTGAGTGCACAGAGTATTTCAGCTTCGTAAACGACAGTCATTTTGTAGTCCGACCTATGCCTTNGTCTACAGTGGTCTCCGTATCCGGCGTGATATTGCAATCTTGTTATACGTTGTCCAAACTATTACAACCAAACTAAAGGTTCTTCAGTAAATTTCCTAAATTTGGTGTTTGTGGTGGGTTAGTCACATCGAGTTAGTAGTCAGATACGAACGTCATCTCGTACTCATTTGGAAAGGTAAAAAAACTTTCCCTTCTTGATTTTGTGTAGCCAGCCTGTTGTCTCCGCCGTACCAAATGATGTATGGCTAAGGTTAAAAGATGCTTATTGAGCCAGTGGAAGCAAATCAAATTGTATACAAGTGCGGCCCATCAAATAAAATCATGTAGTTTACGAAAAACCTTGACCTTGCTGTGAGTGTTTTCTTGCATTTGTTTGCATTACATTGTAAGAAATTGATTTAAAGGTGTGCTTGCGCCTATCGTTTACACGACGCTTTAATGGCGACTTTTTTACAGTCAACGTCACCCACCAAAGTTTTAAGGATGCAATGCAACGAGACAAATTGCTGGAACGTGAGAAGTTAGGGGGGTTCCACCACAAAGGAGAAGGTAGTTGGAGAAAACCGCCTCTGATTGATCTGCCTCCACCGCTTGTTGAAGTTGGATGCAATAGGTAAGTGTGATTTCATATTTAAAAATAGGTCGTTGTTTCCTTGCTACTTTGCTACAAAGTAGGGTCCACCGAGAGTCGTGATTTTGAAGGTTGTAGAAGAAAGTCTTATTCCAGTTTTTTTTAATTCTTGTCCGCAATGGAAAAAAATTAACGAAGGTGGGTTGGTAGTAAGCCACTTGCAGGGCGCAAACTGAAGTATTTATTTTTGTGTGTCATATAAGATTTGCTGTATTAATATTCTCAACGGGGCTGTCTTGGCACTTGTCATGCTCGACTTGCTCAGATTTTTTTTCGGAACGTCATTTGTTTTGTGAAGCTTCTGTTGTTAACGGATATGCTCACAAAAATCTTTATTGCTCAACTGCCGAAGAAGTGCTGGAGTGTTTACATTAAAACGGTATATTTGCTGGGACTAAAAAACAGTGAGCAAATGAATACAAAAGAAGTCTTCTCTAAACATTGACTGTTGCGTGGAATTTCTTTTAAGCATTTGACCTATTCGATATGAAACGGTTCGCATTTTGGTGGTTTGGGAAGCTTCAAGAAAAGCGAGTCTAACTGTAGCAGCGACAGCATGGTACATCGCATGCAAGCGAAACAAGTTCTGCTGTAGAAGCGAGCGTAGCATTGATAAAATCAGGGCAAGTTGATCACTGCTCGCCATTTGCAGTGTCTTTTATCACATGGCAGTTGTGATCTTTTTGGCAAAGGCTCTTTCCAATGCCAAGGACAAAGTGTTAGTTCATGTAGTTTTACGAAAGAAGAATTCTGAATACAAGGGCTTAATTTCTCAATCATCTTCAGAATCTTATGGTCAGGATCAGTGGTGTAGTGGAGACCGTAACCTTCGAGACTGAGACTTTATCAAAAATCCCGAGACTCGAGACTTGAAATTCGAGACCGAGACTCGAGACTTCAGCATTTGTGCATTTTGCCGAATAAAAAAAAATGTCGTCATCACTTCTAACACTTCACTTGAAATTTTTTTCAAATATCTGGCATTTTTCCGACCTGTTTTTGTTGTTTCTTACCTGCAAATACAACAAACAAAATCTTTGAATCATAAAAATTTTACTAAACCATTTTTTTGCAACATTCAACAAAGTCTCGAGACCATTAGCGTCAGAGACCGATACGAGACCTGAAACCTTCGAGACCGAGACTCGCAAAAACGGGACTCGAAACGAGTCTCGAGACCGAGACCAAGTCTCGAGACTGCATCACAAGTCAGGATACATTGGTAGTGCTAAAGGAATATTTTTCTATTTTAGGCGAAAAGATAACTCTGAAATTTGCTTTATATTTGCTCTGAAACGTCCATGGTACATTGTATGTGTTGTGGGTAAATGTTCTTTGGTACGAAGTCATTATTTAACTCTACTTCTGTTGCAGTATCGAGAAAGACATTCAAGCTGAGCGCGAGAAAACCGTTCTGCAGGAGATTTTCCTCTCTTTGGACATGGTGCCAGATTCTCCTGCTGAGCCCGACCCTGAACCGTACGACATGGTGCCGCCGAAGATTATTCCCTTGGACGATGTAAGACACAGAAAAACTGTTTCACGTGGACTTCCGTTGCAGCCACTAATTCTTCCTTTGATAAAGCAAAAAGTTGTTTCCTGTTCGCATCATGATCCCTTGTCGCCAAAGACTTGTCACTTCCGGGTCAACCAGTGCCTTATCCTGTGGTCACTTTCATACCTTTTCACCGGGCGCGATAGGACCTTGGTTACGGTTCATGCGTTGGTGTCGTATCTTTGCCCAGCATTGCTCAGATTTGTTTTGTTTCCAATATTTCACTTTGTTGCAGTTGCTTCTGGCACGAGCACGTCGATCGAAAAAATTGTATCACACAGTATTTTTGAGATGAGTCGTGAACGTGCTCGGTCACGTTCAGTTCGTTCACAGCGCCGCATTTTTTTCATCACTTGCAATGATTCGCGTTGTGTGCGTGATATGGCAACACGTATGGATGAAAAACAAGGTTTTCTCAGTCTGTCCTAACAGTTCCAAGGCAAAGACTAGAAAGTTGAGACGAAAGTTCGACTCACTTTGGTTTTTCGCACCTTCATAAACCACACCTGCCATTTATTCACCTCCAATTTTTTCTCTCTCTCGGAAAAGTGTGCGTTAAGCTTTCATAGAAAGAAGAGAGAAAAATAAACTTTTCTTTTACAAAAGTTGACTCAGCGGACAACTGTACAGAGGTAACTAGGGATTGAACTTCAAACAGAGTTCTTGTGGTGAAACTGATACACTTGCATGATAAGCAGTAGATGTGCGCATCATCTTTTTGTTTCAAGTTTCACCACTCGACTTTAACTTGTGCATGGTGACGGTTTACTAAATCGAATACCACAAAACTCTCTTTAATTACCTCGACCGCGTGTGTCTGAGTACGGCTGTTGACTCAAGTGATATCCCACCGAAACTGACGAACGAGATTTGTTTTCTTAACAAAACAAACAGTTTTGTACTGGTTTGGATAAATCGAAATCAAAGTGCATCAATGACGACATCACCTACAATCCGTAGTTGCGTACTTAATCATCCCAAAAAGATAGCTGAGATGTTGTTGCAGACTAAATTTTGAAAATTTACAAACAACGCAATAGCATATGCGAAAACGTAGATAGCTGTCAAAGTGAACACAAGCTGACATTTCTCCGCTATCTGATTTCCCAAAATCTTGCCGAACGACAAGCTGTTGCTCTAAATTGGTTTGTGGATATGGTGCAGAAGCATTGTTCACCACTTAACGGTGAAAACACAGGTGATTCATTTATAGCTTCATGTGGTGAAGTGTCTGCACCGCGAACAAAAGCAAAAAAGCGTGCATCGCAGATGCGCGTCAGGTTATCGTGCGGTTTATGACTCCAATCATTTTGTTACGGTAATGGTTGGGCATCTGCTGTTTTGCGGAAGCAGACGTATAAAGCCAGGCTGCCAAGCAAACATCGATCACGACGGTTTTTGTCATGTGAAACACGATCTACAACTGTCACGATCTACACTTTTTGCCAAGTTTAAAGTGGTCGTTTCGCTTGTTTGTTTTTCCATTGATTTTATGACAGCAGCCTCGGGTCTTTTGGGACCCCTCGCCCCATTCGAGAGCAAAGAAAACGTGTAGCTGGCGCGTAGAAACTTCCCCAACAGGTAGAAATTTTCTGTAACTGCCCCAAACGTTTTCTGAAAAACAACGTTAATTAAAAGTTAACAATGTGCGCTTAGAACCATTACATGTGAGATGGCGAAAACCTATATTGCAAGGTCGCTTATTGGCCTAAGAACAAAAATTACTTAAACTAGTTGAAACGAGCCGTTGGTCGTTCGCAAAGATAGTTTCTGAGCAGCCGTTGTATTGAACAGGTATCTGTGCGTTTGGACTGGTTTAAATGAGTCCTGTGTGTGGGTTCATAAAGTTCAGCCAACGAGTTCTGTCACGCGTTTACAGTTTTTTCTCAGTATCTCCAGTTAGGACAGTGGAGAACTAATAATATCATTGGTTTAAATGTCGCTGTGCATCTGGTGTAAGACCTTGGGTGTCCGGTATGAGCAAAAAAAGATTGTAGAACAAAAGTCCTGTGTCCACGATAAACTTACTGTACGTTCGAGGGACTTCATATACGTGACAAACTTTCGTTCTGTTTTTTATATCTCGCGTGAAATTTGAGGAAGGAATGTTTAATGGCGCTTAGATTAAAAAGCGTGCATGCACTCACTGCAAGCTGTGACCCTCTTACAGCCGAACGAACCTGCTCCTGTTCCTTCACCTACCGAGTCTCCGGAGTCGGATTCATCGAATGCAAAGCCAACCATTAATGGTCTGATATCATCGACGCCCCAGGAAAACGGAAAAGAAGTCATCACCGATAAACTGCGGGAGATTTTGCAATCAGCAGCTGGTATGCTGACATGCGTGGTTTGGTTACCGGTGTTGTACTTCGCGCTTCGTACAATGTTGTAGTAGCTAATACGATGGAAATACGCGTGACTGCATAAATAAGGCTTGCGCATACGTTTTACGGTGTTTTTGTGTGTGAATGCTACGTTTTTGTTATTGCAGCCACAACGAAGGCTGAAACAGCAACAACAAACCAATCTGAAGTCCCTACGGAGCCTGGTCAAGGCCGCTCGGACCATGTCAACGTGGATCCGAACGCCACCTATCCTCCACCAGGAATGATGCCCCCTGGAAACGGATATTTTCCTCAAGGGGGCGTAGTCGTTGGTCATCAGC
>JGI24022J15233_10001106_pt1 | contig 21112 bp, 10 predicted proteins | sample Ectturendosymbi2_FD_15233 | JGI IMG/M metagenome (IMG submission 15233) | reverse complement strand
AAAGCACGGCGCCTCAAATCGAGACACTCATTTGTACCCGCTGCGCAACATATCATCAGTTCATCTGACGACAACAACAACATACGTGCGGCGCAGTGGGCGGATCACCAATGGAATGCAGAGTGGGCGGACAACCACACAAGACCCCGCATATTCATCCCCGACACCGGCACCCACCCCACCGGAATGACCCTCCCAAGAAGAGCCTGGGTCCGGCTTAACCGCCTCCGTACCGGTGTCGGACGTTTCCACTCTTGCTTGTACAAATGGGGTATGGGCTCCTCTGCGGCCTGTGAGTGTGGCGCAGAAGAACAAACCGTCGACCATGTTGTCCTCCAATGTCCACTATATCGACCTCCCCACGGACTGCATGGCCTGACGGTTCTGGACGATGAGACAATCGAATGGCTGCTCAAGATCTGCCCCGAGATCTAGTGCGGCTAAGCAATGGTTTGAACAACTCACTCAAAAGAAGAAGGTGTTAGGCACTATTCTTCACGCTGCGCAGTGAACATTATATGTCTACATGACAAATATCAATTCCGAGTAGCGAGGTTTGTGACTTTAACCTCAACTGTGACAATGAAGAAGACGAAAATATTTGTTCCACATCAAAAAATTTTATTGTGAAAACGGCAAGCCCCTTTTTGTCGCTATATATAAGGTGGGTGACCATCAAATTGAAGATAATGAAAAGGTGCGTCAATCAGCATTTATTTTGGTAGCATTGCATTTAATACTCATGTAGTTGATGGTCGAACTGATTGCACAGACTGGAGTGATGAATGTCCTACAAGCTCTGTTGCAAAGAGAACATTCTGGCGTCTCGTTACGAATTGATTGGATATCCGTTTCTTCGCGTAGTTTTGTGGATGATGGGTATTTTGGCAACGATCGGAAAATCGGTGGGTGTAGTGAAAAGAACAAACGAGTGTTTTTGTAGTAAGTTGGCATCATTCCACGGTAAAGAAGAAATTCATTCATGTAGTGATAAAACGTCGGCCCTGTTTTTTCAAAAGGAGTGACGATCATGCTCCTTATTTCAAAAAGCAGCAGGCTCTCTCTTCTCGTTGAAATAGAAAGTTGGATGTTTGAGTGAAAATCTACATTGACCTGAAACGTAATATAATTGACTTAAATTATTTTGCTTGCATAGAGGAAAATTGCAATGTTATTTGGATGCCTCTTAAGTAGTTTCGTTAACACCCACATTGAATCAGTAAAACGACAAAAACTCTGCACAAATTTTCAAGTGAGGATTTACATTTGATTTACTGAAAGCTTTAATTTTTGACATCATGAATAAACTCTACGTTAACGAATCATACTTGTCTCACAAACCAAAGTAAAATTTATATAAATATGTTACGTCACTTCTTTATATGTATATTCCACTATACACCAGTTGCAAACCATCCGTTGGGTAGTTCGCGCACCACCACCTGCATGAACAACGATTCACCTACCAAGCGGTGAGGAGTGTCTTCTTTTCCGCATGTTACGTAACAACAGACAAAGGCATCGCACGCACCTACCCTTATTGCAGTACTACTGTAGCTAGTAGGGGAGGTGTGGGACCCATGGAAAGATTTTTTCAAACGGGCGTAGAACCTTGATTGTCTAGTAAAAGTTGCTGAAATATTGCTCAGTTGAAGAATTATGGACCAAAAATGTTCATTCAAAGTTTTGGAAAAATCAATGAATGTTTAGTATTGTTTTTTTTATGTTTAAAACTTTTTCAATTTTGTTCCATCGGTCCCATCCAGGTGGGTCCTTCGGAACACTACATAAGAACCCATGGAACATTTCCTTATTATAAATAATAAACAACAATTATCTTCGGTGATGCATGTCAAATTTCTTGGGTATGCTCTTTCGTTTTAAAACTAACTTTAATCAGCAAAAATCATTTTGCATCGTCCAAAGTTTTTTTTCATTTTATATAAATATATAAAAGTTTAACGTACATATATGAAAAATGTGAACTGCTGAGTGCTTTTGCCGATGATATTTTTGAAAGCAAATCGTAGAGAGCGCATTCCACTTAGAGATCTATTTTATTCAGCACGGATGCTACAGATCACGGATATTTACAATTACGAATTAGCAAAACATATGTACAAAATTTATCGCAACATCTTTCCTGATTATATCACCAACCGTTTCAACATTTCTGCCACTACCAAAATCAGAGAAACTAGGAAAACTTCCAAATTAACATATAAAATTCCCTTAGCTAAGACACTTAATGAACAACGTCACTCACCTTTTCCAATGTGAAATGATATTCCAAATGATTTTAAACTAGTCAAATATTTTCGATTTTGTAGGTTACAGAAAAACTATTTAATTGACCATCCTCACATATTATAAAAACTTAATTTTTCGACTTTTCTGCTGTAATTGCGTTGTAGCGAGTCTTTCTTGTTCTTATGTCCTGTTTATGTGTGCTTATGTCCTGTGGATATGTCTGCACTGTGTTTGCAGATTAATGGAAGCCTATAGAATTCTGCAGATTTTGAGTCGTCTTCTGTGCAGTTCGACTTATATTACGCGGGGGAGGATGACTCGAAGACCTTGCGATCATTCTCCTCCCCCTGATGTCTAATTTTTTCATATGCTAAATAAAAATGCCTGTCTGTCTGTCTTTGACTTTATAACTTTTGTTATAGACTTCCTAGGGGTGCGATTTTGTTTTAAAATTCCTTTCAGAGCTTCCTGAAACACAGAAAACAATATGACTTTTATGACTTTAAATGGCCGTAATAATCGTGCGTCAATCCTTCACGTTCGTCGTAACAACCTGCGTAAGACTCAGAACGGCACGTAGGATGGAACCACTAAAGTTTAACCTACATTGTAAGGATAGTCATATACCACAATGCTGCAAAGTCGTGTGACGTGCAGCCTTTGATTCAATTGTAAAAGAAATATTCTCTGTTGAATGAATTTACTCATTTGAAGTTGAAGTGATTTCAAATTGAAGAAGTTTAGTGCGCGTCACAAACCACAGTGTCTCACAACAGAAAACTACTTAATAATTGTGAGGTCATGGGTGACGTTCGAAGTTTTGGGAAATCACAGAAAATTAAAGAGTGGTTCAAATACGAACACAGGACGAAATTATGAAGGGCTACAACCTTTTTTACTGCGTAGATAGCTTTCATTAAACAACCTGCGTAAAACAAACACACGCTGGTGTGGTGCTGAATACGTTAGATGAACCATCCACAGTTCACTGGCCAACAAAAACAAATTTAATTTTGAGTGACAAAAATATTTTATTACATGTAGTTTCCAGGTAATTTTGGGTTGCTGAGCCCAAAAATGCCATCTGTTGCTTTGAATTGTCTCTAGTTTTTGAGATACTTCTATTTTGTATGTGGCAAAGCGAAAAATCTTTAACTTCAGTATCTGCAAAATGTGATCACAACTATCAGTATCATGCGCATTGGAAATGCCTTGTAAGTAGTGTAACGGCGTATTGCGTCACATATCTAAAGAGCGCAATCGGGAAGCGCTTCAAAAATGCAGCTACACACAAGCAACAACAGAATGAACCCGATCGAGTGGGAACCTTTTGTTGTTGCTTGCCCGTTGCTTTAGCGGACATTGGCCTTCTTTCTGTTGCGTGTTCGATTCTCCCACGAAAATTCGCAACTAAAGTAGTACACATTCCTAATTTGCGAGTCGCTATATTCGTCTAGACAAGATGTTGTTATCAAAGTCTAATAATTCTGTAACCAAATAAAGAATGCCACGAGGCTGAGGCTGGTTTGAGTTCATGCTCACATAACTAAGGTCGTTAAAATATGGAGTATTGCGTAATTCAAGTACGATTTCAGTCTGATAGTTAAGTTTGGACAATATGCTTGGGGTTTGTCCGTGATAAGATGTACTTCCCTGTAATTGAATTGACAACCTCCCCATTTTCGTTCAGTATTTACTTGTTTTTAATCACGGATTTGCATGTGCTTTGGATGATTATGATTTTTGCATGTTGGTTTAGTTGTATTTAATATTTATGAGTTCATTACTAAGAAGTTGTCGCAATGATCCTGACAAGTTATCTTAAATCTGTGACGCATATACTTTCAACGAACGAAGGAAATCTTTCACTGATTCTGTGGGGAAGGTGTATCTTGCGTAAGTGAAGTTTGGTAACCAATATAAGCCATGGACACTTCATATTATTTGCAAAACATGGGTAAAAAGCTTGAACGTAGACTGAAGGTACGCTTACAAAACTTATGTTTGGTGTACCGGTGGTTTGGAAAGAACCAAAAATACATTTCAATGACTGCTACATCTGCTTGGTGGACCAGAAAGCGTGTAATCATCACAAGAAACACTTTCAAATACCCTGATTTATAGTCTGCTCATGATTTATGATCTGTGACATGTGCTTCACTGTGAGGAAGTACCTGCGCCTGAATTTTATGATTTCTCTGCCATATCCATGGAATACGATGACTTTCATGAAGAATGAAAAACCTCTGCAAGTGAAGGTGGTAAAAGTGTGTTTCATAGTACTTCAGCAATGCCAAACCCATTCAAGCAGGAGGAGCTGAGTGATTTTATCAGAGATATCAACTAATCTAAATGAGTAGCAGGCAGTGGTGACATCCCAACTCAAAGGCAAAACCGGCCTTGGGACTGGAGCTTTAGTAACATTCTTCAGTATCAAAGAAAAGAATTACTGCCGTGTTTTTGCCAACAATAAAAACTTGATTACTGCAAAGACATCGAAAGGTTTCCGTTGAATATGGGAGTGCCACAATATAGAAGTGAAAAGTGGCGCTGCTACATAACGCTAACATATATAAATATTTTCCAAATAACTATTCAACAACGATCATTCCACCACTGTACATAAAACTTAGTTTGATGAATCAGTTTGTGAAATCTTGCCTGTAACTGGGGATTGTTTCAACGATGTTGTTAACCATTTCCTCCTACTTTGACCATCGCGAAACTGAAAGCAGGTGTTTTGATGGCCTGAAGATCCGCAAACTCATAAAAAAACATGTTTTTGTAGTGTACTCTATGCCAGACAAGGAATCTGCTTCTTGACATCAATTGTTGTAGTCACACAAAATTTCCTCGGAAACCGAAAAGCTGACAATTACACTAGCTGGTAGAAGATATTCTTTTCAAGATAAAATATGCAGACATGAAGATATGAAGATTAGTATATGAGTATTAAGTTTCACTATCTGTTCGGCCACATTAGACCGTAAATCTGCAAAACGTGGTTATCTAAGTGAGGAGCACGGAGTAAGGTTCCACCGACATTGAAGTCATGGAATAGAGGTACCAGAGCAGGTGAAATACCCATGCTGGCCGACTACTGTTGGGATCTTGAACGTGACTGCTTGGCTGCGTCACATTCCACAATATCTTACAAAAGCAATTTATAAACATCGAGTAACCTTTTTATGTGCTTTGACAGTCTACGAATTGTACTTTGATTGTTACAAAAAGTTGTGTTTGTGTTTTGTCATAAATTGATTTGGAATTACAAAAACTGTTTTTACTTACATTGCCTAATATTCTGAATTTTTGGCTGATTTTCACATGAAGTATGATTTGCATGATGAAGGCTCTCTGCGAAAACGTTTGACGTTTTCACAATGTCGAATCAAAAATGAAGGAATTTTTTATGGGAACTGGTCGTGCAAGTGTGGGCTTTGTCTTTATATTTCAATTCGCTCCAACAATACCAGTTTTTCACAGTTTCTCATTTCAATATTTGGGCAACACAGTTACCCCAAATCCAAGTTAAATTTTGTTAAAGCTTACTTGCTCTTTGACTTTCACTGTCTACACCAGGGGTCACCAACGCGGTGCCCGCGGGCACCAGGTCACCCGCAAGGACGATGTAGGTCGCCTGCGGGCTTGTTCTAAAAATAACATTAGCATGATCAATGTCTTCACATTAACGAATATCAATACCAGAGTAATTGAAAGTAAAATGAGCAAAACGTTTAGTTGCGAAGTGTGCATCAAACTAGTAGCCTTCGCGTTAATCGGCACACAAGAAGTAGCTCGCAGTTTTCAAAAGGTTGGGGATCCCTGGTCTACACAAATGCGCAATGCAGATACGCATGATTTGCCTCTATAGCAAATTATCTGAGAAAAACTGACTAAGCACATGTGACTTTATTATGATACAAGAATGAATAAAACACAGTATGTAGCATTGATGCACATATTTTAATAAGACTTTTTTGTCTTGGGCTATAGCCTACTTTGGCAGTCCTAATGAAACAAATCAATCTCACAAAACTACAATTATGTGGTATGTTCTGAATGAATAAGCATATGCTCGTGTAACGGCCATGGTTACCGACATATGAAACACGAAAGCATAGTGTCCCTTGGAAGTTCACCACAAAAAAAGACACATTTGTGACCTTGCTTATATAAATGTAAGGTGGCTGAGCAGTGATAGAGTAAACTATGAGTGCAAACTTACTTGCTGCTTAAAGCTACTGAGAGACAAAACGCATTGCGTATTTATTTTCAAACCCAAACCTATTGGAACGCAATCTGACTGTAACACTGGGCAAAGTATTTTTGAATCTAATTTGCTTCTATAAATCTGGTAATTAATACTAAAAGGTGTCTATACAAGAACCATTGGTTAAAAGCTAAATCTTAAGCAAACTATTGCCATAGCTGTGGGTACGATTTCAATATGCCTAAATTGAAACCTCCTAAATATTGATTTGGTCCTCATATATATGCAATGAAGAATATTGACTCCCTTATCATTGACTTAAGAATCAAGGGCTTTATTAAAAGCTGGCATAGTTCCCGAATTTATCTGTAGTGAGAGAGTGCTTAGACTACGCAGTCAATCTAAGAATGGAAAATAGAAATTTAAAAAAAAAAATTAGCTCTCTTCCCAAAAATTGGAAAAAAACTCGCCGCAGCGAACGTTTTAAAGTCACTGTTCCCGGGTATTCTTCCACTTTCAAACTGGTTGGAATGTTGGTTTTGTATCTTACAGCAATAGCTTCGTAATACTTTATCAATGTTATGTCTTAGAGGTTGTCTGTGTCATTTGTTCTATAACTGCAAGTTGCTATGTATATTATTTATTTCCAATATTTATGCATATATCATTGAATATGATTTTCAAAAATCAATACATCCTTATCGTTACTGTAGATACATTAACTTTGAGACTAAACAATGTCTGCTTTATAGTTCTGAAAATCTAAATGTTTACTTAAAAATTCAGTGGATTTTTGTTATTTTACTCGGACTTTGTGTCATAAGAGATTTTGAGGGAACATGCTCACCTGTCGAAATGCTGAATGGGTACAGGGTCAGAAAAAAGTTGGGAACGGACCCTGTCGAAATGCTGAAGGGGTGCAGGGTCAGAAAAAGTTGGGAACGGACCCTGTTGTAGCAACTAGAGATGTTAGTTGGCCTAAAGACAGGACGGGTGTCACAATTTGAATCTGAATTCTGTTCTTATTTAAGGAATTGTTTACTAGTTGGAATTTGTGGTGTACTACAGTAAAACGAAGACAGTATAAAAGTGTCTGTTGAATGTCGTGACAGGTGGTTTTCCCATAAGATCGTTGTGTCTTATTCTTGGCTGTGAAAGGATTCCTTTTGATGCACAGAGTTTATGGTTACGTTTACTTTTCCTTCATCCTTAATCACTATCACCATATCCACCATGAGCAGTAAAAACTACAGTAGTTGTTTTAGTTGTTTGCTGAGAAATGGTATTCATTAGAATCGATCCTATTAGACTTCAGAAGAAACTGCTTCAACCAGGAATTTACGGCCAACTATCTATGCTTTTAATGACTTATAGTTTTGTGCACCTGGATCTTTTACAAAAATAACTGTGTTTTAATCCTTTTTATGGAACCTGAGCTTTACCAAAAAAAATTAAGAAAATAGGCTGTTTCAACCTTGTCAAGATCTTGTTAATCTTAAACGTGGAACCATAAAGAACCAAAATATTGTTGTTCCAAATACACTGTTTACCTGATCTTAAATTTTCCGAAGTGCTTTCATTGAAAGAATTTCAGGAAAATTTGTGCCGCTCAGCATCAAATCTTTCTGTATTCCATTTGTAGTAGGCGAAGGTTTTTCAACTAACTATAGCTACGCAAAATGTCATATTTATTTACTGATGTATGCCCTGCAAGGCGTAAGGAACTCGATATAAATGGCTAGCCAGATGAGATGCCCTACTACTGTAGTTTAGAGGTCAACATAGTTGTTGCAAGTGCGCGGTGAGCCTCCCAACTGAACGCTCTGACGTCTAAAAGGTTGTGAAGCCGAGGTAAGGCGGCATAAAGGTTTTCACCACGTTGTCCGTTAATCACTCTCCAGTCTAAATTCGATTGCTTTCCTTGATTATACTTAAATTTAAAGCAAATTCTTCAACACAGCAGAACACGAGTTCAAAGCAACGTAGCGTAAAGATGGTTCAGCATCGCACAACAGCGTTGAACGCTGAGGGCTACCGGTGACAGCGATCAATAACAGTGATGGAGGTTAGCAGGTTACATACAGTATTTGCTGTTAATCCGCTCTCGAATAAGCACGTTGCATCAAATAACCAAGTAGAAATTGTCTTAAATCACTCATTAGCAATGCAAAAACAAAAAATAGTCATATGCACCCACTCCACAGACAGCATAGATTTCATATAAAATTTTCATAACATTTTAACCGTAAGCGGGATCCTAACAAAGAATCGTTCTAATGTCTACACTATGTTCAAAATTTGCAAAAGATGCCAATGGTTTCAAACAAAATAGATGGTTTTGAAGACTGTGAGGAACGATGAGTAGCTTACGATTCCACGGACATCCCTACTAGTTGAGGGATCAAACTGTTGAGGGGTCAACCTGCCTGTTTCAGGAGCGGGTCAGTCTCTAAACTAAGTCACCTATCGTCTTGAGGTTCATTAGACGAAGCATTTTTAAATGTTTATACGGATTCTAATGGTTTCAAACAAAACAAATGTTTTCCTTGCTTAACAATTGATACGATAAACGTGATGCAAAATCCTTAAATCTCTACCTGTTTTCAGCTGATACATGCTTACAACATCTCTTCCTATTACCAAAAAAATAAATGGTTGCTTTTGAGGGCCATAAAAACAGTATCAGATTTCTCTTGCAAAAGTAATGTCTTGTTTTGCAGTAACATGACACTAAGCGCTACAACAGACAAGATTTGCGAATGAGCAAACCGATTTTTACGACTTGACTGTAGCTGTTTAGTGCACTCTATCAATTCAGTTTTATTTATACTCGCTTTATTTCCTCATTTCGGAGTCTCACGAGTGTTCTGCAGGGACCATCTCCTGTTGCTTGCTCCATGGGCCACACGGCTGCTTTCACAGTGAATGCTGTGCTGGTGGCGAATCATTGGCAGCACCGCGCCTTGACTGTTCCCTTGCACCCACACACTAACGCCGATCACGAGGCTTGATAGGCTGCAAGTACCGTTTTTAAGTCTTTGGTATAACCTGGCTGGGAATCGAACCCAGCCTACAAGTTTGGGTGGCGAGTGCTCAACCAATTATACCATTTTATTATGTTTTTTATTTTTTGAGACATGAATTATATCTTTTATAGAGAAATATTCGTTCGTGACCAGCAAGCAACGAGAAACCTTTCTTCTCTTTGTTTGGCGTAGTTGGTTACAACTACCTGCACTATTTCACGATTTCAAAGGGATGTGGTGCAATTCATGTTACCATGGATAAATGCGACCATGGAAAAGGCAAATAAATTTGGAAAATTGCACTGGAATTGCAATGAAATCTGCTTTGCGCCATTTTCTGTAACAGCATCAGTTATGTAGGGTCTGCCAGCTTTAACTTCTCTTTGCCGACTCCTCGACAGTTGCAAGGTGAAACGTAAATTATAGCGACCTGTGACGCGTGGAGCCGCCAGCATGTTCTCAAAACATGTTTGTCACACTTGCAGATTTGCATCATGGTTGATCTCGAGTTAATTTCCCAAATTGCCTGCTAACGTTGTAAACGTTGATTGTGAATGCTTTTGCAATAAAACCGTATGTAGTTAGCAAAATGTTCAACCGTTTGTGAATGCGTTTGCAATAAGACCGTATGCAGTTAGGAAAATGTTCAACCGTTTTTTTTTAATTTTGTGGAAAGGTAATTTCAAACAGCAGCTCTATTATGTAAAACTTTAGGCTTGAAAGGTGTAGTGATACGCAAAACAATTTTCTCTCACGAAAGATCGAAAACGAACGGCGCCAATGCGCAGCACATTGTCGTTTTGCAAATAAACCCAACTATTATATTGCTTCTACTTAAATGAAAGCTGAACAGCAAACTATTTAAGAGTGTTTAAAGAGCAGTGGCTCATATCAGAAGAACAACTAGCTGTGGTGTTCACAACCCCGACACGCTCCACTGGAGCGCGTCAACCGCGACAGGTTGCGTTGCGCCATCGAAATACGGACTTTTGATGAAAGTCACCCGTGAAATTCCTGTGGGTCACCACCAATATTTACAGATGGACTGAGCAAGTTTTGTTTGGTTCTAGCCAAAGCTGGTCCGTATGTCATTGATGACTCAGTTCATCTTAGACAAAGCCATAGCGCAGTGTCAGCAGCATCGATGTGATCCAGTTATCCACGCTGACAGAATAGCCCAGCAACTTCTGCTATAGTTCAGCAATATCTACCAAGGATAGTTAAGCAGTGTCGAACATTTCAAGCCTATCACATCAAACTTTATCTGGAATTTTTAAAGCGAGGTGTTCATATATGTAGTTATATTCACTGCTCCAGGCCTCAGTTAGCAGAAACCTACTGCAATGGTTTGCTCGCTTTGCTGTAAGCATTACGCTGAGGATAAAGACATCGAGTGATTTTAAATGGGCATATGATTGAATAATCAGTCGATTTGATATTAATGCAGACTTCACTACAGTTTGTATAATTTTGGGGGAGAAACCTGCACGTCTCTCAGCTTCGTGTGTGTGCAAACAACTTCAAAACTCTGCAATGAACTTTTCTTAGTTTCAGCGGAAAAAGTTTTCAGGGAAGGTTTGCTTAATTTACCACCAATAGCTGTCCATGCTGCAACTTCCAGTCCTTTCATCCATCTGCAACTTGTAATTCTCAAGTATTCAAACCGGGGTACGCATTCCCAACTTCATGGACAAGGGTCTATGGAAATAAAACTAAGAAACAGATGTAAACATTTATAACGGAACAATACGATAACTGTGATAGGTCATACACGCTTTCAACCGTGAGAATTTTGTTTCAATATCGATGTATCAACACTGGGCATGAGACGTTAGCTTGTAATGTAATCAGTATACAGAGCGACAATAAATATATTTCACTAAACAAAATTAAAACAGGGTTTTAAGTTGGTGAAGTCTTATTAAATCACTTGATGTATGCTGACGAAGTTTATGTGTTTTGTCCAAGTGTGCGATGGTTGCAAAGCATACTAGATGTGTGACAAGCTTATGCAGAATCGCATGGGATTATTTTGAACTGCAACAAAACTACGTGTGTGACGTTTAGGGCTAAGAGTGCAAAAAGCACAGCCACCCCATTACTGACACTCGGTGGTCAAAATGCAAAATCTGTTAACCACTACAAATATCTAGGGATTGCATTCTATACTGCAGCTCTCAGATAACAAAGACATTCAGAGACAACTACGATATCAATATTGTGCAGCAAACAAGCTGCTAGCCTCTTTTTTCCAGATGTTCAATGCAGTTAAAAATGTACATTTTAGTTCCTTTTGCACGCCCATGTATGCATCACAATTACGGTGTAATTTCAGGAAGTCATGCATGCAGACAAGGATTGTTTTAAGGTTTGGTTTGAAGGAACACCAAGAAATTTTATGAGGCCGCATTTTTTAACAAAACGTTCAAAATAATTCCTAAACGCATTACAGTATTAAACATATTACTAAACGTATTTCAGTATTGGCAGTCATAGTGCACAAGTAGTACTGACGTAGTTACAACAATTATAACACAAATTTTTCAATTTCAACTTCATTACATAGCTCTTGTTTATCGAAAGCATTGGTTTCTTACTCGTCTTCTGCAGATACTTTCTAGGGTCATTAGTGCTCACTGTGTCATTCTCCGATTATTATCTGCTTTTATCCATTTCAAACACAAATTTCATGAGCAAGCTCAAGCGCGACCTCATCATTGAGCTGCTCTAAAACCAGTCTCGTCACCATTGGAGGCTTTGGTGCAGTTATCCCCCCAAAACAAAACTCCCAGCCTCCCAAATTGAAATATGAAATACTGTAAATCAGTGGAGTTTTTCCAATTTTCAGAATTTCAAGCTCCACTGCACAAACGTAAAGCCCCTCTATTGAAGACTTTCTGGACCGTTCATTGAAACATTTATGAAAGCATTCAGAGTTACTTCAAACAGCCGGTTTCGTTGCTTGGTTTTAACACGGCACAGAGTTGAAAATATTTGCTCAGGCCAGGTTGTGGCAAATGGAATGGACAGCACATTGCAGCAATATTGGTTGTCTCGTCGACCATATTAGTCCAGCATGGGCTCTGCTTCACATCAGAAACAATGCGATTACACAAATGTTCCGAGATCAGCAAAATAAACTCGGTTACTGCCACAAAACTGTTATGCTGGAGGTCACAAAGCCGATCATTATGGCCAATGCGGTCCATCAAGCTTTGCAAAGGAGCTATTTTTCGAATTGCTATCTCTTCTTTCAAAACTCAATAAGTCAGATGTACGCGCTCAAGTACCGTGTTAACTTTATCTGAAATGCGATCCTGATGATTAGCATGAAATAGTGAAATGCGCTGAGTTTTTTCCAGGTTATTGGCTTTTTGGAGTTATCAGAACTGAGATGATTATCCAGGCAGCATAGGCGTGGAGGCCTGGCAGGCTCCGAAGTGTAAATATTGCCATTTTTCCTCGACCGGTGGTAACTGCTGGATGCTTTGAACATAGCAAACATATCATTCAGCATGCAGAGTGAACACATTCATTTGTGGGGATTCATCAAAACCTTTCAGCTTAATCCAGCATGATTGAAAAGTCTGATTGTTACTGTAGAATGTTGATGCTTATGACTGACTGTTAGCTGAAACTCACGATGCTTTTGAGATTCTAACAGTTGAATGTGGTACTTCCTGCTTAACAGAATCGAAAAAACGTTTGCATTACCTGGAGCTGTCGTTTGCACTTTCTGGCTGGCTAACAGCAAGAAATTTTTGTTTAGGCTAACTACAAAAATACTGCTTTATTCTTGGATGGCTAACTTTACGTTCTTGCTGTGACATTATCTCAAAAAATACCCACGCAAGAAAGTACATGAATAAAATCTGGAAAAGGCTTGGCTTGCTGAAAACGTTTGACACCGTGGAAAAGACTTGGTTTGCTAAAAGAGCCAGACACATTGGCATTCAAAGTGCTAATTATTTTGTAACGTCAGGTACTTTCAAGATGTTTTAGGGACCCGATTCGGGTCCCTAGAATCAGAGAAATTTATCAGCGGGTCCCTAGAATCACAGAAAATCGGGTCCTTAGAATCAGAGAAATCGGGTCTATAGAGGTCCATACTTGGTACCTAACATTTTCCATAAAAAAACTGCGTAACGTAATTGTTTATCGCGTAAAAGCTGTCAAATTATTAATTGTTGCGTTGCACGGGATTTCAGAAATGATTATGAGGAATAGGCCATTACTGTCTGCACTGCACTTATTTGGTGTGAGGCGAATCGGTTTTGGACGTTAATTGAAACAACAATTCAACTCAGCTAAAACTTTTCGTGGTTGTCCAGATTTAATGTGGAAGTACCAATTTTATGGGTCCGCACAGGAAATTTATGGGTCGTTTTTTCGTTTTAAACTCATAAAACGCCTTAAAAAACCTTGCATGCAAAGATTGCGTGTGGCCTACAATTGTGGATGCAGAGCACTATACAACCTGCCCTGGAGAACGAGCGTTAGTTGCCATCAGGTTCAATGTAACATTCCTACATATGCTTATGTGCTTTGATGCAGTCAGATTGTTTGTATTCCTTCCTATTCTTCGAACACTGCAATCGCATTTTACTTTGTGACTGAGTGAGTGCTCGAACATTGCAGTGTTTGTTTGATTGATGGCGTGTCATGCCACAACGCATTCGCATTTTACCTAAACTCGGCCGGTTTAGGAATTGGTGTCCTACTCTGCAGTAGTGTTGCAGCAAAGCGTTACGTGTTAACCAACTTTAGTGTTAAGAATGTGTCTGTAACCCTGTGGTTCTGCCTTCAACGCAATTGCAAAATGTGTCTGTAACCCTGTGATTCCGCCGGCTTCAATGCCGTTGTAAAACGTTCTATTTTGTCTGTTCTTATCGTCATTGACCTGCGTTACACAGAGAGTGTGTGTTTATACTATGGACTTTGTGTCTGCTAACAAATCAAATCAAATCATGACATAGAACTTGAAAATAAAGGACTTTCCACACCAAAATAGGCAGGAATCAAGATGTGAATTTATGGTATCTTTTTTACGATGGACGGAATACTTGGACTTTAGGGCAGCTTAAGATGATTCTTTATTCATTTAATTAGTTATTTATCTCAGGCTTGAAGTCAGAACACCAGACTTACTGTAGTACACGTGAAATGCTAGGAAGAGTCAGATGTGCATAAAACGTACTGTACACACCGGAGAACGCACTGGAGAACACAGAGTAGACTGACGCATAAGTAACTTACACAAAACCATTGCTGAGGAAAACTAAATGCTCAAAAGGCGCCTCCACAATGTTTTTTTATTTGTTTTTAACAGATTTTTCAAAGAATGAGGCAACATCAGCATTCAAGATACTAGATATACGCAACACTTTCTATGTTCACACAACAAAATTTTCAATTTTATCAAAAATGTCAATTTAAGCAATAACGTGCTAAAATGCCGATGGTTGTTTTCTTTTATGTGATAAGTATGCTTGGCAAAATGGAAACAAAAGAATAGTTCACCCCCTCAGCCAAAATCAAAACAATTTTGTAATAGAATTCCACTGCTCGTAGCGTCACAAAAATTTAAAAAGCGTTGCTTTGACATTTTTTGAGTTGCTCTGCAAAATAAACAAAAGTTCGTCCACCGATCAATACCAAACACTGATCAAGATACAAACAGGTCTCACTAGGATAATTCAACAACAATGCTGACAAGCCTGTTTACAGGTTAGGTAGAATTTATGTCTCTCTGTCCTTCGCAAACCCTTTGGTTGTCAAGAGTAGAGAAAGATGTTGCCATCCAAGGGCTGTGAAAAACACTGCTTTGGCTCATAATACAGTACAAAATTACTTAACTTTAAGCTCATTACAGTTACCAAGTATTTAAACGAAGTAGGATTTTACGAGCTAAAAAAGTTTGAATGCCACTGGTCGATCATACACAGCGTCTAAACTTTTTGCTTGCATATCGAGCACAGGCGCATATTGCACTTTCATGGCCTTTAGTTAAAAATACACAAAACGACTGGTTTTAATTTCTATTTATTTTTAATACTCCTGGCACAATTTGTTTCCTCAAAAAGACGTAAACACAAAAATTGTAAGATATACTGATAGTACGTAAAATGCGCCCTTAAAGCGTTTTAAAGCATTGCGTTTCTCATTGCAGCTTTTGAAAAAAAGTCTGTGAAACTTTGAAAGTTTAGGATAGACAAACACACAACGTTCCAAGTTAAAGCAATGTTGTAACAGGGCAAATAAAACACTTTTGAAACACAGAATATTTTTAAGTTTTCTCTTATGTTCGCAGTCAAGAAAACTTGCTAGCATTATGCGCTACATATCAATTTCAATGAACTGAGGAAGTTTTCAACGAAGATTTCCACTTGGTTCTATTCCTTGGAAGAAAATCTCATCACTTCACTTCAAAAATACCAATAAAACAATAGTTTAATGATGGATGGCCAAAGTGAACTTGAAGAACTGGAAAAAGCAGGCGTGTTTAAGAATCCAATACAAGCCAAAATATCTTACAGGCACCTACTGGTAAAAACAATCATTTATTTGTTGAAAATGCTTTGTTGATAATTACGCAAACAAAGTACATTTTTTCAGGATGCGAAAAACGCTATTGCCGAGCACCGAGACTCGCTCAAACAAGCTTTAGAAGTAAGTCAAAAATCTTACTTAATTAAACTGTTTGGACACTTATCAACAAGCAATATTTTTATGTGTTTTTGTTAGACTGAAAAACAACAAACAAGTTATCTGAAAGAAAAACTTTCGATTCTTCGAAGTCATTCGCCTCAAATGGAGCCAGAGGTGTGTGTTTGCATGTTGTACCAGATTTGCACATAAAATTTTTAAAATGCCAATGCAGGCCCAATCAAAACAATGTAGGTCCAACCAAAATCTATCCATTATTTCAAGTAAAAAGCAAAGAGATTCCTAAAAAGATCTTTCGCTACTTGGTTCATTACATTTTATGGCAACTTCCGGTCTTTTTGAGCTCATCTTGAAAGTACCCCAAGTAAGCAAGTTCATGTTTAGTATAATTTGCATAAGAAATACTCTTATACCACAAACATTGACTATAAGCAATGTTTCATCCTGTAACAATTTGTAATTACAACAAAGCAACGGTTTAAACACCACAACAAAAACAGGATTTAGAGCAATTATGAACGGTGGTTATTTTAGCAAAAGTAGAGAGAGTATAAAAAAGCGATCTTTACCAAACTCTTTATCCTGCACGGTCGGTAAAATCTTTAAATTATTTACAATAAGTGTTCAGAATTTATTGTTGAACATTTGAACTACTGAAATCATAATCGTGTTTCAAAGTACATTTAAAATTTGTGCATAATTACTTCATTGCTCATGCAGATAATCAAAGTTGAATAAATCGTGGTTTTATTATATTCCATCTTAGGAGGATGGTTACATTGAAGTTGTGCCAAAAAACGTTTGGAACAGAAACCAGCAGGGCCTGGACACGGACTGTTTGTACGAACAACTCGACCAAGCTTGGCAGTCTGAGGGCGATACAGAAATTGACGTGTCTCCCCAAGGCAGCAACGAGGGCTTTCAAGGTGGTTTTAAGTTTAAAAAGTTTTTTCCTGCAGAACAAACAAGAGTATGCTTAACACCAGATGAAGATCGTTAAAGAGTCACGACAAGTTGGCGGAAAGGTTTTGAGATTTACTCTCTGCTCCACCAATGAGACTAAAAAGCTTAAACAGTGCTGCCTGGCAATAAATTTTCTCGAAACGTCTAATGTGATTTCACTACAACGATGCGTATTTTCTTTTTCGTATTCACACTTCAATATGTGCTTCAAAAATTCCGTGTAATACTCAATAAAGTAAAATCCTAGGTCCTTACAGAATTAAAAAACCGTTCACGATGCTATGAGATTTCACTCGCAATTGCAGTATTGAAAAACATTTTTTCGAAAAACTATAATCTAATATTTTTGAGTTCAAACTAGAGTGTATGATAACAATTTGTCACTAATTTTAAAATGTTTGAAATTTGAAATAAGTCAAATCATTCTTTAATTATCTAGCCAGTAACTAACTAGGACTGGAAAAGCTACTTTTTTTCAAAAATTCTGAGCTACTTTTTGTGTCTGTATGACACACCAGCTACTTCTGTCCACAAAATGAAGGGAAACAAAAATATTGCTATAACTTTCTGTACTCAAGCAGCCTAACAGAGCAAGCTAATGTACAATGTACATCTTTAGTCACACTAAACTAAGTTCGCAGGCATAATATTTTTCCGAGATGATGCCAAATTCAATAGCTACAATATTCCACTTTACCGAAATGGAAAAAGAGCAAATTTGTTTTGCAGTAACTTGAGTGAAATTGAACTTTACACTCATGGTTTCAGTGACTGAGGTTCCTTCACCTGTTGGCCGATGTCAGACTATGAAAACAGAACTATGCTTTAGGTTTGGGCAGACATTTTATAAACGGTTTATAGGCTACGACGTATGAGCACTAGTTATTTCAACCCGTGTCTTCAGTAGTTACTTAACGTTTTCATTTCGGCATCTTCTCGCAGATACAATAGGGTTTCCCAAACATTTTCCATTGTATTTCAGAACTGGCCAACAGGAAACCAATCATGAAAACTAGTGCTCAACTGTTGTCAATTTAAAAACGATGCTGATGTTTCAGCCATCTAACAACAGGTTGTCGTCAGGACAAATGGCTTAACACAGCGAAACAACAGAAGTTTTGATACGCGCGTAATTACAACGACGTAGAGAAAACGACATCATTTAAAAGACAAGAAAGCTAAAAAAACTAATGAGTGGGTCAAGGCGATAGAACGTTTAATATACCGAACTAAAACAGAAGTAAAAATCCTCTATTCACTATTAACTCATGTAGGTCAAAAGCTGCTTAATACACTTGTGGAAGAGATGCGGCGATGTTGCACTAATAATGTAGGTATCGAATTGATAAAAAAGAATCCCAAAAACTGTCCTTTGCTAAAATCATTTTCAAATGAAGCAATCTGAGTGTTTGACCAGTTCATTCGTTGTCCTGTGTTCAAATGCATCCTTTGCATTAACACTTGTATAAGGCTTAAAATATTTCATAGATGTGTTTTTGAGGGGTATCTATGTATGCAATTGTTTTCTATAGAGGGAGTTTTCCCAACCACTCGTGCAATTACAGGTTAATTTCACATCAAGAAAATTGACTACTGCGTCACTTTCTACTTGTGTTAATTGAACAGTAGGTTCGTTTGACAAAAGGTGTTGCAATACTGTTAATAGCTATGATTATAAAGGTGTTGATAAACGTAATGGAATATCAGGTTTACACACTTTTACACGCTTGTTGTTACAAAGAGCTTTACCTCCAACGCCTGATACGCCGTCCTATCCGCAACCTCCTGCCTGTGAAGCGGCACAACCAGAACACGTAAACATTGAAGGAGTGGACATGGCTGCTTTATCACTTTCTGAGGTCTCTTCCATTGGTCAAGCGACGATGGCGAGAACCAATCGCTTTTCAGGTATCTATCGTCATCCTGGTGGTGATGTCACAGGAGCAAGTGAAACCAGTGGTCCTTCAAGGTCCTCTTCCAGTTCTTCTTCTGAACCTGGTAAGTTGCCCACTTTGTTTATTGCCCAGTGATAACTTTCAGTGGCTGCTTCTCGTTGAGATGTTAATATACTATGAGCTACCCTTGGCGTTTTGATCAAACTGATCGAGTACTGCGCATGAAACTTGAGTTTTGGTTTGGGGGTTTCAAATCTTTCCATATGCAGTGCTCAATTTGTTTTGACGTCTTTTTGTTTCTCGCCTATAAAACAAGTTGCCAGGTCACTGAATGGCTATTTCAGAAAATTCGAAAAACTTGTATCACTGACTTCAAGTGGTCCATAGATATCAGTTTTGAAAATTAAGGTTGAAAGATGCATGCGCCAAGTAATAAATAAAACATTCAAAAGACAAATGAAAACCTCACCTATTATTGCAAAGATGTCAACGGTTAAGGTATCTACCAATTACAAAATCGATCAACTTAAAAATGCTGTTTCCAGACACCATGTTTATTGTTAAACTTTGTCAGTTCACATTCACTTGTGCCGGAGTTTGCTTCCGCCGAGCTTTTCCTTCTTAACATTTGCAAACACTTGGCAGTATTGTACATGCAGTCGCAATTCTGCTCTGAATATGTCGGCGCTTCTTTAGCGAAAGGTTTTTAATGAAACGAATAGCATTTTCTACACCCCGCTATTAAAGATTACTTTAATGACCCATGGTAACTTGGTGACAACAAAACACAGCAAGACAGCGCAATCTTAAGCAGATTTTCCACAGTTCGCGTTTTTTTTCAATTCGAAAGATACAATAGACAGATGGCAAAATCCACAAGTCTTGGAGTGAAACCATATTGTGATTTTAAAACTATGGTTCTAAACCTTACGTCAAAAGAGAAGTCTGACGGAAATCAAAAGCTCTGGGTTTGCTGCAACCTAGAGAGTAACCGGCTGACTGCGCTCAGCCGGGAGGACTCTTTGTCTGCAGATTCTTTCACCAAGTCGATTTTGATACTAAAACAGCGTCGCCGGCGATTTCCAACAACCGCTACATTGCGATTTTATGCAAAATCTTATGTAGCTCCTAAAAATTCAGAGTCAGTAATATTGTAGCCTTTAAATCTTGGTTCGGCCACCAACGTACGCCCACTAATATCTACTTGATTTTCCACCTAGGATATGATTGCATTTTCTCTTGGGTATTTCATTTTTATTGGCTTTATAGCATTAGTTCAAGGCACCATGGTTAGTAATCTATGCATGATGATGATCCGTCAGGACAATTTAATGTGGACTTGGTACTTTTATATTTTTGTTCGTGACGTGAAACCTGCATCAGCTATGGGCACTACTGTAGGTATCTTCTGAACTCCCTTCACACTGCTGCGCCATACATTGATGAATTAGGTTGTCTGTTTGCACCTGAAGAAATAAAACATACTTAAGCTTTGGTTGTTTTAACAGGTAAATGTTTGTGTTTATTAATGAGTTATAGAAAAATATTATCGATGCCAAAGGTCAGATTGATTCAAATTAAATCTATCGTGGTTGTATGTTAATCGAGAGAGCCTTTGGTGGATGGCGCTGAGTGCTTCTCTTGAAAGGTTACTTCTTATTTTCATCGAGCCTGTTAGATTATGTACGATCCTTGTTTTATCTCTGAGGTCAAGTCTGATTCACAAAATCTTTGCACAAACCTCACGCACATTACAAGGGTAATATTTAAAATAATTACTTGAAGTAGATAACAGAGAGGAGACATACGGTCAATTGCATTAGTTATAAAAAAAACAAACTCTTGTTTTCACAAAACACGTGTTTATTCACTTACTCACAAACGTAGTATTTATTACCAGGGCACTTGAGAGGAAAAAATGTGACGTGAAGTAAGAGATTCATCCCAAAGCTTTTCGTCTGACACTCTTCATGGTACATCGTCAGAATTAAGTGGAGATACAACCGAACTGGTTTATATACAGAAAAGAAGAGATCTTATTGGTTAAAGCAGTGGCCAATAAGAAAGGGTTTAGGAGATAAGAAAAGGCGAGTTGTCAT
>JGI24022J15233_10001099_pt1 | contig 21140 bp, 6 predicted proteins | sample Ectturendosymbi2_FD_15233 | JGI IMG/M metagenome (IMG submission 15233) | reverse complement strand
CTTGTTAATTTTAATAAATTAAAAGAGCCAAAACAGAACTAAACATCATAATTGTGATTATAAAATTTTGTTTGGTGTTCTCCAAAATTTTTTTATTGCATGAAGTGGTCCGTGATGCAAAAAAGGTTGAAAAACACTGCCTTAAGCCTATGCCTAACACCTAAACCAGTGTTCTTGAACTTTCATGTTTTGTGGCCCCCTTCCAGAGACTGTTAACACTTGTGGACCCTACACATTAATAGGGTTTTGCAATATCACGGCAGAGCTATTCAGCAAAGGCCTCTTCTTGTGGCCCCTGAAGAACTGTTTAGTGGTCCCCAAGAGGTGCCGAGGATCCCAGTTGAGAAAACCCTGCCCTAAACCTAAAGTCTAAACCATAAACCTAAACTTTGAAACATTGAACTTAAACCTAACCCCTAAACCCAACCTGTAAACCTGAACTCTAAACCTAAACCCTAAACCTAAACTTTGAAACCTCAAAGCTAAAGTGAACCCCTAAACCTAAACTTTGAAACCTTAATCCTAAAGCTAACCCCTAAACCTAAATTTTGAAGCCTTATACCTGAAGCAAACCCCTAAAAACTTGAAACCTAACACCTAAACCCAACCTGTAAACCTAAACTTTAAACCTTTCCGTAAACGTAACCCTTCAACCTAAAGTCTAAACCTAAACTTTTAAACCTTAAACCCAATCCCTAAACCTAACCTTAAATCTAAAGTTTGAAACCTGAAACCTTAAACCTAAAGCTAACCCCCAAACCTAAACTTTAAACCTAACCCCTGAACCCTAACCCTGAAGTCTGAACCTAAAGCCAAACGTAAACCTACACTGTAACACTCCAGTACTACCAAAACGAAGGTTGCCAATGTGGGAGCTGAACTGAAAAACATTGTGGATTGCCACAGCAGATGTAAACGCTACCACAATGGTGCCGCTTGAGTGACAAACTCAGCGTTTTATTCGAACCCCATCATGTGAGGCAGATCCGTAGCCACTTGAAACACTATTCAGCATGTCATATTCTACTTTTATTCGGCTGATGTTTTCATTGCTTTCAGCAATTGTGCAGTTTACCATGAAAAAGCTTATGTAAGAGAATGTGCTAACACAGGTGGATTTTACATATCTGCAAAATATAATTTGTGACCTGTTTGTTTTTCAAGTTGATTCTGTAGATTGAAATTTTATTAGTCATGAATGAAACAGATGACTTTCAATGCCCTGTTGCTCAGCAACAAGTGAGTGTGTAACATTTTTTTTGTCTAGTGGTTAAGGCTAATCTAGTGTGTTATAATAAAGATAGTTGTTTGTGTGAAACAGTACAGCTTGTGCTAGATTGTAGACCGTACCTGCTTTTTCATTTAATGTAATCTATAGGTGTTTTTGTTACGCAAGTGATTAAAGAACTATTGCTGAAGGATATTGGGCTTGAATCAAAAATCTAGTTAAACTGCTAACTACTATAAAATTATATTATCATCATAAGCAATGTTACCTATTTACGTATAAAAGATAAACTGGTCATCCCAAAAGTTGTTGGCCAGTTCTCATACAGGTTTTCATCATGTTGCATTCCTTTACCTCAGGGGTGGCCGACTGGGATTGAGTAAAAAATTTTTTGGTAACTCGTGATTGACTGGGCGGTAATAAAGTCACAAGTAGAAAATGTCATAAAATGCAAAAAAAGGAATATATATTGATTGAAAAATGTTCTTTACAATTCAATGCAAAATCAAGCATGATTGACCAGCTGAGACTCGGTGATTGACTGGCCGATCGCGATTAACCTGTTGGCCACCCCTGCTTTACCTGATTAATGATTAAAAACATTCCATTGAGATGACAGTTGCTATGAAGCTTCAGATTTATGCCTAGATAATACTTAAATAGAATGTCAGTTTTTATATTAGTTTGTCAAACTCAGCAAAACATTGCGTATTCATATAACAATGTTCCCAGTTGATTTTACTATAACCTAAGATTTTCAGTTGTACAATCTGCTGGATGATGCTTGTGCTGTGATGTAATCCAGTGATTGTGGCCATTGCATGCAGACATCTGTTTGCTTGATGTTAACTTGTTTCTCAAATGGTGAAATACAATTGTGCTGATGTTATGGTCAACTGTAGCTGAAAGGTTATTTAGTGCATCATTGGTTGCTGAGTATGGAACTGGAATAAATCGCTTAGTCTGTAATTATTTTTAAAGGATTGTTTTATAATTGAAGTAGGTGTGTATTGTTAAGGCAGTGGCTACAGGTCCACCAGTGGACCTTCACATTTGAAAAGTTATTCATCCACCACTTATAACGTGACATTAATGCATGACAAGAGTGCAGTAGGCTTGGTAGAAACGTACTAAGCCCTGAACCTAAACAGTAAACTTAAACCCTGAACATAACCCCTAAACCTGAACTTTTAAACATAAACCCTAAACCTAAACTGTAAATCTGAAGAGAAAAGTGAGGAAACTTTTGAAAAAAGTAAAGAAATACTGGTCCCATGAATTAAAACGTGCAACCACTAACATCAAAATGAAGGTTGTCAAAGTGAGAGCCAAACCAAAAAACATTCCCACAGCAGATGTGAATGCATCTGCTATGCTGCCACGACGATTCCGCTAGAGCAACAAACTCAGTGTTTTATTCGAACCGCGTCATGTATGGCGGACCCATAGCCACTACGAGATACTCGTACTTCAAAATCACGCATTGAGACATTATTTTTTTGCGCCACTTTGCAACTCCTTAACTTGCCAGTCGATTGTGCTAGAGCACTGTTCAAACGCTCAAAAGACTGGGTGAGTCCTCTAGTTTGCAATGAAAAAAAAATTGTTTTGGGTTTCGAGTTTTTGTGAGTGAGATCATAAGTAAGGTAGGTTTATAGGTCTTTTTGGCCAAGATTATTGGGCCCTGGGCCCCAATTGCAAGAGGAAGTATTTCGCTGTCAAAATATTTTGTGGAAACTAGGCTGAAATCCAAGTCTTTTGAGCCTTTGATTATCTTTCTAAGGTTTCTGGTTCAAATGTTAAGGTAAAAAAACAAAATTTGGGTAAAAATATTTTGGGATAATTTTTATCCAAATTCTGATTTTTTGACCACAATTTTTGAACCAGAAACACTAGAAAGCTTATCAAAGGCTTACAAGACTCGGATTTTAGCCTAGTTTCCACTGAAAACTTGTGCGAAGTGCTTACCTTGTGTGTTCATTGCAAACTAAAAGACTCGCCAAATCTTTCAATGGTTTGAACAGCTCTCTTCTGGTATAGCAGCAATTACAAAAATTTGTTGGGAGTTCCACTGAGAAAAACTTGGTCAAACTTGTTGCAACTTAGTGGTAACGAAAGTGGTTTGACTTTGACTTAAAAAGGAAACTTGGTGTGTTGTGAACTGCTGTGATTTAGAATTGGCTATTGTTATGTGGTGCAATATGAGAAGCTTGTTTCTTCGAAGTTGATTAAGCTTGTTTCTTCGAAGTTGATCAAAAATCATTACAGATAACCAAAGCTGTTTGTGCGTTGTTGGAGATATGCAACAAATCATCAAACAAGGAAGCGCTTTTGTCAGATTCTCCCAGAATAAACTTGGTTATTGCTGCTCACAGGATTCCATCAAAGAAGGGAAAAGTTGTTTTAATGTAGGTAGACTGTGTGTGCATTGTTCTGCATTTGTAAAAATTCTTACACAGATATATTATATATTTTTCAACAAGTATTTTAACCAAAAAGTGTGAAAGGTGATGGCATTGCACTGTGTTTCTGAATAGAAATATTTTATGTGTTCATGAATTTGTCAATCAAGTTTTCAACTCCACTGCAACGTGAAAGCTTTTTGTTTTTGCAAAGTTTGATTTAGCAGTACACTCTACTAGCATAAGGTCTCATATAGACATCCATTGTAGACTCAGTATGTGTTTTGGTAGGAACGTAGAAACATTTACATCATTGATGCTGTGCTTGGAGAAAAAATGAATGTGTTATTTGACTATGAAAAGCCACATTCTGCTCTATTGTGCCGTTATAAATTGCAAAGGTGCACGCTGATGCTATAGACCCTATTTTGTATTCAGTATCGAAAAATTCAGATTTCTTTTTTTAATGCAAAATTTGTTTTTGTGGAACAAACATGTATACAGTATATTTGACCATTCAGAATAATATCGAAAATGTTGTTTTGTGGACAGAGAGGAAATAGGAGCATGAATTGCAAATATAGCAGCAGTCACCAATACAGCAATCTACATAAAATAAAAACTGAAACAGTGTTTAAGAGTGTGGTCAATTTTACTTCATTCGCTTTGAATCGGGCTGGTAATGTTGGCACTATTATTTGCTTCTGAAGTAGAAATACGTGTGTTTTCCATGACAACACTAGGGGTGTTTTTTTAAACCATCCAACAGTAGTCATGTCTGAGTTAGTAATTGGAATGGAACCAAGCGTGAAGTAAAAAAATCTTGTATGTATTAGAGTGAATGCATGATTGTTTAGTTTACTTTATATATACTTTTAGTATAGTCTATAATATAACTGTGCAGTTTGCACCAGTGTACTTGCATTGGCATTTAAAATGTAACTGATGCCTTGGACTATCAGCAAGTAGTATAGTAGAGCTCTGAAAAAATGGCATATTTTGTTACAATATAAAAAAACGTATTCTGCTTTTTTCTGTCTATGTGGGTGTGTTAATTAAGAGTATCTAAATTATAAACTACGTCATATATGTAACATGCACATTGCACAATTAAAGTAATGTATGAATTAAATGTTCAAATTTTTGCGAACAAGGTTCTTATTTCCGAAAGCCCAACCAGCCAAGCTCACATTTGATTTTTACCGGACAACTGATGATTTACACTGCAAAGTATTGCTTGTTGCAACTTGCACAACGTTTCTTCCTTTTGTCAGCGCGAACTATTAAATTAACTGCATCTTGACATGCGTGAATTCATTTATTTGCTTTTCCAGAAAGCTACCGCACGCTCTCTACAACGCACAGTCAGAAATTTGTGTGTTTGCGAAAGACATTGATAAGAAGGACGTCGAAGTGTCTGAAGAATATTATCGTAGTCTTTTCAGCGAAACACTTGGATTTATTCCGAAGGTAGCCTAGTGGAAGGCGTTGGTGTGTTAATAGAAACTGCAATTTTTTTCGGTGTTCTTGTTTTACATGTCTAGTTGTGTATCTTTTTGAAAGATTTCCCACTGTCTAAATATTGTTAATTCGTCCGCGTGGCGATAGTCACTGTTGACTGAACATTAACAAAAGTTAATATATGTTGCTTTACGCTGAGTTGTGTCTCAGGAAGCCCACTAACGTATTCCATCGTTGAGTCTGCTGGTGAGACAACCGCTTACCCTATTTATAGATTATTTTTTGTCGCGGTGTTTGATTATTTTCCCCATTGTTTGCGGCTGGATTTCAGCTGGTATCGTGCCTACAAAAAAGCAGCTGCCATTCTGAAATACAGTATTACCTGCGTTTTAATAAAATTAATTTTCGACTTTGTTTTCTATTTAATTTTTTTGTCGTGAAACTTCGAAATGAAGAAATAGATACGGATGTTCTGCTGTTGGCGAAAATCATTTCGTTGCGGAAAAAATTTTCCCACTGCAAAATGTCATCTATAACAGGTCTTCTCAAACTTTTTGTTCTGCGACCCCATTGCAAAAAAGTTTTTCTGTGCGGCCCTTTGATGGATAGCCTAGATGTTAATAATACGTGTAAACGTCTCATTGCAAATATCAAGAAACATTGTTGTCCATTGCGAAATCATGCGAAATGCACACAATCCACAAATATGTAACTTTACAGGAATAAAACTACCACGTAATTGAAACAGCAAGGCTAAAACAAGCAAAAACACAATTCAGTTTATAGAAGTTATCAAGCACAACTAATGGGATGGATGCACTTGATGATTTTGCACAGATTATATTATCCATTGGTAGATTGATACAAGGCAACGCTGGACGCAGGACATTCTCAACATATTTTCGCTTTTTGGACTTGACGATTATCAATTTTGAGAATGCCGCTTCACAAAATTGCTAAGAGTTTATGAAGGGCTAGATCAGAAATGACATGGCATTCATTTCTTGTTCGTGTCCAAAAATGACATAAACTCTGTTTTGAAAATTCCAGTTGGACTCTTTTGTCGTTTAATAACTCCGCAAACTCATCCTGTGCTTGGTCAGTGTGTGTCCTCCTGAAATTTCAATAGTGTGTGGTTTGAGGATCAAATTTTTCATGAATCAAATTCCAGTTAACTTCGGGAACTGTGTAAGAAACTTTTAACTTTAGTGTAAACCTACTTAATGTGCTCTCAAAGTAGTTAGCCTAGCCCCTAGAGTTCTAAACGCAAGCGTGCCTTCATATCGGAATGAATGCAGAAAAGTCAATATTGGTTAATACCTTGAAAGAATCATATGACATAGCAACGCATAACCTGTTGTGCTTAGTTGATTATAATTTCATAGCTCAGGCAGACATCCTAGAAAACAACTGACAGCATGAAGCACGGTATCGCCCCTAAAAATGATGTAGAAATAGGTCCACTGCAGGCCTACTTTTTATTTCATTGTAAAGTTTATAAAACTTCATACGTCTGATTTGTCGAGCCAATTTGTTTCGCGACCCCAAAATTACATCTCCCACGACTCAGTTTGAGAAGCCCTGTTCTATAACAAGTATCGACCGGCTTGACCTGTGAAATAGGAAGCCTGTATAGCAGGGGTGGCCAACGTAATCACCCGAGGTCCCACTTAATGCCATACATAGCAATAAATGGCTTGTAAAGTTCTGTCATTGTCATGTTGGTGTGTGATATTTACAATAAATCTACCTGAGGAAAGGTACGTGTGTGAGTAAGGAAGAGATGGGGTGATGTTCAAGTGTGGTCGTGTGTATGATGTGGCTCGGTGCGGTAACACAGTAAGAAATGTGGCTCTTGGTCTCTGACTGGTTGGCCACCCCTGCTATACACCCTAATTGTTGTCTAGTGCCTCCAGTAGCTTGCATTATTTAGTGCTGCACCGATTTCTCTTGATAGTGTTGCTCATTGCTAAAACCAGATTTGCGTGAGCATTGTTAAAGCTTTGAATTCGCAGAACGTCTTGTGAACAGAAAGTCAAATTTCTATTATACAATAAACCAAAGTGAATGAATGAATGATAACTTAAAGCGTGTCTTGCTGAGAACGCCTAGGGCGAATCTCACGTTCGTCGATTCCATAATCTTTTTCAACATCTTAACGAGTTCTGCGATTTCGATATTTATAAGCTTAAGCCCGGCAGCACTTTTTTATGACTTCTGTTTTTCAATCACTTGTTTTTTGTGATTTTTATCAATGGCAGTAGGCCTAAAGTGGTACAGTTGTTTGAGCACGCGCCACCAAAATCTGGTAGTCTGGGTTCGATACCGGGTCGGGTCATGCCGAAGGCTAACAATGGTTCTTGCAGCGTGTCTAACCTGGTGTTCGGCGTTGATGGGTGAGTGCAAGGCAACGGTTCACGCGCGGCACTGCCATTGACTCGCCACAGCATTACTGTGAAAGCAGCCGCGTAGCGCCCATGGCGCAAGCAAGCGGAGATGGGGCGTCCGCAGACCACTAGTGACACTCCGAAAGGAGTGCAACTAACGACTACAAACGAAGCTGAACTGAACAATTTCATGAGATAGCCGGCCTTGTGAAAGTATGTTAGATTTTATTGAGCCATTCGTGGAGAATTGATTTTCTTATTCCCGTTTCAATATATTTTATCTTCGTTGCAGGTCATTCCGTTGTTGTCTTTGCGTCGGGACTTTAAATCGTTCGAAGCGAAACGGAGGCTTTGCGATTCGCACGACCTTTTCATAACAGACGACACCGTCAAACATCGTCTGCCGAGATTGCTGTGCAAACATTTCTATGCAAAAAAGAAGTGAGTTTGACGAAGATGAAAATAATTTCGCGTTTTTGAAGTTGTGGAACAAGCTTGAACTGACTTCAGCTTCAAATCCCCCCAGAGTTTTGTTAAAAGCGTGAAGTTGTCAATGCATGGTTCTCCCAATCTATGCAGTTAATAATAAATTTTTTTATTGAACACGCAGGACTGCCAGCAGCAAAGCAGTCTCGTCCAACTTTCATTAAGCTCTTTGCAGTTTCAGGTTTTCTTTATGAAATTGTTTCAGGCAGCCACTGAAAGTTGATCTGAAGAGTAAGCGATGGAAGCACGATTTTGTGAGCCTGATGGCAAGTACCCGATGGATCATTTCAGGTTAGTGATCATAGACGCAAGTTGACGAATGTCCATCGGCGGCACAAATGTTGTTTAAACTCCAGTAAACCCCCATTCCAAGCTTTTGCTTGTGATTGCGGTCTTCCTGTCAAGATCAATGCTGTAGTAAGCGTGAAATGGAAATTAGCTTCATACTGTTGAACCTTTGCGTTCTTTCCAATTCACCGGATTGGTGCTTGCACCTGCTTCTTCTATGAGCTTCCTCGACAAAGCACACCAATTCAACTTGCAGGCCGAGGCGACGCCAGCATGATCCACGCAGCCTACAGCAACTTCTCACAGGACGACATCGTTGAGAACATCATGGCGTGTTTGAACAGCGTTGCAACCAACATGATCAGGGTCAGTTGATCGCTGATGATGATATTCTTCCGCCCTGCGCTTATTCTTACGTTGGAAGTCACACCTGTGCTGTTGACATCAACTACAACACTAATGGGATGAAAGGTCGACGTTGGGCGTTGCGTGGTTGCTCGTATTTGGCGTCAAGGGTTTTGTAGACGGACACAGTTCTTAGCAAATGTTGCATAATTTGAATATTCGCCTGATGTTTCAAATTGCTGGCTAAATATGGAAATTTGTGAGACACCTTAACATTTAACCTTCTTAAATTCAGCTCTTTTGAAGTAGCTTCAATTTTTCTTGCACCAAGGTGTCCCTTATTTTTCAGGGATGGTCAAACGTCCGCTCAGTTTACATCAAAACTGACGATTCCTTGTCTCTTCCCATCTATGTTTCCGCCAAAGAACCCGACGACATAGACGTCAAGGATGAGGAGGAGCTGCTGTACATAGAAAAGAAACAAGCGCAGAGGAAACGAGACGTATGCATGTTCTTAACTTCTTCGCCTGTTCCGTATACAGCGCAGCTGAGTTGTAGCAACGAACCGCTGTTAAGGAGGGTCCTCCAACCGCTCACTGACTAATTCCGCTCAAACGACGTCCTTGGGGTTTTGCTTTCCATTTTCCTGCTGTAACTATTGCACGCTACGAGCACTTTAACTTAGATGGCACCTGGTAGGAGTGAAGCTGCTCATCGTGATAGAGTGCGTTTGGTGAATTGCTGCTGAAAAAGAAGACACAGTGGCACCATGCGCGCACGTTTGCGTTGCTAAGCAGCTAGCTCGCAGTGAATACGCTTCGTCTTCTTTGCAGTCATACTTTATCTAAAATTGTTGGCAAGCGACAAAACTGTTTTGGTCACCGACTCAGTGTTTGTTTCAGACGCCTATATTGGCTTATTTCACAATGTCACACCGCGCGTTTTCCTTCCGCAACCCCTATTTCACACATTTTAGTATTTTTGACACCAATTTGACGGGTTTCCTCGCTTGGTTGGACGTATCAGGAAAAAACGGGATAGATTGAGCGCAAGCGATTGTGTGAAATCAGTTATCGAGCGCCTTCCCACTGTGAACTTGATATATGTTGCTTGAGATAAGAATTCCTGCTGTCACCGTTTCTCGTTTTTGTCTAAGTTTTTGTCTTGTTAAAATTGGTAGAATACTGCTAAAGCTAGGGTTGACAAGCGGTGAACTTTAACTCTGAGCCTGATCCCTGATGCCAGGGTTGCAGAGTCGAGGTAAAATGTCCGACTCCTAGCTTCCAAAATTTCCCGACGCCGACTCCTTAGCATAACGTGAATGAAGCTTGGCTGTCAGCAATTTAACAATCAGTGGAAATCGTGGTACACAGCATGAATTCTCTGTTTCAATAAAAGTTCCAAAAGAAATTGTACCATTTCAACAGGCAAGAATTAGGATTCCTATTGGGAGTGCGATGCAAAAAAAGTTCAATCCGAAGTCGGAGTCGGATAAAAAATCTGCCACCATGCCTGATGCTACTCTAAATCCTAAGCAATAACCTTCGCTTGCGAAAACCAGCTAAAAGGTCGAGAAACAGTAGCTTTTCAGCTTTCCATCTGACGTAGCTAGACAAAAGTTAGCACTGCTTGCAACCCTTTTCTAACTGCAACTATCGTGTGTGGTACACCGTTTGGTTAAAGCCGAATATTATGGCGTATGATTGTGGTCTACTTCACGGACCAGGCTTAAATTGCAGACATGTGCCTGGAGTGACTAGTCAGATTCAATGATGGTCCGTGCATGCATGTAATCTTCATACTTGTCACAGTGGCGGCTTCCCGTTCTGTTTTATTTAGCCTAATGTTGCCGTATACTGTACAGTAGCTCAAGACGGTTATAAAGTCTTTGTGGTAATACAGCAGGTATATGGTTTTTACGCGAAAACCGTCACCTTGGACCAGTAGTTGTTCGACGAAATGGTTTTGTGTTCAGGGAGTACCAACGAAACACAGTTTGTGTGAAAATAAGCTATTCCTGGTCGCAGAACGTTCAAATGGGGCCTTAACATTGAAGGTCAAACCGATTATAAGCTAAAAGATTAATTGCACGTAGTCTATCTCAGGCACAGTTTTTAAAACTAACGACACAATACTCATCATCTGTAAGATAGTTTTGTCTATCTAAGATGAAATTTGCTGTCAGTGTCTTCGCGAAAAAGTTTTATTTTAGTTGGTATGAAACAACTCATTAGCCAAATCAAAAGCGACTATTTTTGCAGCAAAGTGATTACTGGTATTTAAACTTGAACTTGCAACCATTGAACATAGTTCTAAAGTATTAAATCGTTTACTGTTTAACGAAAGATTCCAAAGGTAAGCATGGAAGTTGATTTTCAGCAACATCACCATGTCGAGGCGCTGTGAACCGCTCACGCATTGTTCTTCAAGGTGCTTTCTGAAGCTCTATGCGGCACCAAGTTTGTAAAAAATCAGCAAGAATGGACACTTCAGCGTCCTCACTTAGTTTGTATCAAGCTGGGAATTTCGTCCCCGTTGCGCCTTCACTAATAAACCGTTGTGGCTTCTTTCTTCTTTGTCAACGGTGGAACTTGTCTTCGAGCAAGCAGTGTTTTCTTTTTCAGGACTTCTACGCACCGAAAGTGATGAAGTCCCGCGGCAGCTTGAAAAGCCGAACGAAACGAAAGGAATGGATGAAAAAAGCGGCGAAAGAATCGAGAAAACAATCAACAAAATCATAAAAAAATAAACCTGCTCCAGATTGAATTGCAGTGCTGTGTTTGTCAGGCGTAGTGCTCAGAGCACATTAAGTTGTAGAGCTGCGTTAGAGGGACTGCGGAGTAATGGCTGGGTCAAACACTCCTAACCATAGGTGTACGAGGTGGGGGGGGCTTCCGACCCCCGCTTTGAAAAATTTCAGGGCAAGCGCAAGTTGCTAAAAAATCCTGAATGTGAAAGGTAGATTCAATACAGTGAAAAAATTCAGGACAAGCGCAAAGTTGCTCGAAAATCCTGAATGGCAAGAAGTATATTCAATATAGTGAAAAATATTAGGGCCAACTCTTCGGGCAAGCGCAAGTTGATCAAAAATCCTGAATGATAAAAAATATATATTCAAAACAGTGAAATCAGGGCAAACTGTTTTTCAGGACAAGCGCAAGTTGCTCAGAATTCCTGAATGCAGAAAACAGACGAAATAAAGTGAACATTTTCAGGGCAAGCGCAAAAACCCTGAATGTTAAAAAATATATTCAATGCAGTAAAAATTTCAGGGCAAGCGCAAGTTGCTAAAAAATCCTGAACGATAAAAAAATTTTCAATTCGGTGTATATTCACTTGGGGGTGATCCGTGTAAATTGGGCAAATTGTTATTTTTAGGGCAAATTTCTTCCGCCCCCCAGTAAAATGCCTTCCCGTACGCCTATGCTCCTAACCAATTCACTATGGAGCGTGAATCAGTTTGCTTCGCATTTCCTACATTTCCTTGTAATTTTCCTGACCATACAAGATCACGTCGCGGTTTCTTTGAACTCCAGTTTTATGCGCATGGTCGTCGGAAAGATTTTTTAAGGCGGTAGGGGACAAAAGTGGTAAAGTTTCATATTACCCACTCGAAACATATGAAAACAACTCATATTTGCTGAAACGTTAATAGGAAAGTGTCAAAGTTTTAATTCCAGGAGGAACAAAACCTCCTTTACGACGCTCATGTTTCTGCCATGAATCTGTTTAGTTTCTCCGTTGATAGCCATTTTTTACGGATGAACAGGCACGAAGCTATCAAAAAAATAACAAAAGCGCTAAATTGCTTCTTCTACTACGAAAAAACAAATGCTGCAAGTGCAGATTTGTCCGTATGTTTGAAATTATACTGAGACCTGCAGAGAGTTCCTGTTAGATCTCGGGTGAAGGCTGCAGTGTGCCGCAGTCAGTGGCTTACTCAGATCTGGCGTTTTGGGAGGCAGTTGAAAAATACGACGCCCGCATTAGTAGTTTTTATTAAAACAATGAAGAAAACCCCAATCAATTAAGGGCGCAACATCGGTTTGGGGTAACAATTTCCCTCTGTTGGTCCACCATTTGCATTTGTGTGAATTAAATGTTTGTTCAGATGGTTTTCTTGTAGAAATGAAATAATGTTTAGAAATTGGAAGTATCCCAGCTGGAGAAGGCTCGTGTTTCGCCGGAAGAACAGTGCCACGAATTTGTGATTCAACGGAACTTGCAGGGGATTTAACTGTGGGTGGGATTTGTTTCATACCTGTTAGAACGGCAGCTTTGTGACAAGTGCTTTTGAAAAAAAGCAATATGTTGTTCAGGCGTGTTGAAATCTAAGGGTGATACGAGCCTGATGCGAGGTTGCGGAGTCGGAGGCAAAATGTCCAACTTTGACCTTTCCAAAATTTCCGACTCCGAATCCTCAACATTACGCTTACGTGAATGAAGTTTGGCTGTTAAAAATTCTGAGCAACTAGCCATGGAATGGAAATCGGGGTACATGCAGGAATTTTCTGTTTCTACAAAAATTTGAAAGAATATGTACGATTTCAACAGGGATTCCTAACATGGGGGTGTCATGTAAAAAAATGATTCAGTTGGACTTTCGGCGTAAGGTAACCATATGGCCGGTATTTCACCGGCCTGTCCGGTATTTGTATTTTACTGCTAATTTAGCAGAGGCCGGTAAGAAGCCGATATTTTGAAAATAAATAATTTGCAGTAACTGCAAAAAGAATTAGCCCAGAGCTTTCCGAATTAAACGAATATCAGCATGCTGTGATTGGTCTGTTTAGCCAACATGGTGAAGAGTGATGTGTGATCTTGTTTTTCCTTGTTACGATGTGTCAGATGTAAAGGTAATTGCCTCAACATTTTTTGTTAAAATGCATTGCTTTAGTTTTTCTTGGTGTCTTAACTGTAGTATTCCAAAATAGCTACGTAGTCCAAGTAAGATAAGAACCAGATTCATCTGATAAAGTTCGTTGTTCTGAAGCGTCCCGGTTTTCAATCAAAAAAACTCGTATGCCTACTAAGAACACTAGGAGTTGGATTTTTCATCCGACTCCGAAACAGGGTTGCCAGATGCGTTTTGTAAAATACCGACCATTCTGTCAAAAGTTACGGATCTAGGTTGCATTCGTAAGCGCACACGTAATGGCACGGGATTCCCGAATAACATTTTTTGAAAAAAACGTTTTTTTGACAATGCATGTATTTTTCGTGTTATTTTTTTTACAATTTCATAAAGCTAACACAATGTTTGGTTTGAAAATGTGTTAAACAGTGCATAAACGTATGTTTTGTGAGCATGTAGCCGTATGTTAAGCATTAGCAAACAAACGGACTTTAAATGAAAAATGATGACTGCAGTGTTTACAGCAAAATGTTAACGGAGGCGTTTTCTTAAACTCTACGAAAATAATGCAATTAGTAAAATTCTAATTTGACATGTTGTACATCAATTTCTGAAGTGAACGTCTTTCCGTTCAATTTGATAGTATTTGCTTTTCTTCGATAGTATTTCCTATATGAATACCATAACGCAACTAACGATTTCTTGCGTGCTACATTCACTTCAGTTTGTAACAAATATTTTCCAGCTCACCTGAAACTCTTCAAAAATTTTTTCACTGCATATTGCATGCAAGTCTGTCTCATGTCTGTACACTCCTAGTCACAAAAATTAAGTATCTCCTCTGCCGCTATGAATTGCACGACGTTTCGCACAAATAATACCACCCCTTTGCGTTCAACGTTATTGGAGTGCATGCCGTTTCAAAGAATAATCAGCTCTATAACGAATGTGCGATGCTTTGCGTGCATGGTATAGCCTACTCGTCGGGTCTCACAACTTTCACCCTGTCCAAACATCCCGTTTAACTCGTTGCTACACAGAATTAGAGGCAAAGGCTTAGCGTGTGTTTGAAAATGCAGTTGTAATGATTGCACCAATCTTGCTTTAGCCTTTTATCATTTCACCTGAAAGCTTTTGCTTGCTATTTACAAAACTTAAGGTGCGTAATTTACGCGAAATCGATTTCCTAGTAAAATGCTTTGTGAGCAGACTTGGCTGCTTTGCTCCTGTGGTACGTTGCCACTTGACTGTTGAAACGTGCAGTCAGACTCCTCGCAGAGTTACGAAAGTACAGCATGACAGGCAGATTCTTCGAAAACCCTACTTCACTTTTTGTTACGTTCGCCTTCAGCAGGAAATATACTGCGTGCTTCTACCAGCACGTTTTATCCTGTTTGATTTATTACTGCGTTTAGTGTATGATACGTATTTCCTGCCAAAGGTGTTCCGCGTTAAAGTTGAGGCCCGGGCCTATTTTGACGGATTTTGCCAGAGAGGTTCGCAAAACATGTTAAATGTTATCAATGCCCACAAATACACGCAGAGAACGAAAAGTGATCGGCGTAGTGCTAATTTGAATCTCATTCGCTATGTCGAATGTAATTAGATTTTACATGCGTTGTCGAATGACAGGGAAAGCAGTTTGTCAAGCCAAAAATGTAAACCTTCTATAGGTTTTGTCACAATGATCATGATTTTGGTAGCCATCTTCGCAGTGCACAGTTGAGAAAGAGATAGAAAAAACGAAAATATACTACATTAAATGTAGTATAGATGTAGTACAAGCACGAAGCTCTGACTGTTACGAAATGAAGTGTTATATTGTTAAAGACAACAACTGTAATGAAACTTAGATTAGATAATGAGGGAGCTATATACCATACGCATGCTCTTCCGAATGACATAGGCCGACCAGGAAAAGCTTTCACACAAGAACAGCACTGCTGTGGGTAATAATCATATGTAGTGCTTATAAGACCCCTTATTCTCAGTTTTAGTCCACAAAGAGGTTAGCTTTCTTGCCACTTTAGGTGAAAAACCAGCGTGCCCCAAACACCAGGCAGCATACAAGCGATGCCGCTTGGCTTGTGATTTTCAAAGAATTGTGGCCTGATCCATAGACTTTCTTTTACTTTCCAATTATAACACTAAACTGTGAAGAATATTATCCTGCTTCATTCGCACTGCTGAAACCAGCTGATATTTTCGGGGGGACACCAAATGATTTTAACTTGTTGTACCTAATAACTAAAAATGTTTTCGAGGGGGGTGAATTTCCCGGTATCCCCTTGGTGGCAGTGCAATAGATATGCTTCAGCATTGTGTTATTTAACTTCAAATTAAAAACACAGTAGCCTGAAATATTAATTTTAGAAAATAAATTACAGTAGAACTTTTAATCTGACAGTATTTGAACACGTGTGTCATTGAAAAGAATTATTACACCAAAGTTACTCAAAATAGTTTGCCTTAAATCAGTGATTCCTTGTTCACTTTGAACTCTGATTCTAACCAGAGGTTAGGTTTCTGTTCAACCACTCTTCGACATTTATTCTCTGAGTGCTTAATTTGTAGCCAAACAGAAAGATTTATATAGAATTTAGTTTTAGTTTGCTGTTTCGACAGCAAAATTCTGCACTCTTTAGGTATATTGGTGGATTCAAGTGTGGAATTTGGGCGGAGTATAAAAAAACATCACCATATTTCAACGCTTATTTATGCCGCAGTTGCATCAATACATATGATCTGTGTTATATGCTAGAAGAGCAAAGGCTGATTCAGGGGATGAGCAGGCTGAAACCCACCCTAAATTTTGAAATACGTTTTTTGGTCGATTTTTCCGAAACAGAAACGTCCATTGGGGTGATTTTTGGACAGCATTTTAATAAACCATTTCTTGCACAGGAATAGGGACGAAAAAATTAAATTCAAAGCTTAATTTACTGAGTTTGGGCAGTCCGAATGCGTTTATTTTACTAAACATGAAACTTGTGATAAACAAGTTTTTATACAAAAATATGGCTCTTTGTCATATAAACGGCACATAAGTATTTAAACTCTTGTTTCATTTGGGTAAAAGTAGGCTTCTTTTGGACAAAATTTGAATAAGAAGCAGACTGTGGACAAAAGTTGAATACGCAACCTAGTATACTATTTTTCCTAGAAGCTTTCGTGAATGAGTGCCGCCGATTTTATTAGTTAAGCGAAGACATCAAAATTACGCTGTAACAAACTTACAATGCAGTTAACTACAGGCTAGGTTAGAGCGCTCAGTCACAGCGTATATTCCAAAACAGCAAACCTAAATGCAAAACGTAGCTTACATGCTAGGTAGGATAGAAGTGAAGTGCACTAGGTGGGATATGCCAGGGCGTCTTAAAATTTTTTTAAGCGGCTCCATTTTGAAACAGATTTTACTGTGCGACCCCTTCATAGATAGCCTAGATGTTGATGATACGTGTAAACGTCTAATTACAAATTTCAACAAGCATTTTTGTCTACAGTGAAATCATACAAATGCACACAATCCGTGAAAGTAACTATACAGTAATAACACTACAACGTAATGGAAATAATAAGACGATAAAAATTAACAGAAAACAATTCAATTTAATTCAATTTATTGAACTTATCAAGCGGAACCAATGGGATGTAAGCACTTGATGATTTTTACACAGATCATCCATGTGTAGATTGATACACAACATGGAGGACAAAGGTCATTCTCAACATTTTTCAAAAAGGATCGGTTTTTGGACTTGATGATTATCAATTTTGAGAATGCCTCTCCACACAAATATGTTGTGTAATGGCTAATAGTTTATGAATGGCTAGATCAGGAATGACTGGGTATTCATTTCTTGTTCTTACCCAAAAATCACAAACTCTGTTTTGAAAATTCCAGTTGCAAACTTTTATCATTTAGTAATTCTGGAAACTCATCCTGGGCATAGCAGGTGTGTGGCCGCCTGAAATTTCAATTGTGCATGGTTTGCGGATCAAACTTTTTCTAAATCAAAATCCAAAGTATACTTCTAAATCTGTGTGTGAAGCTTTTAACTTTGGTCTAAAACTATTGAGTGTGCTGTCAAAGCAGTTAGCTTAGTCCCAAGACTAGAGGTAGAGTTCTAGAAACAAGTGTGCCCTTGTGTCGGCATGAATGCAACAAGGTCAATATCGGTTAGTACTAGAGATGGCACGGGCAGGGACGGATTTACGCATAGGCCATGGCCTAGGGCCCTGCGCTTTTGGGGGCCTCGCGCAACTCTTCCTATGACGACTCAATATTAACTAAAAATTTGCCAAACTGCGCAGAGGCACAACTTCGCAATTTACCTTGCAACGAGTGGAAATGCAAATGTCTACTCTAGACTCTTATCAGTACAGTAACAACACGACAATGTTGTGCATCTGGGCGTGAGAGAGATGCAGGCCTTCTGCATGAAATTGGTTACAAAAAAGAATGAAGAAGAAAAATAGGGTACTTAATTGATGTTAAATTTTCCACTGACGAAAAGCTCGCAACAACACAAGACCGCCAGGCACGGCAAAACTCCGATGAAAAGCAATATTGTCAGTATTGGATCCTACGTTTGGTTGTTTTTACTAGATTTCGCGCAAACAGAGATTGCTTGTTGAAACTCTGTATGTTAGTTACATAAGCTAGAACACTTTCTCGTGAGTTTTACAGGGAGAAACGTGTCTATATTGCGCTTACATCATATGGTTAGCTGAGGGTGTTGCGACAATACTTCGCTGCTTTGCAAAACTTGTCTTCATGCTGTTTACCATCGGCCTATGGCATAGAGCAGGGCTTCTCAAACTATGGTCGTGGCCACAAATGGGGTCGCGAAATGTAATTTTGTGGTTGCGAAACCAATTGGCTTGACAAATCAGACATAACAATTTTTGTAAAATTTACAAGAAAATTGAATGTAGGCATGCAGTGAATCTATTTCTACTGTATTTTTATTTTTAGGGGCAACATCGTACTTTATGCTGTCAATTGTTTACTATGATGCCTGCCTGAGGTATCAAATGTTAATAAAAACCAGGCACAACAAGTTATGCGTTGTTACACCATGATTGTTTTAACCTACTGACCGATACTGACCTTATTGCATTCATTCAGACACGAAGGCATGCTTCTGTTGAGACTCTAGGTCTACTCTAGGAGCTAGGCTAACTACTTTGAGAGGAAACCGAGTAGTTAAAATCTTCATACACAGTTTCAGAAGCACTTTGAACTTTGATTCAGGAGAAGTTGGATCCACAAACCATACACAATTGAAACTTTAGGAGGGCACACACCTGTCATGCCAACACGATGAGTTTACGGTGTTATTAAACGACAAACGTTTGCAACTGGAAAATTCAAATCAGAGTTTAGCCTATGTCATTTTTGGATAAGAACAAGAAATGAATTCTCAGTCATTTCTGATCTAGCCATTCATAAACTCTTAGATTTTTGCACAAGGTATTTGTGTGAAGCTGTATTCTTAAAATTGATAAAATCATCAAGTCCAAAAACAGATCCTTTTTGGAAAATGTTAAGAATGTCCTTCGTCCCGCGTTGTCTTGTATCAATCTACAAATGATTGATCTGTGTAAAAATTATCAAGTGCATCCATCCCATTAGTTGTGCTTGATAACTTCTAATACACTGAATTGTTTTTAGTTAATTATTTTTCGCCTTACTTTTTCCATTACGTGGTAGTTTTATTACTGTGTAGTTACTTTCGTGGGTTGTGTGGATTTGTAGGATTTCGCCATTGACAAAAATGCATCTTGAGATTTGCAATGAATCGTTGATCTAGGCCAGCTTTGTCCAACCCAAATTGCTTACTGAGCTAAAATTATGTCATTATCTTAACCAGGGCCGCAAATTGAATGACATTTTAATGAGGGCCGCACGTTCAAAGGCTTACTTTTATCTTAACAAACTAAATTTAGCTTAAGTTAATGCACTGAAAGCGTTCGAATCCTAACTGCAATGGTAACAGACTTGAAAAAGTGGCACTGAGGACCACCTGTATCAAAAATGTCAAAATCAAGATTATCAAAATAAGAACTGGTTGTCAGTATGTAGGATGCTTTTACTACAGCGAAAACCTAAACTGGGCCGCATGCGGCCCGCGGGTTGAACATAGCTGATCTATCTAGCCTATCCATCAACGGGGTCGCATAGAAATACCCTTTTTTTAAATGGGGTCACGGAACAAAAAAGTTTGAGAAGCCCTGGCACAGAGGATTAAAACACTGCATTTTGTATTGCTTGGAAAATGACAACTTCAAAGCGGCATGAATAAGCTCTGTGTCCACTGAATGGATTGTACGTGTTTCTTTCATTAAACATGTGGCTACTATTACTTTAAAAAAGGAATTTACGTACAGGTAATCAGATCGACAGCTAGACGATATTTTCGAGAGCGGCAACACGGTCCCGCATGAACATGTATACATAAAAAAAAACTACAAAAAACGCTAGAAATCACGGAAATTTAACGAAGATAATTTCTGAACTACGCAAAAGAGCTATAAATTCCAAGGAAAGATCGCAATGCCATTTGTCCTTTAGAAGAATGTAGGAAAGGCTTTAATTTCTATTGAACATCTAATGTAGAACCAAAGCCACCAGAACAAGAGATAGATTTTTGAGGTGGGCACTACACACAGGAGGGGCATACTTTCACCCTTTTCAGACAAACGGCCAAATAGGTCACATATGCTTGGGGCCCCCAAAACTAAGATGGCCTAGGGCCCCGCGCTCCCTACATCCGTCCCTGGGCATGGGCCGCTAACAGTCCAGTCTTCGGGCAGTCCGATAAAGGTTTTGAAACAGTCCGCTAACAATTTTTTTAGCGATGACGTCATTCCGGGCGGCTGCGGCCTGCTCGCCAATCGGGCGAAAATTTTTGTTTTTGCAAAGTTTCAAAATCTAACAAGGAAATGTTTTGCTGCTGTTCTTTCCATTTTACCGTTCAACTAATGTTCTCTTTCACTTGTTTCCACGCAAACCAGTGAATCATGTTATGAATCAATCAAAGCAACAAACACTTTCATTTATAGCCTGTCGCTGTCGCCGAGGTTTACGCAGAACCGTCGCCAGAAATTTTGCGTTTGTGTGGGGTGGCTTGACATTCTAAAAATTGACAAAAACTCCACTGATTTACAGTGTTTCATGTTTCAATTTGGGGGGCTTGCAGCTTTCTTTGGGGGACCAAGCCCACCAAAGTTCCCCCGTGGCGACGGGACTGGGTTTAGGTTTAGGACAGGTGTTATCAAACTTTCTCTGGCCATGTACCCCTTCAGCATTTTGATAGATGAGCATGTACCCCTAACATTTTTTATGACAAAATGGCTGTGGAAAATAACAAGAATGTATTTACCAATAAGCATACATTGATTTTGAAAATAATTTTTACTGATGCATGTATAAATATTTCAAATTAATAATATGCAAACACATTTTTGCCCTTCCATTGCTAACCTGAAATGTACCCTTACAGATAGGTAAATGTACCCCTACTAGCCTAGGGGTACATGTACTCAGGCCCGTAACCAGAAGGGAGCGCAGGGGGACTTCGCCCTCTAGACAATTTTTCGCTCCCCCCTGGAAAAATGTGTTGGACGTCGTTTAAAACTCCTGGACATAGTTGAAAAAATTTGGGCCCCTCTCAGATAACTCT